>ERZ1023630.8-NODE-8-length-176000-cov-108.010225_pt1 | contig 176000 bp, 133 predicted proteins | sample MGYA00380332_ERZ1023630 | MGnify/ENA primary metagenome ERZ1023630 (study PRJEB33179, sample SAMN07448973) | human gut metagenome | biome: Human-gut; feature: Human associated habitat; material: Faeces | host: Homo sapiens | place: India: Bhopal | collected...
AGATTTTCACCTCTTTATTTTTCCAAGTGCAAATATAATAGTAAGGGCAAAAGCTCTATTTTATCGCAGAAATCGTGACATCCGAGAAATCGTTCATCAGGTCAAGAATCTCCAGGGTATGGAAATCCTTCTTCGCCTTCACTTCGATATTCGCCTCCAGGAATTCCTCCTTGGATAACCGGCGCTCTTTCAGTTCGTAGGAATGCACCTCCATTCCCTTCTGCTTGATTTGACTGATGAATTCCTTCACGCTCTCACGAGACGGGGCAGAGAAATTCAGCTCAACGGTAGTGGTTCCCAATGGCGGAATCCAATAGTTCAGCACCTCCAGTCCCAGCAGTACCATCACCGTGGTAAGAGCCGCCGCAATATACATTCCCGTACCGCACGCCAATCCGATGGCCGCCGTCACCCACAAGCCAGCCGCCGTAGTAAGACCACGCACCACATTCTTCTGGAAAATGATGGTACCGGCGCCCAGGAATCCGATGCCCGAAACCACCTGCGCCGCCACACGCGAGGAATCCTTCAGATCCACTCCGAATCCATACTGCGAAACCACACAGAAAAGCGCACTGCCCAATGCCACCAGGAAGTGGGTGCGGAAACCAGCCTCCTTGGCACGATATTCTCGCTCAATGCCTATCGCTCCTCCCAAAAGCAGGGCGAGAGAAAGGCGAATGGTCAGGTCAATATAAGTTGCATCCATAAAATATCCTTTCTTTTTAAAAGATGAGAGAAGCATCACAAAATGCCTCTATTTGATGTTGTCAATGCAAATATACAACTTTTATCTTGAAAAAGCATCGTTTTTTAGTTATTTTTTACATTAGGCAGGAAATAATAAGGGGAAGCACCGAAACGACACTTCCCCATGGATTGGATGAATCATATAATCATCTGTCTCGCGACATTTTATTCTGCGTATGCTGTCTTGTAGGCAGAGTCAAAGAACATAGCGCAAGAACCTACGCCAGTCTCATACTCATGCTGCTTCTGACCAGCTCTGTCATACTCCACTACATAGCCGTTACCACTATAGTCGGGATAGCCTTTATCGCCCAATCTATAAGAGAGCACGAAGATATGACCGTTCAATGGGTCGGCAAAGATTCCGCATGGGCTCACAGGCATCTCAGAGAGCGTCAGCGCCTGTGGTTGTGTACTTCCTGCTGCAAGCACGCTCACGCTAGGAGTGCCGCCATAAGGTGCATTGAGCACAAAGAAATAAGAACGAACCAACTGCGGCGTACGTGTTGTAGTACCAGGGGTTACGCATACAGCATAGTTGCCATCTGCCACCTTCTGCGACTTGCCCTCGGCGAAACTCACTGCACGTAGGGCATTCTCGCCAGTGGTCACATAGTCAGGAGCAGGTCCATATACTGGGTTGTCGAGAACATACAAAACATTAGATGCATAATAGATGCTGGTAGGATTGTTCACGCCCTCGATATTCTTAGTCTCAACATTGTCGTTGGAAAGATTGATGCAAGAGATGTTGCCACCACCATAACCGTAGTTGCTGTTAGCTACATAGAGATTGCCATTGCCGATGACCAAGCTCTCAGGATAGCTGCCCACCTGCCACTTCTTTTGAAGAGCAAAGCTTGTGGTGTCCACGGCAGCCACATATCCACCGTATGTGGTAAAATAAACCTTGCCACCATCTGCGATGATATGGCGAGGCTCAACACCCTCGGCATTGCCCAGCAGGTCTGTAGTCTTGATTTGCTTGATACTCCGCTTGGTTTTCTTGTCGATTACCTCGATGGTGTTGCTCTGGTCTACGGCGAGATAAATCTTATTGCCATATACGATGCCGTCGTTGGCAGTATCACCGAGTGAGCGACCGTTAGCAGCCTTGAATACATTCTGTGTAGCTGTGCTTGAAGCATAGTCGATAGCTGTGAGAGAGCTCTCAATTTTGGTACCCATGTTACCAGAATTCACAACGTAAGCGCCCGTGCTGTACTCCTGGAGATAAGTCTCAGGACCATCGTTGTCGTCGCTACATGATGTCATCACTGCAGTACCCATCAAGAGCACCGCCAAACCTAATAAATACTTTTTCATTTTCTTTTTCTGTTTATATTTGAATCTAATTTGTTACTATCTAGAAGTCATACCCGATGCTTAACATCCAGCTGCGGCGAGGCATCGGATAATGCCCCACGAGTTCATACTGCTTCGCCAGCAGGTTCTTCACATCCATCCTGACCTTCACACCTCTCAGGGATTTTCCCAAAAGACTCAGTCCGTCGAGCTGACGATAGAGCGTCAACCCCATGTCCCAGTAACCATCCACTTCGGTGCCGTCATAGTGTTCGTTGTTGGCCCATCGCTTGCTCATTCCCTGTCCATGGAGCGAGACATTCACCCAGGGATTCTCCCACCCCAAGGCAATACTGCCCGAGTGCAGAGGGATATAGGCTACTTGATTGCCATAATATTTGGACGAGCGGTCGGTATGATTCACCACGTGCTGGTAGCTATACGACCCTTGCAGCGAGAGTTGCTGCCCCGGAGCCATCTGCCAGATACCACGCAAAGAGGCATCCGCGCCAACGACATCAACCCGTGCCAAGTTCACAGTACGCCAAACGAACATATTGTAAGGAACGCCCACAATCTTGTCGGTCACCCGATTGCAATAGCCGTCCAGCGTTGCTTGAACATTCCATCCCTTGTAACGTAGGGATTCGCCGTTCCCCCCATCTCCAGAAGAAGTTTTTTTCCACGTAAGCCCGACATTCAACTGTCGGGTTTTCTCAGGCTTCAAATCAGAACTTCCATAATGGAAGAAATAGTTCTCGTTGAAAGTAGGAACCCGGAAGATGTCCTTGTACGAAGCCCTGAGATAAAGCTCATCGATGGCAGTACCATTCCCCAGGAGCCGATAAGAAAGCGAAAGCGATGGCGAAAGCCGGCGTGCATCCTTGGCAGCCTGTCCTGCTTTGGTAGGATTGGCGCTGCCTTGCTGAGTCTCTATCTTGCGCCCCACGCTGTTGAGGTAAACCGAAGCCAGCATCCTGGCAAGAGCTACCCATCTTCCCTTCGCATATCGGACGGAGAGCGACTGCAGGATGCCATGTCGGTGAGGGCGCAGGTCGGTGGCGAGGGTGCTGTTGAGCGAGTTCATCATCCAGTCGGCAGAGTAATCCAGCGTCCAGCCATCCCCCGGAATCCACATCAGTGCTGCCGAAGTATAAAATTCCCTCTGCCAGTAGGTAGCATCATTGCGCCGATTAGCCACGAGCGTGTCCTGATAGGCAGAGCTCGCCCAGTTCATCTTGGCTTGCACCTTCAGCATCCAATGGTCATCAAGACTTCTGGCTTGCCATCTCGCCTGAGCAAAGGCGTTGCGGTCGTGCAACTGTTCGGCTGTTACATTGGTATAATATCTCACGATGCCAGGCAACTGTCGGTCGTTGTCATAATAGTAGAGCTTTGCCCACAATTGGTTCCGGCTCATGCCATCGGCTCGTCTGCCCATCATCCAGTGCATATTCAGTTCGCCATGCCCCGAGTTCATACGACTGTTGGTTCTTCGCTCATGGGTAGTATATTTACCGTTGCGCAAGAGGAAGGGATAGTCGTTTTCGGCATAGGTATATTCCCCCATCGCCTGGAGAGTGAACCTATCAGACAACCTCTGCACATAGCGCAGATAAGGCGAGACATATCCGAAGGACCCTACCTGCAACTGAGTAGAGAGGTGAGGCTGCTGGTCGATGGGAATCTCGCTCATGGTCTCGATGGCAAGCAAAGCTGCCACCGAGGCTTGCCGGGCCGAGATGAAAATGTCGTCGTTGTCGCCAATGGTGAGTCGCAAAGTCTGCACTTGGTCGAGCGAATAACGGGACACATCAATTTCGCCGCCCTGACATTCGCTGAGCAGCACACCATCGTAACTCACTCCCGTATGTCCCGCTCCGAATCCACGCACAGCTACCGTTTTCATTCCTCCTGCCCCACCATAGTCGCGCAGATTGATGCCTGGCATGCGGTGCAAAGCGTCGGCCATATCCGTAACGCCAAGCCTTAACATATCCCCCTTGTCCAAAAGCTGGAGAGGCGATGTGCTCGTAAGTATCCGGTGCTGCCGAGCATTCACTTTTACTTCCTGCAAGTGCTCGGTACGAATGGAATCTTGCCCCATCCCCACTTGTGCATACAACAGTAGTAAGCCACCGAGACAAAATATCCTCAATGCCTTCATTCATTCTATTTTTTATATTATTATCTGTGTCTCCATCACGAACCCATCCCACGGGGTTGGATAGAATCATCGGAATCTCTTATCCTAAAGACACTCTTTCATCATATTGTTTCCGATGGCAACGGCAGGTCTTCTGACTTGCGTCCTCCCTGCATCTCACTCTATGTAAACATAAAAAGATACAAAACTCATGGCAAGCGGTCTTCCCGAAAAAATGTCAGTGACCATGGTGCTTGCCGCAATAAGACGCTTACAGCAGCGGGACTGTCCGGGCTTCTCACCCGATTCCCTTTTAATCACTACGCACTCATCTTGCCTGAGGCGGCAGAAGGTGGCAGCGAACCAATTGCGGGTGCAAAGGTACTATAAAAAAATGAATTAAAAGCTAACTTCATGTGCTTTTTATTTGGTAATTTGCGATTTTCTTCTTAAATTTGCGGAAAATTTAAAAATCATACATTAATAATATATATGGCAACAGTTGACGACAAGAAGATCATCTTCTCAATGGTGGGCGTATCTAAGATTATCCCACAAAACCAGAAGCAGATTCTGAAGAACATCTACCTATCGTTCTTCTACGGAGCAAAAATCGGCATCATCGGTTTGAACGGTGCCGGTAAATCTACGTTGATGAAAATCATCGCAGGACTTGAGCAACCTACCCAGGGTGAGGTGGTTTGGAGCCCAGGCTACTCTGTGGGCTACTTGCCTCAGGATCCTCCGCTCGACGAGAACAAGACCGTGAAGGAAAACGTGATGGAGGGTGTGCAGAAAATCTATGATGCACTCGCTGAATACGAGGACATCAACAATAAGTTCGGTCTCGAAGAATATTACGGAGACCCTGATAAGATGGACAAGCTGATGCAGCGCCAGGCTGAGGTGCAGGACATCATCGATGCTACCGATGCCTGGAACATCGACTCCAAGCTGGAGCGTGCGATGGCTGCCCTGCATTGTCCTCCTGGCGATTGGCCTGTAACCAATCTCTCGGGTGGTGAGCGCCGCCGTGTGGCTCTCTGCCGCCTGCTCCTGCAGAAGCCGGATGTACTCCTGCTCGATGAGCCTACCAACCACCTGGATGCTGAGAGCATCGACTGGCTGGAGCAGCACCTGCAGCAGTATGAGGGAACCGTCATCGCCGTAACCCACGACCGCTACTTCCTCGACGACGTGAGCGAGTGGATTCTGGAATTGGACCGTGGCGAGGGTATTCCATGGAAGGGCAACTATTCTTCATGGCTCGACCAGAAGACCAAGCGAATGATTCAGGAGGAGAAGACTGCCTCTAAGCGCCGCAAGACATTGGAGCGCGAGTTGGAATGGGTTCGCATGGCGCCTAAGGCACGTCAGGCTAAGGGTAAGGCTCGTCTGAACTCTTACGAGCAGATGCTCAACCAGGAGCAGAAGGAGCGCGAGGAGAAGCTGGAAATCTTCATCCCTAACGGTCCTCGTCTGGGCAACAAGGTGATTGAGGCTCAGCATGTAAAGAAGGCGTTCGGCGAAAAGGTTCTCTTCAACGACCTCAACTTCATGCTTCCTCCTAACGGCATCGTAGGCGTCATCGGTCCTAACGGAGCCGGCAAGACTACCCTCTTCCGCCTCATTATGGGCTTGGAGCAGGCAGATGGCGGAACATTCGAGGTGGGTGAGACCGTGAAGTTAGCTTATGTTGACCAGCAGCACAAGGACATCGACCCTCAGAAGACCGTTTACGAGGTGATTTCTCAGGGCAACGAAACCTTGCGTCTGGGTGGCAGAGATGTGAATGCACGTGCTTACATCAGCCGCTTCAACTTCTCGGGCACCGACCAGAGCAAGCTCTGCAGCGTTCTCTCAGGTGGTGAGCGCAACCGTCTGCAGTTGGCATTGGCATTGAAGCAGGAAGGCAATGTTTTGCTCCTCGATGAGCCAACCAACGATATCGACGTGAACACGCTGCGTGCCTTGGAGGAAGGTTTGGAAGCATTTGCCGGTTGTGCGGTGGTTATCAGCCACGACCGCTGGTTCCTCGACCGTATCTGTACCCACATTCTTGCCTTCGAGGGCAATGGTGAGGTCTTCTTCTTCGAGGGCAGCTATTCTGAGTATGAAATTAACAAGGCGCGCCGTCTTGGCGATACAGAGATCAAGAAGGGTCGCTATCGCAAGTTGATGGAGGAATAAACTGATGGAGAAATTAAAAGAATAAGAAATATCCACTTATTCTTTGTAAATATAATTCTATCTCCTGATTTTTCGGAGTTAACGCCCGAAAAACAGGAGATATAGAGGTTGTATATTTTCCCTTAAGGATTTTTTTATTTATCCTTAAGGGAAAAATTATTTTTCCTTAAGGGTAGGAATTTTTTCCTTAAGGACTTTTTAATGTCTTTATTGTTTTGTAAACTATTATCTCATTATCTCAGACCAGTTCCAGGAGTTCTGCAAAATCATCAATGATAAATTCGGCAGAAGCCAACTGCTCTCGTGTTCCGTTTCCATAGGTTACGGCACAGGCCTTGCAACCAGCATGGTGAGCCATATCCACATCAAAGTTCATATCTCCTACTACGAGGGTTTCAGCCAAAACATCCTTGATATCTTCAGTTTCTGCTGAAGTTACGGGATTCAGAACATCTTCTGCTGAAGCTCCGGGATTCTTCATTCCCAGCATCTCTCCCAAAGCCTTGAAGACCATATCGGGTGCCGGCTTCACGTGCACCACATCATCGCCTGCCACGATAGAAGAGAAAATATCTTCCAGCTGCATCTGATGCACGTATCCATCGAGCGAGCAATGGTTGCGGCTGCTAGCCATACCCAGAATATGGCCCCGACGATGCAACTCTATCAGGGTATCTATTACATGCGGGAAGGGCTGCACGATCATCGTCTTCTTGTTATCCAGGAAGATTTCGCGATAGGTTGCCGCACATTCCATTCCCTCCTCATCGCTCATTCCGAAGAGCGAGACGAAGGCCTCATCCAGTCTTAAACCGATGGTCTTGGCACAAGCCTCATCCGATTTCACATCCAGTTTTCTTGCACGCATTGTATCCTGCAAGGTCTTCACAATCAAGCTCTGCGAATCTCCGATGGTTCCATCAAAATCAAAAATTATATACTTCATTATTTTCTTGTTCTTTTTACCTTGTTTTGATAATCGGGCGCAAAGATACGGATAATAACTGAAACTACAAAGCAAATTGCCTACGAATCGCCTTGATGATATTGTTACGGGCCACATCCGGTTTCATCGCCTCTTCCAAAAGCATAGAATCAGGAGTAACCTGAATAACCCTATCAAATCCTGCATCCAGCATCGTCTGCCTGTCGCTCACACCACCCGAGACGAGCCACACATGGGGAAACGAAGATTCCGGGGATTTGCAATCCCCGGCAAGCTGCGAGCAAGCCACATGGCTTTTATCCGATTCCTTACACTTCAGAACATGCTCCAGAATCCTTTGCGGCAGTTTCCCCATCAAGGTTTGTTTATCACTATGTCCCTCGCCCGTAATCACGAGATCAGCATTCTGAATGAGCGCATCAAAACCTATCTCATCCAAGAGAAGTTCTGCCCCAGGACGAGCCTCTGCATTGAAATATTGCAGGAAAGCATAGCCCAGTCCTCCAGCCGCACCAGCCCCAGGAGCCTCACTCCTATCATATCCGAAATGCTTGGCGCTTACCTCGGCAAACTTCCTCGCCCTATCATCCAGCATCTGCACCATCTTAGCATCAGCTCCCTTCTGAGGCGCAAAAACATAAGCCGCCCCGTTTTCACCACAGAGCGGATTGGTAACATCCGAAGCCAGCACGAAACTGCATTCCCGGCGGATCTTCTTCCAGTCATCGCCCATCGCCTTGAGCATTCCGATGCCGCAATCGGATGTGGCACTTCCGCCCAAGCCCACGATGAAACGGCGCACGCCCCGGCGATAAGCATTCATAATCATCTCGCCCACGCCCCAGGAAGTAGCCTTCATCGGGTTGCGCTGTTCAGGCTCGATCAGAGCCAGTCCGGCGGTCTGCGCAATCTCGATAATCGCGGTATCATCCACGATTCCGTATTCCGCCTCAATCCATCTCATCAGCGCATCATGGGCATGAATCCTCACTCGCTCTCCCTTCATCGCCGAGAGAAAAGCATCGAGCATTCCCTCTCCCCCATCACTCATTTCCAGGGTAATGATTTCGGGAGAAGCATCTTCTGAATGCAAATTCTTCTTTTCGGGAGAAGCATCATCCGCATTCCATACCTTTAATCCCGAAGCAATCGCCTCATTCACCTCTCTGCTCGTAAGGCAACCCTTATAAGAGTCGCAAGCTATTATTATCTTCTTCTTTTTAACCTTTTTCATTTAACCTTTTTCATTTTTCTCTAATAAATCATTTTATACCCAATTCCCCTCACATTGATGATTCTGATATTTTCATCGTCAGATAACTTGTGACGGAGCTTGGTGATGAAAACATGGAGACTGCGGGAATTGAAAAAGCTGTCATCGCCCCAGAGTTTCAGGAGAATATCCTTACTTTCTACCACTTGATTCTTGCTCTCCACAAGCATGCGAAGGATTTCGGATTCACGATGTGACAGTTCTGCATCTTTACCATCCAACTGCAGAATCTGACAGGTAACATTCAGGCGATAACGACCGATGGAGAGCCATGGATCAGCAGCATTCGGATTATCAGGAGAAACATTCCCCCCTTCCTGTTCTTCAGAAGAAATATTTCCTGCAGAAGCCCGATGACAAAGCGACTTGATACGGACGATGAGCTCCTGGATGGCAAACGGCTTCTTCAGATAATCATTGCCACCCAATTCAAATCCCTCTACCACATCATTCACCGCCGAACGAGCCGTGAGGAAAAGCACAGGAGTACGGAAATCCGTCTTCCGGATACGGCGCACCATCTCGAAACCATCCATTTTGGGCATCATCACATCCGCAACCAGCACATCAGGCTTCTGTTCATCAAACATACGAAGCCCCTCTTCGCCATCATGCGCCGTGCGCATCTCGAAGCCCTGCGCCTCCAAGGTGTCGCTCAGAATCATCGCCAAGGATGTTTCGTCTTCTACCAGTAATACTTTTATCTTATTCATTGTTTCTTTTTTACTTTTTTACCCTTTTACCTTTTTACCTTTAAGAAAATGCAGGGTAAAGCAGCTTCCTTTTCCCGGCTCGCTTTCTACGGAAACTGAACCGCCCATTTTATCCATCAGGCTCTTGACATAGAAAAGGCCGAGACCATAGCCCTTGACCGTATATTTATTGCCATCCGTCACCCGATAGAACTTGTCGAAAATATAAGGCAATTTATCGTGGGCAATACCGATTCCATTATCTGATACGGAAACCAGCACTTCATCCTCGGCTTTTTGGCAAGCCTTGATTTCTATCTTCACGCTATCTTCAGAATACTTGATGGCATTGTCTATGAGATTGCTCACGATGTTTGAGAAATGCATCCGGTCGGCATGAACCACCAGATTTTCCGGTTCTACGGACAATGAAATATTCACCTTTTTATCCGTTCTTTCTCCTGATTTCACTTTCAGCTGATGCTGGGAGATTAATGGTTCAATCACCTCCTTCATTGGAACTTCCACGATATTGAGAAGCATCGATTTCCGTCGTTCCATACTCATCGACAGAATCTGTTCCACCAATCCGCTGAGCGTCTGCAACTGCTCCTGGGCGATGGTGAGATACTTGCGCGCCTTATCAGGATGCTGGAGCATTCCGTAGTTCAGCAGGGAGTCGGTGGCAGCATAGGCTACGGCTATCGGAGTCTTCAATTCGTGCGTGATATTATTGGTAAAATCACTCTTCATCTCATCAAGAGTCTTCTGCTTGAGCATCGTATGAATCAGGAAACAGAAGACGAAAGCCAGGATGAGCATGATGAAGAGCGATGTGGCAAGGATGCCTGCCATCTGGCTGAGCACAGTCATCGTAAGCGGCTCTAGGGTGAGGACATATTTCTCCTCATTCGCCTCTCCCTCATTACAAACCACATATTGGTATTGCATGGCATTGGCGGAAGGCACATACCCCTTCGTCGTCACTTTCGCCAAAACCTTCTTTCCTGCAAAAAGCTGAATCTGATGCGGAAGTGGATGAGCATTATCGCCCACCAACAAACTGTCTGAAATCATCTTGGCAACCCATGCACTGTCATAGTCATTGATGTCTGGTTTGGCGATTTCATTCAATTTGCCAAACAGCGCCTGTTGCACCATAGTTGCCAGCTTACCCGACATCATCATCATCAATTCCTGGTCCTTGTCATCTTCACTACGCTTCTCTTGCTTGGTAAAAGTTGTTTGAACAGACTGAACAACCTTTCCTCCACGAACCTTTTTCACCTTTACCTTTTGATCAATATCATCGTCTTCATCCATAGAAAAAGCAACAGCACCCGTCAATTGTCTATGAGGTCCTTTATCATCATTGCGCAATCGTTCGATTCGCTTCTTCATCTCCATGAAGTGAGCGTATTCCATTCCACCCTTGATTTTTGCTTCAACCTCCTTTTCCTGAGACAGATAAAGCCCCACGAGCCAATAGGTCTGATATGCGAAGATGCAGACCAAAGCCGTGATGACGAGCGCAACTATGTATTTAAGATGTAACTTCATTCTTTCCTTTATTAAAGATTTTTCCAAATGAATTAAATACTCATTTCCTGAAAATCGGATAAACCTCCGTGGTATTCTTCCATCCCCATTTACCATTCTTCTGTGGCGCAAACTCTCGTCCCATCTTGGCTCCTATCCCCCAATGTTGATTGAACATCACTTCCATGAAGCCACCATAGCTGCTTTTGGGATTGAAAGGAGACATGATGACGCTTCGAGGGTCAGAGGTTTTCGTTGGAACATATTGTCCATAGAATCCCACTGTGAGCCAGTCGTTTACCTGATAAGCCATTCGTCCACCAAAAGAAGCTTTGGTGAGATTGCCAAATCCATATACTCCCGTGTTTATCTTTTCTATCCCGACATAAGGAGAAAAAACAAAACGCCCGAAATTTTGTTGATAAACAACCCCTGCAGCCTGCCTGTTCATCAGTCCTGGGACTTCAATACCCGAAGAATATACCGCCATCGTACCCAAATTCGGGGAAGGAAGAGAAATATGAGGTATTGCATTCGGCGCAATCTCTAAAGGTTTTCCTTCTTCCGACATCCAAGGTGCATTCGATTCAGAGTAATAAGATTTGCCTTGAAGTACAGGAAATCCACCGAGCGAAGGACGAGAATATTCCAACGACATACCTTCCTTAAACGACATACCTTCCTTAGGTAAAGATGCCTTCGGAATGGAATCCAAAGAAACACTCTTCACTTCCTGTGCTTGCATTACCAATGTACAAAAGCAAGCCACAACTGCCAATATGAATATTCTTCGTTTCTCTTTCATGCTTGCAAAAGTAATAAAAAAGAAGATAAGTAAGATACTTTTCAGGGAATTATTTCTGATTTGATAAGACTAAATAACACTTCTGATAAGACTTGATAATCAAAATTCCTTGCTGACACAAGATTTTTGCAGTACTTTTGCAACCGAAATCGGGAGGGTTTCTTCCGAAAGAACGATAAAACGATAAGAAGATAAAACGATAAAAAGATAAGAAGAATATGAAAAGATTGGTTATATTAAGCACTTGCCTGGCCATCAGTCTTGCCGGCTGGGCACAAGGAAACAGAAATGATTCCCTGAGAATGGACAGCATCATCCATTCCCTCCCCGATGTGATGGTAAAAGGCAACCGACCTATCGTAAAGGTAAAAGGGGCGACATTGACCTATGACCTGACTCAACTCATCAAAAACCATCCTGTGGATAATGCCTATGAAGCCATCAAGCAACTGCCTGGTGTGAGCGAACAAGATGAAGCCTTGACTCTCAACGCCCAATCCGTAACCGTGATGATAGACGGCAAGGCTACCACCATGACGAGCGAGCAGCTTTATTCGCTTCTGAAAACGATTCCTACCAGCCGCATCGCCAACGCCGAAGTTGTCTATTCAGCCCCAGCCCGCTATCAGGTAAAGGGACAAGTCATCAACCTCCTGCTGAAGCACAATACAGGCTTTCACTCCCTGCAAGGCGAGTTCTTCGGCGGCTACACCCACCAGAACCGCAACAGTTACACAGAGCGAGCCTCCTTGCTCTTCACCAACAAGAAATGGGAAATAGACATGCTCTATTCTTTCGGTTATGGCAAGAGATATTATTACTATGAAAATGAGTTTGCCCACACCTTGACTGATGGCACTTCCTATGCCTTCTCTACACATAGCGACAATATCAAACGCCATCTCAACCACAACATCCGACTGGGAATCAACTATCATCTGGCAAAGGATCATCAGCTCAGCTTTGCCTACACCTCACAACTCAATAACACGAGAGGAACTTCAGAGGATGATGGCGATTTCACATCCCTTCTCAGAATCCATGCCAAGAGTCAGTTTCACAATTTCCGCCTGGATTACTCCACACCATTCGGCTTCTCGGCAGGAGCAGAATACACCTATTATAATTCACCGGATGAACAATGGCTGAAAAGCAGTCTCTACGATGAGATTTACGACATCACAAGCCAGCAACGAATCGACAAATGGCACGCTTACCTCAAGCAGGAGCACGACTTAGGAAAAGACTGGGGCTTGAACTACGGCATCAATTACACCACAACAAGAGACAAGAGTTCGCAGGAAAACAACAACAAGTCTTCTGCTGGCAACACCATTCAAACCGAAGATCAAATGTGTTTCTACATCGGAGCCAGCAAATCATTCGGACAAAAACTCACGATGGAAGCATCGCTCATGGAAGAATATTACCACACCCCAATCTGGGATGAGTGGAACCTCTTCCCTACACTCTCCATCACCTATCTTCCAAAGACAGGACACATCATCCAATTCGACTTGGATTGCGACAGAGATTACCCTACCTATTGGTCGGTGAAGAACTTCACCACCTATAATGTGGGCGGATATGGAAAGATTGTTGGAAACCCGACGTTGAAGCCATCACGAGACCTCAGCCTCTCGCTTACCTACATTCTGCACAGCAGATACGTGGCAAGTCTCTTCTTCAACAACTCGAAAGATGAATTCCGTCAGCTTCCTTACCAGAGCGACAAGAAGAAGGAGATGGAATACAAGCATGTCAACTTCGACCATGTAAACCAGGTAGGCTTGATGCTCACAGCCCCAATCAACATAGGCAACTGGTGGCAGAATCGCCTTACCTTCACTGGCGTATATCAGAACGACAAGAATTCCCACTTCTATGATCTTCCATTCGACCGCAGCAGATGGTTCTGTCAAGCCCAGTGGAACGGCACTTTTCTATTTGGCAAGCATGTGCTTCTCAACCTCGATGCTTCCGTCCATACCGACGCCATCCAGGGAATCATCGACATCCCTGTCTCAGGCTATCTCAACGCTGCCCTCACCTGGAAGCCTCTCAAGGATGACAAGTTCCAACTGAAAGCCTACTGCAACGACATCTTCGAGACAGGCGACAACCATCTGCACGACACCTATCGAGGTCAGCACGTCATCAACAAAATGTACTTTGGCAGAATCATCGGCCTCTCCCTCACCTATCGTTTCGGCGGCTACAAAGCCAAACAGCATGAAGAAGTAGATACTTCCAGATTCGGGAAATAAAAGAAGAAAAGCTCGCCAAGACCATCAAAATCCTGGTGAGCTTTTCTGTTAGTTATTGAGAATTGTTTCCAAGAATTCATTTGGAGTCTGCACATTATCAGCAAATCCCTTGAAATCTTTTACGTTTCTAGTAATAATCACATCCACCTGATGAAGCAAGGCTGATTCGTATTGGACACTATCCTCAAAATCCTTTCTCTCTTCTTCCAAGCATTTCTTTATCATACCTTTATTCACATCAGTTATCTCGCATATTGATGCAAGCCCTCGCATAGTATGATACAATTCAGAAGAAGGATAAGATTTTCTGAGTAAGAAGAATGCATTGACAAAAGTGGTTGCCGACACATATAACTGTATTTTGCCTTTATACGCTAAATCAAAGATGATTGCTGCAGGATAATAAAACTCACCCCGCTTATCATAAAAATCAATGATGATATTAGTATCTAGAAAAACCTTCATCTGTACTTTTCCTCCATTGCAGAATACAAAGTTTCATCTATATCATCAGATACGTTCTTCCGATTTTTCAAAGTCATTTCCACAATTTCAGGAGAAAGTGGATAATTAGCCCATTTGCTTGAAGTTTTTTCTCCTTCAAGTAGCTTAGTCTTTGCATCAGCAGATTCCAACAAACGTTCAGCAAGCCAACGTTCATTGCTCGCAGTCATAGACAAAGACTGCAAAAAACTCCATAATTTATTTATTGCTAATGTTGTCATACGATTTATCTTTTAAAACACTGCAAAAATACACAGAATTATCATAACTTCCAAACTTTTTGGGGAGTTTTTTTAGGTCGCCTCCCATTTTGGCAGCAAAGTTTAAATTAATTATACTTTGCTGCCAATATTGTCATCAATCCGACGCTGGCACGCAAGTTGCTCAACATAAGAGTGAAAGCTGAAGCCAAAAGATGAAGGAGTTCGAAAGGACAACGGAGTTTCGAGGCTGAGGCAATCGAAAAGAACAGATAAATAAATAACAAGCAGAAATCCCGACGGGGCCGCAAGGAACCGAGAGGATGAGTAAAATAAAACTGGAGGTTTTAATTATGTTGTTAGCACGTAGAAATAATAATTCAGATTGGTTGAGTAACTTCTTTGATGACGCATTCTTCAACACCGACATGATGCCACGTATGAATGCTACCGCTCCTGCCATTAACGTAAAGGAGACCGAGAAAGCTTACCAGATGGAGATTGCAGCCCCAGGACTGAAGAAGGAATGGGTTCGCATCAACATCGATAACGATGGAAATCTGAATGTGGCTATCGAGAACAAGATGGAACATAAGGATGAAGATAAGCACGAGCACTATCTGCGCCGCGAGTTCTCTTACAGCAACTATCAGCAGAGCTACACACTCCCTGAGGACGCTGACCGTGAGAAGATTTCAGCTAAGGTAGCTGATGGTGTTCTTGAGGTTGAGATTCCAAAGCTTGCTCCTAAGGAGGAGGCTAAGGCTACCAAGAATATCGAAGTCAAATAATCATCTCCCATAAATGATCGAGGCAGATTCCAAAGCAATTTGGAACCTGCCTTTTTTGTGCCCTTACCTGAATCATCACATTTTTCATCTACCTTATTATAGTGATTTTCATCTATCCAGCGGGATATTTCTTCCATAAATCTTGCGGGGGTCATAAATAATATGTAATTTTGCAGGCTGAAGAGCAGATATCAAAGCTTCTGCTTATAGATTTCAGAACATTAATATAAGAAACAGATGAAGAAAACAATTCCAGTAATAGGCATGGCTTGCAGCGTATGCTCTGCCAATGTTGAAAAGAAACTGCAATCGCTAGAAGGCATCAACTCCGCCTCGGTTTCCCTGGCGAGCCGAACTGCCCTGGTAGATTATGACCCCGACATCATCTCTCTGGAAGATATGAAACGGGAAATCAGCAACGCCGGCTACGACCTCGTTATCGAAAGCGACAGAAGCGTGGAGGAAATCAACCGCCGTGAGTTCACTCTTCTGCGCCGCCGAACCCTCGCTTCCTGGCTCTTCGCCATCCTGACCATGTGTTTCTCCATGGGCTGGATTTCACTGGGCATGGAACAGAATATGATTTCAGATGGCGTTGCCTCGACTCATCATTCGAGTTCCTTCGCTAATCAGATTTGTCTGCTCCTGGCACTCGCCAACCTGCTCTACTGCGGCAAACAGTTTTATGTTTCCGCCTGGAAGCAGCTCCTACATCATACGGCAAACATGGATTCGCTCGTAGCACTCAGCACCCTCATCGCCTTCCTCTTCAGCACCTTCAACACCTTCTTCGGAGAAATGGTATGGGGAGCGAGAGGCATAGAATGGCACACTTATTTCGACGCTTCCGTGATGATCATCACCTTCGTGCTGACCGGCAGATGCCTGGAAGAAAAGGCAAAGGACAGTACGGCGAGCAGCATCCGCCAACTGATGGGAATGCAGCCGAAAACCGCCCGACTGGTGACTTATGAGAAGATAGAAGGCACCAACGACTACAAGATGGAGGAAGTTCCGATTTCCACCATTCAGATAGGCGACATGATAGAGGTAAGAGCCGGCGAGAAGATTCCGGTGGATGGCGTGGTTACCCAGGCAGAGAGTTTCATGACTCCCGATGCTGCCTATGTAGATGAAGCGATGATCAGCGGCGAACCGACTCCGGCGATGAAAAAGGCAGGCGACAACGTGCTGGCCGGCACCATTCCGAGTCAGGGAAAGCTCCGCATGAGAGCCAAGCAGATTGGCGAGAACACCGCCCTGGCACACATCATCCGCATGGTTCAGGAGGCGCAGGGCAGTAAGGCGCCCGTGCAGCGCATCGTGGATAAGGCGGCTCTGATTTTCGTTCCAGCCGTGGCAGCCATCGCCCTCATCACCTTTTTAACATGGTGGCTGATAGGCGGCAACGCAGCTCTTCCACAGGCCATCCTTTCAGCCGTAGCCGTATTGGTCATCGCCTGTCCATGTGCCATGGGCTTAGCTACTCCTACCGCCCTGATGGTTGGCATCGGCAAGGCGGCGCAGAAGCAGATTCTCATCAAGGATGCGTCGGCGCTGGAGAATCTCCACAAGATCAACGCCCTCGTCATCGACAAGACCGGCACCCTCACCATTCCTAACCAGAACATTGATTTCACCAAGCAGGAGGATTTGGACTTAGAGACGAGAGAGACCCTCAAGCCTCATGCCCAGGAAGCGATGAAGCAGTTGCAGGAAAGGGGAATAGAGGTCTATATGATGAGTGGCGACAAGGAGGAAGCGGCTCATTACTGGGCAGAGAAAGCAGGCATCAAGCATTATCAGAGCAAGGTGCTGCCTGGCGACAAGCAGGCATTGGTAAAGAAACTTCAGGACGAAGGCAAGCAGGTAGCGATGGTGGGCGACGGAATCAACGACACCCAGGCCCTGGCCCTTGCCAACGTGAGTATGGCGATAGGAAAGGGAACGGATGTGGCGATGGATGTGGCGCAGATTACGCTGATGAGCGACGACCTCATGGCACTTCCGGAAGCCGTAAAACTGAGCCAGAAAACGGTTCACATGATTTGGCAGAATCTCTTCTGGGCGTTCATCTACAACATCATCTGCATCCCGTTGGCAGCCGGAGTCCTTCATATCTTCGGCATTGATTTCCAGATAACCCCAATGTGGGCAAGTGCCCTGATGGCCTTCTCCAGCGTAAGCGTAGTGCTTAATTCGCTGAGACTGAGATTGGCGTAAAATGAAAGAAAATGGGAAAAGTCTGAGACTTTCAAAATATATAAAAGCGACTTCTTGGCATTAAAACCAAGAAGTCGCTTTTATATATTTTTACTAAAGTTCTTTCTCTTTTCTCAATTCATCAAGTACCTTACCTTTATAGGAAAAGTACTTAGCTCCTTGATATGCGCCAGAAGGAGTTTGTTTCTCTATCGGCAAGAAAGTTCCTACAAAAGGAGAGAGTTTGTAGATTCTGTTCTGATACTCCACCGTATCATCACTTGCCACTCTAACCTCAATGCCAGTTGGAACAAAAGTTACCTTCTCACCTATTTTAATACCAACCATGCTAAACTTAAAACGTGGACGTTTATGAGTTTTCTCCACATCCTTCTGCACTTTCGGCTCATTAGAAACCTTTGGCTTATTATCCTCATACTCCGTAACCACCGCATCATCTATGGTTTGAGCAATATCTTTGAAGATATCCAGAGCTATTTGTGGGGCGACATTGAAGAACTCTCGGTTCTGTCGGATACGCAAATCCGTCAAACGATCTATCGTTTTATGCACCAACTTCTCCACCTCGTTATACTTTGCAGTCTTCATGGTTGCAAAGATTTCGAAAGGCAGAGGCACAGCCGTATTATCAAGTTCCTTCGATCGGACATCCACCGGACGGGAACTCTTACCTATCTTCACCCAATCCTCGCGAAAGCTCGGATTGGTGAGGATATAAACGTAACCGATATTATCTTTGTTCATTGTTTCGTTACTTTAAATATTTGTCCAAGATGGCTTGCTTGGCAGAGGAAGCATTGGCAACGTACAGCTTAGCCTTTGAGATTTCTTCATCTATCTTGCTCAACTTTTCGACGACTTCTTTTTGGACTTCTATTGATGGAACCTGAATTATCAAAGAACGTATTCGTTCTGTCGAAGCTCTGTTAACACGAGAAAAACGTTGCGTTTCGCCTTCTTTTTGCAGCGGATATACAAGATAACGAGGTAAAACTTCGTTCTCATTCAATACTCGAATTACGCCACAATGATCAGTTGGACTGAACAACTTATCTTTATCAATAAAGTTAACCATCCAATCACCATCAATACCCCATAAAACTGAAGGTTGAGAGAAATCATTTAAAACAGAATGCTCTGACTTTCCAAATGGCTCAAAAACGTTGGCACTATAAATATCAAAACGCCCCGTATCAACAACTTCATTCTTCAACACTCTTCGTCCAATAGATATATTAAAAACAGCAGAATCCAATCTCAAAGTTCTATTCGCTTTTGATTGTGCATCCTCAAACAAATGTAACTTTCGTTCTTCATTATATTGAATTTTCTGCAAGAGTTCAACCATTTTACTATTTACCTTTTCACATTCCTCTGCTATTTTCTTTTGAATATCCATTGGAGGCAAAGGAATTTCCAAAGAAGAATAAAACTCTTCAGGAACTCTTCTATGCCCACTGCTTCCTTTCATGTTTTTCTTTGCACACCTTCTTACCTCATCAGTATTTAACAAAGCAAACAGATAGGTATTCAAGATTTCTTTCTGGCAACGGAATACATGAAATTCAGAACTTCCAAACCCCAAATTATTTAACAATCCCGTAGCTATGGCACATTTACCATTTTCCATACAAGGTGTTATTTTGGCAAAAATCAAATCACCCTCAGCAAAGTAAGTATAGCTACCTTTAACTTCCTTATAAAGGCGTTCTTCTTTTTTAGCTATATAGCCTTTTTCACTCACAGATGCCATTTCTACAAAAGAGACCCCCAAATCATCATCTATATTTTTCAATTCAGACATTGAAGGATTTAGTGCTACATACTTTATTAATGACACTAACGGATATTTGCTTTCAAAATTAAGTTTATAAGCTACACTCGTACTTATCACTTTATCGAATTCTACACGAGTAAAACTCAACATATCTACTAAATTATACTTATGTACAATATCCTCAAACTCCTCAGGAGTTTGCTTAACATTTCCTTCAAAATTATTACAAATCAAGGAGTTCAAACGACTATTATCACTCAAGTTTAAAGGATTAAACAATGGTGTCATAATCCCCTCTATTCCTTTAATCTGCTCTATAGTATCATCATCTGCCACTTCATCATCAGAGGAAGAATCCTTGATTTTTACAGTATTCAGATAATGAATACCTTCTGCACCTTTTCGATTACTCCATTCATATCCCAAGAACTTTTTTTCCAAAGATTTGTCAGATGGGCTTTGTACTACCAATACCGGCTGCGGATTTGAAGCAGCAAGCATATAGAAATAAAGCTTTTCTTTCTCTATTTCGCGAATGAATTTAAGAGTAAAACGTTTCTCCTCCAACATTTTTTCTGCAGGAGTCAATGCCACATAAGCACGACTCTTTACAAACTTCTGGGCTTCGTCACGTACTTTCTTTGCCTCAGCAGCTAAAGCTGTTGAAGCTGTATTCTTTCCTTGTTTTTTGATATTTAGAGCTTTCACGTATTCCTTTGCCATATCAGAATCCATGAAGCTATCCGTTAATTCACCTTTCAACAACTGGATATAATCATCGTGCTTATATCCCATGTGTTTGATATAAGCATCCAAGTTTTGAGAATCTTTATATGCACCATTATCTACCATATTACCCTCAAACCATTCCGTAATGCGGTTGAGTAAATGTTTAGACAAATCTGGCTCCAAAGCTTTTCTGCGCAAGAACAATACTATCGTACTTGTATTGGTTTGACCAAATGTATTTGGTCCCAGGCTACAAATAGAAACAATATCGAAGTTTTTCAAGAGAAGTTCACGTGTTCGCATATAGAGGCCACCTTTCGTCAAAATACTTGACGGCAGGACAATAGCAGCCACACCACCCGACTTCAAGAGTTGGGCAGCACGCTCGATAAAGAATGTCTCTATAGAGTTATTCTTCTCTATATTACTAATAAAATTGTTCAATGTATATCGTTCTCTATCCTCCTCAGGTAATGTTTCCAAAAAGCCAGATACAGAATATGGAGGGTTAGCCACCAATACGCTAAAAGTATGATCTTGAATACCCGACATTTCTTGCAATCCATCTCCATAATGGATATGAATACCATCCATACCATACATAAATGCAGCAACCTGACTTACCTTTGAAAGACGATAATCCTTTTCTATACCCACTATCTGCTCATAATATTCACGAAGCACAGAAATAAGCCTTTCTTCTTTAGCTCTCTTGTCATATATATTTTCAAGATGAGCCATTTCCTCAACAATCGGCTTGATCTGACGAGCATACTCTGTCAAGAAATGTCCTGCTCCACAAGCATAATCAATAACTTTAGGAATCTCACCACCTTCTAGAATTTGACGAAGAGGCAAAGACGAAACCAAAAAACGAACTATAGGAATTGGAGTAAAAAACTGACCTTCACTTTGGTGCACACCACGATTAAGGAAACCCTCGAAAAGGTCTCCCAAAAACTGATTATCCGTATTTTTAGTCAAATAAATATCCTGCAACATACTGATGGTATCCTTCAATATGGCAGCATTCTTATAGAACAACTGCTCATTATGCACATCGAGGAAGGCAAAAGGGTTGTTATTGAAATATTTCAATTTACGGAAATACCTTTTAATCGTATCCCTTGCTTCATCAGCTTTAGATGTAAGAAATTTAAACGCATTTTCTATTTCTGCATTTTCTACCGAAGCCACCTCGTCATCGAAGAACTCCTTCATTCCTCTTTTATACAAATTGATCAAACGGTCTTGCAACGAGAAATAATCATCATAAGCCGCACCCTTCCAAAGTAACTGAAGTTCATTAGAATGATAACGCTCATCTATGATTTTCGCCAGGAAAAGATTCACTAATTTGTCAAAGGCATTCTCATGACTCGAAATAGTATGCTTACGCAGTATTAATGCAAACTCATTGTATTTCTTATCCAATGAGTATTCATCAATAGTCTTCAAATCATTTATACCATAACTCTTCTTTCCTATGTTGAAAGCGTCAATACCTTCTTCAAACAAACCACGAGTTGTAAAATCCTGCTTATACGTCTGCTTCCAAACATTAAAAAAGTCTTCACTTCCACCTTGCTGCTCTCGCATTTCCTGGAAACTATGGAGCTTATTATCCGTCTGCAGATATTCCTCATTATCAACCAAAGAAATAATATGATAGTTGATCTCAAGACGATTTATTTTTTTCCCTTTCTTGCTGTATTCTGGATAATCCGCCGCATACATACAAAGATATTGGGCTTTACGATATGTATTGAAATAACGAAACAATTGGTCACCATCACGCATAGTCCTTGCCCAATGTTTACGAAACTCATCCTCTTTCTTATCAATATCTGCCTTTTTACATTCAACAATAAGATATGGCTCACCATTATTATCGCTTACCAGAATATCACAGTATCCCGTGTCTGTACCAGCATAATTTCTTCCCTCCAACTTGATATGTTGAGGAAGATAACCACGCTCAAACAATTGGGCAACACAAACAAATACAACATAACTTTCTTTCTGATAATCTTCTTGCGTTGTATTTCTATCAGCCTGTAATCCTACCGGATAATTGAATTTACCAGTATTATAGTTATATTCCAAATCAAAGCCTTCGTCAGCCGAGCCAAAATGTCTGGTATAGACACCATGATTTGAAAAAAACTTCAAATCCAAAAGGACTTTTTGTATATTATCTTTTGTAATCATATATATTCTTTTTCTATTATTTCTTCAAATATCGACAATGCTTTTGTTTTATAGCAATATCAATATACTCAAAATCAACTGCAAATATACAACATTTTTGGGAGAATCTATACCACATAAGGTTTTTTCTTTCTTAAAATATTATATTTTCCGCCTCCTTGTCCTCTAAACACATTATATAATTGTGAGGTGTTCACTGATTTGAGACCAACTTAATTTTCTAGACACCATCTGGAAAATTTGAAGAGTCATTTTCTTTACTTTATCCATAAAACTATTTCTTTATATTTATACAAAATTGAGCCCACTTTAAAAAGGGGCTCAGTTCTTCCTCTTTTCTCTCCCCATACCTTTTCCTTACCCTCTTTTAGAAAGAAAATCCTAGAATTTCTTGGCAGTTTCAATAAAAAAGTGTATCTTCGCAGCAGATTTATAGAATCTAAACTAATAATTTATGGGTAGATACATCAACCCCTTTACCGACTGGGGCTTCAAGCGTCTCTTCGGTCAAGAGTTCAGCAAGGACTTGCTGATAAATTTTTTGAACGACTTGTTTGAAGGCGAGTTTCAAATCAAGGACGTAACATTCAAGGATAAGGAACAGCTTGGAGATACTAATGATCTCCGTGGCTGCATCTTTGATATCTATTGTGTTACCGACGATGATAAGCATTTCATCGTCGAGATGCAGAACAGATGGGTACCTTTCTTTGTGAACCGTTCCATCTATTATGCTAGTAAGGCTTTTGTTGCCCAGCGCAAGAAGTTTGATGAAGCTGGTGTCCGCACTGCTGTTTTATACCAGTTTGTGCCGGTTTATGTGGTTTGCATCATGAATTTTATGCCAAGGGAGCATGAGGTGACAAAGTTTAGGACAGACGTGGCTTTAAGGGAGAAGTCTAGCGACTCCATATTTTCTGATAAGCTTCGTTTCATCTATCTTTCTCTTCCCTTCTTTGATAAGAGTGAGGAAGAATGCGAGACAGGTTTTGAAAAATGGATTTATGTATTGAAGTATATGGAAGTATTGGAAAGATTGCCTTTTACGGCGCAGAAGAAGATATTCGATCATCTTGCTAAATTGGCAGATATTCGTTGCTTGAGTAGTGAGGAGCAGGAAAAATACGATGAAAGTATTAAGGCTGTTGACGATTACTACTCCGGTCTTTATGGCTCGTATGTTGAAGGCGAGGAAAAGGGTAGAGCGGAAGGTGAACTGTCTAAAGGTTTGGAAGTAGCCCGCAACTTGTTGGCAATGGGTATTTCTTGGTCTCAAATCATGCAGGCAACTGGATTGACAGAAGAACAATTGAAGCAACTTCAGTCGTAGTATTAGATTTCTGCCTGGTGCTTTGCTGGATTTAAATCCGGCAAAGCACCAGGCAGAAATCTCCTTCAGCTCTATACACATTATATAATAAATAGGTAAATAAGTAATGCCCACAGAAATCAAAACTACACTTTTCCTAAAAAAGCTGGATTTTAGCCTTATAAAACATAGATTTTACCCCATAAACCACCCTTTTTTGCAAAGGCGATTTTCATAGCAAATCGTAAAGGACTTTTAAGGGATTGAAAAACCTTAATGACCCTTAATGACCTTGACCTTAATGACCTTAACGACCTTATCCCCTAAATAGCCAGATTCCATTGTTAACAGAAAATCTCATTACCCAAGCAAAAATAACAAGAAAGACTGGATTGTGTTTTTGCAGAGAAAGGAGGAGAAAAATGCCCTTAGAAGCAAGAAAAAGTGGCTCCGATGGCACTTTTCACCCCTTCAGAAGACAAAAACAAGAGGGATTAAAGGGTGAATGAAAGGGGTAAAACAAGGAATTTCTTGATATATTTTGTCAAAATTCTCGTAAAAACAGCAAGAAAACGGTGATAGAGCGAAGGAGATTCTGTGCGTTTTAATAGCATTAAACGAGGGAAACGAAACAGTTCAACCAACGACTATCAAGCTGATTATCAACACAATACAATCAACACCACATTCTTCCAGAATAGCTTTCAGAAGCTCTATCGTGTCATTAAGGGTCAGTGTCATTAAGGGTCATTAAGAAAAAGCAAATGTCATTTAGAGCCATAGTATAATATAAATATATTTATTATTATACTATAGAGATATTTGCGCCCCCGAAAACCTTAATGACCCTTAATGACACCACCCCACATTTCCCCGCTTTTTCAATCATCAAAAGCAATCCAAGGCGGCTTTTGCAATCAGATGTAAAAACCGAAAATGCTTATATCACTACATATCAACCACTTACAGCACATTTTCAATATTCTACGGGAAAAAGCTTGCTTTCTGCTTCGATTTTTTGTATCTTTGCACCGGCAATCGAAAGAACAGTCTTCTTGTGCCAAAAGTCGGTCATCAATGAAGACCGAGGCTGGTCTTAATAGATGGCAGGCGCTGGTCATCAATGAAGACCACAAAATGGGCAGGAAACGGCTTTCTGGGGAATTGTGATTCAAGGAACTCTTAAACGCAGACTGAGCATGACAAACAAAACTTAACTTCTTCGAGGGTGGCGATATTTTAACATAAAAATAACATGCACTTAACCCAACAAGCCAGGATTTTATTATATCTTTGCATAAAAAAACAAAACTACAGCTTTATGGAAAAAGAAAAACTTTCAGCAATCCTGTCAAAGGGAAGAAACGGAACCAAGGGATGGTTTCTGTATCGTGCATGGCCTGGCACCAGAAGTGCCATCTACGTCTATCTGATGTCCATGCTTGCAGCCTTTCCGGTTGGCATTGCAGCAGCTTTTAGCTGCGAATTTATCGAATTCCTGACGAAGACAACCATCAATAGTGCATGGATCCCGGCAATTTATATGCTGGCAGCAGAGCTATATATGATTCATAAATGCCGGAAGAAATTCCACCTGCGTGTTCGCCTGGAAAAGATTCAGCAGATGCCTAAGACCATCATCTTCTTGCTGGTTTTCTTGGTGGGACTATTCCAGGCCATTCCTATGAGTGTTTTAGAAAGATTCATGGATTTGCCTGATTACTTGGAGCAGGATTTTGTTGACTTGGCACATAATCCGATTGGAATCCTGATGCTCTGCATCATTGCTCCTATAGCCGAAGAATACCTCTTCCGCGGATTGATGATGCGAAAGATGCTGAAATGGAACATCAGTCCCTGGTATGCTATCATCGGCTCAAGCATCATGTTCGGGCTCATCCATCTCAACCCGGCACAGATTCCTGGACCCATCATTCTGGGAATCGTCATGGCGTGGATGTGTTACCGAACCAGGAGTTTGATTCCGGGCATCATCATCCACATCACCAACAATACGCTCTGCCTGATTCCTGAAGAATGCTACGATACTTACATCGCCAGCACTCCGATGATGGAAGCAAGCCTCAGCCTGATAAGCATCGCAATCGTCATTCTGTCGATTTGGCTCTTCAACAAGAAGACTGCTGCTGCATCGTAAAGAGACTTCATAAAAGGAAGTCTTCATAAGAAAGGCTTCCTTATCAAATTCCTCTCCATAAGGGGAGAGTTATTCCTCCCCCTCTACCTTGCAGCTGTCGAATCCCATCTCCTTGGCTTTATCAGGACCAAAGGTGAAGTAGATAGCTTCGCCCTCATCACAAACCTCGCCTTGGGAGTTTTCGAGAGTCAGGTGGATGGTGACGATGTTGCGGCGCTGACTGGCGATGTGACCACGCACCGTAATCTGAGAATCAGTGGTCATCACAGGCTTCTTGTACTTCACGTTGAGCTGCATCGTCACACCCGTGGTCTGCAGTTTGCGGTTGATAACCCAGCCTGCCACTTCATCCATCAGCATACTGATGATTCCGCCATGCAGGGTATTGATCCAGCCCTGGTAATTCTCGCCGGGATTCCAGATGGTAAGCACATCCTCACCCTCTTCCCAAAACTCAAGATGCAAACCTACAGGATTGTTGGGGGCACAGCAAACGCAGTTGTAACCCTCCTTGTTCAAATATGGATTTAATATCTTCTTCATTTTCTAATTGATTAAACTGATTTCTAACTGATTAAACTTTTTAAAACAAGGCAAAGGTACGAATAATATCTGACAAGGCAAAGTTTTTTTAAGATATTACGGTTAATTTTCCATAATAAAAAGTGAAGAAGCGTGGGAATCTTTAAAATTGATGTACTTTTGCAAGCTACAAAAAGACGATTATAAGTATGATTAAGATTTTAGTGATAGAAGACGAAAAGCGAGTGGCTGATTTATTGAAAATCGGTCTGGAAGAGAACGGCTATCAGGTTCTGGTGGCTTACGATGGTGAGATGGGATGGAGACTGTTTCAATCGAATGATTTCCAACTGATTATCTCAGACATCATCCTGCCGAAGCTCAATGGTTTCGAACTCTGCCAGAAAATCAGAAAGGCGGATGAAGAAATCCCTATTCTGATGCTCACGGCTCTGGGAACCGCCGATGATAAGCTGGAAGGCTTTGATGTGGGAGCCGATGACTACATGGTGAAGCCATTCGATTTCAGAGAACTGCTGGCGAGAGTGAGAGTGCTGCTGAAAAGAAGAGCCGTGGCTAAGGTTGATGTGGTGAAGGAGATTTCATACGCCGATCTGTACATCAATCTGGAACGACAGGAAGTGACCCGAAACGGCGAACCCATCAAGCTTTCGCCTAAGGAATACAACCTGCTGGTTTATCTGGTGGAGAATGCCGAAAGGGTGGTGAGCCGAGTGGAAATCGCCGAAAAGGTCTGGAACACCCATTTTGATACGGGAACCAATTTCATCGATGTCTATATTAACTATCTAAGAAAGAAAATGGATAAGAACTTCGAGGTAAAACTGATTCATACCAAACCGGGAGTAGGCTTTATCTTAACGGATAAAATGTAATGCCCCCAACAGATAAGCCGAACAAGAAATTCATTAAAATCAGATAGAAATCATGAAAATCAGAACAGCCCTTACACTTAAATACACCTGCATTACGGCAACCATATTTCTGCTTTGCATGGTGCTCATTTACCTGGTCAGCGAACATACCCGCGACCAGACTTTCTTCAGAAACCTGAAAAGCGAAGGAATCACCAAGGCCAATCTCTTCCTGGCCGGACAGGTAGATGCCAAGACCATGCAGTCGGTTTATCTGAACAATAGGAAGTTTATCAACGAGGTAGAGGTTGCCGTCTATACCACCGATTTTCACATGCTTTACCACGATGCCATCCACAACGACATCGTGAAGGAAACGCAGGTGATGATCAACGAAATCATACAGAAAAAAGAGATTGAATTCCATATCGGAAAATACCAGGGCATCGGAATGGTTTTCCAATATAAGGGAAAGGATTATATTGTTACGGCTGCCGCTTATGACGGCTACGGCTACGACAACCTTGTGGGACTGCAGGAAACCCTCATCTGCCTCTTCATCATCGGATTGTCGCTGCTCTTTATCGCCGGCTATGTTCTGGCAAAACTCTCCCTCAAACCGATAAGAAACATCGTGAATGAGGCTGAAACTATTACAGCCTCCCACATCGACCGCCGCATCCCCGTGAAGAACGAAAAAGATGAGTTGGGCGAACTGACCATCGCTTTCAATGAACTGCTCAAGCGACTGGAGATTTCATTCAATTCACAGAAGCAGTTTGTGAGCAACGTGTCTCACGAACTGCGTACTCCTCTGGCTGCCCTAACAGCCGAAATCGATGTTTCGCTGCAGAAAGAGCGAACCAACGAGCAGTACCAGCTCGCCATGCAGAATATGCAGCAGGACGCCAAGCGAATGACCCGACTGATAGATGGTTTGCTGAACCTGGCAAAGGCGGATTACGGCAAGGAAGAAATCAGCATGCGAGAGGTTCGCCTGGATGAACTTTTATTAGATGCAAGAGAACTCATCCTGCGGGCACATCCGGAATACAGCATCGACCTACTCTTCTGCAACGAGGAAGAAGACGATGACAGTCTGATTACCGTCCTCGGCAATCCTTATCTGCTGAACATTGCCTTCTCCAATCTGATAGAGAACAACTGCAAGTATTCGGAGAATCATTCTTCCATCGTCCAGATTTCCTTCAGAGATAAATGGAGCATCGTCCGCATGGCAGACACCGGTTTTGGAATGTCGGCAAAGGATAAAGAGAATCTCTTCACCTTATTTTATAGAGGAGGCGGAGATGAGAAAAAGAAAGTAGAAGGCTACGGCATCGGGATGACACTGGCCCATAAGATTATCCATCTGCATGATGGCAACATCGCCGTGCATTCGGAGCAGGGCAAGGGAACCCTCTTCATTGTAGAGATTCCACATATCTAGCATAATCCTCACAATATACATCTCCCTATTAATAAACGACTTACTGATTCTCTAATAGTTTTCTAATACCGTTCTAATTCTTTTCTAACGGCTTCTTCCACATAGTTTGCTTACCTTTGCAACCGCAAAACAATAATTCACATCAAGTAAAAGTAAAGCAATTATGTGGAAGAAGAAAAAGAACATCAGAAAAATGGCTTTCAATACCGAGACGGTATTGATGGCTGCCAAGGCACCACTCAACACGGTGCTTACTTACTTCCAGACTACCTCATTGGGACTCACCGATGAAGAAGTAGAGAAGAGACAGGGACTCTATGGCAAGAACGAGATTGTACACGAGCAAAAGAAGAAGCCGCTCGTAATGCTTGCCAAGGCTTTTATCAATCCTTTCGTAGGAGTGCTCACCGTACTGGTAGCCATCTCTTACGTGATGGATGTGTGGATGGCAGATCCTGGCGACCAGGACTGGACTTCCATCATCGTAGTCTCGACCATGATTATTCTGAGCACCATCCTCCGCTTTGTGCAGGAATGGAAAGCCAACCGCTCCAGCGAAGCTCTACAGAAGATGGTGACCAACACCTGTTATGTAATGCGTCTCGGCACAAGCACCCGTGGCGGTTCGCCAGCCGATGAAATCAGCAACGAGGAACTGGTACCTGGCGACCTCATCATGCTCTCTGCCGGCGACATGATTCCTGCCGATGTCCGCATCATCGAATCCAAGGATTTGTTCGTCAGCCAATCCAGTTTGACAGGCGAATCAGATTCCATCGAAAAATTCCCGAATCTTTCGGAAGCCCGCAACCATACGGGCAGCATCGTTGACCTCGACAACATCTGCTTTATGGGATCCAACGTGGTGAGCGGATCGGCAAAAGGCATTGTCTTCGCCACCGGCAGCCACACCTATCTGGGAACCATTGCCAAGAACGTGGCGGGCCATCGTGCCGCTACGGCTTTCGACAAGGGAATCACCAAGGTGAGTCTGCTGCTCATCCGCTTCATGCTCATAATGGTTCCTATAGTATTCCTGGTCAACGGAATTACGAAGGGCGACTGGTTGGAGGCTTTCATCTTCGCCATCTCCGTGGCCGTGGGACTTACCCCAGAGATGTTGCCGATGATTGTAACCGCCAACCTTTCGAAAGGAGCGATGGTAATGTCGCGCAAGAAGACCATCGTAAAGGATTTGAACGCCATTCAAAATTTCGGTGCCATGAACATTCTCTGTACCGACAAGACGGGCACCCTGACGCAGGACCACATCGTATTGGAGCGCCACGTGAACGTGGATGGAACCGAGGATAAGGAAAACCGCATTCTGCGCCACGCTTATTTCAACAGTTATTTCCAGACGGGACTTAAGAACCTGATGGATCGCGCCATCCTCTCGCACGTCAAGGAACTGGGACTGGAATCGCTGAGCAGCTCATATAAAAAGGTGGATGAGATTCCGTTCGATTTCACCAGAAGACGCATGTCGGTGGTGGTAGAAGACAGAAATGGCAAGCGACAGATTATCACCAAGGGAGCCGTAGAAGAAATGCTGACGGTTTGCAGCTTTGCGGAATTCGGCGGAAAGGTTCAGCCTTTATCAGACAGCATGCGAAGCAAGGCACAGAGATTCGTGAAGGAGATGAATGCACAAGGTATGAGAGTGCTGGCCCTGGCGCAGAAGAGTTTCCTGAGTAAGGAAAACAACTTTGCCATCGAAGATGAAAAGGAGATGGTTCTCATTGGCTATCTTGCCTTTCTCGATCCTCCAAAGGAATCAGCTTCCCAGGCCATCAAGCAGTTGCACGAGCACGGCGTGGAAGTAAAAGTACTTTCGGGAGACAACGAGGCGGTGGTAAAGGCGATTTCCCGACAGGTAGGAATCAATACTTCTGATTCCGTTACGGGGCCGGAACTCGAAAACATGAGTCAGGAGGCGAAACAGAAAGCGGTGGTAAAATGCAGCATCTTCTCGAAGCTTACACCGATGCAGAAGTCGGAAATCATCCAGCTCCTGCAGAAGAAGAACAACACCGTGGGCTTCCTGGGCGACGGAATCAATGACGCAGCAGCCTTGCGAGAATCAGATATCGGAATCTCGGTAGATTCGGCTGTGGATATTGCCAAGGAGAGTGCTGACATCATCCTGCTGGAGAAAGACCTGATGGTTTTGGAGAACGGCGTACTGGAAGGAAGAAAGACCTTCGGAAACATCGTGAAGTACGTGAAGATGGCGGCAAGTTCCAACTTCGGCAATATGTTCAGCGTGCTGGCAGCGAGTGCCTTCCTGCCTTTCCTGCCGATGCTTCCTATCCATCTGCTCATCCAGAACCTGCTCTATGATATTTCCCAGACCACCATTCCTTTCGACCGTATAGACAGAGAATATCTCGCCAAGCCACGTGTATGGGATTCAGGCGATTTGAGCAGATTCATGATTTGGATTGGACCTATCAGTTCGATATTCGATATTGCCACCTACATGGTGATGTGGTGGGTGTTCAAGTGCCAGGGGCCGGACATGGAATCCCTCTTCCAGTCGGGTTGGTTTATCGAGGGCTTGCTTTCCCAGACCCTCATCGTTCACATGATCCGTACCCGCAAGGTTCCGTTCATCCAGAGTTCTGCCTCATGGCCTGTGATGCTGATGACCTTCTCCATCATGGCTGTCGGCATCTGCATTCCGTTCAGTTCATTCGGCAGTTCGATAGGCTTAAGTCCTCTTCCATGGACTTACTTTCCATGGCTGGCAGGCATTCTGCTGTCTTACTGCGTATTGACACAATGGCTTAAAACTCTTTACATCCGAGCTTTCAAACGCTGGCTATAATACAAAAAATGTTTATTGTTAGTTCCGTCTAATTACCTATAAATAGGGATTAGGCGGAACCACAACTATTTAGAATAAACAAAAATACCTAGAAATGGGGATAAAGATAGCCACTCTGCTATTTAGAAGAAATAAAAATACCGATTATTAAGTATTGCAGGATTTTCAAATACCCAGTACCTTTGCTGCATGAATTAGCGAGATGCTCGCAGGCGGCGAGTAAGTGAACAAGAAATGATACAAAACATGAAGATTATACAAAAACATAAAGAAATGAAGAGAATTATTTTTATTATTTTAGGCAGCATCAATATTTGCCTTGCTTATGCACAGAGCTTTAACGGACAATATATTTCTGAATGGCAATGGGACATGAACAAGAATACCAATCTGATCAATCAGCTGAGATTGGAACTGAGTGTTCCGATAGGAAAAGGAAAGGATTCGTTCGAGGCGGCTACACTGCATGTGGCAAAGACCAACGATGGCATTATTGATGACTGGCAGGGATTTTCGAACATAGATGCAGACAACAACTTCGCCATGCTTGCCGTGCTGGGCTACATGCACGAGTGGAATTCGGGCCATCTGTTTGTGGGTGTGAGAAACGTGAACGAGGATTTCTTCACCTCTGATGTTACGGCACTTTTCCAGAACAGTTCTGAGGGAATCTTCCCAACCGTTGCATCCAGCTATCCGATAGCCAACTATCCGTATTCAGGCTTGACCCTTTACTTTGATGTAACCAAGGGAGGATGGACTTTCAGAAACAGTCTGTATAATGGTGCGGGATATAATGGCTGGAAAGCCCACGACAATCCTTTCCTGGTTCGCCCGAAGAAGGATGGAATCTTCAATATGTCGCAGTTGGAGTATGAACATAAAGGTGGAAAGTATTTTGCGGGTGCTGCCGTCCATACCCGTCAATATCCAATCAACGAGGATGGCGAAATGGTTTCTGCCGATGATTCCAAGGGCAAAACAACCTGTGGCTGGTGGATTTACGGAGAGCAGAGCGTTTGGAAGGCTGGCGACAGGAACATTTCGTGCATGGTACAGTATTCCGAGAACACCAGTCATCAGAATGCCTGCTACCGATACGCTGAACTGGGCGGTGCCTATCAGGATGAGAAGAACGAGTGTGGCCTGTCAGGCCAGTACGCCCGTTTCCAGCAGGGTTCAGAATATTCGCTGGAAGTAACGTGGAAAAGACAGCTGACGGAATCCATTTCCCTTCAGCCATCGTTCCAGTACATCAAAAACGACAATGGAGATTTCACGGCTCTCAGTGCCCGACTCTATGTCAGTTTCTAGAATAAACGAAAAAGATGACTCGCCAAGACGTCTAGTCATCTTTTTCGTTTTTGCTTTTTTATTCAAATTCGGTACTGAAACCGGAATCTGGAATGGTTGGGGAATCGATGATGAATGATGCGGAAGAATGGGTAGAGAGGAACGGACCTTTATAGATGGTCATCTTTCCCTTCACCATGTGGACGTTTTCGAACGACAGGGATTTTACCACTTTATCTTCTGTATCAGTAGACTGAGTAGTCAGCGTGATATCTGAAACATTATCCGCGCCCAGGAAGAAATAGATGCTGAAACTGAATCTTTTTCCCGTGAGCTGATCGCCCGAGATATCGTATATCCTAGTCAGGGTGGTCTTTTGGAGACAATGGCCCGTAGTTGGATTGAAGACATTACCGCAGTTGCCGGTAATCGTATATTTGAACGACTTCATGTAATCTGGGCAAGGTTCCTGACGGCAGTTGAGCTGCAATACGGTTACTCCACGTTTCAGGATGCAGTCGTAGTTCTGGCTTTCTTCTCTATCTTTTACAGCAATATCCTGATAGGTATAAAACATATCTGTGACCACATTTTTCGGAAAGACGACCTCAGTCTTTGATTTGATGCTGACCTTGTTGTCTTTTGAAGGGTTATCGGTGGCTGCGGCGATAGCCACCATCTTGTAATTACCTCTAGGCACATACAGTTTCACCTGTCCGAAATTCTTGTCGGTAGAGAATTGGGTTACCAAATACATCGTATCTCTATCTTCCGGAAACAGGGCTATCTCCAACTCAGTAATCTGCTTGCAGTCACTCAGGTTCTTCTTTCCATCGGTGTCTGCACGGGTAATCCAAGGAGATGCTGCCTGTGCTACGTCAGCAGTACCTGCTCTGGATTCAATTTCTGAGATTGATTTCTCGAAGAAGTTGAAGCTAACTTCCAGTTTGTCACTTCGTGATGAAGAATCCATCACGCCATCCTCTTTACTACAACTTACTACTAGTAAGGCTGCAATAATAAGCCATAGGCTTTTAGTGAAATATTTCTTCATAGGTTTTAAATTTGAAGAAATACGCCAGAATATCTGGTATTGTCTGCTATTACCCATCTAGTTGATACAGCTAGCTGTTTTTCTGTGATAGTATTGATGCGAAATTACTAAAATTTTGAATACGCTGTACTCCTCGCCCCCTATTTTTTAACTATCTTAACGAAGTTTTCACCTGATTAAACAAATAGGGGGCTTTTATGGGCACTTATAGATTACTCCTGCTCCACCTTCATTCCCGTAATCCGGCTCTTGAAATCGCCAGCCTTCTGGAGTGGGAACACCAGCGTGCGCTGATAGTGCATCTTGGCAGAAGGATTATACACGATAGGCTGAGTGGCAGTAGCATCACTCTTCTGGAATGTAGCCAGGTCTTTCGGCAGCATCGCATAAAGAGTAACCGGACCCAGCTCCTCGCGCAATTTGCCATCCCCATAAAGACAGGTCTTCCTGTTATCGCCCGTAATCGCCAGAGTTACCTTCTTGCCCTTCTCTATCCTGTAGTTGAACTTGTTGAGATAACCCTCGTGGGCAAAACCAAGCTGACCGCTTTCAGGGTCGGCAAGATAGAAGGTGGCGTTATCTGATGAGAACAACACCGTACCCTTCGGCTCATCGGCTCCCTCGATGGTGAACTCCACCCGATAGCCATAGCCCACTTCCTTCTCACCCGTGGTCTGACCAGGGTTCAATGTCTCTATTCTTAGCTGCTTACCCTTCTGCCAGCGTGCTGCCTCGTTTACCGCAGGAGCCTCGCTGAGCGCAAGACGAAGACGATTGAAATCTTCAAAGGAGAAAGATGTTGCAGCACCCGTCCAACATTTTGCCGACAGCGTCTGCAGGGCAGGGAACAATCGGTCGTGAATATCCTTCACCGTAATGCCGTTGCCCGCATGGTCGTTCCATACGGCAAACATACCGCCGAGAATGGCTGGGTCGTTCTCCTCGAACTTCTCGTTGCCAATCTGTGCCGGAGTCCATGAATCGTAGAGGTACTGGCAATTCAGGTAATCGTAATAATAGCCTGCTGCCGGAACGATGTAAACCAATCCGTCAGGAATGCTCACCAGTTTGTAGCCCTGGCGCTTCATCTCCTTAGGGTCTGCATAACCATTGTACCAGCAATGCATCATCACGTTCTCCGACTTCACCTTGGTGTCACCCTTGGCATGAGTAAGTGCGCCCCAAACGGCAGCCTGCTTGCCAAACGACTCCACATATTTAATATAATGGTCTGTGAAGTAGCGGAATTTCTCCACCACCTCCTTCTTGGCGTTGGAATACTCATCGGTTCCGATGTGCACTACCTTACCACGGAACACGGGGTTCTTGCCCTCCAGATACTCCTTGAAGAGCCCATCCACAAACTTGTAGGTCTCGGGATTGAAGAGGTCGAGATGATCCATGCCATATTCCTTGGAACCGATTTCCGGCTTGTAATGGGTGAAGGCGAGCGAATGGGCAGGCACATCTATCTCGGGGATGATGTTGACACCATACTGCTCTGCCAGTTTCTGGAGTTCGATAAACTCAGCCTTGGAATAGCTGCCATCCTTAGCCGTGAGTCCAGGATAGGTGTCGCATTCCAGTCGGAAGGCTGCCGGGGTTTTCGCCCAGTCGTTACCGAAATACTGTCGGAATCCGTTATCATTCAGATGAATCTGCAGGGTATTCATCTTGTAATAAGACATCATCTTGACGAGCGAACGCAGATAAGACATCGGGATGAACTTTCTTCCGCAATCCATCATGAAGCCTCGCAGCCCATAGGCAGGCTTATCCTGAGTAGAGCCTTTAGGCAGCACGAAACCAGCCGAGCGCTGCTGCTCAGAAAGCTGCAGCACGGTGCGGGTACCCCATACCAGTCCTTCTACCGAAGAAGCCGTGATGGTGGTTACGTCGCCGATGGTGAGGCGATAGCCTTCCTTGCCGAGCAGTCGGGCTGATTTCCTATCAGACTGGAGCACCAGCACGATGTCGCCGGCAGAGGGCTTTCCCGTCTTAGGCGTGAGCGGTTTTCCTACCAGGTCATGATAATCGGCAGCAAAGAGTTTCGCCACATCCTGGGCGTTCTTTCCTCCCTTCACCACGTATTTGCCCGATGGGGTAAACATTCCCTCTGCCCCGCTCCATTGCTTGAGTTCAGGGATTACAAAAGGTTTTTCGTTGACTGTTGCCCAGCCACACGAAAGCACCAAGGTGCAGCAAGCCGTCAGCAAGAGACGCTTGAAATCATTTAGGTTTTTCTTCATATTTTACTGTTTTAATCGTAAAGATAAAAAATGCGCTCCATCATGTGCCACTTCTCATCGCTCGTAGCACCCTTACCGCACTTTTGGAACTTGCCTACCACTTCCTCCCATTCTGCCTGTCTAGGGAGGGTGGCGAGTTCTGCCATTTTCTTGTCCCAATCGAAATCTACGGGAGCATCCACAACCATCACCAGGCGGTTGCCGAAGATGTAAATCTCCATCTCCAGGATACCTACCTGTCGGATTCCGTCACGGATTTCCTTCCATTGCACACCTTCTGAATGCAGGCGGCGATATTCGCGGATAGCCTCCTCATCAGATTCCAACTCCAGCCACTGCACGTAGCGTTTGGTGGCTACAGGATACTTCTTCTGTTCATAACCTTTCATCATAATCATTAGGGTTTTAAAGATTAAACATTATATTATCTGCAAAAATAATGCAAGCGAGCGCAATGTAAGCTTGCTTACAAATTGCCGAGCGCAGCTTATTTTCTGCAAAAATATGAAAAAAAATTGAGGTAAACAAGCCAAGTTACCGATATTTTGATTATTTTTGCATTATCATTGCAGAAATGCAAGTTATGATTTACAAAACAATTCTATAAGATTAAAAGAAACTAAAGATTTACGATATGAAGAAACTACTTTTATCCATCGCCTTCCTGCTCCCTGCTATGGGAATGATGGCGCAGACTCAGGTAAAGACTGCCGAAGGTATTCTCGAAGGAAAAGACCTCTCAGGCATTACAGTTTTCAAGGGTATTCCATTTGCAGCCCCTCCTGTGGGCAATCTCCGCTGGAAGGCTCCTCAGCCAGCCCAGAAATGGCAGGGCGTGCGCGAGGCAAAGGAGTTCGGACCGAACCCGATGCAGGAACCTATCTTCGGAGACATGAACTTCGGCACGAAGACAAACAGCGAGGATTGCCTATACCTTAATATATGGACTCCTGCAAAGACCATGAAGGAGCATCTGCCGGTTTTGATTTATTTCAACGGCGGAGGACTGATGGCTGGCAGCGGAAGCGAACCTAGATATGCGGGCGATGCAATGGCGCGCAAGGGCATCATCTCCATCACAGCCAACTATCGTGAGGGCATCTTCGGATTCTTCGCTCATCCACAGCTCTCCAAGGAAACATCCTACAAGGGTTCCGGCAACTATGGATTCATGGATCAGGTGGCAGCCATCCAATGGGTGAAGGATAACATCGAGGCTTTCGGCGGAGACCCTAACCGCATCACCATCGTAGGCGAATCGGCTGGTTCCATGTCAGTAAGCGCCCTGATGGCTTCCCCTCTTTGCCAGGGACTCTTTGCCCAGGCAATGGGTTCCAGCGGTTCTGTAATGGGATTCAAGAAGATTGCTACCCAGAAGGAAGCCGAGGAGAAAGGCGTGCAGCTTGCCCAGAAAATCGCAGAGAAGATAGGCAAGGAAACGGGCAAGAAGGTGAAAAAGAACATAGGAATGAAGAATCTCAACGAGCTTCGTGCCCTGCCTGCCGAGGAACTGATGAAGCTGGCGGGAGTAAGAGCGGTTCCTGTCTATAATATCGACGGATATTTTATGAAAGAACAGCCTGTAGATGTCTTTGCCAAGGGCGAGCAGACCAAGGTGCCTCTGCTCATTGGTGGCAACAACCAGGAGATGACTCCATGGGCGGTATTGATGGGCAAACAGCCTACCGTTGAGAATCTGAAGGCTGGCGCCAAGGCCACCTTCGGGTCAGAGAACATCGATGAACTCTTCCGCCTTTACGGAATCAACAGCGACAAGGATGTACTGGAGCAGCCGGGTGTGAATCTGGCTTCGGATATCTTCCTGGATTATTCTACCTGGAAATGGGGCAACATGCACAAGCTGACCGGCGGACAGCCAGTTTACCGCTATCGCTATAGTCATCCTCGCCCAGCAATGGCCATCAAGGGCAAGGTGGCAGCTTTGGCTGGCGGCGTGGTAGATGCGAAGGAAGATGCAGCTCCTGCTCCACAGGATAAGGGTGCCGTTCACTCTGCCGACATAGAATATGCAATGGGCACCTTGCCTACCAACCGCGTGTTCAACTGGCAGCCTGAGGATTACATGATCAGCGACATCTTCAGCCAGTATTATGTCAACTTCGTGAAGACCGGCAATCCAAATGGTCTGGGGCTTCCGGAGTGGCCATCTACCAATGGCAAGGCAGTAGCCCCTGTGCTTCAGATAGATGTGAAGACAGAAGTGAAGTCTGATGCCCAGATGGAGAAGCGCTATGATTTCATCGACAAGATGTTCTGGGAGAAGAAATAGAGATGTTTCAGAAATTCATCATCAATAGAGACGGAGTGCTGAAGTTCGGCCACGTCTATCTTCACCGTGACATGCTGGCCCCGGGTGAGCAATGCACCTACGGCGGCGGTTTATGGAAAATTGATGAAGGCAGGGGCTCCATCGTTCTCTATGGAAGAAGTTTCGATTTCGGTCCTCCCGATTTCGACTTTGTGAAACAGATAGACTGGACGGGCTTGGGGGGAACCCCTCGCCCACTGCTCTATCTGCCTCATTGGCCTAACGAGGAAGAGATTGTGCCCATCATCATCAATTGAGAAAATAGTATAATATTCTATAAATTCTATGCAAAAAGTTTGCCCGTAACAGATAAAAGCGTATTTTTGCGAAAAGAATTCACTTAAAAAGCAGTATAGTATGAAAAAGAAATTAGTTTTGACTGCAGCCGTTATCGCTGCATTGTCAGTTGTCTCTTGCAATAGCAAGAAGACAAATAGCCAGGGAGCTGATCAAGATAGCCTCAGCTATGCAGGAAATGATTCGCTCAATTCTAACGATATCGTGCTCGATTCCATCGCCGGCACCTATGAGGGAACTCTCCCTGCTGCCGATTGCCCAGGAATCAAGACTGTATTGACGCTCAATGCCGACAGTACTTACCAGTACTCAGCCGACTATCTGGAGCGCAAGGATGGTCACGACGAGGCAAGCGGTATCTTCAAGGTATTGGCTAACAACGTGGTGGAAATCACCCGCCCATCCAGCGGCGAGACTACTTACTTCAAGGTGAAGGATGCCAACAGCCTCATCATGACCGACTCGCTCGGTACTGAGCCTGAAGGCGCCATGGCTAAGCACTATGTGCTGACCAAGAAGAAGTAAGCTATTCACATCTAAAAAGAGCACCCATCTCATATCAAGAAAGCATCTTTTTCTGCTTCCGGAATACGAGATGGGTGCTTTGCGTTGTGACAGTTGGCGGAATTATTTCTTCTGATACACCCTTACATAATCGATGAAATACTTCATCGGAAGAGCGGAATCATCGATTTCGCCACCATTATCACCGCCCAGGGCAAGATTGAGCAAGAGATACTGCGGCTTCTTGAAAGGCTGCTCGCCATTGCCCAGCTTGCCATTCACCGCCTCATCCTGGCGAATCTCGTTGAGAAGTTCATCGTCCAGATAAAGACGGATGCTCTGCTCATCCCAATCCATGCGCCAAACGTGGAACTTATCAGCCCATTGCGCATCACGATCTGTGAAATGGGTGAAAGGGATAGCCTTGCTGTTCCATTTCGCCATCCAAGGCTTGTCGGTACCCCAGCAGGCATTGGCAAGGATATGAGGCACTCCCTGCCTGCGATAATACTCCATCATATCGATTTCTCCATTCGACGGCCAGTCCATGCCGCGTCCCAGAAGCCAGATGGCAGGCCAGGCTCCACCCGCTGTAGGAATCTTTGCCCTTACCTCTACCCTGCCATAGAGAAACTCCTTCTTCTCTGCCGTATTCACCGAGGCAGAGGTATAATGAATCTTCTCGATGTTCTCAGGCCATCGGCTGCTGTTCTTCCTGAAACCAGGATTTCTGCGAGCCTTCTTCTCCTTACGGGCCTCGATTACGAGATTGCCATCCTTGCAATAGGCATTGGCTTTCTGATACCATTGCGCCTCATGGTTGCGCTTGAATCCCTCCTCGTAGTTCCACACCTTGGAATCGAGAAGTCCATCGGTATTGAACTCATCGCTCCATACCAGTTTCCAGTCGTTCTGAGCCATCATGGCAGATGGAGACAAAGCCATCGTCAACACTCCGAACGCCATTCCCATTTTCTGCTTTACATTCATATTGATTGATTGTTTTGTTATTAATTTCCAATGATTGTCAGTTTTACGTATAATCATAGAATCAATAATACTGATGATTACTGAATTAATGATGCTTATGATTACCTAAGATGATGCAAAAATACAAAATTACGATAAGAAAGAAGAGTACTTTTCGAGAAATCAGGAGTATTTTTCGAGAAATCAAAAGTTATATTCTACATTCCAACATATTACAAACCCATTACATTCTCATCTTTCACGTTAAATTCAATTAAGTTTTACCTCATAACTTTCGCTATTTCAGATATTTTTCCTAATTTTGCGTCCACGTTTCCAACGGATGAAATGAATATTAAGATTAGATTATAAAATTAGGTATTATATAAAATAGACAAGGAAAAAGGAAAAAAGAAAAATGGAACATGTTTTTACTGAATCGATGTTTTTGGTGGGCTTTGTGATATTCATCGCCGCCATACTCGTATTAGACATGCTGGTCATCGACCGAAAGGCGCATGTGGTTTCCATCAAGGAAGCCGGCTCCTGGACGGCAGTATGGATTATTCTCGCTCTCGCCTTCGCCGTGTTCATCTACTTTCATGGAGACATGGTGCACGGCATAGAGAACTTCGATGACCTGAAGCTGATAGCCTCGCGCTATGCTTCTCATCTCAAACTGGATCCGAACGATTATGAAGGGAGTCTGCAGCAATATCGCCACTACATGACCATCTCTTACATCTCGGGTTATCTGATAGAGAAGACGCTCTCAGTGGATAATCTCTTCGTGATGATGATGATCTTCAGTTCGTTCGGAGTGGATAAGAAAGATTACCAGCACGTATTGAACTGGGGAATCCTGGGTGCCATCGTGCTTCGCTTCGTCTTCATCTTTGCGGGTGCAGCCCTTATCAGCCGATTCGCCTGGATATTGCTCGTATTCGGAGGATTCCTGGTTTACAGCGGCGCCAAGATGTTCTTGAACAGGAACAAAAAGGAAGAGATCAATGCCCTGGATCATCCGGTGGTGAAGTTCATGCAGCGACGCCTGCATCTGGGACCGCTGGTAATGACGGTGGTGTTCATCGAGTTCTGCGACCTGATTTTCGCATTCGACAGCATCCCTGCCGTATTCTCGGTTTCGCTCGACCCGTTCGTGGTGTTCTTCTCCAACATCTTCGCCATCCTGGGCTTGCGTGCTCTCTTCTTCCTGCTGGCAGCAATAGCCGATAAGTTCCGCTACTTGAAGGTGGGTGTGAGCGTGCTGCTGGTGTTCATCGGTGTGAAGATGCTCATCCACGATTTCTTCGAGATTGATGCAGTAAGTTCGCTGGTATTCATCATCCTCGTCTTACTCGTCAGCATCGGAGCTTCGGTGGTGATTCCGCAGAAAAAGGAAGCTTAAAAACACAAAACGCAGTAATACGCCCTGCAAGGGCAAAAGCTTTTAAGTACCTGGAAAGTACAAAGTTTTTGCCTTTACAGGGCGAACTGTTTATATTTCTAATACCTCCTCAACGGTCTATACTTTATGGTATAAATCCGGTTGAAATAATCCTTCCATTCATTCGGCTCCTTATCATCATCCCGAACAATCCGGATGCCATAAAACCTGGTGCCCGTTTCCTTATACTCCTTAAATCTCGCCAACATCTGCTGCGGCGGATTCGGAATCAGGAAATCCGTAATCCAAAGCACATCGGCATTCACATAATGCAGACCATCGTTATCCAGCAAATCAAACATCTGGTTCATCATCTTCTTTGCCGAAGTTCCACCGCCTATAAAAGGAAGATGGGTTGTAGTAGGCTGGCGCCTGACACCACGACCCGTATGAGCCTGACCATCAGAAGATAAATCTGCAGAATTATCGGGAATTTCTGTAGAGTCCACAACCGTGATTCCAATCCTCTTCAACCGCTCCGTCTTCCGCTTCGCCATCAAATCGATGGCACGGGTGCTCACGGAGAAATCTATCAGAAAGCAATCCCGCTCCAAATCCTCTGCCGTTTCTTCCAACAGGGAAATCAGCGTAGAAGAAATCCTTTCAGGCGTTCCATACATACTTGCCGAAGTATCCAGACAGACTATCATCGGACCCTTTCGGGAAGCATGGGTAAAGCCGAGTTTGCGGGATGGCTTCGACATTTCGCTCTTATAACGGAAAGTCTGGAGCCTGCGGGTTCGATACTTATAGATAAAAAGCCCCTCCATATCCTCATCGCTGTATTGCGCCAACTCCAGCGGAAGAAGCGAATTGAGATCATCGCCCACGGTAATGCCCTCGATGTCGCTTCCTGCGGAATGCTCCATCTTCATCTCCACCCCCGAGGCGATAGTGAGCCTATCTTTTCCGTTGGCATCTGCCACACGCCCCATCTTCGCTACAATCTCCTTGATTTCCGGATATTTATCCTGAATCTTCACCTGGTTCAAGCGGCGTTCAAACTCCGTTTCCGTCCATCCGTTCGTCATCAGTTCCCAGGCCTGCACGGCTCGCTGCTCCGAAACGCCCTTCGTCTTCATGTTGCGGGTTATCTGGTCCATCATGCGAACCAATCCCGTTTCGAAGTTATTCTGACGGAGAGAAATAAAATCCTTCAGTTTGTTCAATACCTGATGGTCGATGCACCCCTTCCAGTCTCTTACCAGACGCTCCCAGTTTTCGGGTTTCGAAGCTCCATCGCCAGCCATCAGTTTCAGGAAGAAAGACTTATCGAATCCATCCTCCCGGTGTTCCTGCTCCAACTGGTCGATGAGCGGAAGCCACACCTGCTCATCCATTCTCTTAAAGGGAGTCCAGTCGAGCACATCATCAGCCCGATGACTTTCGGTCCAGGCACGTTGGCGTTGGAATCGCATGTGATGAACGCATTCCACGATGAACTTTCCCACACAATCATAGAATACCTTGCTCTTGATCTTGCTGTTCACCACCTGGCGCACGAATTTCTGCACCTCTTCACCAGTTTCCGGAATCGTCACTTTCAGGGTAAAGAGATGAATGAGATAATCCTTCAGCGGGTCTTCCTTCAAATCCCAAGGCATGGCTGCGCCTGTCGGATCAGGAATCTTCACCTGCCCCGACTTACAGAAGTCGTCCAGCATCTTCAAGTAATACTGTGCTTCCGCCAAGTCCTTGTTATTCTGGTATTTCATCTTATTCGATATTTTTCACCAAATCGGTAAAAAGCCTCTTATATATTATAGGAAGATTAAGCCTTCTCTTTCTCCATCAGATATTCTGCGAAGATTCTTGCTGCACTCTCCACTTTGGCTGCGCAAGGGCGAGACTTGTAGTATTCTGCCGTTCTTGCCGAAGCCACATAGCTGGATTGCGCCTTTTCATGACCCTTCAAGCCCAGAATCTCGGCACAGATGATACTGCCATTCTGCTCCTTCGATTTGGCTAACAAATCCTGCACCACCTTGTAGCATGCAGATTTACCCTCGCGGTCATCCCCTTCGGTCTGTCCGCAATCCAAGCCAACGAGCACCACAATGCCCGAAACGGCTCCACACATCATTCTCATTCTGCCAACTCCACCACCGAAGCCGGCACCAATGCGCTTTGCCATCTCATCATCAAGACCATACAAATCGGCAAAGGCAGCCACCACCGACTGGCAGCAGCCATAGCCCTGCATAAAATTCTCCACCGCTTGGTGAACACGAGCCTCCAACTCTGGAGATAAAGTTATCTGTTCGTTCATCATGTTTTTGTTCTTCTAAATATAATAATGTATAAGTAACAGGAGGCGCGATTAAACCTCATCAAGCTTCATCGTATTATGCCTCATAAAGTTTCATCGTATCCTGTCGGGTAAACGCCAACTCCTTATAGAAATCACGGAGATAGGCCGAAATTTCAGCCTTATCATCCGAAGACACAAAGAGATTCTCGCCCAACTGCCTTTCCAGCGAAGTCAAGCCATCCGAAAGAGTTTCTATTTCCCCCTCATAATCTCTGCCATCATCAGGATTCCTGCGAACCCGATGATACTTGATATCCTCAGCAAGCGCATTCTTCATCTCCACCAGTTTTTCTGCAAAAGGAGAAAAGAGTGCCCGGATTACGATGCTTCGGATAGCATCCCGCTCTTCCGGTTCCTGCCACAGACAATGGTAGATAGGAAGCAGATCACAGATATCCACCTCTTCCCTATCCTGCATAAAGGCAGAAGTGCGAAGCAGACGAACGATATTTTTCCATCGGCGGTCGCTCACATAGATGTTTCTGCGCTCGGCAGCCTCATCCACATTCACGGCTCTCAGAGATTTACGGATGGCGGAAATTGCATCAAGCACCTCCTCCTTCACGCCAATCTTGCAGATTTTCTCCGCCCATTCAGCATACTCCTCAGGGGATATTCTTATATCGCACACGGATTTCACAGATCTCACAGATTTTTTCTTTGTATTCTCAGAAATAAACAAATCTCTTTCTGATGTTTCTACTCCCATTGGCATTTGCTTTACAGAAGACTTCTTGGACATAGCATTATCCTCATCCGTGGAATCAGTGAGATTCGTGTGAGACTCATTAGAATCCAGCAGCATTGCACGGAAATTCTTCTCCAGCTTAATCGGTCGGCTCTCTATTCTAATCACGAATCGGTCCCAAAGCGCCTCCAGTCCTTCTCCCTTAGCCGGCAGCTCATTACTAGCCGCCACGAGAAGTTTCAGAGGAAGATGCATTTCGCGATTGCCATTTCTGAAGATTTTCTCGTTAATCACCGTGAGGAGCGTGTTCTGGATAGCAGGACCCGCCTTCCAGATTTCATCCAGGAAAACCACATCGGCAGTAGGCAGATACCCCTCCACCGCACGCTCGTAAGTATCCGAAGTCTTCAGTTTCTGAATGCTCACCGGACCGAAGATTTCATCGGGCGTAGAGAAGCGTGACATCAGATACTCAAAACTCCGAGCATCCCTGAACGCCGTCTTCAACTGTCTGGCCACCATACTCTTCGCCACACCCGGAGGTCCTAAAAGAATAACGCTCTCGCCTGCCAAAGCGGCAAGAAGCGAGAGCGAAATTTCAGTATTTTTTTCATAAATGCCCCGGTTCATCTCCTGGAGCAAAAGTTTGAATCTTTCCAGCATGTAATTACTTTACGTTGCCCACCTTAATCAAGTACTCAGCAATCTGAACTGCGTTCAAGGCAGCACCCTTACGAATTTGGTCGCCGGTCAACCACAATGTGTTACCATTGTCATCAGCCAAATCCTTACGGATACGACCTACATATACATCGTCCTTACCGGCGCTCTCCAATGGCATTGGATAAACGTAGTTCTGGGCATCATCCTTTACAGTTACGCCTGGAGCAGCCTCCAAAGCCTTGCGGATGTCCTCTACTGCCAATGGCTTCTCAGTCTCGAACCATACACTCTCTGAGTGAGAACGGAGTGAAGAAACGCGAACACAGGTAGCACTGGTGCGAACATCAGAGTGCATAATCTTGCGGGTCTCGTTATACATCTTCATCTCCTCCTTGGTGTAATCGTTAGGAGTCATCTTGTCAATCTGTGGAATGACATTATATGCCAACTGATGAGGGAACTTATTGATATGCTCAGTCTTACCAGTCTCGATGATATCCTTATACTGCTGCTCAAGTTCAGCCATGGCAGCAGCACCTGCACCCGAAGCACTCTGATAAGAAGAGATATGGATCTTCTTGATATGGCTTAAGTCATCGATAGGCTTCAACACTACTACCATCATGATGGTGGTACAGTTAGGGTTGGCGATGATGTTGCGAGGGCGGTTCAAGGCATCCTCAGCATTAACCTCAGGCACAACCAGAGGCACGTCGTCGCACATACGGAATGCGCTAGAGTTATCAATCATCACGGCACCATACTTGGTGATAGTCTCGGCAAACTCCTCAGAAGTGCCGCCACCAGCAGATGTGAAAGCAATATCGACATCTTTAAAGTCATCGTTATGCTGCAAAAGTTTGACCTCATAGTCCTTTCCCTTGAAGTTGTATTTTCGTCCGGCAGAACGCTCAGAACCAAACAACACCAAATCATCCATAGGGAAATTTCTCTCAGCAAGGATACGCAGGAATTCCTGTCCTACAGCGCCACTTGCACCAACAATTGCTACTTTCATAATCGAATCTTTTAATTTATAAAGTTGTTATAAGTGAATCTTATGGAAAAGAAGGGTGCTCCTTTCCAGCCCGATGATTTCTCATCTTCCAGCCCGATGATCTTTCACCGTTTTGTCAGCCAAAAACCGCTTATCCTCTCAAATCCGCTGCAAAGTTAAGACTTTTTCTACAATATCAAGCATAAAATCCCAAAAATTATTGCTTTTTGCTGCAAATTTATCATCTTTGCTTACTTTTCTGCAAGAATATGCAGAAAATAAGAGAAAAATAGTTGCTATTGCGTTTGGCAGTTCAAAAGAAGAATGCAAGCATCCTCATAAAAAATATCAGGAAATCTCGCCTTGGATTGCAACTTTTCACAGGTCATCCCACTAGGCACGAAGACACATCCATCAATGTTTCGACTACCATACTTCTATTCCAATAGGTTCTTTACCTGTACGTTCAAGACAACTATTTCTTACCAAGGTTTCTAGCTTTTCAACCATCTTACGCTTGTTTTCCTTATTACCTACTTTACCTTCCATCCATCAATGGTTCCCGTCTTCGACGAGAAGTTGCAACCTATCTGATAAATCTTTCTGCCATCTGCTGCATATTCCCTGGCGTAGCCCATATCCTCTATCTGCTTCAGGGCTTCCTCTGCCGATCCATCACGCTTAAACTCGAAGATGTAGATATAATTCTGGGTCTCAACCACACAATCTACCCTACCTTCGCTTTGCTGCTTTTCGATGAACACCGTGAAACAGCTGATCATTCTCAATACGAGATAGAAGGTATATTGGAAGTAACGCTCCTTCTCGCGTTCATCGTCCTTACGACGCTGGTTATAAGGAATGCTGGCAAAGAAGGAAGTCATCAGATTCTCCAACTGATGGCAATCTCCCTTCGACATCACATCTACTACCTGAATAATCCAGGCATCCGTTGACTTCGCAGGCTTCAGATAACAGGAAGCTACCAGCGTCAGAAATCCGCTCCTCACTTCATCATTCGGGAAATCCAGGAGATAGGAATCGGTATCCATATTCCAGTCCTTAATGGTAAGATAACCGCTCTGATAAATCATTGGCAACGGTGATTCCACATCTGCCTTGTAGTCGATAAAACTACTCGTAGGATAAAACCTGTTCACCATCTCATTGATGTTCTCATCAAAATGAGACAATAGGCGAACAAGATAGGTTGGCGAACCCGTGCGGAACCAATAATCTGCCAGAATCTTCTTACTCAAAGCATTCAAGATACTGAAAGGATTATAGATATCAAGCATATTAGGACTGAAGTGATAACCGTCAAACTTCCTCTTCAGTTTGTATTTCATTCCTTCCTCTGTGGTTTTATATCTCACGGCCATCGCCTTGATTTGTTCATCAAAGGTAGAATACAATTCATCTTCCGTAATTCCACAAAGTGCCTCGTAATGCTCATCCATACTGATATCGTTAGGCTGATTGAAACCACTGAACACGCTCACCTGCGAGAACTTGGTGACACCCGTGAGCAAGACAAACTGCAGGTCATCATCAGCTTCCTTGAACACAGAATATACGCCTTTGAGCAGATTGCGATTATAATCCTCCAAAGTCATCTTTCCATATTCATTCTGCACAGAAATATCCATATCCATCACATCCAGCAAAGGCTTGTCATACTCATCAATGAGTACGACAGCTCTCATTCCTGTTTTCTTATGAGCATTCCCTAACACAGCCTTAAAGCGACTACCTAAAGTCTCGGCCAACTCCTCACGTCCATAGATACGTTCTGCCATGGCAACAAACTCCTCCAACACTTTGTCTAACGCATAAGGCTCTACAAAGTTTTGACCACCAAAAGAGAGATGGAACACAGGATATTGCTTCCATTCCTTCTCTAGCTTGTCGATGGCAAGCCCCTTGAACAACTCCTTTTTTCCCTCGAAATAGCATTTCAAGGTAGATACGAGCAATGACTTTCCAAATCGTCGTGGACGACTCAGAAAGTATATTTTACCATTAGTCACTAAGTCATAGACCAATGCCGTCTTATCGAGATAAACATAATCATCTTCTATGATTTGTTCGAAACTCTGTATTCCGATAGGATATTTCATATTGCAGCCTTTTTAATAAAATATGGTGCAAAGATACAATTTTATTTTCATATATCCTTGGTTTACCTGTCGTTATTTTGCATGAAAGATTCAAAGGAGGAAGAAACCTGCACAAAACTTTGGTGATTTGATAAAAAACTCGTACCTTTGCAGAAGTTAAGCTGCACTCGGCAATTTGAAAACTAGCTTTCATTGCGCTCGTTTGTATTATCTTTGTCTGCAAATTGCAAAAATATCATATGGAATATCTGACGCTGACAAATAGCACCGAAATCATTAGGATTGCTTCCGAGGACATTGTTTTCATCAAAGGTGATGGAAACTACTCCGACATATACCTATCCAATGGCAAAGCGGAGAACGTAACTTACCAACTGCATGGTCTGATGGACAAATTAGAAAAGTTCACTTATTGTCCCTTCCATCGAGTTGGCAAGAGCCTCATCGTCAACAAAGACTATATTTTCAAAGTAAATCCAGGACTTCAAAAGCTCATTTTGGCAAGCAGCAACCTATACGATGACATCCATATCAAGGCATCAAAAGAGGCCCTCAAGGAACTGAAAGACAAATTAGAAAAGGAAGGAGGCGAAGCATGAGAAAGAAATTTCCAACAAAGAAAGGCATTATCTTCGTGGATGATGACTCCAACGTGATAGTAGAAAGACCTGCATCCATACAGCGGCCACACAAATGGAGAGACATTATCATAGGTGTGCTCGTATCCATCACCCTTTGCATCATGGGCTTGGGCGGATGGCGACTCTATAATTACTATTATAATATAGGTGTACCTGTATCGGTAACGCCCGAAGAGAACATTCAGAAACTGGCTGCCCGTCACAAAGGCGGCAAGCCTACCATCACGCTGTCTTCCGATTCCATCCTGGGCGTAGCGCTCAACATGTATCGCCTGGAAAATCTGCAAGCCGAGATTTCACTGGTAGAACCTGATACCACCGACACGAGTGTATGGATGTACAGCCGAAGTGCCGACCACACCAGCACCAACGAATATCTGGGCAGTCTGGTGATGAACGGCAAGGAACTGGCATCGGATGTTTCCCGCCTGGGCTATTGTGCGATGGCGAATGGCAACATCGTGCTGGGAATTTCGAGAAGCGACAAGGTGAAGGATTATGTAGAGGAACGGGGCGGCAGTTTCTTCCGCCAGTTTATTTTGGTATCAGATGGAGTATTACCTGCCAAGTTCCAACTTCACGGCAAGGTGGAGCGCCGTGCCTTGGCAAGAACTTCCGACGACCACCTATATTATATAGAGACCCGTCATCCCGAAACCCTCTGGGATTTCGCCGATGCCCTGCGCGAATACGGTTTCGCCGATGCTATCTACATCACCGGTGGCAAGTGCCACAGTTTCTATCGCACCCCCGACGGCAAACCGCATAATATAGGCGATGATACCCAGCATCCTCATAAGAAATATCAGGAAATCGTGCCTTGGATTATATTCAAGGCACGATAGAGTGCTGGAAAATTGAATTATCTTTCTTGATGAGTCATAATCATCCTCAAAGAGTTCTTACAATCCTCGCACAACCCATGTTTCATGTAGAAGGTATTCTTGCCATGGGCATCCTGCATCAGGCACTTCGGGGCATTCTTCTTGCAATGCGGCAAGCCACGAGAATGCAGGAATTCATGGATTGTTACTTTCCATAAGTCATCCTTTCGTTTCAATCGGAAGGTTGAAACCACACAGGCGTCACCTGGCCGGAAACTCAATCCCATGATTCCATAGTTGTATTGTCCATGAATAGAAGTAGAGATGTCTCGATGCGTCAAACCTATCGTTACGATTTCATCATTACCTCCATGTTCTTCATGCAACATTTTCAGGATCCCCCCAGCCCAATACCTGTTTCTTGGTTTGTAGAGACATGAGGCAGGTATTTCTTTCTTGTCTCCTACAAATACAGAAGCCTCCAACTCAGCCTTTGGTACCTTATTGAAAATGAGACCCAACTGCTTCACGAGTTCTCCTCTCAACTGTTCAGCCTTCTGACGGGAGAAATTTCCCAAAGGCTTTAACTCTATTACGTAACCCAATGGAGGATCTGCAGGGAGACTGTCTCCCATGATTTCATTGCCATGGCTCTGATTTCCATTGGAACAACCTGCTAAAAACAGGATTGAGATTCCAGCTATAAACAGCAATAACTTCTTCATAGAATATTCTTTTTATTTGTATTTTGCATAAATCAATACCGGTCTTCTCCTAGAAGATTCCTTGTATATCTGCATCACTTTCTCCACGCAGCTCCTTGATACAGTAAAGCAGCCACGGCTCTCTGTTCCCAGCGGAATATACCCCTTCTCACCGGAGAATCTTGTCACCTTTCCAGCAGAATGGATCAGGATGCCACGGGCTTCTGCCAGATAATTGCTCTTGTCGAGCCCTCGAAGGCGAACGCAGTTCTTGAACTTCATTCCACCTTTTCCTATCATGACATATCTTCCAAGACTCGTGCATCCGCTTCCAGGGTTATTACTGAACTTTGGTTGGGCTGCTGTATTTCCCTTACCACTTCCATGCATACAATAGCTGCTCATCACCCTTTTGCCATACTGCAAGTCATAGATAAAGAATCTCTTTTTGCCAGATGGTTTGGAGAAATCCACCAGGATATAGTAATCCGTACTGTATCCCCGTCTGTCGCAATAATCTCTTACTTGCGTCAGATTCTCACAATCCACCTGATGATACCACTCTTTAGCATCCACCGTATTCTTAAAAAACGGTTTCGTAAACCTATTATAAATAGGTGGAACGAAAAGAACACCGATGACAAGCAGAACCAGTATTCCCAATATAATCAATAACTTCTTCATAATAATGCATCAGTTCTCTGTTCTCAGAGGAACGATTTCTTCACGCAGCTTGTTTTGAGCAGTAAAAAAATCACCCAATAAAGCCTTTAGGTATTCTTTTACCTGGGGAATGTCCTTAGTCAGTATGCACTGGCGTTTAGAATGGAGAACAAATTTCTGTCCTTCTTCTTCTATGCTGTAAAAAATGGTTACTCCACCATGAGTGTTGATTGTGTTAATTGCCTTACGTACGTTAGACATTTGTTCAAGATCATCCATTGGAACTATACACCACCATGGATCCCACATTTCAATGAAGTAGCTGTCATTACTGGCATTAATGACAATATGTTCTCCCTGATACTCAAAATACAAGCGATTCTCGTTCTCTTCTAAAACAGTTACCTCACAATTTAATTGCTTCAGTAGCTCTATGCACAAATCCTTGGTGTGTGGAGGTTCTTCCTGCTTTTCTTCTTGCTGTATGTCTGCAGAAGCCTCAGGTTGTGTACTGCCATCTGTCTCTTGTTCAATAGGCTTTACTTTTCTTCGCGTAAAGAAGTAAGTACAAGCTATAATCACAATCGTTGAAATAATAGTCTCCATATGCATTGTTTTTATTTTGTTGTTCTTTTCCTATAACTCAGCTATCTTTCTGAAAAATGGTTTTAAAAGAATGCATCCAATACTTCCTCAAACACATCATTCGGACTTACTCTATTGAAGAGATTCATAGAGGTGTTGAGCTTCATCACATCAACTCCGCTTCCCATGATGTATTCGATGTCCTTACCCTTGTGGAGCAAGAGCGCCTTGCAGCATTCACGGAGTCTTTCACCCAGAATCTCATATTCAATATAGGCTCTGGCTTCACCCTCTCCATCCAAACCATAGTAGTTTGCGTTGTGGCTATGACCGAGTCCCTTCTGTTGTGGAAAGATATACCATATCCAATGGCTTTGCTTTCGTCCTTCCTTCAGTTCTCTCAAAGCCTGGGTATAGGCAAACTCCTGAGCATCCAGGAAACGTAAGAGATCATAGTGTGGCTGCTGAACCTTAGGCCATCCGATGATGTCCCAGAACTCAGAAGGAAGGCACACATTCTCGAGATCGTAGCATCTTTCAAACAGAGGAGCCATCTCTTCTGGAGAATATCCGGCGATGCCGCAACCAATCAATGTCACAAAGAATGTTTTGTCAGGATGATTCTTGGCAAACTCGATGAATTCATCCACATCCTTTTTCATAGCTTCCATACCACTCATTGAATCGATGGCGTAACTCATTCCCTGCAAACCATGTCCCTGTCCTCTGATGGCACCGAACTTCTCCAGGGCTGTCTTTGCCGCACCACCATCATGATGTCCCATGGCGTTGGAGCCGAATACAAAGATTTCACCAGCGGCAAGACGGCTGATGAGATGAGGGGTAACGCGAGTTTCTGGATTATTCGGTGACTTATCCAGTTTTGCAAGCTCCTCTGCTTCCACCACAGGAACCATCTTCTTCCATTCCTCCAGGAACTCTTTCATGTCGTATTTTAAGTTCTGAAGTTCAGAAGGCTTATATACGCCACTTTTCGCCACGTATTCTGCCACCTTCTTCTTCACCGTTGCCTCGGTCTTGAACTTTGCCATTTCCTTTGGATTCAGTTTAAAGGTAAACGACTTATAGGTCTTCTTACCGTTGACCATTTCAAACTTGATAACTGAAATCTTTACTTCCTTACTCATTTTTATTATCTTTTAGTTATCTATTAATACCACTATCCCTTGAAAGGTAAACATGGCAGACTATTTTCTCCTGTTTTATGAACGATGTTACTTCTGAGAGTTAGAGACATAAATTCGTTTTGGATATTTACCAAGTATATTTCTTACAACATCAAATCCTTGATGGTTGTACCATTCATGAATCTGCTTAAATCTACCCTTTCTCCAATACCATGCAAATGTCCGGTTTCTGAATACTGCCAGATATTGCACTTTCCTCTGCCGTCGATAGAGGGTTGTCTGGAGTTATAATTGGCGATGAAGAGATAATAGCGATTGAACTTCGCCCCCATCTCCTTATTATAGAAGTCCTCGTTGCTATAGATGACAGGATACTTGCCATAGTGTTTCTTCACCAGGTCAGCAAACACCTGAATACTATCCTGCAGCTGTCGCCCCTTCCATCTTCCCTGAATGCCATTCTCCTCCACATCCAATACAGGAATCAAGTCCTGCTCACTCTTCTTCACCAGCTTTTGGAAATCCCAAAACTGAGCAGTTACTGAAGAGCCGGCAGACATCAGATGATAAGATCCCACCTTCAACCCATATTTACGAGCCAGTCTGATATTTCGACGATAATGTCGATCCACATATCCCTTACCATGTGTAGCTCTGATATAAACGAACTTGATTCGCTTATTCTTCGCTATTTCCTTCCACTTGATAACTCCATTGTGTTTCGATACATCAATGCCGTCATATCCACCATGCGTATAAGGTTGCCCTTTCAATCTATCAACGAACACATCAGAATAAGATGAAGCGATGCCCAACCATCGCTTCACCTTATATGGTGAAACCACATACATGATTCCCAGGCCAACACCTGCCAAAGCACCCAGGCTGCCTAAGGAAATCAAAGTATATTTCAATCCTTTCTTCATTACATTTTATTTTTTAGTTGTTTTCAGGGGGACAAAGATAGTAAATTTATCCGAAACAGCATAGAAAGTTGGGGGATAAATGTATGAAATGGGGAGCTGGATGTACCAAATGACAAAACGGATGCTTGACCACATTCTTCAAGCATCCGTTTTGCAAGATTCATACACACATAACCGATTGTAAATCTGATCCTATTTTATGAAGACCATCAACAATACGTTTACGCTGCTGCTCACGTGGTTTCTTCAATCCATTCACATAGTGTGATAAAAGACTTTGGTTTATTCCAGAAGCACGACTAATTGCCGCTAGAGAAACGTATGGAGAATATGCCTTCAAAAGAGTAGTTGCATCCTGATAGTTATACACAAACTCATAATCGCCATTCTTCAGCCATTCCGGAACATCTTCTCCATTTTCCACAAGACCTTCAACATGAAACTCTAAACTATCCTTTGCCTCCTTTTGCAAAGCTTCAAAGGTTGGTGCAGTAAAAACCACCGCACCTGGTACATTACTACCAAGAGAACCGCCAAAATTCTTGTCGCACCACGCAACATTAACAATAATCTTTTCCATTATGTGCTACTTTAGATTTTGCAAATCTCCCCACAAACTCAGTATATTAGAAACAAACCATACAAACTGTGCAGAGAGATATGCAACATATGATGAGATAACCGCTCTGATAAATTATCGAAAACGGAGACTCATCTGCCTTATACAGCCTTATTGCCAACAAATCATTCTTCGTACTCCTCAGGTTTAGCATTCAGCAAATTGACAGTCGCCATAAACTCGCTTACCAAATTCGCAAACTGAGGATTATCCTTACGAATTATTAGAGCTGCATAATTATCATTCCCCTCTTCATCTGTTATCGTCTGAGGTAGAAAAACATATTCCTCGCGTTCTCCATAAATTCCAAACCAATATTGAAATAAGCGATTACGCATCTTCTGCATTCCACCACTCGTATCACAGATATAAAGAAATGCAGCTTGATTCTTAGCAAAGAATTCTTCAACGATAGCAAGAATGGTCTCTCGCACTTTTGGGTCACGAGGCGACTTTACTCTCTTAGGATTTGAGATACCAAACTGGTAAACCAAACCTTCATGAAGCAATTCGTCTCTCTCAAATGTTACAAAGATTTCTGCATCGTAATCTGTAATGAAACACAATGTATCAACAGCATCTGCCAACTTGACCTCATAAGGAGAATTGGCATTTATCGTGTCTAGAGACAAAGTTTCGACTACCATACTTCTATCCCAATAGGTTCTTTACCAGTACGTTCAAGACAGCTATTCCTTACCAAGGTTTCTAGCTTTTCAACCATCTTACGCTTGGTTTCCTTAGAAGCATTCCAACGGAGCAACGCTTCTTCCCTTGTTAACTTTGTTGTATTCATTCTTTATTCCTCCATTTTTAGTTCAAATTACAACTGCAAAGATACAACATTCTAGTGTAAACGCCAAAGAAATAAGAGAAAATCTTTATTTTATCGTATTACATAGATTCCATCACGTTCTATTCATGATTTAAAGAAAGGATTCATGTTTTTGTGAATACGCACTACATCAACTGAGCACTTAAACAAGTCCTCTAAGAATTCTTTCAAGTCGGCCAATAAAAATGGATTAGGAGTTTCTGTTTCTACACAAACATCCAAATCGCTTTGCTCTGTTTGCTCATTTCGTGATACGGAACCAAAAATGCGCAAGGTCTTGATTCCAAAATCTTTAGTAATCTTGGAACTGTTTTGCCTAATTATTGCTATATAATCTTGAACTGTTCTCATAACACCTATCTTTAAACAGTGCAAATATAAGAAATTATCTGGTATCTTCCAAACTTTTTGCCATGTTTTTGCAATTCATCCCACAAAATATCATTTTAAAACTTTGGTACTTTCAAATATTAATCGTAATTTTGCAACATATTAGAGTAACCAAAATTAAGGAGGATTACAATATGACTAAAATAATGTCAAACTCAAAAGAACGACTAAACGATAAAGCCCAACGCTTTTTCGAGGATAGCTGTACCGTTCAAGAACCAACAGTTGCCTATCGTCACGATTATGAAACAGAGGCTCATAACGAATCCGAAGAATATCCTTTTATAACATCATGCAATAATGACGAGTTGGTGAATCATGTCTTAGCTCATGAAGAAGAATATGCAAGAACAGGCAATGCCGTTGACTTTCTAGAAATGATGGCCGATTTCAAAAACGAATTCGAATGGTAAACATACGAGTATTACCACCAACCCAAGAAGACATACGCTATTGTATCTTTGGTACACCAAACGTTCTCAACAAGCATTATTGAGACAATTCAAAAGGAAACTATAAAAACTTCATCACCACCATAATCCTTATCATCGATGGGGAAAATATAGTTGCGTATATTACTTTACATTATTGTTCCCTGATAAAGACTTTTCTGAACGTTTTTAAAAGAAAGCATCCAATACTTCCTCAAACACATCATTAGGACTCACTTTATTGAAGAGACGCATAGAAGTTTTGAGTTTCAGCACGTCAATTCCGCTTCCCATGATATATTTGATGTCCTTATCCTTGTGGAGCAAGAGCGCCTTGCAGCATTCACGGAGTCTATCACCCAGAATTTCATGTTCAACATAGGCTCTGGCTTCACCCTCGCCATCCAAGCCATAGTATTTTGAATTGTAACTATGTCCGAGTCCCTTCTGTTGCGGGAAGATATACCATATCCAATGGCTTTGCTTTCGGTCTGTCTTCAGTTCTCTCAAAGCCTGGGCATAAGCAAACTTCTGAGCATCCAGGAAACGTAAGAGATCATAGTGTGGCTGCTGAACCTTAGGGCATCCGATAAGAACATCCTGACGAGTTCTCTATGACTTCACCATAGCTTTTACTAAATTGGCAAACAATTTAAAATAATTCATTCTTGTTCAAACGTTTTATTAAATTCTACAACAGTTTCGTTTATAAATGAAATAGGTAGCAATAAGCTTCTTCATTGCCTACAACATCAAATCCTTGATGGTTGTACCATTCATGAAATTGAAAAGCAGAACTGAAATCTTGGTACCGTTTGCAGCGATACAAGCGGTACCGATTGCAGTGATAGCATGGTACCGATTACAACGCTATGCGTGGTACCGATACAGTGCTATCGTCATTGTACCTTTAATCTATGTTCCACGTTAGGCTGGGGTCACCTTCAAATGCTTCGCCAATCGTTTGGTCATCATAGCCATTGTATTCTCCGTACTTGCTATATCGGCCATCATCGTCATAATACCCACAACTGTAATATTCATAATAACTAGGTTCTTTTTGGGGTATATAGTCGCTTAGTATATCTTTGAGCTGCCCTGCATCTACTACATGTTCGTCATCATTCGAATCTTCATAAGTATATTTAATTTCAGGTTTCTCATCAAGTGTACATTCTTGGATGAACTCACCATTTGAATTTATAATACCCCATTTGGCATTACGAATTTTTCGCTGCCAACCTTCTAATTCTCCACCTAAGCTAACAATGGCTTGGTCCCTAATAAAGGAGGATATGGAAGTATATTTGACAGGAAGTATTTCTTTGCCATTTTTATCTAATAACCCATAAAGCGTGTTGTCCTTATTTGCAACTTTTATCAATCCATTTTCTAGTAATATAATGGAATCATAAATCCCATGAGGAACTAGTATACCTTCATTAGAAACAACTCCTCGGTTACCATCATATTCCTCCTTAGAGTTGGAATTCCAATCATCATCGGATGAAATATATTTCCCATTTTCCGTATAAACCATTCTACCGTATACATCTATTTCCCAAGCATGTTTGATAGTGAGATTATCGAAAAACTTAACGCTTTTATCTTCTAAATTGGCAATTCCACGTATATGACCTTTAGTTACACGCGCATATTGGGTGTTGAATAATTTAATATAATCATAGTCATTGGACAATATACTATTACCATTTATATCTATAACTCCTATACCCTTTAGTTTTATTTTATTATTTTCGAACTCTATGGTTCTACATGTTATAGCGTATTTTCCAATAAATTTTCCTACGCAAGGCAATGATACGTCATTAAATTACCAATGATCGCATAAGAATATTGAAATTTGTCTATGTACGTATATTGTGGTTCTACTAAAATGGAATTATCGATGTGAATTAATCCCCATTTTTCATTTTTCATGACTCGAAGCATTGATAGTCCACTAGAATATGCAAGCATATATTCTTTAGGAACTCTAACTTTCCTTCCTTTATCTATAAGCAGAATCTGTTGACCTACAAAATTATATTTTGCAGAATATTGTACAGTTTTGCAGGCATTATATGATTTTTCAAATACGTTACATTCAAGTTTATCGTCGTTGACTACAATATCATCAAAAATGATAGGAATAACCAATTCCTGGCGATTATCAAATGCTCCTTTTTTGTATTGACTATAACCAACGGAGCTAGTTACTATCCATAATATATTACCTTCATGAGATATGGGTTCTATTTCGTGATATTTATGTGGAATTAAAATGGTACCATGAGAATCAATTACTCCATAATTATGAGAATGCTGTGTACTTGACCCATTCTGCTTTGTTGATGCCAATGAAACAACAAACTTTTCTTCAATACAGGACGCGACATTAGCATATAATGGTTCTATGATAATATTTAACAGGAAGTCCATAATGCCCCACTGATTATTCTCTTGAAACTTTAAATAATTGGGACTTATTGCTTCTATTTCGTCATATTTACAAGGTATAACCTCTTTACAGTTTGAATCAATAATACCATACTTATCATTTTTTTTGACGGAAGCATAGCCATAAACAAAGTTTAGTGCAAAATCGTATTGTTTCGGAATCTCAATATAATGATCATTAAAAAAAGACACAATCTCAAATTTACGATTGATATGTCCTATTATTCCATCCTTTACGATTTCGGCAATACCATCATCTGAAAAACTTCCACACGTTTGTGCAATATGAGAAGGTACTAATAATATGGAGCCGTTGACATCATGTGTTATAAGATTACCTTTTTCGTCAATAATTTGTTTTGATGCATACGGATTATTTCTGTTCAAAGAAACAGAGAAACGATTAATGTCTTTGTCAAATGTAATTAAAGAATACCATGGATAGATTAAATAGTTTCCGTCAATTCCCAATACGCCATACTTGAGATCAGGGTATGTCTCATGTTTACCCATACTTAATATGCCGACAATAAGCCACTTATCGTTATTTTCTGTGAAACGTATTTTTTTTATATTGGATTTAGTTAATTCTCCATTTTTTATAGTGACAATACCATATGAAATGTCTTTTATATAGGATTCGTCCTTACTAAGAAGCATAGCATGATAATATTTATCTATATTATAGTTGTTTACAGGGTATTTTTCATCCATTGTAAATGCAAACACTTCACCAACGACGTATAGCAGAAAGCCATATTTAAATGGTATTTTAATATTATCGAAATTGTCTATTACACCAAATACTAAATGATTGTTATCTTCTTGGTTAGGAATAGCTGCAACAAACAAATCTTTACAAGCGAAATTAATATAATCATACTTAGGAGATATGATTATATTTCCTTCAATATCTGCTATTCCCACTTTGTTATTTTCATCTATTATTTTCTCATAACCTTTTGCCAGGTATTCATGTCTATATTTAAGATAGTCTAAACGAATTGACTTTCTAGAAACACAAATTGGTACTTGAGACCATCCGTTTGTAAACTGTGGGAGAACAAATAAATTTCCCTCACAAGTGCATTCAATGGACAATCCATTTACTTTAAATAAAACCGATTCTTTATTCTGTCTGATATTGTCAATGCAATAAGGTATAGTTTCTAGTTCACAAAATTCTTTATCGTAGAATAAAGTACTATTCTTTGTTGCACCAATGTTTGCCTTAATGGCAAAAAACACTGAAGAAATATCATATACATCGTCACACTCTATAGTCTTTTTTATCAGACCATCTAAAGGATTAATGAAGCTATACTGTTGATTATCAGTCTTTGATACCAACAAGCCACATTTTAGCCTATTAAGATTATCGTACTTTACTGGTAGTACAAGATTGTTTTTTTCATTTAACAGCCCATAAAATTTGCCATCGGTTAAACTACTAATAATTTTATAGCCATCTGTGTAGATATTTTCTAGACAATAACAAATTCGGCCTTCGGTATCTATCATTACAGTTTTTTCAGTACCCTCAAAAGTTGCATACCCATTGATATAACTATCAAAATGGGTATAACTACAGTCTAGTATAGTGTTAAAATTGGAATCAATAACCCCATATAGGCCATTTTTAATAACAACGCAAAGATTACCATCGAAATCCATACCCCAATCATATTCTTCAGGGAGATAAACTTCATTTTCATTATGCATTACACATATCTGCCCAGACATGTTAATGCTTCGTTCTTCTTGTTTTTCTACTCCATTTATATGTATGGTATATGATGCTTTTGCATATCCACAATCGAAATCACTTAACTTTTCATATATTGGTTTAATGATTTCTTTTCCACCTACCATTATAGCACCAAATAGATTATTTTTCTTTACAATAGCCACTCCCTGCTTGTATTCGGAAATAACTTCGATTTTATCTTCATTGAACGTGCCTTTTTCAAAGGCATCCCAATCAAAATCATTAAGTGGCTGAACATTTTTTAAATCTGCCATAATATATTATTTACCAATGTTATACTCTTTGTTCAAACATATCTATAGAATATTCCATAGAAAAAATCTCTCCAGAACGCATCTTTGTCATATATATATATCCAACGTCCTCCAAATTTTATATATTCTTAAAATCCGCAACACTATTAGCAACTACCCATGCCCATAGGGGTTAGCAACTTCCTATTTTATTGTACGTGGAGCAAATAATGAAATTCAGATGGTATCTTTGAGTAGAATAGAGCCTCATTATCTTTAGATAACGTTATTTTCTTTAGAACGGGGGTCCTTTTTAAATTGAAATCTTCGAATCCATGGAGAGAATTACACTTTCCTGTAACTACTACTTCTTCTAGCATTGGACATGAGTGGAAGAAATTTGAAATACAGTTAACACTACCCTTAAATTCTATTATCTTAAGAAAAAACTTGTGGCCGCAAAACCCAAAAGCATTACTATCAATTTTATCTACATGTCCCTTAAAGCATAGATACTCAAGCGATGAATCACTAAAAGCATCATACAAATAATCGATATCACCTGGAAATATCAAAGATTTAACATTGATAGAATTATTTAGAATGCTACCAGAAATTTTATGCAATGATGAGGGCAGCTGAATCTTGTAAAGATTATGACATTCTCCAAAAATACTACCACCCTGAAGAATTTCTACACCTTCCTTCAAGATAATTTCCTCAACAGTTTCGTTGTACCAGAATAAAGCCTCATGAATTTCTCTAATCGAACCTGCAATAACGACTTTTTTAACACCACTCCCAGAAAAAGCACTTTTGGCTATTTCAGTTGTACCCTCTGGGACTTCATAGAATGGTCCATATGGCACAGAAACTAACTTAGTACCTTCAAATATAGCTTTTGGAGGTATAACATTTCCTTGCTTATCCTTAAAATTAGCCACATCGTGTTTTGAAAATATTTTCTGATATTTTTCAATAACAGAATTGGGTATAATAATTTCTTCTAACTTATCACATGTAGAACTAAAACTACACTCTACTGATTCTAGCCCAGAATTTATAACAACACTAGTTAAACTGTCCTTACATGTGAGTATAGCTCTGAAATATACACGCTTTGTACCTGATGCAATTCGAACAGATGTAGCTTTAGGAGGGAACATCAGCAAACATTTTTCGTTGTTAATCATAGAATATACGACACCTGACTTATCAACAAAGCAATCATCTCTTTTACATAATATAGAATAGAGAGTCGTTGTGTTATCTTCTGTTATTCCTTGATGATAATAGTCATATCGACATATTTTATCAGGCATGAAAGCATCAACCAGATCAGTTTGGGATTTAGAGCCTAATTTATAACCATTTTCTAATAAAAACAGAACATAATCCGCATACTTAAAATAACTGTCTGATTTATAAAAATTAAAGTATTCATGTCCTTCTTGGAAACAACTTTCAATAAAGTTGGTTTCTGTATTAAAGGTCAGATGACTCCATTTTGAGCTTTTTTCTGCCATAAAAAACATACATATCCCATAGTTTTGCCAATCTTCCTGTGTCAATGGAGGAAAATCTTCCCAATTACGATTATACTTTAGAGCCATCGTCCTAAGCTGATCAATCTTACACTTATAAAGATCGCGGTAATGGACTCTTAATATAGCCGCATTATCAAAACTTGCATACAATTCACCTAAACAGGGTAATTGTTCTCTGTATAAAGGTCTATCATTGTGCAAATTATAGAAATAATAATATACAAACCTGTCTGACAAAGGCATTGAAGGAATTGCTCCTTGTGCAATATAATGTATTGCACAAGAACCATTATTAATCACAAGTTGACGTACAGCACAATTAAGTTCATCTAGTTTAATTAACAACGAATTCAGGGCATGAATAATATATGGTTCTTTACAACCTAGTTCGACTAGTTTTTCAAGAACCATTAATAATGCATTGTTTCGGCTTGTACTATTTGCATCAATATTATATCTTTCCCAATGCTCTATTTCCCGTAAAAGAAATTGCATCGGTTTAGTTTTTTCTGCTGGCAACACTCCGTAATTTTCGTACACAAAACATATGTATTCGTAGTTAACGTCGCGCCTCCATCTATAGTATTCAGGATTGTCACTCATACGAACTATCCTTTCTGAGTGTACGAGAAGCACTTCCTCCATTTCATGAGCTGGCATTGGCCCAAATTTAGTATTAGGCAGTGGAAATAAGGATGATGATACATAGATGTACATCAGCCTTTTAACATCAGGTTGATCTGAATGTTTTTTAAATAAGTTACGACAAGCATAATATTGTGACGGATTCTCCTTAACAGCAGGAATGCGTTTCTCTTCTTTTAAAACTTGCTCAATTTTTTCTAATTTGTCTTTGAAATATGCACTTCCCCCATTTTCTATATTACATAATTTCTTTAATTCTTGCAATTCATCTCGGTCACCATACCGTTTTAAGTAATAGTTGATTTTAGCATACGCTGCACTATCTTGAGATTGGCTTGGCATGCCATTATATTGACGAACAATTTCAAGCAACTCCTTTGCCTTCTGTTCAAAATCATCATTACCAGGACCTCTTCGAGTTCCTTTGCCAATGGATAGATGACTATCTATCACATTAAGCTTAAATTCATCAATTAAATTGATAAATTCTGGTTCGTTTGCATACCTTTTAAAGCTAGCATAAATTTTAGCATAGGCTTTTCTGTCAACATTAGCTGATGGTACACCATCGTACTTAATTAACAAAGCCTTTATCTCAGCTGCTAGTTTTGGAATATCTGCTATTCTGGCCATATTTTTTAAGTAATCTTTAATTCCGCAACACTATTATAAATTAAACTTTTTAAGTACCTGAGCAACAAAAAAGTTGCCCAGGGGTTTGTCATATCGAAGAATTCACTTATCTTAGTGTTGCAAAAACAAACAAGAGAATCCTACGATAGACATGGCAAAAATACAAATTAAATCTGGGAAACCCACTCCTTTTGGAGGGATATTTTCGAACCATGGAGAAATTTAACTCCACATTGTTATAAAAGGTATTTATTTTATTAACTCTATAAACGCGCTTGGAATATACGCTGTCACAACTGTCACCAAGTCATCTACTACAACCCCAACTCTCTGCTGTCCTTGCCAGCGTGCAACTCTTCCTATCACTCCTTTGAACGCTCCTTCAGTAACCTTAACCAATTGTCCTTTTTCGAATTTTGGAACTTCAACTAATGAAACGATGGTATTTTCCGTATCGGCAGCACAGATGATTTTTAGACTATCCATCTGATAATTTGGAACTATCATAGTAATCTTCTCTATTCTGCGCCCAACGTGGACGTGACGATAGTAAAAACGAAGGAATGGGAGATTTACGTTGTCGTAAACGTAGGTTTTGATTTCTTTTTCAGTACCATAAGCGAAGAAAATATTTGGCAAACGTGATTCCGTAACAGTTTGACGTTTACCTTTTATTAGTTTCACTACACTTGTAGTAGGGTAAAAGGCTGTGATGCCCTTAGCAACCATATAATCGTATGCCGTTTTTTCTCTACCGTATGTACAGCGTAGTGCATACCAATGTGGAATTTCTTCCTTTTGGGTTTGTTTAGTCTTTGTTGTTAAAAGTGCATATCTGGTGGACACCCCTGTTTGTGAACTCTCAGCGAAAACAGTGCTTTGAGCTTCGGGGAGGGCGTTGGAGGTAAGTCCAGCGCAAGGAGGGAATTCACCACCTCCTGGGGTGTGCACATCTTCTGATGTCCATTCATCGACTTTCATATCGGTGCTAACTTTTTTCTAGACAGAAATCCGTTAAATTGCGACAAAAGATTGTCTTCTCACCCAAAGCCTGCTATCGTATAGATAGGTCATGTTTGACTTCACTACACTCAGCACGGCGTAGGCTGCCGGTTCGGTTATCATGAAAGAACTCGCCTTACAGTGACAACTGCAATCTGGCTATACAATCCAATTGCAAAGGTACGGAATTTTATTGAGAAAAGGCAAGAAATGGTAGAAAATATCAACGCCCCAATGAAAATTAAAGACTATTTAACCTTAATTCCACAACACTTTACTACTCACTTGTATGTTTGCATCTGGCCAACTGAAAGAGGGCAAGAAGTATGATGTTGATTTCAACCAACAGTTTATAGAGACTGAGCTGTATGATGCAAAGCCTACATACAAGAAGTTCTCTAGTTATCGCCCTGGCGTGAAGGAAAAGAACGTATCTTCGATGATAACTTATGGGTATGATACTGCGTATTGTCTCAAGTCGCATTGTGGGGTAAGGGGATGTCGTAGGCAGAAGGGATGTTTCAGCCTCAATTTATCTGATAATTCAGTAATGAGAGGACGTGTACACGCAAGAAGAAGGATGTTGAAGGGTTCCTAACCAAATATCATGACCGTACGATACATGAAGAATGGCATGACTGCCAGCCCACGCACTTGTGCCCTAAAGCCTTTCAGCTTAGAGTTGAAAGATTCTGTAGAAGCATTGGTAGATCTATTTTGAAATAATTGGCACATTGTCTTTCCTCTCCATAATCGTGTCTCTTACCGAAATGAGTTCACGTATATGGCTTCTGCCAACATTCTTTCCCCATCTTTTCAAAACTAGTCCTGCTCTCTTTAGAAGTTACGACAGAAATCTATCAAATATAGCCAATTTTCTATCTTCCTTTTCCGTTTAGTTCTTCACCACCGTTCCCTTTCCGGCATTCAACGTAAAATTACCAAGGGATGTCTTGACTTTATAAATGCCATTCTTCGATGATACCAGCTTCGCCGACATTCCCATAAAGCTGACGCCGCCGTCCTTCTTCTCTATGGTGTACTTTCCGAAAGGAGTAGCTACGGTGATGTGGTGCTTGGTGTTCTCAACTACACCATACACTGTACCGGATGGAGCCTGCTTTACCTGATCGGCTACACTCTTTACGGCATTTGCCACCTCGGTGTTGTTACTCTTTGCAAAACAGGTTGTGGTGACAGCAGCTACCATCATCAACGAAATCATAATCTTCTTCATACCTTATTATATATTAAAGGGTTATACTTCATTTTCCTCGTTCCACGATTCTTTCTTTCCATCGCTTCCCGATTACGAGTGCAAAAGTAAGAAGATTATTTCTATCCTCCAAATATCTAAACCTACCTTGTATGAAATACCATTCCGTATGTACCAAATGACAAAAAGGAGGCGTCATAAGTCTAAATTACAGTTGGCGCATAACAATTGACCTACGCATGCACATCACCTGTTGTGCAAGCGCATATCAGCTGATATGCAAGCGCACAACAGCTGTTGTGCGACCGGAGATACTAACTAACTCAAAAACATATACTATCTTTTCTAACAACTTATATTATGTTTTCCAACAACATATCAGTAACATTCCAACAAACAAAAAAGGGTGAATCATTTACTTATGACACACCCTCTTTGCTAAATCAGACACACAACTGATCTTATCTTATAATATTATACTCAAACTCATAATCCCCATTCTTCAGCCATTCGGGAACATCTTCCCCATTTTCCATAAGGCCTTATTCCTCCTTTTTTTAGTTTAAATTACAATTGCAAAAATACCTCCCGTCAATATTTATAACCAAAATTCATATACCTACAAGTTTGGAATCTAGCGACAAAAACGAGGGGTTTGAAAGACTGGAAATCCCCGTTTTCTGCTCTATATTAAGAAAAAGACCTATAGTTGTACGACTATAAAGTTACAGTTGTACGACTATACATGCTATGGTTGTACAACTGTAGAGTTATGGTTGTACAACTATAGGGGTTATAGTCGTACAACTATAGATTTTCCTCAACGGCATCACCTTGTCAAGAAATCACAAACACCTGATTATCAATAAGTTCTTATTTCTCTTCATATTTGCGATATTCTCAAAGAAATAATAAGCGTCTGAAAATACGAGAATCTCAGGCAAGCAAACGTAAAGAAAACTTATTTTTAATAACACCACATCACTACATCTTCGGGATATTCTTACGGATTACTTTCTTCATTTTCCACCCATCAATGGTTCCCGTCTTCGACGAGAAGTTGCAACCTATCTGATAAATCTTTCTGCCATCTGCTGCATATTCCCTGGCATAGCCCATATCCTCTATCTGCTTCAGGGCTTCTTCAGCCGAACCATCACGCTTGAATTCGAAGATATAGATATAGTTTTGGGTCTCAACCACACAATCTACCCTACCTTCGCTTTGCTGCTTTGACCAGCGTCTGGAAACCGCTCCTCACTTCATCATTCGGAAAATCCAGGAGATAGGAATCGGTATCCATATTCCAGTCCTTAATGGTAAGATAACCGCTCTGATAAATCATTGGCAACGGTGATTCCACATCTGCCTTGTAGTCGATAAAACTACTCGTAGGATAAAACCTGTTCACCATCTCATTGATGTTCTCATCAAAATGAGACAATAGGCGAACAAGATAGGTTGGCGAACCCGTGCGGAACCAATAATCTGCCAGAATCTTCTTACTCAAAGCATTCAAGATACTGAAAGGATTATAGATATCAAGCATATTAGGACTGAAGTGATAACCGTCAAACTTCCTCTTCAGTTTGTATTTCATTCCTTCCTCTGTGGTTTTATATCTCACGGCCATCGCCTTGATTTGTTCATCAAAGGTAGAATACAATTCATCTTCCGTAATTCCACAAAGTGCCTCGTAATGCTCATCCATACTGATGTCGTTAGGCTGATTGAAACCACTGAACACGCTCACTTGTGAGAACTTGGTGACACCCGTGAGCAAGACAAACTGTAGATTAGCATCGGCAGCCTTGAAGACACTATAGAAACCTTTCAAGACCTCACGATTCCAATCTTCTAACAACCGTTCTTCACCCTTTATTGATGTTTTGATTTGTGTATCAAGCACATCCAATATTGGCTTATCATACTCATCAATTAAAACCACGGCACGAAGTCCTGTTCTCTCATGAGCAGCTTTCAATACATATTCAAAACGACCTCCTAAGGAATCCCTGAAAGGACTTTTACCATATATCATCTCTTGCGATGCAACAAAGTTCTCTAATATGACCTCAAGTTCTCCAGGATTAGTGAAATTATTACCATTAAAGTCAAGATGAAACACAGGATATTGCTTCCATTCCTTCTCTAGCTTGTCGATGGCAAGCCCCTTGAACAACTCCTTTTTTCCCTCGAAATAGCATTTCAAGGTAGATACAAGCAATGACTTTCCAAATCGTCGTGGACGACTCAGAAAGAAAATTGTTCCATTATGAACCAAATCATAGACCAAGCCTGTCTTGTCCAGATAAACATAGCCATCTTCTATGATTTTCTCAAAGTCTTGCATGCCGATAGGATATTTCATATTGCTGCCATTTTAAAATCTTTCGGCAAAGATACAAAAAATAATGATACAAGCAAAGGAATAGCCCGAAAAAAATAGCGAGACCGAAAAAGTTCAGCTGAGAAAAAACGAAAAGGCAGCTGCTGGCATCCTTCTAATGCCAACAACTGTCTTTCCTTTATTTATCTATGCAACTACTGTTTAAATTCTCTCAAATTGAAAGAAGAACGGCTGTTAAGCGAAGTTCTTCATATTAGTTCTTGCGCCATACTCAGCGCATCCGGCAACGATCATTGCCAAAATCATACCTAATACCATCATAACTTTTATCCTTTCTCTATTTTTGTCTGATTACTTGCCGAGGCTAATCTTCTTGTTGACATTTACAACCTCTGCAAAAAGGGCAGCTACAACTGCCAGTGTCATTACTAATACCATCATAATAGTTATCCTTTCTTTACTTTAATTATTCGTTATCTATCTTTTCGAGTGCAAAGGTAATGCCTTTTTGTGTACGCACACAATGTTTTTGGGAAAAACTTCAAAAAAGGGCCGTTTTCTTGATTTTTATCAAATTCTGTCATAGAAAACAGGGCAAAATGACATGTCAATCCAGGTTTTCTCAATCTTTAGAACACTCGTATTTACGATGAAACACCAGGAGACAGAAGGCTCCAGCCAATGCCATCGGTACACCGATGAGCGCAGGGTAATTATATCCCAATCCCATCGCCACGGGGATTCCGCCCAAGAAGGCACCCAGGGCATTACCCAGATTGAAGGCTGCCTGAATGCAGCAACCACCCAGCATTTCACCACCCTCGCTGTGCTTCACAATGAGAAACTGCTCTGGCGAACCTATACCGAAAAGGCAGGCACAACTGATAAACATCATCGCTGCCGATACCCAACCGATATGCGACAGAAAGAAGGTAGCCAGCAAGGCTGCGGCAGCCAGGAACTGCAGATAGCAGGTAAAGCGGCCCGGCTTGAATCTATCTGCCAGCAAGGCACTCACCTGGTTTCCTACCACCATTCCCAAACCGGCAAGAATCATCAATACCGAAATTGATGCCGCATGGAATCCACCATCTATCTGCAAAAGCGGAGAGATATAACTGAACCAGCAGAGAATACCGCCGTTGCCCAGGAAAGTAGCAGCGATGATAAGCCAGGGAGCCAGATGGCGCATAAACCGGAACTGCGCCTTCATACCCTTGTTAGGCAGAGCCTCTACATCAGGAACCCACTTGTAAATCATATAGAGCGTGATGACGCCCAACGCCACCGATATGAGAAAAGGCACTCGCCAGGAGATGGTATGACTCAGGAAGGTGCCCAGCGGAACACCCAGCAGATTGGCAAACGGCATACCGGCACACATCATCGCCACCGCCTTGGTACCCTTTCCCTCCTTTGCCATCTTCACCGCCACGATGGTAGCCGTACCGAAATAGGCACCATGAGGAAGTCCCTGAATGAAGCGGGCACAAAGCAGAAGCCCGTAACTAGGGGCTATCGTAGCGATGATGGCTCCCAGAATCACCAGCGAAGTAAGAAACAAGAGTATATTCTTGGGGCGATACTTATGCATCAATATCAGCGAGAAAGCACCGGCGCATACACCCAGTGCATAGATAGAAATGAGATGACCAGCCTGAGGGATGGACACATTCATATTGTGCGCCACATCGGTGAGAATTCCCTCGATAATAAATTCTGCGATACCCAGGGTAAATGTACCCAAGGCGAGTGCAAACAATCCTTTTTTCATACGTTAATTATCCTTATCTTTTTATCCTAAGTTTGTTTTCAGGGTGCAAAATTACAAAAATCTCTACACATATAAATGATAAGGGGGCAAAAACTTTGCCCTTTCAAGATTTATTAGTAATTTTGCACTCAAAAATAAAAAGAAGAGGGATGAAGCGGATGCTGAATCCCTCTTTCATCATCAACAATAAGTAGAATGCCTATGCTGAATATTGCAGAATATTTTCCAATTACCGATCCTACGCTGATCTTCTTCGTAGTGCTCCTCATCATCCTCTTTGCCCCTATCATCATGGGTAAGCTCAGAATCCCCCATATCATCGGAATGGTGCTGGCGGGTATCCTCGTGGGCAAATACGGACTGAACATTCTGGAACGAGATGCATCTTTCGAGCTGTTCGGCAAGGTGGGACTCTACTACATTATGTTCCTCGCCGCCCTGGAGATGGATATGGAGGGTATGAAGAAAAACAAATCGCGGCTCATCATCTATGGTCTGCTCACCTGCTTCGTTCCCTTCTTCCTCACCTTCGGCATGAGCATCTGGCTGCTGCACTATTCCACCAGGGCATCGTTTCTGCTGAGCTGCATCATGGCTTCCAATACCCTGATTGCCTATCCTATTGTTTCCAGATATGGTCTGCAGCAGAAACCGAGCGTTACGCTGAGCGTGGGTTCCAGCATGCTTTCGCTGCTGATAGCGCTCATCATGCTGGCGGGTCTCGTCGCCTCGTTCTCCAGTCACGATGGTCTGCTCTTCTGGGTACTCTTCACTGCCAAGTTTGCCGCATACTGCGGAGTGATGATATTCCTGATTCCAAGACTTACGAGATGGTTCCTGCGCCGGTATAGCGATGCGGTGATGCAGTTTATCTTCGTGATGGCGATGCTCTTCATGAGTGCCACCCTGTCTCAGATAGTAGGCATCGAGGGCGTGTTCGGCGCCTTCTTCGCAGGTCTTATATTAAATAGGTATATCCCACACGTATCTCCGTTGATGAACCGACTGGAGTTTACGGGCAATGCACTCTTCATCCCCTACTTCCTCATCGGTGTGGGTATGCTCATCAACGTGGGACTGCTTTTCCAGGGCAGTCATATCCTTTGGGTCATCTTCTGCATCGTGTTCTTCGGAACCTTGGGAAAAGCCATCGCAGCCTATGCCGCCTGCTTCGGATTCCGGTTGCCGCTGTCATCGGGTCACATGATGTTCGGTTTGACTTCTGCCCATGCCGCCGGCAGTATCGCCATGGTGATGGTGGGTATGAACCTCCTGGTGGGTCCGAACACCTATCTGGTGAACGATGACATGCTGAATGGTGTGGTGATGATGATTCTCTGCACCTGCGTCATCTCTTCGATGCTCACCGACTGGAGTTCCAGAAAGATTATCCTCCGCGACAAGGAGCTTCCGGATGCCGAAGATACCAAGAAGGCAAGCGATGAGAAGATTCTCATACCGGTGAAGTATCCGGAATATGCCGATAATCTGATGAGTCTCGCCTTCCTGGTGAGAAACCAGAAGCTGAACAGAGGACTGGTCTGCCTGAACGTAGTGTATGATGACAAGGATATGCGATACAAGCAGGAACAGGGCCGACAGCTGCTGGATCATTGCAGTCAGCTTGCCGCAGCCACCGACGTGATGACGCAGACGCAGGTTCGCATTGCTGCCAACATCGCCAACGGCATCAAGCATGCCTTCAACGAGTTCCAGTGTTCCGAAATCATCATCGGCATGCACATGCATCCGGAGGTGTCGCCTAAGTTCTGGGGAGAGTTCCATCAGAGTCTCTTCAATGGTCTGAGCCGTCAGATCATCATGGCACGCATCAAGCAGCCGCTCAATACCATTCGCCGAATACAGGTGGCAGTACCATCGAGGGCAGAATTTGAACCGGGTTTCTACCGCTGGGTAGAGAGATTGGCGCGACTGTCAGGCAATCTGGATTGCCGCATCCAGTTCCACGGCAGGGAGGAGACCCTGGCACTCATCAATGAGTACATCACCAACCGACATCAGGAAGTAAGAGCCGAATACACCCTGATGCAGCATTGGAACGAGATGCCGCAGCTTGCCTCCCACATGAGCAAGAATCATCTCTTTGTGGTGGTGACAGCCCGCAAGGGTACGGTATCCCACAAGTCGGCATTGGAACGATTGCCGGAAGAGCTCACCCGCTTCTTCTCGGGCACGAACCTGATGATTATCTTCCCTGACCAGCACGGAGATTCATCGGGCAATGTACTGACATTTGCCGAGCCTCAGCACCAGGAGGAAATCAGTGCCTACGTGGCATTCAACCAATGGTTTAAAAAGAAATTCAGAAAATAAAGAGAAAACAAAGGATACTAAAAAAAGGTCGCCAAAATGCTGGCGACCTTTTTTAGTATATACACAAATGTTAAAAACCACCCTAAATACTAAGATTTCCACTTTAAAAGTCTTTAATCTTGATCTTTTTTCTTACCTTTGTGGTCTATATTCGACAATTCTTGAAAGGAAAAGTCAGTCGGTTTTTCATCTAACCTCTGGATATAACATTGGAAGATAAAATCAAACAGCCTTTAACGGCTAACGCTTCATTGTATAATGGGCAACCTACCGACACAGGTTCATCGTGTCCAAGTGCAAGACTTACCTCTTGTACGCCCTCCACTTCAAAGAACAAAGGTGGGGTGTCGGTAGAGAATGTACCTTCACGAAACAAGCAATGGTTCGTATTAAGAGTTTCTTATGGGCGTATTATCAAGGCAAAAGCATTGGTAGAAGCTAATGGACTCGAATGTTACGTTCCTTTGCGATATAAAGAGGTAAGAAAGAAAGGAAAGAAGCGAATCATAACGGAGCCTCTTCTCTCCTCTTTTCTCTTTGTTCATGCATCAGCAGAGCAAGTTGACTCTCTTTTGCAAGACAAGAGCATCAAGCCTTTTGAAAATAGAGCTTTGTTGAGTTACTATTACGATCATACTTCACATTGTGAAAATGCGCCAACCAAGAATCCTCCACTTGTCATTTCTGCCTCCGCTATGGATAATTTCATTCGCTTAACCACCATACATAATCCTCATATCATCCCAGTTACTTCAGAGAACATCAAATACAAGTCAGGGGATGAAGTTGTGATTACAGAGGGGGATTTTAAGGATATACGTGGCAAGGTGGCAAGAATTGCTGGACAGCAGAGAGTCGTGGTAGAACTTTTTGATGGATATCTGGTGGCAACAGCGTATATACCGAAAGAGGCAATAAAAAACTGTATAACCAGTCAAAAAAATATAATTAGTACTTAAAATATGGATACAAAAAAGCCAATGACAGTAGATGACGAAATAGCTTATAATAATTATAAACTTACCGCAGATAAAATACTACAGTTGCTTTCTCAAATAAGAGAAGACCCTTCCGCTTCTGCAAAGCGGTGGGTGTGGGAACTTTTGCAAAATGCAAAAGATGTTCCTAATCGTTTTGGAAAAGTATCTGTTGAGATTGAGTTAGTTTCACAAGATATACTGAAATTTCGACACAATGGAGACTGTTTCAGCACAAAGAATATTACGGGTCTTGTTCAGCAAGTAAGTTCTAAAGACTCTCAGAATTTAGAAGGTCAGACAGGTAAGTTCGGTACAGGTTTTATCTGTACCCACTTATTATCTGATATTATTGATGTTGAAGGTATAGTAAGATATATGGGCATAGATCGTCGATTCAAGATTGTACTTGACAGAAGTGGCTATCGCTCAGAGGACCTGCTTCCTCGAATCGAAACAACGCTTGAAGAACTTCGACATATAGAAACTGCATATGAGGTTGTCGATAACTATGAACAGAATCGAACTGAGCAGTCATTTGATACCGTATTTACTTATCATTTAACTACACAAGAGAAACAGGAATCTGCTGTTGCTGGTCTTGAAGATCTTATTAACACTATGCCTATTACGCTTGTTACTCAATCCAAGAAAATTAAGCAAGTGCGAGTAATCAATCGTGTTAAAGGTACCAATGTGGTTTATACTTGCGATTCAACCTCTCTTGATGACAATGTTCAATTATCTATAGTAAAAATCGATGGTATTACCAAAAAGTATGTTAGTTACATAACAGATGATGTTGCTCTTACGACAGAAGTAAACATTAAAGATGGAATCTACGAAATTATTAAAAGAGACAGCAAGCAACCTGTTTTGTATCGTGATTTTCCTCTGATTGGTTCTGAAAAATTCTATTTTCCATATACTCTTAATGGATTTGAGTTTAATCCAACAGAAAGACGAAATGGGCTCCTTCTTAATAGTGCAGACCATCCTAACTGTGTATTGAATAGAAACATCGTTGATAAGGCGGTTGATGCTGTATTAAAGTTTAATGAATGGTTGATTACAAAGAATGCAACAAACAGATATTTGTTAGCATCGTCTCGAATTCCTAAAGCTTCTGAAGAGTATAGTGAAAGCGTAGCAGCACCTTGGATCAAAAATTTGCAAGCTAATTGGAGACGACAATTACTTCAGGAAAGACTTGTGGAAACAGACAATGGAACTGATATACTTATGAATCTTTCAGTTCCTTCGTTTTCGCCTACATCAACAAAGGAGGTTAATGAAACTTTTTACAACTTGTTACATGGCCAATATATTGGTCGTGGTGTTCTTCCTGTGTTTAAACATCTTCAAGGATGGCTTGATATAGTTCGCCCAGAATATGAGACATGGGGTACCAAATTAAAGTATGAGAAAGATGATTTTCTCAAAGATTTATCAGATCTTCAGACTCTAAAATCTCTTGCTTTAAAGATTAATAAAACACGGGAAGATACACTAAATTGGCTGAATAAGGTTTATAAGTTCCTCGTTGATCAAAATATGCTTAACGAATTTGACAATTATGCTATCATTCCTAATCAGCGAGGCGATTTTAAATTACTAAAGGAATTGTATTCAGACCATACCTCTCGCATTCCTTCCATTCTAAAAGACATCTACAATTCTGTAAACCAAGACAATTCTACTGTTCAACACGTGCTGATGGACGTAGATGTTGAAGCTACTGTTTTTGGCAATACACTTCGCTCTTTCAGCTTGAAAGAAATGATTGTCAAGTTGAATGAGTATGTAAAAACGGGAAATAATATTAACAAGAATGGTATTTGTATCGATGTGCGTTCAAAAGTTGCATATAGTATATTAGCATTATATCCAAATACCACAGATACAAAAGTACTTAACAAGAGAAAGTCTATATATGACTTCTGTTTGGCATATAGATCAATGAGTCCATACTCACTTGTTGAGACAACAGAATTGGATTTATGGAAAGAGTCAGATAATTATTGGTTCAACAATAGTTATTTTGGTATCTCTTCAAAGAGTACTGTTGCTAATGTTGCATCTTCTTTCTTTACTACAGTCAAGACAAATGATGAAACTTTAATTTGGCTTGATAAATACATTCAATTCTATCGCGATTATTCTCATGGAGATTTGATTAAGGAACAGGCTGTTTTCCCAAATCAGCAGTTAATCCTGAAGAAACTTTCAGAATTGCGTTACGATAATGATATTCCTGAGGAGTTTAAAGATTTGGCTAATGTCGCATATAATCCATCTAATCCCTTGGATGTTTATCGCCATCAGTTAATTCATAGAACTATAAAGGGTTATGAACATCAGAATCCGTTATCTATAAAAGACATATACGAGTATGTAAAAAAGAGATTTGACGAAACTAACGATAGTACAAAAGAAGCTATTGCTCGCCATACAATAACAATTCTAATGCGTCAAGAAAACAGTGAGCCAGAGGAGAAAAAACTCTACAATTTTGCAAAAACCATATCTGATCATACATTTGGCGATGTAAAATATGTAGATAATTTCTCTGGATTTAACTGGGGCTTTGCACAAGAGTTCTATATCAAATATATATGCAATAGAATAGCAAATACAGTAAACTTACATACTTTTAAAAGTCTTAACAGCTCATTTGCAAGCAGTAATGATGTAGAATTAACCCACTGGATTGATTCTTTAATAGAATTCTTACATAGTTATAAGAGTAAGAAGTTTTGGAGCATTATAACAGATAAAGATTCTGGTTTTGGAATATGGCTCAATCAGAATAATAATTTCTGTAAGTTCCAGGATGTTAGAAAAGATGATAATATACCTTCTGAGATTAAGGACATTGCTGCAACTAATATTCATGTTAACCATGATTTTAGAGAATCATTGTTTACATTAGCCTCACATTGTGCTTCATACTTAGAGACAGAGCCTATCACACTAACAGAAATTGGTGAGTTTATTGATAATAAGATTAGTAATTATCAAGGTAATAAGCAAGATAATGATTTTCGTTCTCTTGTGTTTACCATAGGAAAATTATGCAATAATGTCGTTGGACTTGAAGATATTATGAAATTCTTCAAAGAAACAAAGAACTCGCTTATCGTATGGTCTTTGGGAGAAGGTGATACTATGGATCTCGTTGGTGCAATCGTACAACAGGGTGATGAAAAAATCAAGGCTGTTAAGGATTTCCTTGTTGAAACTCCTGTCCAAGATTTAAAAAATCTGAATGCAGCCTTAAAGAACTGCCCGTCGGATAAATTTGACCAAGTAAAGGACCTTATCAATAAATTTGTAAGCGAACAATCATCCGCAGGGGGTGAAGATACTCCCATAGGAGGCGAAGATTCTACGGATATTGTAATCGTACCTAAGACACATGACATCGAAAATGTTGTGGATTTCGAAGGTCATACTCATATTGTAAAGGCAAATCAGGTTCAATATGCAGGTCTTTCTCTGAAAGAAATAGAAGACTATGTTGACGGAGCCAAAGATGCTGTGGTTAAATATTTCAGAGAACTGAATGAGAAAAAAAATTTGGGATTACAATTTGACGAAGCTAAAATTCGCAGTCATTCATATAGCCAACTCTATGGTATATCCGATAGTCATGGTAATATGATTCCCATTGTTGTACACAGTTACAAAGGTCCTCAGTACCGATACTTTGACCTTAATTGGTATGACTGGCAACTGCTTTCTCAGAAGGGTGCTATGTTGTTTGTTCTCACAGCAACTGGTTTGCAATGTATTCCTTTATATGCTCTTCCTGTTCGTAACGTTAATATACCTATAAGCAATGACATGTCGACCGAGAACAGAGCTGCATTGCTCACGCTTGCAGCAGTTGGAAAGCAATACTCTACGTTAAGCTTTGACTTTGGCAACAATATGCCACAAGGGTTCAATGATCCTGTCCCATTTGATTATGTTCCAGAACAACTTGGTAAGTGTATTGCTTCTATTAAGGAAGTATGCGATCAGAATGTACCTCAAATTGCCAACCTGTACAATAATGGAAGGAATATACCTATAGTAAGAAGTTCTGTAGGTTATTCTCTTGCTATGGCAGCTGTTAACGAAGGTAACGCACGAGATGTATTTGACGCCCCAGCTAATGACACTCAAGCCCCATCCATTGGAACATCATTTATTGATTAACTGAATTATGATTATTAACAGAAGAAAACATTGGCAATTCCTCGAAGATGAGCTTAAGGCTGAAACAGAGGATTTTAAAAAGATATACTTAGCCACAGCCATCTCCTTGCTTAAAATAAGCCAGGAGATGTATGTGGCTCAGTTCATTTCCTTTAAGGATGGAGAAATGATTATGCAATTCCCTATTTCGCGTGCTTTACCAAGAAAGGGTGATTTCCTTGTATGTATGGTTTTACCACCAGAATTACAAGATTACCGTAATTGGGGTGATAGGTCGTATCGTGATTTGTATAAAGCACGATACAATTCTACCGAATGCGTGTGTATTTGGCATTCTCCTGCCAATGACCCTCGATATTCTCTGGTAGGGTTCTCAAAAGTAAGTGTTGATTTTGCAAATTATATAAAAAAGACTCCCAATATTGTACTGACCTTTGCTCCACAACGACCTCCTATTGACTATGTAATGAATTTGCAAAAGGTTGTAGAGGATCAATATAGCAAAGGTGTTGCTTCGATACTTGATGCCAACTACCAGGCAAAAGATTGGGAGCCAATCCCTATAAGGCAAGATGATGTTTCCGGTTTCGTGTATTCACAAATGGCATTGACGGAGACAATGATCTTAGAAGGTCCTCCTGGAACTGGTAAGACATATATGATTGCAGAACTATGTGCAAAATTATGTGCAGAAGGGCATTCCGTATTAGTTACAGCCCTTACTAATCGTGCTTTAATGGAGATTGCAGAGAAACCTGCCGTTGAATCATTATTGGGAGAGCATAGGATATTCAAGACAAACATTTCTACGGATGAAATCCGTGAACTTAGTAAACTTGAAACATCAAAATCAATAGCTCCGATGCCAGGATGCCTTGTAATGTCAACATTTTATATAACTAGCGGATATGCTGCAGAACTCACTATTGAACAGCCATTTGATTATGTGATTATGGATGAGGCGAGTCAGGCTATATTTCCAATGTTTGCAGCAAGTCGTAAAATTGGCAAAAGAAATCTATGGGTTGGGGATATTCATCAGCTTTCTCCTATTGTTATTCTGAATGGTAATCGCATAACAATAGGTGGTTATAAACACTTGATAGAAGGTCTAAAATTGCTAGCAGATAATAGTATATCGCCAATCTATCAGTTGGCAACGGCTTACAGATTTGGACAAAGAGCAGCTAACTATACAGGTGTTTTCTATAATGATTCACTTGTTGCAAAAGAATCACCTAAATACAATGATTTGCCATCAATGTTCAAGATTCTAAGCAAAGATGGTGGGCCAACATTGGTTCTTACAGATATGCCTTCTGGAGATTGTACACCACAGTTTGCAATATATATAGCGACTTTTATTGTAGATAACATAGTTAAGGATAATAAGGACAAAGAGATTGCTGTACTCACTTGCATGAAAAAAACAACTCGTGCACTACAGATGGCTATAACTCAAAAAGTTAGAACAAGAAAAAATCTTCTAGTTGATACGGTAGCAAGAGTACAAGGATTAACAACCGATATAACCATATTCTTTGTTCCAGACTATTCTTACATACGGACACTAGAACCTCATCTATTCAACGTTGCAACAAGTCGTGCAAGAGAACATACAATCATAATAGCCGATAAATACGTGCTTGATAGTACTATTCTTGACACAAAAGTGAGAAGATTCTTGGAAAGATTGAAACAAGATAAATGTATATACGTTCCAGACCCCGACCATAGATTTGGGAAATCTAACAAAGTGTTGGATTATCAAAAAAGTATCGGGAGTACTTTGTTCTTAGATTAGTAAATTTATATGCTTGAACAAGAATTACAACAATATCTTCTCCGCAAATATCCGCAGGAGAATGCACAATGTGAATAAACTACAACATATATTGATGCTTATATTTCTCGACTTGGACGGAACACTGGTAAATACAGTTCACCCTTCCTGGAAACCTTATAAAGATGGACTGCAGGATTTTTCTGTTGCACAAATACCCTTATTTGCAGGAGTAAAAGAGTTTATTGCTTCAAGAAAAGCAAAAGGGGATTTTTTAGTTATAGTTTCAGATTCACACCCTCGTTATGTTAATCCTATATCAGAAATGTTAGGTGTAGAGGCTTTATCTCTAACTGACAAACCTAACAACAAGAAAATTCTAGAATTTCTTGATTCACACCCTCAGTATAAGCAAATGGTTGCTGAAGGTAATTGTTTGATGGTCGGCGACACGAAACTTGACATAGAGTTAGGACGAAGAATTGGCGCATTAACATGTTGGATACTTCCCTACCAAATAACCAAGGATATTAAAGATGAACGGGACGGTATAGGAGATGAAATGGCGAGTAAAAAAATGGGGCCAACTTTTACGGTTAAGACTTTTGCTGAAATAGAGGAAATTATAGACTTTCCTTTAAATAATCTATATTCCATTGAATCATCTTTTGCAGGAGGACAATCATTAAAGGCTATTCGTTTCTCGGATAACAAGTATAATGATGGTTCTTATGCTTGTATTCGTTGTTTGGCAAGACAAGAGCAAGGTGAATGTGACAAATACGCAAGAGCAGATAAGTATTATTTAATGTCTAACCCGAATAGGACTGATGAATTATTGCAAAAGTTAGCAAATGGTATATCTTCGTTTATTAATCAACCTGTAGTACAGGAACAAGGATGGGATTACTTTACATATTTGACAGATAAGGCATCAACTGTTCCCACGAATAAGATGAAGGCTATTTTTGATTTCGTACAAACATCCATCCCTAAAATAGAATTGTTAAAATGGAATGACAATACACAAGGTTCTTTGAGAAACCGTAACTTATACAACGAACGTAAAGCCTTTCTTGAACAATTTCTAACTGTTTCAGTCCCTAAGGAAAAAGTGATAGATTTGTTTGGTGTGGAAACAGAACAACCGATTTCAATTCAAGAAAAAAACATTATTGTGCTTGATGATCAATTAACCACTGGAGCGACAGCATGGCATGTAATACACAAGTTAAAGGAAAAAGGAGCCAAGAATATTCTGTTTATAGCAATGTTCCAAATGGTTCTTGCTGTAAACAATAATGATGTTATCTGTCCTATATGTGGCAAACCTATGATAATGAAAATAAGGAGAAGTGATGGTCATAGATTCTATTCTTGTACACCACCAAAATACAGAGGTGATGGCTGTGGCTTTATTATTGACATACAAAATTAATAAGATTATGGAACTAAAAGAAATATTAATTCTTACTCAGGTAAAAGGTATTGGCCCCGCTTTCTTCAAGAAGAACCGGTCAAGGCTGATATGTTGTGACGATTGCACCAATTTTATAAAAGAAGTAAACGAAGAAGCAATAACAGAGTATCAGGTTTACGAAAAAGTTGCGGAAAGAGTTTTGACCGATTGTAAATCCCTTGGTATAAGGCCAATTTCATGTCTATCTCCTAAATACCCCAAAATGTTGCTAGAGATAAACGATCCTCCTGCCGTGTTATATATCAAAGGAAATGAAACGCTTCTGAACAAGGTTATTGCTATTATAGGTACTCGTCATAGCACTCCTCTAGGAAATAAAATTGCAGAACGACTTGGGGAACATTTCTCCCAAGAATATTCAATTTGCAATGGACTGGTAGAAGGCATAGATGAACATTCAATTTATTTTAATGGTAAAATTACGTCCAAAGCTATAGGAATAATCTCTGGAGGATTAAATTACGCCCAAACTTGTAGCAAGGCTCATGCAAAAATTATTGATGACGTACTTAACGCTGGTGGATTAATTATCTCCGAATTTCCTCCACAGCAACCAGAGGATAAATATTCAGGGAGTAAGGCAAGCAGAATACAAGCAGCATTGTCACAAGGTCTAATATTAGTACAGAGCAGAATTGATGGTGGCTCTAAATACACGTTGGCTCCTTTTTCGAAACTGCCAAGAGTCTTAGGGGTAGTTCATTTCCCATCTGCAGAAGAATATCAATCAGTAGAGTTTGAAGCTAATAGGGTTATTATATCTGAGCAAAAAGAAGGAATTGCAAAATTCATTGGTCTAAAGACTGTTAGAAATATAAAGATATCCAGTATTATCCCAATACAAGGAAAGGCGGATTATGACATCTTTACCACGAAAATAGAGAACACATCTTTTCAAACATTTTTATTTTAGAATACATGCTCGAACAAGAACTACAACAATACCTTCTCCGCAAATATCCACAGGAGAATGCACGATGTGAATGGAAGGAATTTAAGAATTTGAAGAACTCGTTCTGTGGAAACGAGAAAGATGATGTCATATCCTACGTGTCGGCTATTGCCAACATGGAGGGTGGACATCTTGTGATTGGTATAAAGGATAAGACGCTTGAAATAGTCGGGACAGATATTTCGAGACTTACTTTTAATGGGCAACCAGCAAACACTCAGTCGGCAACGTTCAAACTCACAGAACAATGCACTTATCTTTCATCTGAAGGTCTAAGCATTGAGGAGTTTATAACCGATGATACAAATAAGCGAGTATGGATAATACATATTCCAAAGCACTTGCCTCGTCGCCCTGTCCTTGCCCACAAGAAGGCATGGCAACGCATAGAAGATTCGTTGGTGGAATTGACCCAAGAAAGAATGGCTGTCATTCTTGAAGAACCAATCTATGCAGCAAAGGATTGGTCTGCAGAAATTGTACCTGATGCAACAATAGACGATTTGGATGAGGTTGCAATTGCCAAGGCTCGAATGATGTTCAAGAAAGTCCATAGCCGTATTCCTGCAGAAGAAGTGAATGCTTGGAATGTTCAAACTTTCTTGAGCAAGTGTGGATTAACGAGAAACGGAGGTATTACTCGGGCAGCTATCATTTTATTGGGCAAATACGAATCCGCTTTCAAACTGCGTCCTGCTGTTGTACAGGTTACTTGGACACGGCGAGACAAGAACCAGGAAGTGGTTGACTACGAACACTTCACAGTTCCATTTATATTAACGGTGGACGAAATCCTCTCAAAGATAGAGAATCTGACATTGCGTGAAATGCCTGGAGGTACGCTTTTCCCCGACACGATGAAGCAGTATGACGACTATACCATCCGTGAGGCCCTTCATAATTGTATTGGCCATCAAGACTACACTCTTCAGCAACGCATCAATTTCGTGGAGAATCCAGGATATCTGTATTATTCCAATGCTGGCACATTCATTCCTGGCACTTTGGAGAATGTTTTGAGGAACGAAGAGCCTCAGACGCATTTCCGCAATGAATGTTTATGTAGGGCGATGGTAGATTTCAACATGATAGATACCGTAAGCCGTGGTATCAAGAAAATGTTCAATGAGCAATGGCGCAGACATTTTCCTATGCCTGACTATGAGATTGACCAGATCAAGAAGAAAGTAGTTGTCCGCATCTATGGCAATGAAATCAATAAACGATACACTGATTTATTGAAGACAAACGACACTCTATCTCTCTGGGATTGCATCTCACTAGACGCAGTACAAAAAGGCAGAACTATTCATGAGGATATAGCGCAAGACTTACTCAAACGTGGACTGATAGAAGGTGAGGTCCCGCATTACAGCATTTCTCTTGGCATTGCCAAGAACACGCATCAACTGCCTTCTTACACAAAAACCAAAGGATTGGATAAGGAGAGATTGCGTCAAATGGTTCTCCAATATCTCAGCAATGCAGGAAGTGAAGGTGCCAAGCGAGATAGTATATACGAATATCTGAAGGATGTTCTTCCGCAAAACAAGACGGAAGAACAAAAAATTCGTATGCTCGGAGATTTGCTCAAAAATATGAGCAAAGAATATTTAATAAAAGCGGAAGGACGAACTTGGTATGTCATGCCTCAATCATAGAGGACATATTATAGCGGATTATAGCGGAATTATAGCGAATTCGGCATTCTTATAGCGGAAAAAACGTCGAAATTCGACGGATATAGCGAAGTAAATCAACTAAAAAAGGTCGCCAGCATTTTGGCGACCTTTTTTAGTATCATATTTATTTCGTATTCAAAACCAGCTTCTTGGCTTTCATCTTTTCTCCAGCTACCGAAAGCTCTATCTTTCCTGGCTTATCGCCTGCTCTCAATATCACGAGGGCTGAACCCTGGAAGAGATTGCGCTGGATGGACTTCTCCAACTGGGTCTTTCCAATATGAAGCTCATCAGATGCAATGTTTCCATTATCCACCGCCACGATATTCGCATCGCCCTTCACCTGGAAGGTCAACTTATCGAATGCCTTAGCATCCTTCACGTTCAGTACTCTTCTGCCCTTCTTATCTACGGCATAGATGCGAACGTGCATCAGATCCTTACCATCTGCATGCCAGTTTTCAGCATCAGGCACCAACTTCAAGGCAACAGCCTCGCCCGTGGTCTCTATCTGATGGCGAGCCACCACCTTGCCGTTTTTCTTAGCCACAGCCACAAGTGTACCTGGAGCATAGGCGATGTTGCCCCACTTGATGCGGGCACGTTGCTTAGGGTCGTTACTGTTCTTCTTCACACCCAAGCTCTTGCCATTCAGGAAGAGTTCCACCTCGTCGCCATTGGTGTAAGTATAGAGCGAAACCTGCTCACCTACCTCACGGTTCCAGTTTTCTGAAAGCTTTCCGGCAGAAACATTGATGCCATTCCACTGGATATTGCCGCCCGACTTCTCGATAACACCGATGTGAACGGTTGGCTCGTCAGTAAACATGCTCTTCACGAAATAAGCATCCGGCTTTGGCTGGAGAGAAAGATCGAACACACCCTGGTTCCAACCCTTGATAGGCCATCCCATGCTCTCGCCCAGGTAATCGATGGCTCCCCAATAAGCCAGACCCAACACCTTGTCACGGTCCATCTCGTAGAAGTTAGGCCCCATGGCAGCCACACTTGCCTCACTCTGATAGAAGGTTTTCTCCGGATAACGCTTCATATCACCAGGGAAGTACATGTAACGGTAGTTATATGAATTCACCTCAGTCACTATTGCCAGGTCGGCAGGAATGGAATCCGTCTCCAGGTTGCGATAGCGTGGATGCATCGCCACGGTGGTGAGTCGGGTATCGTCATAACGATGCAGCAACTCCTTCTGAAGCTTATAAGCCGTAACGCCCCAATCGTTGAAAGGCAGATTGCTATATTGCTGCAACTCATTTCCCAGGCTCCACATCACCACCGAAGGATGGTTTCTGTCGCGCTTCACCCACTCAGGAACATCCTTTTGCCAGAGACTCTCCCATTCCACTCTGCCACCGGCATACTGAGTAAGCCACTTGTCGTAAAGTTCATCCACTACCAGGATGCCATACTTATCGCAGAGTTTCAGGAAATCCTCGCTATATGGATTATGAGAGGTTCGGATATGGTTCATTCCGAATTCCTTCATCAGTTTCAGTCGCTTCTCGATGGCACGAGGATAGGCTGCTGCACCCAGGGCACCGAGGGTATGATGATTGGCATAACCTTTCAAAAGCACCTTTTTGCCGTTTACCAGCAAGCCCTTCTGCGGAACGATTTCGATAGTACGTACACCAAACGGCTCCTTAATCTGGTCGGCAATATTACCCTCGCTGTCATAAAGTGTCACCTCGGCCGTATATAAATAAGGTGAATCCGGCGACCACAACTTTGCATTTTCCAAAGAGATACTTGGCAATTCATACTCTCTGTCTCTCCATTTGGCATTGAAATGGATGTCGTTCTTCTGCTCAGCCACCACCTTGCCATCGGCATCGAGAATACGAACACCCACCGGCATCTTGGCAGCAGTCTGTCCCTTAGCCACCTTCTGCTGGTTGATGATTTCCGCCTTGATCTTCACCTCCTTGTTGCCCTGTGTACGGATAAAGAGCGGATGGCGAGGGAAGAACAGGTCCTTATTGGTGACGATGAGATTGACATCACGATAGAGACCGGCACCCGTAAACCAGCGGGAGTTGCTTGGATTTTGCGTATCCGCCTTGACTACGATTTCGTTTGTCTGTCCCCATTTCAAGAGTTTGCTCAGGTCGATATCGAAGCCTAGGTATCCATAGTCGGTACCACCTATTCGCTGACCGTTCAGATAGACATCGCCCACCAGCATGATGCCCTGGAAGTCGAGCACGATGCGCTTTCCCTTCCATTCGTCCTTAGGCGTAAGTTCATAGCGATACCAGCCGATGCCCATCTCCTTGAATCCACGAGAACTCAATCGGCTGCGCACATTGCTGCCCGCATCGCTGTTATCCGGGCGCTCGCTGGCATCCGGAGCCACCCAATCCTGTCCTATCAGGAAATCATGTGGCAGATTCACCACATCATCCCCGCTCTGGGTTGATTTCAACTCAGCTATGTTCTTCACATCTCCGCGATGGAACTGCCATCCCTGGTTGATACTGATTGTATCGCGCACCGCTGCATCAGCCGAAAGGGTTCCCACCAAAGGCAAACCGCCCAGCAGCAACGAGGCGAAAAGTATTGTCTTTTTATTCATTTCAAATTCATTTTATTAATTTCCGTCCGGCTTGGTTACATCCTGATTCACGGATGGATACCACACGAATTGATTGAAATCATCTGGCTGGGCAGGATTGTAGTCCTTCCAGTCACTGCGTAGATACTTCACGATAGGCAGATTGAGCTGCTTCATTCCCATTACCACCATCTTTGCCACCTCGTAGGCTCCGTATGGATTGAAGTGGGTGTTATCCTCCAGAGCCTTAGTCTGGTTGGGATAAGTATTTGCCGGATAGTGAACCAGCGACTTCTTGCTGTTCTCATAACCCAAAGTCTCGAAGAAAGTGCGGGTCATATCGTGGAGTTCAATGACAGGAACATCCTCTCTCTTTGCCACAGCTCTCATGGCATCAGGATAATCCTCATGAGTCTCCTGAATCTTGCTATGGGTAGCCTCATCGAAGAAGCGACGCTGAGTAGGAGTTACGAAGATGATGTTGCCCCCCTTCTTGCGGACCTCATCGATGAACTTCTTCAGATTATAAGAGAAGTTATACCAGGCACCACTGCCTGCAGACTTCTCCTTCTGGTCGTTGTGTCCGAACTCACAAATCACGTAGTCGCCCTTCTTCATCATCGCCAGCACCTTGTCCAGACGGTTGGAAGCAAGGAAGGAACCTGCTGTCAATCCGCTTTCGGCATGGTTTGAGATAGCCACCTCCGGACCGAACCAACGGGTAACCATCTGCCCCCAGGAAGCGTATGGCTCTGTAAACTGATCTACTACCGTAGAGTTGCCGCAGAGGAAAACGGTGGTGGTTTCAGCAGGAGCCGGTTCTACCTTGATGCTCTTTACTGCTGGAGCTGCCCCTGTAAACTCCAGGGTCAGCTTCTCATCCCAGGTAAACGTCTCCTTCTCGCGAGGTTTGATTTTTACGTTCATTTTATCGGTAATATAAGGAGAACGCTTGTTCACGATGAAGGAGAAAGTCTTGAACTCCCCCTTCCTGGTACTCACCTCATCGAGCATCAGTCTTCGGTTTTCGGCACGAACCACGGTCTTGCCCGCTTTCTTCTTAGAACCGAGCACCACGGTGACCTTATAGTTGCCATCCGCCACCTTCACTGAATAGAAGAAAGGGGCATTACTCTTAGCTTTTGGTGCAGCCACGATATCATATCCCTGTCCATTCTCTGCAGAATAAACAGGCTGCACCTTGGTCATATCAATATCAAAACCCTGGGCATTGACTCCTACAGAAGAAGCCAACGCCAAAAGTCCTGCTACTAAAATATATTTTGTCTTCATCTGATGATATCTTTATTGATTGTAAATTATCATTTTACTTCAGATACTTAGCCAATGGGCTCTTCATCTTCTTCAAGCCCTTCGCAACGCACTTGGCATTGTGCTGGGCACCCTTCAGACTGGTGTGGGTATGATCCTTCTTGTAATATGCCTTCACCTTTTCCTTGCCTATCTTATCGTATGAATCGGCAGCGATGTTGTGGAGGTCGAGGAAGGCAACGCCTGTCTCAGCTACCACCTCACGATACCATTTTCCATAGCTATCGTTGCGGCGCTCCATCTTTCCGTTAGGCCACTCGTTGCGAGGAGTCAGGGAAACGAGGATTGGGGTAGCTCCCTTCTCTCGCACATCCTGGATAAACTTCTTCAGGTACCAGCCGAAGGAATAAACCACCTCATACTGCTTGCTCTCTTCCATCTGATAGACATGACAGGTATCCTTGGCACTAGGAATGGAGCCACGCATCTTCTTATCGGTCAAGGAACAGATGTCGTTGTGACCGAACTCAATGAGCACGTAGTCGCCCGGCTGAAGACTGTTATATACCTTATCCCATCTTCCCTCATTGAGATAAGAACGGGAACTGCGACCTGCCTTGGCAGCATTCACACAGGTAATCTTCTTAGGATTGAAGATGGTGTAAGCCTGAGATCCCCATCCCCACATGCCGTCTTCTTCCTTATCGGCATTCTTCACAGTACTGTCACCGGTGAAGAAGACAACCGGTTTGCCTGGTTCGCGCTTGAAATTCTCTACCGGCAAAGCCACATTGATCATCATCGCCTGCAAAGGAGCCAGACTTGGGTCCTTGCTCTCAGCCAATCCCTCAGCAGCCGAACGGGCATTCATCATCGCACCGAAGCGGGAGGTATGGATATGGTCGGTGAAGAAATGATACTTCTCCTTCCAATGACCATAGCTATCGAGCTTGGCTGCAGAAATCTCATTCAGATCTACGAAAGGAACTCCTTCCTGCTCAGCCACCTGCTTTGCCCACAAGCCGAAAGTCTTGTTCACACGGACTATCTTATCATTCTCATCGTAGGCATCACGTGGAGTCAATGACATCAGGATAGGATGAGCACCCAGTGCCCTGCAGTCGTTGATGTATTTGCGCATGTATTCGCCGTAGGTATAAACGGTTTCCTTCACACCTGTCTCCTTGATGGTGACATTGAGCGAATCCTTGCCGATGCCAGGGATGCTGGCACGTGCCCTGCCGCTATCGTATGGTCCATTGTCGTTATGGCCGATGGAGATGATCACCCAGTCGCCAGCCTTAATGCCCTTTCGCACATCCGGCCAAAGACGGTTGTAGAAGGTACGGCTGCTCATACCTCCGAGCGCCTGGTTTTCTACCGTAATCTTGTTGGCATCGAAGAACTCGTGCTCGTAGTATCCCCAGCCCCACTGGCCGTTGTTACCATTACCCAGCGTGCCATTGCGCATCGTAGAGTTACCTATCAGGAAGAGTACCGGATTATTGCCCTTGCGACTGGTTCCCGGTTGGATTCGGGCGGTCATCGCCTTGTTCAGGCTATCCACGGTATTGTCGATAACCTTATTGACATCTTCCATCGGCTTTGCCACCTGGGCAAAGGAAGCTGTAGTTGCCGCCATCAATGAGAAGGCGAATAATATTCTTTTCATATCCTTTATCGCTTTATATCTTATATTCTCTGTATTTCCTTATATTTTAATAAACGTATCAAATACATCTCTATTTTGTCAGAATCTCTTTTTTTTATTTCAAATTCTTATTTCTGAATCTTTTCTGCATGATCGGGCAGATAATACCCCAGATGCGGAGGCTGGTTATAGCCTACATTCTGCCAGGCCACTCCCATCCGATAGATATGGTCGTGCATCAGGGTTGGAACCCGATAGTCCGTAGGGATATTGGTGGTGAAGATATTGAGATGCGAGGCATCGCTCTTATCCCAACAGATGACTTCCTCTCGCCAGTCGCCAATGAGATCAGCCTGTAGATTAGGAGTCGCCTTCGACCAGTTGCAACTCACCGAGTTGCCCATCTCATACAGTTGCTTGCCATTGCTCAAAGGCAACGCCACCGCTTCCTTTCCGTTCCATTTCTGGAGATAAGGAGGGAAATGAGGAGGACGGCCGTTTGCCAGAAGTTCATCCTGCAAGTCGCCATCCCAATAGATCCGGAAGTTCATTGCCGGCATTCTGGAAACAGCTCTGAAACTCGTTTTCTCATTACTTCCGAAATGTTCAGCTTCATGATTCTTCTTATAGGATAAAGATGTTTCTGCCGAAACAGTCTTACCCTTGATGTCTCTTACAACAGGAGCATCCGAACACCAAAGTTCATATCCCCGATGCTGGGCATCGATATCAGCAGCCAATCCTCTTCCGGTATCATCCTTATCGAGTGTACGGAACAGGATTTCGCCTGTTCGTGCATCCCGCAGATCAGAACCGTAGGGATATTCTTCGTGTACCATATAATATTCCAATCCCGGTCGGTCGGGATCCAGATCAGCAAGATGCTGCGCATCGCCATGTCCCAATCCGGTAGAATACAACAAGGTTCCATCATAGTTGATGGCTGCAGATCCGTAGGTAATCTCGTCACATCCATCCCCATCCACATCGCCCACAGCCAGACTGTGAGCACCCTGGGCATAAACCGTATTCTTACATCCATGAGCCTCCTTCTGTACCTTTCCATCGGCATCGGTTACCTTCCAGTCGTTGGGAGTCAGCGAAGCATGGAGCCATTTGGTCTTGAGTTCCTTTCCGTCGAAATCTACCGCCCAGAGATAAGAGCGGGTATAATAGCCACGGCACATCACGGCACTTGGCAGCTTGTCGGCACCCTCGAGGAAAGCCACACCGGCAAGGTATCGCTCGCCACGGTTGCCATAGTTGTTCTTATCGCCCCAGACTGAAGAATAGGCAGGGAATCCGTTCTCCAGATGCTCTCCCTCTTCCACCTGCCGGCCTATACCGAAGGCTCGATTGGGCTGATACCAGATGGTATGCATCGCCTTTCCGGTTTCGCCATTAAAGACTGTAAGCAGTTCGGGACCTGCCATAATGCGACCTCTCGAATTGCGATAATCGGCAGCATTGTCCAGTTCTCGGATTCCGGCATCCGTAGCCGCATCGCTCACAAACTTTCCCTTGGCATCTACCGAACCCGTCGATGTCTTGCAGATCATCTCTGCCTTGCCATCGCCATCAAAATCATAGACCAGGAACTGGGTATAGTGAGCACCGGCACGGATATTCTTACCCAGATTGATGCGCCAGAGTTGGGTTCCATCCAGCTTATAGCAGTCGAAGATGACCTCTCCCGTATAGCCGTCATGCGAATTGTCATGCGAATTGGTTGGATCCCATTTCAGGACGATTTCGTATTCTCCGTCTCCATCCACATCGCCCACGCTACAGTCGTTGGGGGTATATTCGTAGGATTTTCCATCGGGAGTGACACCGCCGGCAGGACGGTTGATGGGCAGGGAGCGATAGAGATCATTCCATGGCTTCACCGCCTTCGAAACTTCTCTTTCAGCCGGAGCATCCATCCTGGGTTCCTTCTGATAAGTGATGATTCGATAGCTGCTGGCAGCAGAACCTTTCCGATCTGTATAATTGGTCAGCTTCACCTGATGGGCGATGATCTTTCCATCCCTTTCTATGTCGAAGCATACGTGTTTGCTGTCCGTACCCAGAAATCGCCAGCTGAGGAAGATTCCCTTGTCCTGGGCAGGCAAAGCCACCAGGCCACGGTCCAGCTTCTCCATCTGCGATAGCGGAGTCTGTCCTTGTGCATGGAGATGAGAGCAGGGAGCCATACTCAGCACCATACTCATCATCGGAAATAACATTTGTTTGATTTGCATGATGATAGTTGTTTAAAAAAAGAGCGATACCTTCTACCGAGAGAAAGATACCGCTCTTCAACATATAATCATTAACCTATCCTATAGATATTCGATTAGTAACCAGGATTCTGCATCTTCTCCTTCTCCTCATTGCTCAGGGAAGCACCATTCGCATTGGTGATACCATCGAGGAATGACTGAGGAATTGGACGATAATAATGCTTGGCTGGATCAAACTTGCCCTGTCCGCCAGTGGAAGCATCACTAAACGCATTCCAACGAGCCTCCAAAGTCTTGGTACGAGCCAAATCTTCCCAACGCTGACCTTCCCCTATCAACTCTCGTGTACGCTCATCCAAGAGGAAACACATGAACTTATCATAGTCGGATGTCAATTTCAAAGCTTCGTAGATTGGCTGTTCAACCTTAGAGTTGAGCACATCCTCAATACCATTCAGATGCATATTACTCTCAGTAGAAGCTGTAGTCTCGGCAATGTTGTTTGACTCATAATAAGTATTTTCCTCTGTATAGATAGAACCCTCGGCAGAGAATCCACCACCCTTTCCTGTACAAGCAGAGTTCTTCTTATAAGCCTGTCCACCATCACGGCTGATAGAGCGGTCCTCGCCAGCCTTGTAACCAGCACGGTCACGTACCATATTCAGGTAAGTGATGGCATTTCCATAATCCTTCTTGCGGATATAAGCCTCAGCTACCATCAGGACATCGTCGGCAGAACGGGCAATGATGGCATCACGGGTTCCGAACTGTGACGCAATAGATTCACGTGCACCGTCACGGAACTTGCTCAAAGCCACACTTCTGTTATGAATACTACCCAAAGTGTAATAGTTGCCTGAACGTTCGGCAGCATTGCTCTGTGTATTGAAGCTAAAAGGCTGACCGGCATAATAACGTACGAAGGTATGCTGTGGGGTGAGTTTGCCATTCTTCAATACATAATCCTCAGACTTATTCTCTGTGCCATCAGCATTCAATGCAGGAGTGAAACGAGTGTCACCAGGATTATTGACGATATACTTGATACCAATCTCACCTCCCTTGAAACGATGCTCACCAGGATCTGATTCAGTAGGAACCTTCACATCGTCAGGATAATACTCAGGGTGTGCCTTGTATATATCATCTGTAATCTCCAACTTACCAGTTTCCTTATTCTTCTTGGTGGTAATCCAGTAAGGAGCACCATCCGTATAATTGGAACCATACTTGGTGATGAATGACTTCCAGAAACGGGAATCATTCACACGGTCAAATACCTGCATAGAATATTCTGTAGCACTGACGTATGAGAACTCACGACCTCCAGAAATGTCACGCTTACAACCAGCCATGTTCTGATAAATGGATGGATAGTAGAGGTGGAACTGGTTGCCAAAGCGACCTCGTGTGCTGGCACCATCGTTGGAGAACTGTGCAGCAAGCACCACCTCACTAACATTCTCATTGGCACCATTAGGCTCTGTATAATCCCACAGTTCCTGGAAGTTCTGGCACAATGGGTGGGCAGCAATTACTTCCTTACCATACTTGATGACAGCATCCAGGTCGGCATCCTTGTACTGAGCATTCCAGCCATCATGCAATTCAGAGGCACGATAAAGATGAGCCTTTGCCAGGAAATGGGCAGCAGCCGACTTAGTAAGGCGACCAACCTGCTTTCCTTCTGGAGATTCAGGCAACAATTCGTATGCCTTCTGAAAATCAGAAATAATCTGGGCAAAGCACTCTTCCTCGCTATTACGAGTATAAGTATAATTAATCTTACCATTGCTTGGCTCCAGCTTCAAAGGCACACCTCCATACTGCTTTACCAGTTCGAAATAAGCAAAAGCACGGAGGAAGTAACCCTCACCCAAACGGTTGTTGTAAGTGCTCACCTTCTCACCATAATATAATGGAGTATTCTGGATGACAAGATTGGCTGGTTCTACAAGACCATACATATTGTCCCACAATGGCTGGTTGGCAGCAGTTTCACCCGAGTTCAGGTCGGTGCTGTATGCATTATAAGAGGTGATGTTGTTAGCACCACTGGTAAACTCATCGATACCCATACCGTAAAGGTAAATACCCCAGATATAGTTATACTTAAACTTCAACTTCTGGTAAGCACCTTTAACCAAGTCGTCAATACCTTCCTTGGTCTGAAAATATGCCGTACCCTTCTCTGTAATCAGCTTCTCGTCAAGGAACGAATCGCTGCAAGAAGTGACTGTTCCTAAAGTTGCACCGGCAATCAGTGCTGCATATAATATTTTGTTTGTCTTCATGATGTATCTGTATTTAGAATCCAATGTTTAATCCGATAACCCAGCTCTTGATGGTTGTACCTGAACCGTAAGAAGTTGAGTTGTTATCATAACTCAAGAGGTCGGTATCAAGCCACTTGCACTTCTTGTAAATGGTGAATGGGTTCATGGCCTGAACATAAACCTTTAGGTTACTCATACCCATTTTGCTTGTGATCTTCTTAGGGAATGTATAACCCAGAGAGATATTACGCATCTTGATGTAAGAACCATCCTGATAATTCATTGAGCCAGAAAAAGTATCAGCGTTCTGACCCTGAGAGCCAGGAGAGTAATACTCAGCATCCTCATTGATGTCCTTAATCCAATAATCCACATCACGCATAGCATACATACCTCCAAGAGTCTCAGCACCCTTGGCTACAGTAAACTTCCATCGTGCATAGATGAAGCAGGAAAGTTCAAAGTTCTTGTAGCTGAATGTGTTATGCCAACCACCAGACCAACGAGGACGAACCTTACCTACAATCTGACGGTCATTTGCATCAATCTTACCATCAGGATTTACATCCTTCACCTTGATCTGACCAGGTTTACGACCAAACTTGGCAGCTTCATCAGCCTCCGAAGACTTCCAGATTCCATCATATACATAGTCGTAGTAAACACCAATTTCCTCACCTACGAAGAGACGGTCGTTTACATTCTTTTCTACACCATTATTCAACTTATCCACGCGGTTGCGGTCGATGGTCCAGGTCAAACTGGTGTTCCATTCGAAATCCTTAGTCTTCACAGGAATGGCATTCAACTGCAAATCAACACCCCAACCGGAAGTCTCACCTACATTGGCAAATGTGCTGGTATAACCTGTAAGTGAAGGTATGGTAGTAGCCAGAATCAGATCGGTAGTCTTGTTGTGATAGTAGTCAACACTACCGCTGATACGGTTGTTGATGAAGCCGAAGTCGAGACCTACGTTCCACTGCTTGGTCTTCTCCCAACCCAGGTCGAGGTTCGCCATCTTGTTCGGATTCTTGGCAGAAGCATCAGAAGGCAAGTAACCCACAGTAGGATCCATACTTCCCCATGCATAGTAGTTGCTCTGAACAGCACCCTGAGTAGCGTATGCAGATACAGCATAGTTACCGGAAATACCATAACCCAGACGAAGTTTCAAATTGCTTATGAAATCAGCCTTCTGCATAAACTTCTCCTGATCAATACGCCAACCAAGAGCTACAGATGGGAATGATGCCCACTTATGACCATCAGACAACTGAGAAGCACCATCGGAACGAACACTGGCTGTCAACATATACCTGTCTGCATAAGTATAATTCACACGAGCCATGTAGGAAGCAAGCGAAGTTTCTGTCAGGCCAGTAGAATAAGCCTGTGGATTTCCCAATGAACTTGTGTTCCACCAAAGTTCATCTGCACTCGCTACAAAAGCCTTGATATTACCATTCTCTGAATGATAGCTAGATGCACTCTGCAGGAGGGTAACACCAATACGATGGTTCTTGGCAATGGTCTTGTTGTAGTAAACCAGATTATCGAGCGTCCAAGACACCTTATTGGATGGATTGTATTGAGCTATGTTTCTGCCATCTCCATTGATACCATCAGCCGCATTGGCGATGCCCAGGCGATAGTACTGGAGTTCCGGACCAAACTGAATGCGATACTGCAGACCCTCCAATGGCTTCCACACCTTGCCAAAGTCAAATTGGGCATATGCGCTGCCATTGATTCGGAAATTGGTACGCTTGTTGGTATTATACTTCAGTTCATCAATAGGATTGATGATGTTCACATTGTAATCCCAAGGATTACGTATATAGTTGCCGTCAGAATCGTAAGGAACGGTCCATGGAATCATTGAATTCAATGCATTATAATAATCACCAGGTCCCGTTACAGACTTAGAGAAGTTATAACCATAGTTCTGGGTACCGTATGAAGCATTCATGGTGAAGCCCAATGTCAATGGATCAACAGGTCTTGCCTCGAAAGATGTATTCAGGGTAAAGCGCTGATAGCTCTGACCTGGCTGTACGCCCTTCTGGTCCAAATAGCCAAATGAGCCATAACCCTTGAACTTATCTGTACCACCAGAAGCACTGAGTGTATGCTCATGAGTAATACCAGTCTGCTTACCATGAGAAGCCCAGTCGTAAGAACCCACTAATTCCGGATGATAAGTACCATCTACCCAAGCCTGATTGATATTAGCCCAGCTGTCTGCCTGACCTCCGAAAAGCTTCACATCTCTCTCATAATTAGGAGCAAAGTCTTGTGTCTTATCGCCATAATTGCCTTGGTTATATGCTGCCAGACGGGCATAGTCTATCCACTGTGCAGCGTTCATCATCTTGGTTACATCATGGAGCGTAGAGAAAGTAACTGTACCTGCATAGTTCAAGGTAACCTTGCCTTCCTTACCCTTCTTGGTAGTAACGAGCACAACACCGTTGGCACCTCGGGCACCATAGATAGCGGTAGCAGAAGCATCCTTCAACACCTCGATGCTCTCGATATCCTGAGGGTTGATATTCTCGATACCACCGTTCTGGATAATCATACCATCCACTACATAGAGCGGAGCACTGCTGGCACCGATGGAACGCTGACCACGGATGGTGATGCTACCTACAGTACCAGGACGCTGTGAGTTGGTAATATCCACACCGGCAGTCTTACCCTGCATACCCTCCAGGGCATCCTTTACAGGCATCGCTGTCAGGTCCTTTGAATCCAGGTGAGCCAAGGCACCGGTCACATCGCTCTTGCGCTGTACACCATAACCTACTACCACGACTTCATCCAAAGCCTTGTTATCTTCCTGCAATGTTACCTTCAGATCGCTCTTTCCGGCTACACTCAATTTCTGGGTTGTATAACCGATATATGAGATTTCCACGGTAGCATTCTTTGGCACGTTGGTCAAAACAAAGTTTCCGTCAAGATCAGTTACGGCACCATTGGTTGTGCCTACTACTTTAACACTGGCGCCAATGACAGGCTCGCCCATGTTATCTACAACTGTACCTTTTACTGTTTTAGCTTGCTGTACTACATTCGTTGCTGCATTCACTTGAGCTATTCCGACAGGAGAAAACATCAATGCTGAGCAAAAAAGAGTAACAGGCAAAACAGACTCCTTAAAAAATAGTTTGTTGTCCATGTCTTATTACGTTTTGGTTTATATGTTTATTGTTTCGGGTGCAAAAATACACTTATTCTTGCCGACTATACTTTATATTTTGACCATTCACCTTTATTTTTTGACTTTTGCCCATTTTTTGTTTTTCACATTACATTTTCTCTTTCTTTTTGTTTTGTATTCTAAGGATTTTATCGTATTTTTGCAGAAAAATAAAAGACCTATCAATGAAAAGAAACATAAAGACATTCTACACCTTATTATATATAGTAGGATTCATCTGTTTTTGGCTGATGCCTCTACAGGCATCCGGCAGCATCAAACTGAACGGGAAACGACTCTCGGCTAAGGACGGCCTGTCGTGCAATACGGTGAACGACATCATCCAGGACAGAGACGGATTCATCTGGCTCGGAACGTCGAACGGAGTGAGCAGATATGACGGCTATCAATTTATCAACTTCACCAATCTCAGCAAGAACTCCGGGCAAAAGAGTCACCACTCCATCTCCCAGCTCATCAACGACGAGAAACACGGACTCATCTGGGGCTATAATCCATCTAATATCCTCTGTTGCTTCGACCTGGAAACAGCTCATTTTTCCGATTATTTCGATAAGGAGAATGCTACGCTCTTGAAAAACCGATTCAAGAGCCAGAATGGCATGTGGCTCTTTTCTGGAGATTTCGGAGTAAGATACCTGACTTATAGCAACGGAAAATTTCAAGCCACAGATTATACTACAAAGAATGGCAAACTGATAGGCGATCATCAGCTACAGATGACAGAAGACACCAAACAGAATGTATGGATCGCATCCGATAAAGGTCTTAACCGCATCACCCCTGATGGCAAGAGCCATCTTATGCTCAAGAACCAGCATATCATCACCCTGACTACTGACGGCAATCATATCGCCGTACTGACCGACAAGGGCGATGCCTTCCTTTATGACAACTCGGGCAAACTCGTCCGGGCATGCCACCAGCCCACATGAGAGCAGTCATCACCGACCTCGCCATCAATGGAATCTCGATATACGAAGCAGAAAATGAGCAATTCCTGACCAAGGCGCTGAACTATACACGGGAAATCAGCCTGCCACACGACAAGAATTCGCTCAACATCCACTTCTCCAACTTCGATTATCCGCACATCCAGAATGCGATGTACCAGTACTATTTGGAGGGAATAGACAATACCTGGCGCCCGATGACCAGCATCAACCATGCCGAGTTCAGCGACCTGAACCCAGGCAGCTACACCCTGCATATCCGTACCCGTATAGGCAGCAACCAGTGGAGCGAGGAAAACCTGCTCCATATCACTATCTGTCAGCCTTGGTACAATACGGTATGGGCGTGGTGCATCTATCTGCTCATCATCTGCGGAGCCGGAGTGCTCTACTATCGTTCATGGAGAAGAAACTTCGAACTGAACCAGCAGATTGCTTTGGAGAAACAGATGTCTGATTTCCGAATCAACTTCTTCACCCATATCTCTCATGAGTTCCGCACCCCGCTCGCCATCATCCAGAGTGCCGTGGAAAAGATGATGACCAAGGGAGAAGGCTATGCTTCCAAGAACTCCATCTATACCCTCTCCAGAGGAACCAAGCGACTGCAGCGACTCATCAACCAGCTGATGGAGTTCCGCAAGATCAATACGGGCAATATGAAGCTGAATGTAGAAAAGGGCGAAATCATCGGTTTCGTGCGCGCCATCTACAATGATATCTATACCGTGGCCAAGCAGAAGGACATCACCATGAATTTCACTCCTTGGACTAGCAACCACGAGATGCTCTTCGACCAGGAAAAGGTGGAAACCATCGTGTATAACCTGCTGAGCAATGCCGTGAAATATACCCCAGACAAGGGTATTATCAGCGTGAAACTCTATCTGGAGAACAACATCGTGTTCTTCTCGGTAGAAGACAATGGTCCGGGTATCAAGCCGGAAAGAAAGGCTGATCTCTTCAAGCCATTCATGCACGGCTATGCTTCCAAGGGCGGTATGGGTATCGGTCTCTATACGGCGCATCAGATGGCGGAAATCCACAAGGGTTCGCTCACCTACGAGCGTTCAAAGGATCTCGGAGGAAGCCGTTTCTGCCTTGCCCTGCCAAATGATGCCGGCAAGTATCAGCCGGAGGATATCATCGAAAAGAAGGCGCTGGATGACCACAGCATCGACAAGGACGAGATAGAGATGATTGTGAAGGAGATGACTCCGAAAGCCATCAACAACGTTACCGTGATGGTGATAGAAGATGATCCGGACATGCTGGATCAGATCAAGTCGGAGCTGTCTGTCTATTTCCATGTAGAAACATTCATGAATGGCAAGACGGGGTACGAGAACATCCGGAAAATCAAACCAGCCCTGCTCATCAGCGACATCCAGTTGCCGGAGATGATCGCCCGAGCCCTACAATTTGTGGCTATGGAACTGAAAGCGAAGCAGAAGGCTGAAGAGAAGGCGCAGCAGGAGAAAGCACTTGGTCAGGAAACGACTCTTATGGAAAATGCTCCACTAGAGAAAGCAGAGCAGTCTTCCTGCGGAAAAGCAATCCTGGTCAAGCCAGTGAAGGAGCTCAAGAAGAATGAGCCTACCCTCCTGATGTCCACCCTCGACAAGAAGTTCAAGGATAAGCTGGAGGCTATCGTGGCACAGCATATCGGCGACAACAACTTCAATGTAGATCGCCTTGCCGAGCTGCTCAGTCTGGGCCGTACCACGGTATATAACCGCACCAAGAGCATCATGGGTGTTTCGCCAAACATCTATATCCAGAACGAGCGTCTGCGTATTGCCGCCAAGCTCCTGCTGGAAGGCGAATACACCGTAAGCGAGATCAGCGAAAAGGTCGGTTTCTCCGATTCCACCTATTTTTATAAGTGCTTCAAGAACAAGTTTGGAATCGCACCGAGCAAGTATGGCAAGTAAAGTCTGCAGGCAAGTGATTTGTATTCTTCAGTGCCCCAGATGGTCTGCCGATAGTTTCGCAAGTGAGGGAATTGACCTATGTAAATAAAATTCCCAAAAGAGAAAATCAGGAAGAAACGCCCGGAAAATGGGGAAAAAAGAGATTGAGAATTTTCCCTTAAGGGTTTTTATTTTTTTCCTTAAGGGAAAATATATTTTTCCTTAAGGAAAATGACAGCTTCCTTTAAGAGATTTTTCCACCTCGTTTAACTTGTAAAGTTATTTACCACTACCAATACTATAGCCCCACTCCATCCGGCTCTCCGAGATAGTATAAGATAACATATCTGCGGGGACGCCTAACGGAGGACGGGCATATCAGATTTACACAGATCTTTACCTTAAAAATATGGGATCCTAACTTTTTCTGAAACTTTTCACAGAATTCTCTTGCAGGTTTGAAAATAAAGTCGTAACTTTGCGCTATATAATTTTAAAACGGATGGTTATGAAGTATTTAGATCCTAAGGCAGACCTTACGTTCAAGAAGATATTCGGCAATCATCCTAAAAGAATGATCAGCCTTCTGAACGCACTCCTGCCACTCAGCGAAGAAGAGCAGATACACGAGATAAAGTATCTGCCTACAGAACTTGTTCCCCAGCTCGAAGGGGGCAAGAACACCATTGTGGATGTACTCTGCACCGATGCAAGAGGCAGAAAGTTCTGTGTGGAAATGCAGATGGAATGGTCTGATGCTTTCCAGCAGCGAGTACTGTTCAATGCATCCAAGCTCTATGTGAGTCAGGCTAAAAAGGGAGGAAAATACAGTGAACTGCAACCCGTATATTCTCTCAACCTGATAAATGATATCTTTGCGCATGATACTCCAGATTTCATCCACAACTACCGAATCGTGCATGACAAGGACAGCAATAAGGTCATCGAAGGCTTGCATTTCACCTTCATAGAACTTCCGAAGTTCACCCCACATTCCATCACCGACAAGCGCATGATGGTGTTGTGGCTCCGTTTCCTCACGGAAATCAATTCCAATACACAGAAGATTCCAGCTGACCTGCTCAATGACCCGGAGATTGGAAAAGCCGTAGAAGAGCTGGAAATTTCCGGCTTTACAGATGCCGAACTCAGAGCCTACGACAAGTTCTGGGATTCCGTAAGTGTTGAAAGAACCCTCCTGGATGACAGATATCAAAAAGGTAAAGAAGAAGGAATAGCTGAAGGTATGGAAAAAGGTAGAGCTGAAGGTAAGGAAGAAGGAATAGCTGAAGGCATGTCCCAACGAAGCCTTGAGATTGCCAGAAAGATGCTGGCTATGAATATCGATGAAGCTACCATTCTAAAATTAACAGGATTAAGCCTGGAGGAAATCAGAAAGCTGAAATCATAGATATTTCACCATCATATAGAATCTCCCTATAAGCACAGCTCTGCTGACCTATAGGGAGATTCTTGGCTAAAATAGCCTGAATCAGTTGCTAACTAATAACATCCTTTACAAATATTTACTAAAAACATATTAAAACACACTAATATTCAACAAAATAACATCAGATTCATAGTTTTATCCATATCTTTGCAGAAAATTAGAACATAATTGTGATGATATTTACCAATACGATCATATCGAATCAAAACAGATGTAATGTACCCCATTACATCCTCAACTGCAGTCTTCGGAAATAATACCTATCTTGCTTGAGATAACATATTATTAACGAATTAAAAATTACATGGGTTTAATCATATTATATTTTTTAGGTGCTCTGTCACTATCCTTTTTATGCTCCGTCCTGGAGGCGGTGCTACTTTCTACTCCGATGTCGTTTATCTCGATGAAGGAGAATCAAGGCAACAAGACTGCCTCGTTGATGAAACAGTATAAAAACAACGTAGATCGCCCAGTAGGTGCCATTCTTTCGCTCAACACCATCGCCCACACCATCGGCTCTGCCGGCGTGGGTGCTGAGTCTATCAAACTCTTTGGCGAAGAATACTTCGGTATCATTTCCGCCATTCTCACCTTGCTGATTCTGGTGCTTTCAGAAATCATCCCGAAGACCATCGGTGCTTCTTACTGGCGCTCGCTGGCAATGCCATCCACCAAGATCATCCGGGTACTCATCTTCATCACCTACCCTCTGGTACTGCTCTCTGAACTTATCACAAAGGTATTCACGCCTAAGAGCCACCAGGCTTCCATGAGCCGCGAAGAGGTTTCTGCCATGGTAGATGTAGGAACCACAGAAGGCATCTTCCGTGAATCGGAAAGCAAGATCATCAAGAGCTGCATCCGTCTGGCAGGAGTTAAGGCAAAAGAGGTGATGACACCATCCATCGTGGTAGAATCTGCTAATATGCATCTAACCACCAAGGAGTTTTACGAACAGAAGGAATGGAATTTCTCACGCATTCCTGTATATGATAACAATAAGGACTATATCGTGGGCTACGTTCTGAAGGATGTGGTTCTCAAATCGGTTTCAGACGATGAATTTCAAACCCGATTATCCGAGCTGATGCGCCCGATTCTTTCCTTCAACGAGGATGAATCGATATATCAGATCTGGGAAAAGATGCTGGAAAAGCGAGAGCACATCTCCATTATCGTAGATGAATACGGATGCCTTCGCGGCGTAGTTTCCATGGAGGATGTGATAGAAACGATGACGGGCGTGGAAATCGTAGATGAAGACGATGTTGCCGTGGATATGCAAGCCTTGGCTAAGGAAAAATCACGCCTGATGATGCAGAAAAAGAAGTAAGAATAAAAAAACTCGTTGGCAAATACCAACGAGTTTTTTTTACTTGGCACCTGGCTTCACTTTGAGAGAGAAGTTACCATCAAAGTCTGTAACTGTACCCTGGGTAACTTTCTGTCCCTCGATGATAACAGACTTGTTTTTCATAGAATAAAATCGTTCAAGTATCATTAATATTATCCAAATCTTTGTTTTTTTATACATTTCAGCACAAAGTTACATACTTTTTTGCATATATAATAAGGTATAGTGGATTTTTTTGCGTAATTTTGCCGATGAATAAGCTAAATGGCTCTGGAAGCAATAGCACCAGAAGATGAGCCAGGAGGCAAAACCCAGAAACAAAACAAAGCATTATGCAGACCAGTAAATACCTATTAGCAACAGAAAGAGATGCCGAATGGGGTCTCACCATCAGCACCGTGGGACGGGAAGAAATCGCCCCGGGAGAAGAATATCCTACCAAGGGACATGCCGATGGATATTATTTCGATATTCAGAAGGGAAGAACCCTTGATGAATACCAGCTTCTCTACCAGCCGGAAGGAGAAGGTGTGTTCCACTCTGCCCATCTTCCGGAAACAAAGATCAAGGCTGGAGACATCTTCCTGCTCTTTCCCGGTGAATGGCATACCTACCATCCATCAGGCACCAAGGGATGGAAAAGCTATTGGATCGGATTCAAGGGAAAGAATATCGACGACCGTGTGAAGGCGGGATTCCTGTCCCCTGAAAAGCCGATCTATCACGTGGGCTACAGCAACGAGATCATCAGCCTGTATGAAGAGGCTTACAAGACGGCACAGGAGGAGGCTGCATACGCTCAGCAGACAATGGCGGGTATCGTAAACCATCTCATCGGAAAGATGTATTCCCTGGAGAGAAACATCATCCTGAGCAAGGACTCCAAGCATGTGGATATCATCAACAGGGCGCGCCTGCGCATCCGTGAATCTCTTGAGGATACACTCACCATCCAGGAGATAGCCCAGGAACTAGGCATCAGCTACTCTTCGTTCCGCAAGCTCTTCAAAGAGCATACCGGCTTCGCTCCAGCACTCTACCAGCAGACACTGAAACTGCAGAGAGCCAAGGAGCTGCTTTCTACCACCGATGAGAGCATCAAGGAGATTGCCTATCGCCTCAATTTCGAATCACCAGATTATTTCTCAGCTAAATTCAAGAGCCAGACTGGCATGAAACCGTCTGATTTCAGAAATACAACCCGATAAAAGAGCTTTTATTCATCGGATTACGCAGGGTTAACGGAACCTTAACTGCATTCCGTTTAAATTCGTGCGTAATCCGGGAGCAAGATTGTTCCGTTAACTCCGCATAATCTGATGAAGAAAAAACTCCGATGAAGAAAAAACTTAAATTTTTGATATTTCATAGAGATTCTTGACCCTCCGCCAAAAAACTAGGCTCTAATATCATTTTCTCTTGTTCCATCTTGCACATTCCCCCTATCTTTGCAATCGTAAACAAATAACAATAGTAAATAACAACAACTTAAAATACATTCTAAAAATATGGAACAGAAGAAATACTTCTTTGCCGTAGATCTGGGCGCTACCAGTGGCAGAACTATCCTGGGAAGCTTATCAGATGGCAAATTCGATTTGGAAGAACTGACACGCTTCGACAACCGACTCATCGAAACCGGCAATCACTTCTACTGGGATATCTTTGCTCTCTTCTATGAGATCATCGCAGGTCTGAAACTCGTGGCGCAGCGCAGTATCCACATCGAAAGCATCGGTATCGATACCTGGGGATGCGACTTCGTATATGTGGATAAAAACGGAGATATCCTCCGCAACCCACTTGCCTACCGCGACCCTCATACCTTCGGCATGATGGAGAAATATTTCGACGAGAAAATCAGCAAGGAAAAGGTGTACGAGAAGACGGGAATCCAATTCATGAACTTCAATTCGCTCTTCCAGATATACGCCATGAGAAAGGCTGGAAACGTGGCTTTGGAGAATGCCGACAAGATTCTCTTTATCCCTGATGCCCTGAGCTATATGCTTACCGGTAACGCCATCTGCGAATATACCGTGGCTTCAACTTCCCAGATTCTCAACCCAATGACAGGCGATCTCGACAACGAACTCGTAGAGAGTCTCGGACTGAAGAGAGAGCAGTTTGGCAAGATGACCAACCCTGCTTCCATCATCGGCACACTCACCGAAGAGGTGCAGAAGATAACGGGCTTGAATGCCGTTCCAGTCATCGCCGTAGCGGGTCACGATACAGCCAGCGCCGTAGCAGCCGTACCAGCCAAGAACGAGGAGTTTGCCTACCTGAGCTCTGGTACCTGGAGTCTGATGGGTATCGAGACCAAGAACGCCATCATCAACGAGAAGAGTTATGAACTCAACTTCACCAACGAAGGCGGCATCGAGGGTACTACCCGATTCCTGAAGAACATATGCGGCATGTGGATTTACGAGCGCTGCCGCAAGGAATGGAAGGACGAAGCTGCTGCCAACCAGAAGGATATGAAGAGTCTAGGACATGCTGAGCTGATTGCCGAAGCGATGAAGCAGCCTGCCTTCCAGAGCATCATCAACCCGGACGATGCCTGCTTTGCCAACCCATCGAGCATGGTAGAAGCTATCAAGCAGTATTGCGAAAAGACAGGTCAGCACGTTCCTCAGAACTATGGCGAATTCTGCCGTTGCATCTTCGAGAGTCTCGCACTCCGTTATCGTCAGATTTTCACCTGGCTGAAGGATTTTGCCGACTTCGACCTCAACGTGCTCCACATCATCGGTGGCGGTTCGCTCAACCAATATCTCAACCAGTTTACAGCCGACAGCTGCGGTGTCACCGTTCTCGCGGGTCCTCAGGAAGGTACAGCCATCGGCAACATCATGCTTCAGGCAAAGGCATCAGGCTTGGTCAAGGATATCTGGGAGATGCGCCAAATCATCGCCAACTCGCTGGAGCTCAAGAAATTCGAGCCAAAGAACAAGGAGGCTTGGGATGAGGCATACGGAAAGTTTTTAAAGGTAAAAGGGTAAAAAAATAAAAGCATAAAAAAAATAAACAATAACAATAAAATACACAAAAACAATGAAAGCAGATTTGATTTTAAAGAATTATGAGATTGCTAAGGAGCGCTATGCTGCTCTGGGTGTAGATACAGACAAGGCTATTGAGACTTTGGAGAAGACTCCTATCTCTCTGCACTGCTGGCAGGCTGACGACGTGGTTGGCTTCGAGCGTGGCGAGGCTGCTTCTGGCGGTATCCAGAGTACAGGAAACTACCCTGGCAAGGCTCGCAACATCGATGAACTCCGACAGGATATCGAGAAGGTGAACTCTCTCCTGGCTGGTACTTTCCGCCTCAACCTCCACGAAATTTACGGTGAGTTCGGTGGCAAGCAGATCGACCGCAACGAGGTAACCGTAGATCAGTTTACAGGTTGGATGCAGTGGGCTAAAGAGCAGAACATGAAGCTCGACTTCAACTCTACTTCTTTCTCTCACCCATTGAGCGGAAATCTCACATTGTCAAATCCTGACCCAGCTATCCGCGAGTTCTGGATTGAGCACACCAAGCGTTGCCGCCGTATCGCAGACGCTATGGGTAAGTTCCAGAACGACCCATGTATCATGAACATCTGGGTACACGACGGTTCCAAGGATATCACCGTAGAGAAGGGTCGCTATCGCGAAATCCTGAAGAACTCTCTCGATGAGATCCTGGCAGAGGAGTTGCCAAACATGAAGTCTTGCCTGGAGGCTAAGCTCTTCGGTATCGGCTTGGAGGCTTACACCGTAGGTTCTCACGACTTCTACGCTGGCTACTGCGCTAAGAACAACGTGATGTACACCCTCGATACAGGCCACTATGAGCCAACAGAGAACGTATCGGATGCCGTTTCAGCACTCCTGCTCTTCGTTCCTGAGTTGATGCTCCACGTATCTCGTCCAATGCACTGGGATTCAGACCACGTAACCCTCTTCGACGACAATACCCGCAACCTCTTCTCAGAGTTGGTTCGTGCCAACGCACTCGACCGTGCTCATATCGGTCTCGACTACTTCGACGGTTCCATCAACCGTATCGGTGCTTACATCATCGGTGTTCGTGCAGCCCAGAAGTCATTGTTGCAGGCATTCCTTGAGCCACTGGATACCCTCCGCAAGTACGAGGACGAGGACAAGCTCTTCCAGCGTCTGGCTCTCCTCGAGGAAGAGAAGACATTGCCATTCGGTGCTGTATATGATTACTTCAACCTGAAGAACAACATCCCTGTTGGCGAGGAGTACATCGCTGACATTGAGAAGTACGAGGCAGAAGTTCTCGCAAAGAGAAACTAATATATAAGCAAAAACTCCTAGGCTCATAGCAGCCTAGGAGCTTTACGGTCTGTTTATACCTAAAAACCAAGCAATTAACAATTATGGAAATATTAATAGGACTTTTCATCATAGCCATCGGTGCATTCTGCCAGTCCAGCTGTTATGTTCCTATCAACAAGATCAAAGATTGGAGTTGGGAATCATACTGGATAGTTCAGGGTGTGTTCGCATGGCTTATTTTGCCTTTTTTCGGCGCTATGCTCGCTGTACCTAGCGGACATTCCTTCTTTGAATTATTCGACGGATTCGGCTTCAATGTGGCTATGAGCATGCTCTTCGGTGTACTCTGGGGCGTAGGCGGACTGACCTTCGGTCTCTCCATGCGCTACCTGGGTGTGGCATTGGGTCAGAGCATCGCCCTGGGAACCTGCGCAGGTCTCGGAACCATCATGGGTCCGGTGCTGCTCAACATCTTCTTTCCGGAACTGGATGCCCTCTCATCGCTCACCTTCAGCGTCATCCTCGGTGTAGTAGTCACCCTGCTCGGTATCGCCATCATCGGTGTGGCTGGCAGCATGAAGGCAGCATCGCTCTCAGAAGAGGAGAAGAAGGCAGCGGTAAAGGATTTCAACTTCCCTAAGGGTCTTGCCATCGCCCTGCTGGCTGGTTTCATGAGCGGATGCTTCAATGTGGGTCTCGCCTTCGGCGATGATATCCACTTCGGCACCTTCACCCCAGATATGTTCAAGACCCTGCCTGCTACCTTCCTCGTTACCGTGGGTGGTTTCATTACCAATGCCATCTACTGTTTCTATCAGAACACCAAGAATCATACTTGGAGCGACTATAAGAACGAGGAGGTTTGGGGCAACAACATCCTGTATTGTGCCCTGGCTGGTGCCTTGTGGTACAGTCAGTTCTTCGGCTTGTCATTAGGAAAAGGTTTCCTCACCGAATCCCCTACCCTTATGACTCTGTCTTTCTGCATCCTGATGGCACTCAACGTGGTGTTCTCGAATGTATGGGGCATCATCCTGAAGGAATGGAAGGGATGCTCATCAAAGACCATCGCCGTATTAATCGTCGGCATCATCGTCTTGATTATCTCAAGCTTCCTGCCACAGTTGATTTAACTTCAAAATATAGAATGATATGAAAAGATTTGCATTTAAGATGTATCTCAAGAAGGGATGCGAAAAGGAATATGCCAAGCGCCATGCTGCGATCTGGCCTGAGTTGAAACAGATGATCAAGGATCAGGGAGTAAGCGACTACAGTATCTTCTGGGACAAGGACACCAACCTGCTCTTTGCCGTTCAGAAATGCGACAGCGATACCAACAGCCAGGACACAACCAACGTGGATCCTATCACCCAGAAATGGTGGGATATGATGGCAGACATCATGGAGGTGAATCCTGACAATTCGCCTGTCAGCATCCCGCTGGAAGAACTTTTCCACATGGATTGATATAAAGATTTTAGTTAGCTTAGAAACAGAAAAAGCCCTCGAGCATCTCACGATGTTCGAGGGCTTTGTTTCACTAAACCCAAAACTTTTACCTAATAACACTAAAACCTAAATTAAACCTATTACCTATAAAATGTATATCCAATAAACCTATTATATCAAAATATTACTAACAACACTATATCAACTATTCATAACCTATACCTTATCTTGGCAAATTGAAAGCCTTGGTCATCTCAGCCATTTCTTCCTGGCTCATACCATCAGGCTCGAATCCCATGCACTTGGAATCGATGTAGATCTTCGCACTCTTAGAGAGCACGTCAATCTGGTCGAAGGCATCCATTACATCCAAGCCCTTGGCAAAGACGCCGTGTTTCTCCCACATCACTACATCATAGTCTTCCAGCTCCTTCAAGGTTTCCTCAGCCAGCTTCAGACTGCCTGGCAACTGATAAGGAACGATACCCAAACCGAGTGGACAGAATGCCTTGGTCTCTGGAATCATACTCCAGAGCAGGTTGCTCAATACATCCTTGCCCATGAACTTCTTGTTGTGGCTCATAGCAATGAGCTCAATAGGATGAGTATGAACGGTAGCCTTGTAATTGGAGCCCTTTTCGATGAGACGGGCGTGAACGCTCAGGTGGCTTGGCAACTCTGATGTAGGCATCACGGCGTTATCAGCGATGATGACATAGCTGGCGCAATCGTCGAGGATCCGGATGATAGAACCATTCTCCATAGGCCAGCGAGCCAAGTCGCGCATACGCTTGCCTGTACCCTTGCAGAAGAAGTAGCAACCCTTCAAGGCTGGCAATGCTGTACCAATCTGCTTTACTTCGCTGATGGCAGGCAAAGCCTTGATCTCGTCATCTACTAAGTCGGTGATGTTCACGGTGATGTTACCACCATTACGCTCAGCCCAACCATTCTGCCAGAGGTATCCGGCAACTTCTGCAATCTTCTCGACCTCCTTTTTCAAGGCAGGACGACCTTCTAATACGCTATTCATTGTAATCTTGTTATTAGCTTGTTTAAAAATTCTGCTGCAAAAGTAGTGATTTCCCCTCATATCCAACCTATTCTTTTGATATTTGGGCTATGACATTTGGCATAACCCTCAAAATCGTGAAAAAATGCAGAAGGCGGCTTCTTGCATCACGCAAGAAAACCGCCCTTTTCATTCTACATGCCAATAGAGAATTCATACTCTATTGATGAGATGAGATTTATGCTCTTTTTTATTGAGTTGAGATTTATGCTCTTTTGATAACCCAAAATTGATATTCTATTTTACTTCTTTCTTCCCTGGGGTTACATCAGAGAGAATATAACAGGGATGGTATATTTTACGTTTACCGGTTTACCATCCTGTGTACCAGGAGTCCAGTTAGGCATCGCCTTCACGATTCTCAAAGCTTCGGCATCCAGTTCTGGATCTACAGATCTTGCAATTCGGGCTTTGGTAACGCTACCATCCTTCTGAATGACAAAGGTTACAATCACACGGCCCTGCTTTTTGGCCTTGACGGCGGAAGCCGGATACTTGATGTTTGCAGCCAGATACTTCATCATCATTTCCTGACCACCAGGAAATTGCGGCATTGTCTCTGTTACATCATAAACCACATTCTTGGTTGTATCGGCTGGGGCTGTCGCATCAGAAGCCTTTGCTTCCGCCTTCAGTTCAGCTTCCAACTTTGCCAATTCAGCAGCCTTAGCTTCTTCTGCCTTTTTGGCTTCTGCGGCAGCTTTTGCTTCTTCAGCCGTCGGATTCGCCACAGCCACATCAGCATTCAGAGCCTGCTCAGCCTTCTGCTGAACCTCGGCTACTTCCGGAATCTGCTCGCCAATCTCACGAGCCACACTCTCGATGTTGCTCACCATAAGCAACGCTCCTGCTAAAGGTGCGAAAAGGAGGTACTTCGCCTTGCCTATTTCACTGGTTCTACGTTTGTTCATCATTTTAATTCTTTTTTTAAGAGGTAATAAATTAAAATTATTGGCAATCTTGGTCGATTCATTCGGCTGTCGATATGCCAAACCTAGAAGGTGATACTGATAGGATTTGCGCGCGTTGCCTTCAGATAATACACTTTCATCGGCTAAATATTCCAAATTCATTCTTACTTCCTGCTTCATCAGCCAGGCAAACGGATTAAACCAGCAGGCGATGGAGAAAAGCTCAGAGAAGAGGGTATCCAAGGAATGGAGACCCGAAACATGGGTACACTCATGAACCATCACTTCGTGCAACTGCTTGCCCTCCAGGGTAGATGGATACATAAACACCCAGCGGAAGAAGGAGAACGGACTCCCCTCGCCTTTGAGAAGATGTACCGTAATGCCTTCTACCTCCTGCTTCCGGGAAATAGCTGCAAGGCGGATGATACTGAAGAGCTGCCATACCAAACGCAATGAGAGAACGGCAACTCCTGCCCAATAGATGCCCAGCAGCATATCTATCCAGGTTATGCCGGGAGCCTGAGCCTTTACAACCACCACAGGATAAAACGTGTCGGCATATACATTCGCCATACCCGCCATCGTTGGTGTATCGCGCACCCAATATTCCAGATTGAGTGCCGGAACCATCAGGGCAACGGCATAGATGAGCCAGAGGGTAAGGCGGCGAAGACCGAAGAAAGTATCGCGGCTCACCGTGAGGCGATAAAAGCCATAAAGGAGCATCAGGGCTACATTGATTTTTATAAGATATATTGCCATACAGTTTCAGTTTTTTATATAAATTAGTTATTGAACTTTCGCATATTAGCTCCACACGCCCTGTAAGGGCAAAAGCTTTCAATTACAGTTATTTATTCTTCCGAATTCTCGATTTCACGGATGATATCCTTGAGGTCCTCGGGACTGATTTTCTCGTCCTTGGCAAAGAAGGAAACCATTTCCTTGAAGGAATTCTTGAAGTAATTGTTCACGAAACCCGACAGGAACTTCCGCTTGTAATCGCTCTCGGCAATGAGTGGAGAATAGACATACCCCTTACCATCCCGCTCCGCCTTGACATATTCCTTGCGCTTCAGATTGTTCACAATAGAAGCCACTGTAGTATAAGGTGGACGAGGTTCTGGCAACAGTTCCATAATCTGTTTCACGGCACATCGTCCCAATCGCCATATCCGAAGCATAATATCTTCTTCCTGATTCGTCAGCTTTTCCATATTTCTATCATTATTCTTTTAAATTCAACATCCTTGTTTCTAAATCACGCTGCAAATCTACGAACTTTTCGTATAAGCACAAAATATTCTACGTTAAAAAACATAAATCAAGCTATATTTTAAGGTTTTACGATGTTTCCGTAATATAGAAACACAGGTGTTTACGAAATTATCGTAGAATTCACATTAAGAAAGTCTATATATAACAATGCACAAAAATACATAAGTTGGTACAATATCACATATCAAAAACCAATTGTTTTCATTATCTTTGCAAAAGAAATAATAATAACGCAACAAAACAATCCAAGCAAAACAATGAGAAAAAGACTATTACTGTTACTGCTCGCATTCATCGCAATCGTAAATGCAAACGCAGTAGAGCGAACCAAACTCAACTTCAATGGAGGTTGGTTGCTCAAGGTGGGTGACCTGAAAAGCGCCGAGTCGTCCAGCTACAACGACAAAGGTTGGAAACAGATTACGCTGCCTCGTGCCTTCAACGAGAAAGAAGCGTTCAAGGTTTCCATCGAACACCTCAGCGACACCATCATGTGGTATCGCAAGCACTTCCATATCCAAGAAGTGGGCGACCGCAAGTATTTCATCGAGTTCGAGGGCGTGCGCTACGGTGCCGACATCTGGCTCAATGGCAAGAAAGTGGGATATACCGAGAATGGTGTGATGGCAAGCGGATTCGACCTGACACCTTATATTATAAAAGGTGAAAACGTCATAGCCGTACGTGTGGATAACTCCTGGAGCTATCGTGAGCGCACCAGCGGTCAGCGTTTCCAGTGGAACGACAAGAACTTCAATGCCAACTATGGCGGTATTCCAAAGAATGTGTTCCTCCACATCACCGACAAGCTCTACCAGACTCTTCCGCTCTACAATAATCTCAAGACCACAGGTATCTATATCTATGGCAGCAACTATGATATTGCGGGAAAGAAGGTAACGGTGAATGCAGAATCGCAGGTAAGGAATGAGGATTCCAAGCCTCGCTCTTTCCGATTCTTCGCCAAGATTCTGGACGCTGACGGCAAGGAAGTGGGCCATTTTGATGGCGAAAGATATACCTTGAAGCCAGGCGAAACCAAGACCGTGAAGGTGAACGGACTCCTGAACAACGCTCATTTCTGGAGCTGGGGATATGGATATCTCTACACCGTGAAGACCCTCTTGAAGGCGGATGACGGAAGCAAGATTGATGATGTGGTGACCAAGACCGGTTTCCGCAAGACCCAGTTCGGTGAAGGCAAGTTCTATCTCAACGACCGTGCCATCATGATGCACGGCTATGCGCAGCGCACCTCCAACGAGTGGCCTGGCGTGGGTATGAGCGTTCCTGCCTGGTTGAGCGACTACAGTAACAAACTGATGGTAGAATCGGGCGGTAACCTGGTTCGCTGGATGCACGTCTGCCCTTGGAAACAGGATATCGAGAGCTGCGACCGTGTGGGACTGATTCAGGCGATGCCAGCAGGTGATGCAGAGAAGGATGTCTTCGACCGCAGATGGGAACAGCGCCTGGAACTGATGAAGGAAGCCATCATTTACAACCGCAACAACCCTAGCATCATCTTCTATGAAAGCGGAAACAGGGGCGTGAGCCGCGAGCACATGCTACAGATGAAAGCCATCCGCGATGAGTTCGACCCTCACGGTGGCAGAGCCAGCGGCAGCCGAGAGATGCTCAACATCAACGAGGCTGAATATGGCGGCGAGATGCTTTACATCAACAAGAGTAAGAAGCACCCAATGTGGTCGATGGAGTATCATCGCGACGAGGGTTTGCGTAAATACTGGGATGAGCAGAGCTATCCTTACCATAAGGAAGGCGACGGACCATTGTATCGTGGCAAGCCAGCCTTCGAATACAATCACAACATGGATACCTTTGCAGCAAGCATGGTAGAGCGCTGGTTCGAATACTGGCAGGAGCGTCCGGGCACCGGCAAAAGAGTAAGCGATGGCGGTACCAAGATCATCTTCTCGGATACCAACACCCATCATCGTGGTGAGGCCAACTACCGTTCGAGCGGTGTGACCGATGCGATGCGCATCCCGAAGGATGCCTTCTTTGCTCATCAGGTAATGTGGAATGGCTGGGTATCTCCTGAAAAAGATGCCACCTATATCGTAGGCCACTGGAACTACAAGCCAGGAACCATCAAGCAGACAGAATATGTGGTAAGTACCGGCGACGAGGTAGAACTCTTCATCAACGGCAAGAGTCTGGGCATGGGCGAGCGCAGCAACCAGTGGCTTTTCACCTGGAAGAATGTACCTTTCGAGGCAGGCAAGATTGAGGCTGTGGCTTATACATACAATCATGCAGATAAGAATTCTAAAGATTCTAAAATCAGGAAGGAGTCAAGCCGATATGCCATCGAAACTGCGGGCGAGCCTCATCACATCAAGCTCACCAGCATCCAGAACCCGGAAGGTTTCAAGGCTGATGGTGCCGACATGGCGCTTATCCAGGTAGAGGTGGTTGATAAGCAGGGCAGACGCTGTCCACTCGATAACCGCACCATCCACTTCAACTATCAGGGCGAAATGGAATGGATTGGCGGATTGGCAACTCCTAACGAGGAAACCCAAAAGGCACTTGCTGCCAAGAACCAGAGCCTCGTGGTAGATAAGAACGAAACTACAGAGCAGAAGGCAGCCCGCAAGGCAGCTGATATTCTCGATTCAACAGATAGCGACAATACCTTCGATAATTACATCGGAAAGATTGATTTACCTGTAGAATGCGGCGTGAACAGAGTTCTGATACGCAGTACCGTAAATCCTGGCGATATCAAGATTTGCGCTGGTGCTGATGGCATCAAGGGCGTGGCAAGCATCGATTTAAAGACAAACAAAGTAGATATCGAACACTATTTGCCTCAGATGACTCTAAAGGGAGATCTCTCTCGTGGCGAAACGCCATCTACCCCATCCTATACCGATATCAAGGAGACCATTGATATCACCGGTGCCGTGGCTGGCGTAAACCAGGAAGATGCCCAGAAAACTTTCGATGATGATGAGACCACAGAATGGAAGAGCGATGGCAAGCCTGAGAATGCCTGGATCACCTATCTGTTTACCGAGAAAGAGAAGGTGGATGAAATCACCGTAAAGCTCACAGGATGGAGAGTCAAGATGTATCCGCTCGCCATCTTTGCCGGCAAGAAGAAGGTTTGGGAGGGTTATACCTATGCCAGCCTCGGCTATGTCCACATCAAGATAGACAAGCCAGTGATGGCAAAGGACATCACCATCAGGATGATGGGCGATACCAAGAGCAAGACCCAACTCAGCGATACCAAGGAGCTGGCTGGCGGCAAGGCAAGCACCCTCGATTTCATCGGAATCAAGAAGGGCAAACCGGTATTGAGAATCGTAGAGATTGATTTCCTGAAGAATAAATAGCAGGAGAGTTTATTAAAAAAGAAAGCTAGTTGCCTTTGCTGAGCAACTAGCTTTCTTTTTGGTTATAAACATACACAACATGATTATTTTCCGGTTCTATACTTGGTAGGACTAACTCCAAAGAAGTTCTTAAACATCTTACTGAAATAATAAGGATCATCCACACCCACCTGATATCCCACCTCAGCAACCGTAAGTCTGTCATCTTTCAACAGTTCAGCCGCCTTATTCATACGCAGGGTGCGGATGTAATCATTCGGCGTGGTACCCGTAATACGCTTTATCTTCTTATAGAAGGTGGTACGACCATACCCCATACTCTCGGCAAAACTATCAATATTGAGCTGTGGATCGGTGATGTGTTCTGCAAGCCAGGCATCCAGCACAGCCTGGAATTTCTTGTCCTGTTCGTCCTTGATTACCTCTGGAGCCATAGCTTTGGCGCTAGCTGCAGGTTGCTGTCCATACACCTGCTTCAGGTGGTTGCGCTGTTCCAAGAGCTGACAACAAGTGGCAATCAATATATTGGTATGGAATGGCTTCTCGATATAAGCATCCGCACCCACATCAATACCCTTCAACTTCTTGTCGTCAGCAGTTAAAGCCGTCAGCAAGATGACAGGCAAGTCTGTGAATTTAGCATCTTCCCTCACCTTCTTTACCAACTGATAACCGCTCATTCTAGGCATCATCACATCACTCACTACCAAGGCAGGCTTCTGTTCCTGTATTTTTTCCCAAGCCTCCTGCCCATCTGCAGCCAGTTCTATCTCGAAATAACGCTGCAACTCGTTCTTCAGAAACTCTCTCACATCATTGTCATCCTCAACCACAAGTACCCGATAATGATTCAATGGCTTAGGCGGCAGCTCCCGATACTCCATTTCCAGAGCAGTTCGCGGCTTACAGTTCTCCTCTTGTGTCACCGCATTATCCACAGCCATGAAGTCTTTCTCCTCATACACTTTTTCATCCACAGGCAATTCCACGCGGAAGATGCTGCCTTGAGGCAGATTATCGTGATAGGAGATTTCACCATGATGTACACGCACCAATTCTGCCGTCAGATGCAGACCGATACCGATACTATCATGCGAATAACTACTGCGGTTAAAACGCTGGAAGAGTAACTCCTGCTTCGATTTCTCAATCCCCACACCCGTATCTTCCACAGATATGAGCAAACTCCGATTGTCATTCAGCGACACACGCAAAGCAACATCTCCATGACTCGGAGTATATTTCAGTGCATTCGACAAGAGATTGTAGATAATCTTATCCAGATAATTGCGATCTACATACATCTCGTAACTCTTGTCAAAAGGCAGGAACATGAAATTGATGTGCTTACCTTCGGCAATATTATTGAAGTTCAGGAATATATCTTGCAGAAAGGCTATGACATCCGTCTTCTCCAAGGCAAGCTGCAGCTTGTCGTTCTGCATTTTTCTGAACTCCAGGAGCTGATTGATGAGTCTCATCATTCTCTCCACACTTTTTGCCATCGACGAGAGCGGTTGCTTCATCTCTCCCGGCACCTTATCCACAGTCTTGAGTCGGTCCATATCACCCTTGATGATAGTGAGGGGCGTACGGAACTCATGCGAGATGTTGGTAAAGAACCGAAGTTTATACTCCGTGAGCTGATTCTCCACCTTCACTTTATTGCGCAGATTGTTAATACGGCGGAAGTTGACATACACATAATAGACAGCAAGCACCACGAGTACTGTATATATAAGGTATGCCCACCAGGATGCATAGAAAGGTGGACGCACCTCTATCTTGAGAACAATCTCTTCTGGCGACCACACACCATTGGCATTACAAGAACGCACATGCAGGGTGTAATGCCCTACTGGCAGATTGCGATATTGCGCAAAGTTGATGCGCGAAAGATTGCTCCACCCCTTGTCATATCCCTCGAGATAATAGGTAAACGAACTACCATTCTTCTTGGCATAATAGAAATCCGAAAAATAGAAGGTGAGCGAATTCAGATGATAACTGATGGAAAATTCCTTGGCACGGGTCAACGTACCATCCAATCGTGCTTCATCCCCTTCCAATTCTCCGATAGAGATACCATTTGCCTCTATCTTGGTAATCGCCAAAGGAAAAACAGGCTTGTTCTCATGGATATCATTCGGATTGAATGTCATCACACCATGATGGGTGGCAAAGGCAAGGTTGCCATTGTCCAGCTCCACGACATTATTCTCCGTACAGGCATTCTCCAAAGAGTTGGCACCGAAACAAAAATTATTGAATGTACCCTTACGGAAACGTGAGATTCCATTATCAGTACCCAGCCATATATCCCCAGACTGCCGATGCTCCACTATACTTTGCACATTGTTGTCGGCTAGACCATCACGGGTGGTATAAGTAATAGTATCCTTTCCATCTATCATCTTCACGCCGTTTCCGATACTTCCAATCCATATTCTTCCCTTGCTATCGGCATAAACACTATGTACCTCATCATTCACCAGGTCGGTAGGCGACACATGCACCATGTGGTAAGCCTTGTGGTTACGCAGGATTTCATCGGGATTAAAACACAAGGCTCCCTGACTGGTACAAAGCCAGATGTAGCCCTGTTTGTCCATTTCCATATCACGAGCCTGCAACGACTTGCTTTCTATGACATGTATAAACTTTCCGTTCAGATAAACCTCTAATCCTGCATCAAAAAGCGAAACCCACATACGGTTTTTCCGGTCAAAGAGAATATCACTGACTTTCCCCTTTCCCAGCGATGCTGGATCATCAGAATGCACGAGATTCCTGCCACCATCAACATCGAAGATACCTTTCTTGCGAGTACCCACAAAGAGCTTGCCCTTAGCATCCTGCGCCACTGCCGTAATATCATCATGATAACCATCGAAAACCTGAAGGTTTTTCAATGCTCCATCCGCCACCTTACTGCCATTCTGCAAATTGCTGATATAGATTTTATTGCACACACGCTTGAGCAGGCGCACATCATCTTCGTGATTGATACCCGCCCTGTCACCATTATAATATAGATAACGGGCCTCTGATTGGGCAAAGTTGATGACATATACACCCATATTCTCCAGAGCTACCCAAAGATTATGCGACTTATCGACAAAAGGAGCAAATGCATAAGGCGATGGGAGTAAGTCGGCATACGACGAGAGTCTTTCCTCTTGAGTATCATAAGAAAAGACTCCATTTCCATAGGTAGAAATCCATAATTTGCCATCGCCTGCAGCATAAAACTGGTAGCGTGGTTCACTGTTCAACTGCAAGAGATGCTGACTATAGATATCCTTGAAATGATACGTCTTCTTAGGAGTAAGATAGAAGACATCGCTACCATCCAGAGCTAGGATGATGGCATTGCCCATGTTATCCAGCACCACATGAGGCTGCTTAGGATTGTAAGCTGAACGAACCATTTGTCTTGATTGGAGATGATACTGATAGATACCATCATTGGTGGTCAAGAAGATGGAACCGCCAAAATAGGAAGCCTCCGTTACCTTGCGTACTGATTTATTGACGAAGGTAGAAAAGCTATGAACAAACTTGCCATTTCTATATTGATAGATGATACCGTTGGCTGCCACAAGAAACTCCTTCTTTTCTGCCTGAATGTAATTGACAACATCAGAAACAGGAAGCGGGATTTGAACAGAAGTAAAGTGCTCTCCATCAAAATGAATACGTGTTCCCTCCCCTTTCTCGTTCCAAACCATCATGTCTGAAGCAGAAAGAATGGTGTAACCTTTAATCGGTTGGCTATAGCTGCCATTGCCCGTAAAATCAACAAAAGTATTTCTCTCTATGTCATAACAGCTATAGAGATGACTGCGAAGACGAATCCACAAGAAACGGTCGCCCCAAGGCTTGATACCTAGAATACGGAAGTCTTGGAGCAACTTACGATTACTCATAGTCGAAGGCTTCAGTACTTCTACCTGATATCCATCATAGCGGGTTAAACCAGAAGTAGTGCCCATCCAGAGATAACCATACTTGTCTTGTAATATTGCACGTACATAATTGTTCGGCAAAGCATTATCAACAGACAGCTGATAAACACTCTGCGCTCTTACTATCGGAAAAAAAACACACAGGCAGCATACCATCACCAGATGGCATAAGCCACACATCAACTTCTTTTTTTGTTCCATCACTGGTTCAGCTTTATTATCGTTTTTGTGCAAAGATACAATTTTTCAAACGAATTACCCACATACATCCCCGAAAAAATCCCCCAAACAGTGTACAATAATACATATTTACAGCAAAATGCACAATTATACAAATAAAAAAGCAGGTAAAACTGTACTTTTGCAGCGTTGACAATTAGCAATAATAAAAACAAACAACAATAATAATTATGAAGTCAAATCTTAAAAAAACGATCTTACTGACAGCGGCTATCAGCTTCTCAGCCGTGGGTAATGCTCAAGTCGATTTAGACATGAGCAAAGTATTCAACGTAACAGAGACCCCTGTCGAACTCTACGAAGCAGTGGCTAAAGTTCACGATGGCATCGTATTTATCGGTGACACTCGCCCTGCCGACAAAATCCAAGAGGGCAAGTACAAAGGTATGCGTGCGATGAAGATGCGTCGAACTTTCAACATAGACGGTACCGCCCGACAGTTCAATAATGCCTTGGCTTTTCGCCGTCCCCCTCAAGGCGCAACCAAGGAGCATCTGGTAGATGTTACTTTAATTCCACGTTCCTGCATGATACAAATGAAACCTACCAGCAATGGTACATTCAACTTCGAGGTTTATACCAGCAAACCAGAGGCAAAACTTTATGTAGCCGTATTGAATGGTACTTCCTGGAAGAATCTTGGAAACCTGACCTATAAGAACGAAGGCAAAAAAGGAACCAAGGCAGAACCATTGACACCACTCACCCTTAACTACAATCACAAGGCAGGTGATGAAATCTGGATCTACAGCGATGGTAGCGCTTATCTTTTAGGCATGCAGTTTAGCGGTAACTTAGATACCAGCTTCAAGGGTACAGATACCTTAGCTGCCTACAAGGCTATTCGCAGAGCCAACAAATAAAATCCAAATATCAGAAATGATTCAAATTCAATTTATAAACAATTAAAAATAAAACTATCAGTATGAAAAAATCTTTTTTATTAGCAAGTATAACTGCTATGATAATGAGCAGTTGTTCGAATAATGAATTCGATTTCGCAGGAAGCGATGCGGGCAGCAAGCTTCAGGTTTCAGCATCTATCCACGAGATGCAGACTAGAGCTCATGACACTTCATGGGATGCAAAGGATGCCATCGGTGTAAGCGATGATGGAAATAATGCAAACGTAAAGTATGAAACAACCAATGGTGATGGTGTTTTCTCCAGTACAGAGACCATCTATATCCTGGGGGATGAGAGCCACAACTTCACTGCTTACTATCCATATAGTACAGACGTTACTGCTGACAACAAGGTTATTTCATTCAGCAAGCCTGTAGATTATATGTATGGTACAGCAACTGCTACCCGTCAAAATCCAAATGCATCTTTTACGTTCTCTCATAAGATGTCAGAATTATCATTCACCGTTACTGATGCTAGCACTGGTACCAATAGCGCTGCCAAGACATGGACCCGAGCAGAAGGTGGCACATCCAGTATTACATTGCACAATGTAATACTGGATGGTACATTCGATACCTCTACAGGTAAGGTTACTCCAGGTAGCACAAAGGGCGATATTACTATCAACTTCACCCCAAATACAAAGGCTAGCTTCATCCTTCCTACACAAACTTTCACCAACAATAGTGTTGAGGTTTCTGTAAACCATAACGGAAAGACTTATGGCGGAACTCTCAGTTTGGAGAAGACGGAAGAAAGCAAAGACATTCAGTATGGCTTAACGATAAACAAGGAAAACCAGAAGGCTGCACTTGCTTTTTCTTCTTCTACCATCACCGGTTGGACACCTGTAGATAAGGGCAACCAGGACTTGGATGAAAAGGAGCCTGTAAATGTTCTCGAAATCGGCGACTTCCTACTCAACGATGGTAGCGTAGTAGATAAGACTTACAACTTGACAAAGGTTACCGAAGCAGGCAAGAAGGTTGTCGGTGTAGTATATTATGTGGGCAATGCTCAGCCATCTTCAGTATATACAGACACCTATAGTGAAGCTCAGGATATCTTGAAGGCAGAAGCCCCAAAAGCAACAAATGGTTTAGCTATCGCTATCAACAATGCAAATGAAGGAAATGTTGCCAGATTATTCAGTTCTGTAAAATTCGACTATTCAACCTGGTTTACAGACAACGAGGTATCTAACAGCTATATCAAGAAAACAATCTCAACAACTACACCAGGTTCAGAGATTTTGGGCTACAACAATACTGCTATTATTGAAAAAGTTGGAGAATCTTATAATGAGGCTCAAACTGGAAGTAGTGAATTTATGACTATTCTGACAGCTTTCCGTACAGCCAACGCAGTATCTTCCAACTGCTCCAAGTGGTACCTGCCATCTTATGCTGAATTGAAGCAGATTCAAGACAACTATGCTACCATTGAAGCAAGTATAGAAAAAGTAAACGGCACATTAGTACAATTCTCAGATTTCACAACAGGCACAAAAGACCCAACAGACACAACAGAAAAGTTCTATTGGTCTAGTGATTTGCGAGGTGGACAGTATGGATGGGTTTCCCCATTAGTAGAAACAGCAGCTGATGTAAAAAATCTCTACATCACCCGTAACAGCAATAACTACAAGGGCTATTTCCGCTTTGCCATCGCATTCTAAGTTTTTTGCAAAAACATAACTACACAACCATTCAAGTAATGTCCAGGCTTCACACCTGGGCATTACCATTATTGACATTCACATACAAATAACTACCCATGAAGAAAATCGTTTTATTCATCGCCCTCACGCTTGCAGCGCTCACACTTCATGCAACAAGCTATTACATTTCCCCATCAGGAAATGACAAGAACAATGGCACATCCAAAGACACTCCTTTTGCTTCGCTTGCCACGGCTCAAAACAAGGTGAAGGCTGGCGATGTAATCTATATTCTACCTGGCACTTACCAGGTAAAAGAAAGCGAGATCATGGATAAGACTTCCAGTAATGTCTGGAACGTCATATTTGATTTTACCACCAGCGGAACGGAAAGTTCACCTATTATATATAAAGGCATACTGGATGCACAAGGCAATCGTCCCGTCTTCGACCTCTCTGCTATCAATACCGGCAAGCGACTCACCGGATTCTACATCCGCGCCAAATATCTGGAGTTCTCTAACTTTGAGGTTATCGGCATCAACGTTCCCCAATCGTCAAAAAACACTCAATCAGAAAACATTCGTATTAACGGGGGAAGCTACTGCAGATTCGATAACATCGCTACCCACGATGGCATGGGAATCGGATTCTATCTTACCGGACGTTCGGCTCATAACATCATCAGCAACTGCGATGCCTACAACAACTTTGACTCCGTAAATATCTCTGTAAACAATGGCGGAAATAGCGATGGATTCGGTTGCCATGTCAGCGCAAACTGCGAAGGCAACGTTTTTGAATATTGCAGAGCCTGGCAAAACAGTGATGATGGTTTTGATTTTATCAACTGCCAGTCGGCAGCTACTGCCAGATACTGCATTGCCTACCGCAATGGTTTCGACAAAGACGGCAACAAACGTGCCGATGGCAATGGATTCAAGGCTGGAGGTTATGGAATGGGCAAGGAAGTGAAAATCTCCTCTGTACCGATGCACGAGGTTAGCCACTGCCTGTCTGTGGGCAACAAAGCCAATGGATTCTATACCAACCACCATCTAGGCGGCATCAAGTTCGATCATAATTCAGCATACAAGAATGGAGGTTACAATTACTCTTTCGTTAATAGAAAAGGAAGTTCTCTTGCTGATAACATTGATGTGGATGGTTATGGGCACATCGTAACCAATAATATCTCATACAAATCCAGCAAAATCATAAAATCCATTGACATCAACCAATGCACCATCCAGGGCAACTCTTTCAGCTATATTAACCAGACATAGATTAATGAAACCTTGAATGATGACGATTTTTACAGTCTGAATCTTGACGAGTTAACAGCAGCAAGAAATACGGATGGGAGTTTACCAACCATCAACTTCATGCGATTGAAAGATGAGACCAAAAATTATGGTTATGGGGCTTTCAATGATAACTATGCTAGACCGCTCCTTACTGTTCATCTGTTTGGTGATTCAACTATGGCAACTTATGAAGATTCTGATAAGACTAAAGGTTGGGGACAATATTTTGACGAGATGTTCACCTCTGAGATTACCATAAAAAACTGGGCACATACAGGTTATACGGTAAAAAACGGCAATAACCTTTCTTGGAAAGAAGCCCGAGAAGTGATGAATGCAGGTGACTATGCCCTCATTCAATATGCACATAATGATGAGAAAAGTCTTTCAGCCGAAGAATATAAGAAATATTTAACTACACTCATAAAGAATATCAAGAGCAAAAAAGCAATCCCAATCCTCTTCACCAGTATTTGTCGCAACCTTATGGAAAATGGAAAGGTAAGAGGACAGAGGGGAGAAGACCCTGCCAACACTGGCTTGCATGAGGAATATTCAAGCTATATGAAAGATATAGCTAAGGAGTTGAATGTTGTTTGTCTAGACATGACCGCCCAGACTCAGAAGCTTTTGGAAGGCATTGGAACAGACATAGCTGCCAAGTATATTTTTGACGGAGGCTATACCCATACTTCGGAAGAAGGAGCACGAATCAATGCAAGAATAGCTGCAACGTTATTATATAATAATAATATATTAGCAGATTATATTCTCTATAATAGTCTTGTGGATATGCCATCGCTTATAGTACAGTTAAGAGATTTGTCATCTACAGATATAGAAAAAATCACTATAAGACAACCACTCAGCAGTTATTATTATACACTGGATGGCAAGCGGGTGACTCAGCTACTTCGCAACCATATATATATATACAACGGTAAGAAATTCATCAATAAAAAATAATCATTATGAGAAAAATCATTTGCATTCTATCTATTCTGATACAGGTCATGACACTCAGTGCCAAGAACTATTATGTGTCTCCACAGGGCAAAGACAAAAACAGTGGTGAAAGTAAAACGACAGCCTTTGCCTCACTCGCCAAAGCCCAAACGCTCGTAGTACCAGGCGATACAATCTTTATCATGCCAGGTATTTACAAGGTGAAACAAAAAGATTTGATGGCTCCCATCTATCAAAAAGTATATGCCGTAGCCTTCCTGCTTGACAAAAGCGGTACACCACAAAAGCCCATCAGCTATATCGGAGTGATGGATGCCAAGGGCAATCGCCCGGTTTTCGATTTCTCGGAAGTAAAACCGGATGCCCGCATCACAGGATTTCTGCTCAGAGGTAGCTATCTCCGTATCAAGAATATTGAGAGCATCGGCATTCAGGTAACCCAAGCTCATCATACTCAAAGTGAAAACTTCAGAATTTTCAATGCCTCCCACAATATACTTGAAAATATTTCGGCTCACGATGGTATGGGAATTGGATTCTATCTTATCAAGAAATGTGCGCACAATTATTTCATCAACTGTGATGCCTACAACAATTTCGATACCGTTTCGGAAAACGGAAAAGGTGGCAACAGTGACGGATTCGGATGTCATCCAGGTACGCTCGATAGCGAAGAGAATGTGTTTGTTGGCTGCAGAGCATGGTATAACAGCGATGATGGATACGACCTCATCAACGCACAAGCTCCGGTAAAGTTTATCTATTGCATCGCCTATAAAAACGGATATGCCAGCATCAATGGTGAAGATAAGAAAATAGCCGATGGAAACGGATTCAAATGTGGTGGCTACGGCATGGGAAAGGTGGCTAGGACAAAGTTTGAAAAAGCACCCATGCACATGGCGGAAAACTGCATCTCGGCAGCCAATCGTGCCAATGGATTTTATGCCAACCACCATCTAGGGGGACTGCACTTTATCCGGTGTTCTGCTTATAAAAATGGTGGTGCCAACTATAATATGACCAATAGGAAAGACCGAACTGAAACTGGCAACAGTAATGTAAATGGCTATGGTCACATCATAGAAAACTGCCTTTCATACGGCTCGGATGCCATCAAAAGCAAAAAACACCTGACAATGGTAGATGGCAACAAGAAGGACTGTCTCATACAAAACAATTCCTTCATTTGGAATTCGGTTACCCAGAAATGGGATAACAATGAAAAACTGACCAAAAACAGTTTCAAGAGCTTAGATGCCAAAGAACTTCTGGTTGCACGAGACAACCAAGGCATGCTGCAACCCTTCCATTTCCTGGAACAAACCCAACCTAGCAATTATGGATGTAATTTTGCTGATTACCAACGTATGGTAAATGAATACAAAAACAAATAAAATCATAAATATCCATCAATATGTACGATAGAACAAATAATATTGATGGATAAAACTTACTTTTGCAGCAGAAACAACCAAATGGCAATCATAATTTTCAAATATATTATAAAAAGTACATAACAAACAATAAGGAAACATGAAAAGAATTCTCATTATAACATTAGCCCTTTTGAGCCTGGTACTGAATGTAAGTGCTAAAATTCACACCATAGGCGACTCAACCATGACTGATTATGACCAGACAGAACCAGACCAGAAAGGTATGTATGGCTGGGGACAGGTGTTTGGTGATTATTTCTGCAATGGTATGACGGTAAAAAACTGGGGCGACCGTGGTGAGAGCGCCCGCAGTTTCTATCGCAAGTTTTGGTCTAAGACCAAAGCAGAAATCAAGAAAGGAGACTATGTTCTCATTCAATTCGGCCATAACGATCAAAAATCGGTAACAACAGATGTTTATCGTGAATATTTAAGTAGGTTTATATGTGAAACGCGTGAACTTGGTGCCACTCCTATCCTTGTGACATCCATTTGTCGCAAGCTCTTTGAGGGCACCAAGCTATCACGCCTCGGACGTATAGACAATGGTAAGGCACATGGTGTGGATGAGAACAACCACACTTACGACTACCCTTATCACATGAAGAAAGTGGCCGATTCCTTGAAGGTAGAATGCCTGGATCTTACAACAGCCTGTAAGGAATACATGGAATCTTGGGGACCAGAAGGTTGCAAGCAGTTCTTCCCTTCAGGTGGTTCTACCCACACCAATGAACTGGGCGCAAGAGTCAATGCCCAATTGGTGGCACAATTGATGTACAAGGCAAATATCCTCAAAAAATACATCAATATCAGCCAGATCAGTCTTCCCAGAAATAATGGCAAAATAACTGCCGTTACCAATTCCAAGAATGAATCTGATTCTGCTGAAGAAGACTGGAACTACTATATGGTAAAGACCGGTGCCGATGGTTTTGCCGTATTTGGCAATCTTTCAGGCGAAAACCTCGCCGTTCCGGAAGGACTGATTGCCTATGGTGTAATTCAAGGTACAGAGAAGCATCTGGTGAAACTCGTAAAGGTGGGCAACGTGATACCTGCCCAGGTAGGCATTATCGTAAGAGGCAAGCCTAATACCGAGTATTCGCTGACAGCCACCACGGAGTCTCCGATGTTCAAACGCCAAAAGCAGAACCTGCTCAAGGTGAGTGAAAAAACAGGAAACGTTAAAGCCAATGAAAACGGTTTCTACAACTATCTCTTTACGAGTGAAAGAAAGAAAATCACTTTCATTCCTTCAGATGGTAAGACCCAGCTGCGCATCAAAAGAGCTTATCTGGTAAGTCCAGACAAGCTAGAGAACATTACCATTGAACGCAGGCAGAATACCGGCAATACAATGGCAAAATAGAAAAAAGCAAAATCATTTCACGTGTCACAATATAAAACTTTAAACAATGAACAAGAAAACTTTCATGATTCAAGCTGTTCTTTCCGCTTGCTGCATTATCACTTCTTGCAGCAGCGACACGGTGAATGGCGATAAAGAATATTTTACTCGTAGGCAAATAACCTATGTGCAGGAAGATGAAAGTAAGATTTTCTTCTTTGATAACGAGGATGGAACGACCAAGGTAACTTACGACCATAAGTATCCTATCCAGATCAACGGCGACAATCAGGCAAAATTGACAACATACGTAGGAACCGTAACCATCCCTAAGACTTTTGTCGTGGAAGGAAAAACTTACGGAAAAAGTTACCGAGTAACCAGCGTGGACGAGATGGCTTTTGCCAATAATACCACACTCACCAAGCTTACGCTGCCAGAGTCTATCACTGCTTTCGGGAAAGGTGCCTTTACCAACTGTTCGGCACTGACAGACATCAACATCCCTGCTGCAATCCAGGATATTCCAAGCGCCTGCTTTGCTCAATGCAAGAAGATGGCAGCCTTCACCATGCCCGAGCAGGTTAAGACCATAGGCAACCTGGCATTCGCCAACTGCGCCAATGCAAACAAGATAGAGCTCAACGAGGGCATCACCACCATAGGTGAACGTGCCTTTCTGGGGTGCTCATCTATCAAGGAAATCACTCTGCCTAGTACCGTCTGCAAAATAGGTGGCAATGCTTTCTACAGAGCCAGCAAACTGACCAAGATTCACTGCAAGGCGACAACACCTCCTGCATTGTCAGATTCCTTGGGCGATTACATATCAAAGGCTACACTCTTTGTACCAACAGGGAGCAAGAGTGCATACGAAGCTGATAAGCTCTGGAGCAAGTTTAATACAATTGAAGAAGAATAAGTCATGAAACATATATTATTCACCCTACTCTTTGCCTCTGCCAGCATCTCTGGTATGGCACAAAATACAAAGACTATTCAGGGAACTATCACCGACGGAAACGGCGAACCTGTGATTGGTGCTACCATCAAAGTAGGCAAATTGGGTACCATTACCGATATAAATGGCAACTATACGCTATCTGTTCCTAACAGCACTCACCAAGTTGAAGTTTCCTACATCGGCATGAAGACCCAAAAAGTCAGCATCAAAGGCAACAAGGCTAGTACCACCCTGCAGGAAGATTCCAAAATGATGGACGAAGTGGTGGTTATCGGTTATGGTTCCGTTAAAAAAGGTGATGTAACCAATGCCGTAGCCAAAGTAAAGGGAGACCAGTTGAAAGACCGTCCTGTGAGTAATATTGCAAGTGCTTTGCAGGGAGAGTTGGCTGGTGTTGAAATCCGTACCACCAGCGGTGCGCCAGGCAGTGGCGTTCAGATCAACGTGCGTGGTGCAACCTCTATCAACGAGAGTGGCAACTCAAATCCTCTCTTTGTGGTAGATGGCGTTCCAATGGACGAAGATTTCGACCTCGTCAACCTCAACCCTCAGGACATCGAGAGCATCGAAGTATTGAAGGATGCCTCATCCAGCGCCATCTATGGAAGCCGTGGTGCCAATGGTGTAGTAATCATCACATCCAAGAAAGGTAATGATGACGGCAAGGTGAGAGTAAACTTCAGTGCCGACTATTCCCTGAGCACTCCCGAACGATACATGGACATCATGAGTCCTACTGAGTGGATTGAATGGAGAAAGAAGGCTAACAATGTGCGCTACGTCAACCAATATGGATTAAAGGGTGCAAAGGAAACCGATACTTACGCTGAACGCATCGCCATCATCGGCAGTGTGAGCGTAAACTATGTAAACGATCCTCGATGGGATATGCCAAACTATGGCGGTCTCTCTCTCATCGACTGGCAGAAGGAAATCTTCCAGACAGCCCTGGCACAAAATTACAACCTCTCTGTTTCATCAGGCAACAAGAAGAGCAACTTCCGTGCTTCCCTGGGCTATGTGAACCAGGAAGGTATCGTTATCAAGACAGGATTCGAGCGCATCAATCTTAAGATGAGCGCACAGACCACCATCAAGGACAAGTTGACCTTGGGATTCGACCTGGCTCCACAATTTACCGTTACCAAGGGGGGCAACGTGGACGGCAAGGGCAATACCGCCCAGCTGGCCCTGACCCTGGCTCCGGTTGCCGAAGCCGAAGCCGGACTCTATACCAGTGCCCAGCCATACACCCACTATCTCTGGGCAGGAAGTGCGATTAGTCCTATTGCCAACATGGAATACTCCAGCTATCGTGACGAGAAAATCCGACTCAATGCATCTGCTTTTGCCCGTTATCAGATTCTTCCGGAACTGACAGCCGAAGTTTCGGGCAGCTGGTTATTCGTGAACAGCGAGCGCCATCGCTTCACCCCAAGCAGCCTTAATAGATATTGGGCTTCTTATCCTGAAGGATATTATAGCAACGGAAGCTGGACAGGTAGTCGCAGCCATAAATATTTAGGTCAAGCCACAGCCACTTATAACAAGGATTTCGGCAAGCATCATCTCAATGTGGTGGGCGGCTGGTCTGTGGAAATGACCAAGGACGGAAGTTCTTACACCATTGGTGCCACACAATATCCAAACAATGCCCTGAATGGCGGATTCTCGGATATGACCACCGTTACATTGAAGAATGTATCTGCTGTTTATAACACAGAAGACCGACTGGTATCTTACTTTGGCCGTGCAGAATATGGCTTCGATAGCCGCTATTTACTCAATGCCAGCATCCGAAGAGATGGTAGCAGCCGATTCGGAAAGAATAAAAAATGGGGCACCTTCCCTGCCGTTTCTGGTGCATGGAGAGCCAGCAACGAGAAGTTCTGGAAGAACAACTGGCTGGTAAATCAGGCAAAACTCCGTATAAGCTATGGTGTAAATGGCTCTAACTCTATCCCGAGCAACTCTGCCTATGGCATACTCAGTAACAGCAACTATAGCCAGGACGGCAAACTGACCACGGGTTTCATCCCGGGAAGCACCGCCAATGATGATTTGGGATGGCAGAAGACGGATTCATGGAATGCCGGTATCGACCTGGGGCTCTTCAACAACCGCATTTCTTTGGCTGTGGATTACTACATGAAGAATATCCGTGATATGCTTTATCAGATAACTCTACCTGCAGATATGGGTTATACCCGTGGATATACCAATGTGGGTAACATCCGGAACACGGGTATCGAACTGGAATTGAAAACAGAGAACCTGACGGGCAGATTGCGCTGGACCACCAACTTCCAGTTCTCCTGGAACAAGAATAAGGTGATAGACCTGGGCGCCAACTCCACCATCTTCACGGGTTACTCCAACTCGACCCAGGTTATCGAGGTGGGTCGCCCTGCGGGTGAATTCTATCTCTACTATGCCGTGGGCGTTTACGAAACAGCCGAGGATTTGAAAAAATATCCTACCCAGACGGGATCGGTGGTTGGTTCAGTAAGATACCGTGATATCAGTGGTCCTAATGGTGTGCCTGATGGCAAGATTACCGAGGCCGACCGTGTTCACATGGGACATCCGCAGCCATCATGCACCTATGGTATAACCAACAGCTTCAAGTATAAGAATTGGACAGCCTCTTTCCTCATTACGGCACAGACTGGTGGTAAGATATATGGTGCGCTAGGCCGTGCCTTCGACCGTCAGGGTATGGGAACATCGGTGAATGTATTGAGAAAGTGGAAGAACATGTGGTTCTCTGAAAGCGACCCGGGCGATGGCTATACACCACGTGCATGGGGATCGGGTATCAACGAAGAGTATGATAGCCGCTGGCTCTACAGCAGCGACTTCATCAAGTTGAAGAATGTTACCCTGGCATACAACTGGCACATGCCTAAAAAGGCATTTATCAGTAACGTCCGCCTCAGTGCCAGTGTAGAGAATGTATTCATGATTGATTCATATGATGGGGGATATTCACCAGAAAGCAACAACTCAACAAGCCGCATCTCAAGCTACGATTACGGAGCATATCCAATGGCAAGAACATTCAATTTTGGTGTAAATATTCAATTCTAAACAAGCAAAACGATTATGAAACTATATCAGTATATTATAATAGGTGTAGCAGCCCTGAGTCTCACAGCCTGTGATGATTTCCTCACGGTAACACCAAAGAATACGGAGACCACAGATAACTTCTATCAGACAGAAGCTCAGATGGACCAGGCTCTTACCGGACTTTACGGAACGCTGAAGCCTATACCTAAGTATCTCTTCGCCATGAGCGAACTTCGTTCAGACAATACCTGGGTGCTCACAGACAGCAAGCAGAACGACTATGCCGATGTGGCCACCTTTAATGCCAATGGTCTTCTTACCGACAACATCGTGTCGGGATGCTGGAGCGATTACTTCAAGATTGTATCCGCCGCCAACACTTTCCTCGACAAGATAGAGGAACTCGACTTCAACGACCAGAAGGTAAAGAAGCAGTATAAGGCAGAGGCACGCTGCATCAGAGCCCTGGGTTACTTCGACCTGGTCAGATTCTTTGGCAGAGTTCCTGCTCCTACCCATATCCTCACTACCAACCAATCGTTTGAATTGGGACAGAGCGAGGCGCTAGATGTATATAACAGCATCATCGTACCCGATTTGCAGTATGCGGTAGAAAACCTAGCAGAGACAGCTTCCGACTATCAGGGCAAGGCACACAACGAGCGCCTTACCCAGGTGGCAGCCAAGGGATTCCTGGGTAAAGTATATCTCACCATGGCAGGCTTCCCACTCAACGATACAGCCAAGAAAGCAGAGGCACAACAGCTCTTCAAGGAGGTTATCGATTATGCCACAGCCAAGAACAAGTATTGGATGGCTGACATGGACGCTTGGAACCAGAGCTGGCTGCACGAGAACGATAACAAGTATGCCATCTTCGAGATTCAGTATATCGCAGAAGCCGGACAGGGCAATCCGATGGTAACACTCACCGTACCTAGCAACCCAGGCACAGACTGGTGCGGCAACAACCTCGTGACTGGTACCCACGTTTATATAGAACGAGGACTCCAGCGCCACTTCATTGCCAAAGATGAAATTACGGGAGAATATATAGACAAACGTGCCGACGGAACCCTCAACCTCAAGGAGACTGTAGATGAAGACGGTAACATCGTAACCAGCGAAGGAAAAACGTTCTATACAAAGTATTTCGAAAGCAAGGTGAAGCGTGCCAAGTTTGGAATGTCGGATATGGATGCCACTATCGTTGATCGCAGCTACTGGCCACAGAACTTCCAGCTACTCCGCATCGAAGACATCATGTTGCTTTATGCAGAGTGCGTGGGCAATACCATCGAAGGCAGAGAACTGGTGAACAAGATTCGTCGCCGAGCAGGACTTGCTGATCTGGACATCAACTTATCTGAAGAAGAATTCCAGAAGGCTGTGCAGGATGAGCGCAGATACGAACTTGCCGAAGAAGGCGTAAGATGGTTTGACCTGGTTCGCAGAAACGAGTATGTAGATACCATCAAACAGATGTTCTTCAACGATGATGATACTGAGAATGGCACCTACAGACAATATGCCAACCGTGTGAATGCCGACATGTATCTCTATCCTATCCCACAAAGTCAGATAGAAGTACGCAAAGGTCTATATATCCAGAACAAGGGATACTAATATGCCGCAAAATCATCTTAAATAAGAAGAATGACTGACTTTTACATGATAAGAATAACGGCTTTTCAATGAAAAAGGTGCCTTTCAAGGCATAAATGACATAACAAAAAAAATCATAAGATGAAGAAAATTATCTGCATTTTATTCGCAGCCATGAGTCTGATGCCGGTAGCTGCCAAGAAACAGCCAGCCGTGGTGATACTCACAGCAGGACAGTCGAACACCGATGGTAGAGTGATGAATACAGAACTTCCTGCCGAAATACAACAGCAGAAATACAAATACTGCCAGTGGAGTTTTGGCTCCAGCCGTCTGTCGGGTGAAGGAAAATTTGAGACTTTCTGGCCTCGAATCAACAATAAGAACAAGCCGGGACGCTGGGCTTACGACGCCATCGTATATTGGAACGTAGAGAAGAAACTGAAGAAGAATTTCTACGTCATCAAGGAGAGTCTGGGCGGCACAGCCATCGACACCCTCTGCACCAGCAAGCAATACTGGAATGCTTCACCAGCATACCTTGCCAAAAACGTGGCTTCCGACAAGGGCGGAAAGAGCCTGCTCAAGGCTTTCACCGAGAATATCGGTGCCTGCATCGACAACCAGCTGAGCCATCTGCCAGAGGGATACGACATCAAATTCATGCTCTGGCACCAGGGAGAAAGCGACCGCCATCAGGCAAAGAACTACTATCACAACCTGAAGCAGATGCTCACCTATATCCGCACCTATCTTGTAGAGAAAACAGGCAATAAGAAGTATGCCAACCTACCTATTATAATAGGTGGAATCTCACATAAGAGCAAGCAGTGGAGCCAAGGGGTGGAAGATGCGCAGCATCAACTTGCCCAGGAAGACAAGAATATCTATGTGGTAGATGTGCCAAATGCCAGTCTGCGCAGCGATGTTCTGCACTTCGACGCCAATGGTGCTCAGGAGTTGGGCAACAAGATGTTCCAGCTCATCGAGAAAAAGAAACTTCTCAAGTAAATATTGCAGCATTCTAGTAACACCGCATTTCACGGTGTCACTAGAATTTTTCTCTCCCAACAAGAAAAACACCTTTTCTTATACTCCTTACAAAAGAAACAGAAAAGGCATCCTCTGAAGAAGAAAAATCGATATACTACATTTTAAACCTTAGTTTTCATTGTTTAAAAAGCTCAAAAAGTACAAAAAGGCCAGTTTTTGTACAATCAGACACCATTTTTAGGAAAAACAACGCTAAATTTGCCATCGAAATCATAAAACAATATGTTATAACTATTAAACAACTAATTTATGGATAAAGTGAACAATCAAGACAAAGCGTCGGCAATAATCTGGAAACCATTTTCCAAAAGATTGCTTACTATGGCTTCAGCCATAGCTATTACTGCGAGTGCTTTTGCACAGTCAAGAACCATCACAGGTAAGATTGTAGATGCCAATGGCGAACCAGTCATTGGAGCTTCTGCTATCGTGAAAGGCACATCCAATGGCAGTATTACAGATTTAGATGGTAAGTTCTCTATCAAAGATGTACCAGAGAACGGAACTATCACAGTAAGTTATATTGGTTATAAATCACAGACTATTTCCGTGAAGGGAAAAAATACAATCAGTATCGTCTTGCAGGAAGATAATACCAGCCTGGATGATGTTGTAGTTATCGGCTATGGATCTGTGAAGAAGAGTACATTGACTGCTGCCGTTTCCAAGATGGATGCCAAGGGCATAGAGAATCGTACCCTGGCACGTGCGGAGACAGCCCTGCAAGGTCAGCTTGCCGGTGTACAGGTGAGAACCACCAATGGTGAACCTGGTGCAGATATGCAGATCCGCGTACGCGGTGCTGCTTCTGTCAATGCCACCTCCGATCCATTATATGTAGTTGATGGTGTGCCTATGGACAATCTTAGTGGCATCAATCCTGCCGACATCCAGAGCATTGAGGTATTGAAGGATGCAGCTTCTGCTGCCATCTATGGATCTCGCGGCTCCAATGGTGTTGTCATGGTAACAACCAAGAAGGGAAAGAGTGGAAAACCGCAGATTTCGTTCAATGCGCAATATGGTATCCAGCAGATGGAAAAGAAGCTGGATGTATTAAGTCCCACAGAATGGATGGAGTTCCACTTGAAATATAATGATGCGTATTATCTGTCACAGGCAAAGGCTAAGGGAGTAACCAATGCCAGCATCAAGGATAGTAATGAAGTGCGCCTGAAAAATCTGAATCTTGCTGCACCTGACTATAAGGTTGTTCTGGATGAACGCTGGTTCCAGTATTTGAGCCAGGACATCCGTGATGCTCATACTTATACTGCTACCGATGAGCCATTGTCGCTGCTCGATTGGCAGGATGAGTTCTATCGCAATGCTGTCATCCAGGATTATAACATCAATGTGGCTGGTGGCAGCGACCGCACCTCTTATATGTTCTCTGGTGGTTATATGAATCAGGAAGGTATTGCGCGAGGTACTGGCTATGAGCGTTTCTCTCTTCGCACAAAGATAGAATCCAAGATTAATAATTATATTACAGTGGGGCTTAACCTTGCTCCAACCTACATTGTTCAAAATGGCTCCGGAATGGCTAATGGTAAAGAGTCGCAGGCACATCAGGTATTGGTCTTTGCACCAGTATCAGGTCCTGGTATCGGCTATATGACAAATGCCAATGGTAATGAAAAGTATCTTTGGGGCAGTCCGAACCAGTCGAGTCCTACCTATTATATGGATGTCAACACCAATCAGAGCCGCATTATGAAGCTGGCAGCCAATGGCTTTTTGCGCATTACTCCTATCAAGAACCTGAGCGTAGAATTGACTGGTGCCGCCCAATATTACGACAAGGATGCCAATGCCTACTATACCACATCCGCTTCCAAAAATTGGATGTTGGGCGAAGGTGCAAAGTCTTCCGGACTTCATCAGACAGCACGTTATTTGGAAACTCTGTTACAGGCCGTTGTCAACTATAACTTTACCTTGGGTAAAATTCACGATTTCAATGCTATGCTTGGTGCATCTACGGAGAAGACCAATGTTGGTTATAATACAAACCAGAACTTTAGCGGTCCATTTGCGAATGATGCCATCCAGGGCTCCTTCGATGGTTCGATAGTGGGTGTGTCTGCCAATACCGTAACCGAACTGACTCCCAAGAAGCTGACTTCCTTTTTCGGACGTCTGCAATATAATCTTGCCGAAAAGTATATATTTTCTGCCAGTTTGCGTTATGATGGTTGCTCAGTATTCGGTTCCGACAACAAGTGGGGTGTATTCCCGGCTGCATCTGCGGGATGGTTGGTTTCAAACGAAAAGTTTTTCAAGAACTGGGACATCAAGTGGTGGAATACGTTCAAAATCAGAGCCAGCTATGGTGAAACCGGTAACAATAATATCAGCAATACAGCAGCATATCCAACATTGACTGCAACTTCCTATGCCGGTCAGAATGGCTACTATGCCTATTCTTTGGGTAACAACAAACTAGGCTGGGAAAAGACCAAGAGTACTGATGTGGCTGTAGATTTGGCTTTCTTCAATAACCGCATCCAATTGTCGTTCGACTACTATACCAAGAAGACTACCGATTTGCTCTATCAGGTGCCTGTGCCTGGAGCTTCCGGATTCTCAACTGTTTGGGACAACCTGGGTGATATTGACAACCATGGTTTCGAAATAGAATTGAATACCAAGAATCTGATCGGTTCATTCAAGTGGGATACCTCTTTCAATGTATCGTATAATCAGAATGAAGTAAAGTCGCTCGGAACAGATAACACCCCTGTATATTCAGGCTTCAGTGGCAGCAATTATTCCAATGTGCTGATGGTAGGCAAGCCTATCAACACATTCTGGATGTACGATGCCGTAGGTGTCTGGAAAACTCAGGCAGAAATCGATGCCTACAGTACGGCTCACAATGGCACACCGGTTACCTTCGAGGGCAAGACCATCAAGCCTGGTGATCTCCGTTATCGCGATGTGAACAACGACGGCAAGTTTACTGCTGATGACAAGGATTTTCTGGGACAGCCTACTCCTAAGTATGTTTTTGGTATGACCAATACCTTCCACTGGAAGGATTTCGATATGTCTGTATTGATGACAGCACAGACTGGCGGTAAGATTTTCGGTGTATTCGGTAGAGCTAACGACCGTCCAGGCATGGGTACAAGATCCAATGTCTTGGGACGATGGAGAAACGCATGGTGGAGCGAAGAAGAACAAGGAGACGGCAAGACTCCTTACATCTTGAGTACTACTACCAGTGCCACCCTCGATTCCCGCTGGCTATACTCATCAGATTACCTGCGTATCAAGAACCTGACTATCGGCTACAAGTTGCCTATCAGTCCAAAATTGATTTCATACGCCCGTATTTACTTCTCTGTAGAAAACCTGAAATGCTGGAACCACTATTATGGTGGTTATTCGCCAGAAGCAGCCAATTCTGCTTCCAGCTCTGTACCAGGTGGTCAAAGTGCGTTGGGCCTTGATTATGGTAGTTATCCATTATCACGAACCTATACGCTTGGCATTAACATCAATTTCTAACCAATCATTAAAATTCAAAGAATATGTTTAAGATTAAGAATATATTATGGATGGGAGTTCTGGCTTTGGCCTGTGCATCATGCAGTGATGATTACCTGACAACACCCCCTTCTGATCTGATTTCATCAGAAACTTTTTATAAAAGTTCTACCCAGTCTGAACAAGCCATTATTGGCCTATATGCTGATATGTCAACCTTTGACCTGGATGGATATGTTTATCTTTCAGAGTGCCGGTCGGACAATCTTTGGGTGGACCCACGCCCAAATGCCTTGAAAGAATATTCTGAGGTTGGCACTTTCCGTGCCGGCTACGATATTGTTACTTTCAACAAAGTCTGGAACTTGCTGTACAAAACCATCTATGATGCCAATGTAGTATTGTCCAAGATTGATGGCACGGAATTCAAGTCTGAGAGCACCAAAGAGCAGTTTACGGGTGAAATCCGCTTCATGAGAGCCTGGGCATATATGGAACTGGCACGCCTTTTCGGCAATGTGCCTATCATAGACAAGCCCGTATCTCCTGCAGAGTCAAAGACTATCAAACAGTCTGCAGCAAAGGAAGTATTCAGTAAAATGGTGATTCCTGATCTTATAGAGGCAGTAAACCTTTTGCCTTACAAAAACAAGATGGTAAGTGCTACGGGCTCTTCTGTAAGTTCAGAAGGTCGTGCAGACAAGATTGCTGCTCAGGCGATGCTGGCACGTGCCTATATGACCATAGCAGGTTATCCTTTCAATGAGACCAGTGCCAAGTCATCAGCCAAAACGCTTCTCAAGGAGATTCTTGAATATTCTGCACAGAACAGTAATGCCTATTGGGCACCCGACATTACAGAATGGAGAAAGCAATGGACCCCCAACTCAGACTATTACAATAAATATAGCATTTTTGCCATTCAGCACCGTTTGAAGGAAGGCCGCAGCGATGTTGTTTTCAACATGACTCCTGCACTGGCTCCATCTTATACATCAAAGCGCATCTATGGCAATCATATCTATGTAGAGAAGAGTCTGGAATATGAATTTGAGCGTACATTCTCTAATGGCAACAGAGATTTGAGAGGTATCGGGTATAGCACCCTGGAAAGCATGGCTGCCGAGAAAAACTTTAATGAGTATGCCAATTCCAAAGGTTTATATACTACCGATGAAGGAAAGATTGTAGATGTCTATGAAAAGACTATTTTCTATAAGTTTACTCCATCCATACATAAGATGGCTGCTCTCGGAATGTCGTTTGATGAGAGTCAGATGAAGAACAATTCAGACTGGCCTATCAATTATCCAATTCTCCGACTTGAAGACATGATGTTGATGTATGCAGAAATTCTTACAGAAGAAGGAAACATCGATGAAGCCATGAAGCTGGTGAATAAAATCCGCGAGCGTGCAGGAATCGATGATGCAGCCGCTTCATCAAAGGAAGAAGCCATGAAAGCCATCAAGCGTGAACGCCGCCTGGAACTGGCTGGTGAAGGTATCCGATGGTTTGATGAAGTACGTTATGGAGAGTGGAAAGAACTGACCGAAAAGATGTTCGATCGCTACAATAATCCTGACGGAACGGATAAGGCCGATATAAGAAACTATCTTTGTCCTATCCCTCTAAAGCAGATGACCGCTGTTCCTGGTCTTTATAACCAGAATGAGGGATATTAAAAAAGACGCAACAGATATATTTATTATAGAATAAAATTAAGATATCATATATGCGGTTTTTTGGTTTAATTTTATTTTGCTGGTTGAGCATGGAGCCTTCGGGCATCCATGCTCAAGATATTTCCATCGCCAAGTATGCCGGAAATAGGCAGGCAGCACTCTCCTTCACCTTCGATGACGGTCTGAAGGAGCAATATTCCATCCTCTTCCCGAAGATGAAAGAACTGGGAATCAAGGGCACCTTTTGCCTCATCGGTTCCCGTATGGAGCATCAACCCAAGAATCCTGAGAAACAGACCTTCTCTTGGGAACAGGCTAAGAAAATGTCACTGGACGGACAGGAAATGACGAGTCATGGTTACAATCACAAGAACGTTACCAAGCTGACGGCAGAAGAGCTGCGCTACGAGGTGCAGCACAATGACACGCTCATCCATAAGCGCATCGGCATTTTCCCTCGCACCTTTTTCTATCCAGGCAACAGGAAGAGCGATGAAGCTGTGGCGTTTTGCAGCAAAGACCGTGTAGGAACGCGAACCTTCCAGATCAGTCTTGGCAACAAACGCACCCCGGAATGGTTTGAGAATTACCTTCAAGGAGTGATTGATAAAGGAGAATGGGCAGTGACAATGACCCATGGCATCTGTATTGGCTATGACAGCCTTGGCGATGAAACCCGCCTCTGGAAGATGTTCGATTATGCCCTGAAGCAGGAAAAAGCCGGAAAGCTTTGGATTGCCACCTTCCATGATGTGGCAGCATATCAGCAGGAACGTGACAATACCACCCTGAAGATAAAAAACAAGAAGAACCAAGTGGTGGTCACCCCGAAGATGAAACTCAACAAAAACATCTTCCAGGTGTCACTCACCTTAGTTTTGGATTTCCACCCCGTCAAGGCGATGCAGGACGGAAAGGAGATTCCTGTAAAATATAATAACGAGAAATATCTAATTCAGATAGAACCATCAAAAGGAAAGGTGATCATCAGCAGATGACCACCTTTTTCTTTTCTTGATACCTCACGTTTTGCTAGGTATCAAGAAAAGAAAAAGGTTTCCCATGCCATTAAATATTTTTATACCAGTTTTTCTTGGCATAACCATTTTTTCTCTGTATCTTTGCAAAAAGTTAAGCTACAGCAGTCTAGTAGTACGAATATTCAAAAAGTATCGGATATGACAAATTACAATCTCAGAAAGCTGCCGGCAGGCATCCAGTCGTTCAAGAAAATAAGAGAAGAGAACTATCTCTATGTTGATAAGACCGACATTATTTGGAAATTAGTAACCAACGGCTATACGTATAATTACCTGAGCCGTCCTCGCCGATTCGGCAAGTCATTGCTTGTCGATACGCTACAGTCGTACTTCGAAGGAAAGAAAGAACTCTTCGAGGGATTGAAAATCATGTCATTGGAGAAAGAATGGAAATCATATCCCGTTGTTCGACTCGACATGAGTATGGCTGATGCCACCCCCGAAGGTATCAAGGCTTACTTTGACGAGACCTTTGCCAAATACGAAACCCAATATGGCATAACACCAAGATCCCTGACCGCTCTGTCAAACCGATTCAAGAACATCATCGTTGCAGCATACGAACAGACCGGTCTGCAGGTTGCCGTGCTCATTGATGAGTATGATGCACCCCTACAGCACTCCTGGAAGACTCCGGAACACAAGGCATGCACGGAAGTATATCGCACCGTGTTCTCTGTACTTAAGAATGCTGATGAATACGAGAAGCTTGTCTTTATCACGGGCATCACCAAGTTCACCCAGATTTCATTGTTCTCGGTGCTCAACAATCTTTCCAACATCAGTTTCTTACCGGAATATACCCCAATCTGCGGTATTACCGAAGAGGAAATCCGGGAGAATTTCATGCCAGAAATTGAAAAAATGGCAACACGTAACAAATGGTCCGTACAGGAAACTCATGATAGATTAAAGGCTTATTACGATGGCTACCACTTCTCAGAAGAAAACATGGTGGACATCTACAATCCTTATAGCCTGATCAATGCACTACAGCAATCCAAATTGAGTAATTTCTGGGCAGCATCGGGTGCCACCTCTCTCATCCCTAAGTTTGTAAACAATGCCGAGTTGCGCCTAGGCGATTTCGACCATTGCCGCATCCTACGAAATATACTGGAGCAATCTGATGTAACAGGCGGTGGAGCAGCCCTGTTCCTCTATCAATCGGGCTATCTCACCATCAAGGATAGCGATGAATTCGGCTACATCTTGGGATTCCCTAACGAAGAAGTGAAACAAGCTCTCTATGAGATGGTTCTCCCTGCCTTGACCCTGCGAGAGGAAGGCGATATCCAGTCATTGCAAGCCAATCTGTACTACCAGTTAGGAACAGGCCAGTTGGCAGAAGCCATGAAATCAATGAAGGCTCTCATTGCCGATGTGCCATATAGCAATAAGAAGCTTGCCTCCATGGATATGGAAGAACGTTACCGCCTCATCATCAGCACCATCCTCAATGCCATCGGACTGAAGGTTGAAGTGGAGCATATGCTCGCCACAGGTAGAATCGATATTCTCGCTACCACATCAAGATACATCTATGTTATAGAATTAAAGCTGAAAAACAATGGTGGCAAGGAAGCTGCCGTCAAGCAAATCATCAAAAACCAATATCTTGAGCCGTTCAAGGCAGACAAGCGAGAAGTGATAGGACTGGGAATCGAACTGGATGATGAAGGAAAAGGACTGCTGGATTGGGAAAAAGCATAAAGAAGAAAGAAAAGAATAAAAAAAGATATAAAGAAAAGACTATAACAAGAAAAAGATGATCTTGCGTTTGCGGGGTCATCTTTTTTTCTGCAATTCCTTGACTTTTTGGCAAAACACCTAGCATATTTGTACTATTTTACATTTTTAAGAATCATAATACTGCTATTATTGAGTATTTTTCGCTATCTTTGCAGACGAAGAATAAACAATTAAGAACAACTTAATAAAACCCGATATGATGAACTATAAAAGAAATCATAAATTCATAGGATTATCCTTTGCTATGGCATTGATGTCATCACTCAACTGCCAGGCACAGTTGCTCCCTACCCCTACGCAGGAAGCCAAACCGGGCGTAAGATGGTGGTGGATGGGATCTGCCGTGGATCAAGAGAATCTGAAGTGGAACCTTGGCGAATACGCCAAGGCGGGTATCGGTGCCGTAGAAATCACACCGCTCTATGGTGTGCAGGGCAACGACAAGAACGCTATCCCGTATCTCTCGCCTAAATGGATGGATATGCTCAAATTTGTAGAGAAGGAAAACAAGCAGGTGGGCATTGAAACCGATATGGCTACAGGAACAGGTTGGCCTTTCGGTGGTCCTTGGGTACCTATCAGCGAAGCGGCATGCAAGGCGGTGTTCGTAGATACCATCGTGGATGTGAAGCAGAAACTGATGGAGATAGAATTCAACGTGCCACAGAAAGAACGTGCCTTCGCCAAGCTGAAGGTCATCAAGGCATTCCCTGTGGAAGGAGAAAAATACAAGAAACGAGTCATCGCCCTCTATGAGAGCCGTACCCGACAGAAGGTGAAACGTGCTGCTCCTGGAGGAGAAGGCTATGTAATCGACCACTTCGACTCTACTGCCGTGGCTAATTATCTGCAGCACATCGACAGCGCCTTCGTGGCATCGAAGACTCCATATCCTCATACCTTCTTCAACGACAGCTACGAGGTGTATGGTGCCAACTGGACACCTACCCTCTTGACAGAATTCGAGAAATATCACGGATATAAACTGCAGGATAAGTTCCCGGAGTTCCTTGATGGCGATGCTGTGGTGGTAAGCGATTACCGTGAAACCCTGGGCGACATGCTGCTCCATAACTTCACCGAACAGTGGACCAAATGGGCAAACAAGCGTGGTGCCATCACCCGCAACCAGGCACATGGTTCACCAGCCAATCTCATCGACTGCTATGCTGCCGTTGACATCCCGGAGATTGAAGGCTTCGGACTGACCGACTTCGGCATCAAGGGACTGCGCAAGGATCCGGGAAAGACCCGTCCTAACTTCAGCGACCTGAGTATGCTGAAATATGCTCCATCGGCTGCGCACATCACCGGAAAGAAATATACATCCAGCGAAACCTTCACCTGGCTCACCGAGCACTTCCGCACATCCCTGAGCCAGATGAAACCGGATATGGACCTGATGTTCTGTGCCGGCGTAAACCATATGTTCTTCCATGGCACAGCCTATTCGCCAAAGAACGATCCATGGCCAGGATGGAAGTTCTATGCTTCGGTGGATATGAGTCCTACCAACAGCATCTGGCGCGATGCTCCGGAACTGATGAAGTACATCACCAACTGCCAGACCTATCTGCAGTGGGGACAGCCAGACAACGATTTCCTGGTTTATCTGCCAGTAAGAGATATGTGGCGCAAGGATACCAAGAACTGGCTGATGCAATTCGACATCCACAGCATGGCGAAGAAAGCACCTGAGTTTATCAAGGTGATTCTCGACATCGACAAGGCAGGATTCGACTGCGACTACATCAGCGACAAGTATCTCCGCACGTGTACCTTTAAGAACGGTATGATTGAAACGGCTGCCGGAACCCGATACAAGGGCATCATCATCCCAGGCAACAACATCATGCCAAGCGACGTGATTGAGCACATCTCTGCCCTCAAGGCACAAGGCGCCAAGATCATCAAGGGCGACAACATCAAGGCGATGGAACAGGCGGCCAAACCGGAACTGATGAGAAAGAACCTGGGTTTGAAGATGATCCGCCGCAACAACAGCATCGGTCATCATTACTTCATCGCCAACCTCACCAGCAAGGATATCGCCACCAATGTGGCTTTGGCTGTAAACGAGAAGCATGGCATCTGGTACAACCCTATGACGGGCAAATACCACGAGGCAACCATCGGCGACAAGGGTATCCAGCTGAACCTGAAGAGTGGCGAGAGCCGCATCCTCATCACCTCGGATAAGCCTGTAAGCGAGTGGAAACTCGGTTCCAAGGTGAAGGTGAGCGAAAAGGAGAAGTTTGCGGCTGCGGATAGCAAGACCATCGACCTGACAGCCAATACCTGGAAACTGTCATTCACCGAGGAGGCTCCTAAGGTGGGCGAAACCTTCAACCTCAAGGGCGTAAAGTCTTGGGAAGGTCTCAGCGACAAAGCGAAGATAATGATGGGAACAGGTATTTACGAAACCACCATCAAGCTGTCGAAGGATGATGCCCAGAGACAGTGGGCTATCGACCTGGGTGATGTACGCGAAAGTGCCCGCGTCTATATCAACAATAAATATGTAGGATGCGCATGGGCTGTACCATATATTCTCAACTGCAAGGATGCACTCAACAAGGGCAAGAACATCATCCGCATCGAGGTTACCAATCTGCCTGCCAACCGCATCGCAGAACTCGACCGTCAGGGCGTAAAATGGCGCAAGATGAAGGAAATCAATGTGGTGGACATCAACTACAAGAAGACCACCTACGAGAACTGGACTCCTGTGCCAAGCGGACTCAACAGCACCGTGAAACTCGTAGAAATCAAGTAAATAATCATAATATTAATAACAAGACAAATGAAGAAACTGATCTTATCATCGCTCTGTATGCTCATGGGCTTGACCTCAATGTCTGCCCAGACCGCATTGCAAAATGAAATTCTGGAGGTAGCCCATCGCACCAACAACTACTTCATGACGAAGTACAGTGACCCTACTCTCGACACATTCGTGAAGAAAGTCCGCACCAGCAACCTCTGGACCCGCGCCGTGTATTACGAGGGATTGATGGCGCTTTACGAGATTGACCCTCAGCAGCGCTATCTCGACTATACCGACAAGTGGGCGGATTATCACAAATGGACAGCCCGTGGCAGCGTGAACGATACCGATGCCGACAACCAATGCTGCCAGCAAACCTACATGGACCGCTACGTTCAGACCGGCGGCAAGAAGGACTTGAGCAAGGTAAAGGAGAACCTCGACCATCAGATGGCCACCAACCGGGTAAACTACTGGACTTGGATTGATGCGATCCAGATGGCGATGCCTGCCTACGCCAAGTATGCCAAGATTACCGGCGAGCGCAAGTATCTGGATTATGCGATGAATTCCTATAAATGGAGCCGTGATACCCTGGCTAACGGTCTCTTCAACAAAAAAGAAGGACTCTGGTGGAGAGACAAGGACTACGTGCCACCTTACAAGGAGAAGGATGGCAGCAACTGCTACTGGAGCCGTGGCAACGGTTGGGTGTATGCAGCCCTGGTCCGCGTGATGGAGACTTTGCCAAAGACAGATAAGTACTATCAGTATCTGAAGAAAGACTTCATCCTGATGAGTCAGGCAATCCTGAAATGCCAGCGCGAGGATGGTTACTGGAACGTAAGCCTCGTTTGTCCTGCCAACTACGGCGGTCCTGAAATGACGGGTACAGGTCTCTTCCTCTATGGCATGGCATGGGGTGTTCAGCAGGGCATTCTTCCTAGAGCCACCTATCAGAAGGCGATGGACAAGGCATGGAAGGCGCTTGCAGCATCCGTTCACGAGGATGGTTTCATCGGCTACAACCAGGGCACAGGAAAGGATCCTGCAGCCGGTCAGCCTGTCACCTTCACCTCAGTTCCCGACTTCGAGGACTACGGCACAGGCTGCCTCCTGCTCGGCGCAGCAGAGTATTACAAGCTCGTAAAAGCAAAAAAGTAAAAAGGTAAAAAAAACAAATCATGAAGAAATATATCTGGCTGATGGCTTGCTTGGTGGCGTTTTCGCCACTAAGCGCCAACGCCGCTAAGAAACAGAAGAAAGCAAAGAAGGCACAAACCGAACTTTGGCCTGATGGAACGAAGATGGATGCCTGGTTCAGCAACGCACAGAAGGTGAATGTGGATACCCTGGGCAAGAAATACATCCTCACCGACTATGGCGTAAAGACGGATAGTACCCTGATTCAGACCCAGGCCATCCAGGCGGTCATCGACCGTGCTGCCCAAGATGGCGGCGGCGTTATCGTGGTACCTGCTGGAACCTATCAGAGCGGTGCCCTCTTCTTCAAGCCAAAGACCCATCTTTATGTTTCAGAAGGCGGAAAACTGAAAGGAAGCGACCGCATCGCCAACTTCCCGGTAATGGAAACCCGCATTGAGGGCGAAACCTGCAAATACTTCTCTGCCTTCATCAATGCCGACAAATGCAACGGCTTCACCATCGCAGGTCCGGGCACCATCGACGGCAATGGTTATCACTATTGGGAGGAGTTCTGGATTCGCCGCACCTGGAACCGCGAATGCACCAACAAGGATGCACAGCGACCTCGCCTCGTCTATATCAGCAACTCCAGCCATGTCACCTTGCAGGATGTACACATCCAGAACAGTCCGTTCTGGACCAACCACATCTACCGTTGCGACCACGTCCGTTTCCTGAATTGTACCATCTTCGCCCCTACTTCCGGCATGAAGGCACCAAGCAGCGATGCCATCGATATTGATGTCTGCCACGATGTCCTGGTAGATGGCTGTGAGATGAGTGTCAACGATGATGCCATCGCCATCAAGGGCGGTAAGGGAACCTGGGCTGATCAGGCACCGGAGAATGGTCCTGTATATAACGTGCTCATCCAGAACTGCCATTATGGAACCGTGCATGGCTGCCTGACTCTTGGCAGCGAAAGCGTGAAAGACCGCAATATCGTGCTCCGCAACATCAAGGTGGATAAGGCACAGCGCGTGCTCTGGCTGAAGATGCGCCCTGATACTCCGCAGCATTATGAGTATGTAACCGTGGATAATATCCAGGGTACCACTGGCAGTTTCCTCGTCATCCGTCCATGGACCCAGTTCTTCAAGCCTGGTGACCGCAAGGACATGCCATTGAGCCAATGCAACAACATCTCCATCAAGAACATCCAGATGGATTGTGACAACTTCTTTGATGTTGGAAAGAGCGATAAATACCGCCTGGTAGATTTCACCTTCCAGGATATCACCTGCACCGACAAGAAGATGGCATTCGATGCCAGCCTCATCGAGAACACCGTAGCGAAGAAAGTGAATATCACTCCTCGCGACAAGAGCAACGGATTGAAGACCACCGGCGATGCCGATGGGTTGAAATAACACATACATTTTATAGAAAGTAATACAGAATTGAGTACTGAAACGAGCTTTATTTGCAAGAATAAGGCTCGTTTTGTTTTTTTATATCCCTCCTTATTTCTTTTTATCTCTTAAAATTAGGCATTTCCAAATATTTTGCTTAATTTTGCCTGCAAAATAATTTTGAGTTAGAAAATGATTGATATAAAAGGTATAACCAAGAGCTTCGGCTCCCTGCAGGTGCTTAAGGGCATCGACCTGCATATTGACAAGGGCGAGGTGGTAAGTATCGTCGGACCTAGCGGTGCCGGCAAGACCACTCTTCTCCAGATTATCGGTACCCTCGACAAGCCGGATAGTGGCAGCATAGAGGTGGACGGCATTGATGTGCGCAGCCTCAGCACCAAGAAACTGAGCGATTTCCGCAACCAGCATCTCGGTTTCGTCTTCCAGTTTCATCAGCTTCTACCGGAGTTCACCGCCCTGGAGAACATCATGATTCCTGCCTTCATCGCCGGAAAGGGCAGAAAAGAAGCCAAGGAGCGTGCTGAGGAGTTATTGGAATTCATGGGCTTGAGCGATAGAGCCAGCCACAAACCTGCCGAGTTGTCTGGTGGTGAGAAACAGCGTGTAGCCGTGGCAAGAGCCTTGGTCAACAATCCAGCCGTCATCCTTGCCGATGAGCCATCAGGAAGTCTCGACTCTAAGAACAAGGCAGAGCTTCACCAGCTCTTCTTCGACCTGAGAGACAAGTTCGGCCAGACTTTCGTCATCGTTACCCACGATGAGGGTCTTGCTTCCATCACCGACCGCACCATCCATCTCAAGGATGGAATGATTGAGAAGACGGTGGAGGCAGGAGCTGCTGATAGCCAGGAAGAAACTGCAGAAGTTGAAGAAGCCCCAACAATAGAAGAAAAAACTGAAGATAATATTATATGGCAAAAAAGATAAAACTCGGCGATTACAATCGCCTTCGCATCGTAAAGAAAGTAGATTTCGGTCTGTATCTCGATGGTGGAGATGAGGGAGAAATCCTCCTTCCATCCCGCTACGTTCCTGAAGACGCTGGCATCGGCGACGAGCTGGATGTCTTCATCTATCTCGATCAGGATGAGCGCCTCATCGCTACCACCGAAACCCCATTGGCTAAGGTTGGCGACTTCGCCTATCTCGAAGTGAAATGGGTCAACGAATACGGAGCCTTCCTGGGCTGGGGTCTGATGAAGGATATCTTCTGCCCGTTCCGCGAGCAGAAGAAGCGTATGGTGCTCGGCAACTCCTACATCGTGCATATCCACATCGACGAGGAGAGCTATCGCATTGTTGCCTCTGCCAAGATAGAGCGTTATCTCAACGAAGACCATCCTCACTACAAGCATGGCGATGAGGTGGATCTTCTCATCTGGCAGAAGACCGACCTCGGCTTCAAGGTTATCATCGACAACCAGTATCCGGGTCTGCTCTATCAGGACCAGATTTTCCTGTACATCCACACGGGTGACAAGATGAAGGGCTACATCGGAAGAGTTCGTCCTGACGGAAAGATAGATGTCACCCTGCAGAAGACCGGTATTCAGCAGACAGCCGATTTCGCAGAAACCCTCTACCAGTATCTTCTGGACAACGATGGCGAGTGCAACCTTGGCGACAAGAGCGAGGCCGACGACATCTACGAGCGTTTCCACGTGAGCAAGAAGGTTTACAAGCGTGCCATAGGCGACCTCTACAAGAAGCGCCTCATCACCGTAAGCCCTATGAGCATCCGATTGGCAGAATAAGGCAGTTTTAATTCTACTTCAACCCAAAAAGACCGAGCAACTTCCAATAGAAAAGTTACTCGGTCTTTTTTTGTTATGGGTTGCCGCCACTTTTAAAAGTGGACTCTTATTTATGGTTCTATGGTCCAATCCTCAATATTCCCTTTCTTGGCATCAAAGTTTACACCAACTTTTACTATCGGCTTGCCACATCTCGCAAAACGCTGGTCATATTGCTTGAGGTTGATTTGCTGCATGGCGGACTGGGCACTTTTGTTAAGTTTCAGTTCGATGAGATAGAGAGTATCCTCAGTCTCCATCACCACATCCACCCTTCCATTCGGTGTGTGAACCTCCACATCCACCACAAAGTGAGTCAAGAGGGTGAAGATGATGAAAAGCACCTGCTGGTAATGCCCCTCGTAATTGGTATTGTTACAATAAGGCACCGTGCCCAAGAACTCCTGGAGCAAGCGCAAGGCTCCATCCATGTCGCCTTGGCGAATCAAGACAGACATCTGGGCGATTGCCACATCTCCCTCCTCGGCATACATGCCTTCCAAATAATAAGGCAGAAGGCTCTCAAATAAGCCCACCTTGATTTCCTTGTTAGGCAAGTCGAGCGTGAAGAGTTGGCTCATCTTGTCATAGCCCTTGATGGTGATGTAGCCGCTCTGATAGAGCAAAGGCGTGATGGTCTTCAAGTTCTCTGTAGGTGCATCGAATGCTGAGGCACGAGCCAATGACCTGCCTATCTTGGCTGGCAAGACCTTAAACTTGCGAAGCATGTTGATAAGATAGGTAGGTGTGCCTGAGCTGAACCAATAAGCACCGAAGTTCTTATCATCAAAACAGTTGAGCAAGCTATAAGGATTAAACACATCAGGGGATGCTGGTGAGAAGTGATAGCCATCATAATTCTCCTTGAGTTTAGCAATAGTTTCCTCTCTTGTCATCCCCTGTGCCTCTGCCAACACATCTATATCCTCGCTCATCTGGGTAAGCAATTCTTCCTTGGTGATTCCGCAAACTCCAGCATATTCATCATCCAACGAAATATTTTTGATGTTATTCAACTCGCTAAAAATGCTCACTTGCGAGAACTTGGTGATGCCAGTCAGGAAGACAAAACGAAGCATAGGCTCACACATCTTGAGTGGGCTAAAGAAATTGCGCATCAAATTGCGAAGCACATCCAAAGTTTCTTTATCGTGAGCAACATCGAGCATAGGCGCATCATACTCGTCGATGAGCACGACCACCTGCTTGCCGCTAATTTCATAAGCGGTGGTAATTAATTCCGTCAATCGATCATTTGCACCTCTTTTAGTATGGGTAATCCCCCATTTTCTCTCTTCTGCTTCCAAACGATTTGAGAGATAATCCTCCAACTGCTCCTTCTCCATGTGCTTACCTCCACTCATATCGAAGTGCAGCACAGGATATTCCATCCATTCCTGCTCTAACTTTTCGATGGCAAGCCCCTCAAACAGTTCTTTCTTTCCAGAGAAATAACTCTCAAAAGTGGACACCAAAAGTGACTTGCCGAAACGGCGTGGACGACTTAAGAAGAAATAACATCCACCAGAATGTGTCATTCGATAGATATATTCCGTCTTGTCGATATAGAGCTTGTTTTCCTTTCGAATACGCTCAAATGTTTGGATTCCTACAGGATATAATTTCAATGCCATAATTGCTTCGTTTTGAATTCACATTGCAAAAATAGGCAATTTTTCCGAAATACCTATCAGAAAACAGAATATTTAACGGAAAACTTACATCTTCTTGGTAAAAGCCAAGGTAACGAGCTGCCAACCTGCATATATCATGGTATAAGCCTCTGCTTCCCGATGGGCGGAACCATCAAGTAGCTACGTGTGAAGGTGGGCGACTACCCCCAAAGTAAAAATATGATTAAAAAAAATACAAGTTGCTACCACTTAGATACATCGCACAGAAATACTTCGGCAAAAGTGCTGCATGGCTCTCTCAGCGTCTCAACGGCTCAGAGGTTCGTGGTCATGTTTACACGCTCAATGCAGAGCAGAAAAGCATTTTCAATCGTGCCGTTCAGGAGATAGGACAACGCAACAGCTCTTTGCAGTTGGCATAGGGTTAACTTTATCACACAAACGTCCCCGACACGATTCCGTGCTGGGGACTTCTTATGCTTTTTGTCTTGCTTCCAAGCCTCCAGTTTACTGATGATATTTCGTCTAAACATACGCATTTGTTTCAAATCAGGGGCAAAGATACTACTTTTTTGTCGCAAATCAGGGGCAACACCATTAAAGTTTGTGTAAATCAGGGGTCTGTCGAGTAAGTGGAGAGAGTTTCACCCTCCCTTCTCTCGGAACCGTGCTTGACAGTCTCCCATCACCCGGCTCTTCGTACTTAACTCTTTTGTTTATTAATTTATAGTCTTAATTAACCTAGACGTGGATAGGGTACAAATCCCTTCACCCAGTGTGACCAGCTTAACCGCTTTGTGAAAGTAGCAACCAGAGCACATGCGATTCCATGTCTTACTAAAGGTTCTTGGACATTTCCTTATCAAATGTCTTTTGGTCAACCTTATCAATACCCGCACTACCCTTGTTTTCCTTCACTTTGCGGTAAGCTTCCCACATCAATCACTTGTCTATTACAATAGTTTTTGCCTCGTTCATTGTGAGATAATCCGCCACAGACATGGACATCAATACTCTCTGCCTTGCGTGTCACGGATCTCGGCATTTTCCCTTAGCATTCCATATCTATTTCTCCAGTTCCTCTAAAGAGCCCATGTCAAGTTCATGCCACCTATACACCGCACCCCCAGCAGACAGTAAACAGGTTTCCTCTGCCATTATCCCAAGATAGCAAAAAGACCTTGGTTCTGATGTGACTTGCTAAATTTGCTAACGATGCTTCATCAATGGTTCACTTGCGTTCATCTCCTAGACACATACCTTACCAACCTTACGAAAGGCTTTCTGTTGTCGTTCTACTACCCATCTGTTTCCATCAGAGCAGCACAAAGTGGTTTGCAATCAGCACCTGCATGCCGAATGCGGTGGGTCTGCCACCATTTCTTTAGAAGTTACGACAGAAATCTATCCAATATAGCCAATATCTGACTTCATTCTGTCTCAGGATACACTTTTGGCAGCAAGGTTACGAAATCAAGTCCGTTTCATTGCAAAATACAGCATAAAAGACTATAATTCAACTATTTCAAAGAGCGAATTTCTCAGTTTTATTGGACAGAAGTGTCTCAATATATGAAAAATACGAAATGCAGCTCACATTTAGTTTTTACGTATAATTTGCGTTAATTTATCGGGAATTCTTCTTTTATTCCAAGATTTTTTGCTATTTTTGCAAGGCAAAATACATGGGCGGATTATGAACCAAACATGAGAGTTGCAAATTAACAGATTGTCGAACTTAAAAATGACTTTATAAGAAACAGATAGATACACAAGAATGAAACGCTAAAGGTCGTGCGATTCTAAAAATAGCCTTCCTACAAGAGACTTATATTGAGGTGTTATAACCTCATATTATTAACTAAGCGTTTCCGTTCTATACTTTTTGGATATTGAGCTTTTAAGCTCTTGTTCTCTACAACAGAATACCGCCAATTTTCAACGCACGAGGACAAGTAGACTGAAAGTTCACGCTCATAGGCGTGGACTGTTCGGTGCTTGTTGTGCGTGCAGGTCACTTGGCGGTAACCTTAGTTGTAAACAAGTACAAGAACGGTTACACGCCTTTTTCATTAAACACAATGAAACATAAATATATACTGAGTTTAATTTTACTCTTTGCATCCTTGGTGGCTAAGGGAACCGTGTTATACCCTGGGTTATCAGAGAAAATATCATATCAAGCCAGCACTGGAGAGCATGCTCCTACATGGTCATGCAACAATCCAACTATTCACTTATCTAGTACAGGATTCCTTTGCAATGTTACTGCCCAAGCCTATTTCTCAGGAACAGCAACTGTAACTTTAACTTTCAAGGACGATATTGGTACATCTTCTTATACTAGAACCAAGAAATGGACTTTCACTTGTATTGATACAAAAATCTCAATATCCCCAACAACAAAGTCATTAAAAAACGGCGAGAAATTTCAGATAAAATGGAATTTTGACAGAACAACTTACCTGACTCCATCTGTTCAGTTTACGGGATATGATGAAAACATTGTCAATGTACAGAGTGACGGAACAGTAGAGGCGAAGAAAGAAGGTTCTACGAAAATTTATGTAAAATCAAATATTGGAACAAATTCTATTATTTGCAATGTTAAAGTATCGAAAGCTAATTCAAGCATATCTTATGGAAATTCTCCTTATGATGAATGGGACGATAGCAAAGCTAAAATAGTAAGAATTAGTGATCCAGGGGCATTGGAAGACATAATTTCTTCCGAGAAATATACCATAAAAGATTTGACGATAGTTGGACCTTTGAATGGTGCCGATTTGAGATTCTTACGAGAAATGATAGGGGTGGATGAGAATAATAATAAAACTAATGGAAAATTAGAGAGCCTTGATTTAAAAGAAGCAGTATTTGTAGAAGGGGGACCTTGGTATGTAAAGGCATGGCAGAACTATCTGTACACGGAAGAAACCGCACAAATGCCGGGATATGCTTTTGCATGGCTAAGAAAATTAAAGAGAATACGTTTCCCTAGATATTGTACGGCATTAATGAATGGAGCTTTATTGCAAGATGAATCTTTGGAGCAAATATCAATTCCACCAGGTGTAACTTCACTTGATAGGGAAAGTTTTAATGGAGGATATGGAGATATGTCTCTAACAAATTTATATCTTCCAGCATCACTCGCATCATTTAATGCTGATATATATATGTGTAAAAATCTTACGGACATTTATTGCTATGCAACGACACCTCCTACTATAAACCCTTCAAATAGATTTAAAAGCCAAACAAATATATCGAATGGCACTTTATATGTACCTAAAGGTTGCGCGAAATTATATTGGAAGGCAGAAGGTTGGAGAGACTTCAAAAATATAAAAGAAACTTTAGATGTTCGTCAAACTTTATATGTAAATGTTGGAGCAAATGGTTCTGTTTATGCAGACAATGACGAAATGGTAAGACAAATCTATCCTGTTTATTATGGAGGTTGTAGAGCTTTTGAGGTCCCAACTGCAGGAACAGGAATAGTTCAATTTAAGGTCGTTCCAGATGAAGGCTATTTTGTATCAAAAGTAACCCTAAATGGAGAAAATGTACCAATTTCATCTCAAGGGATTATTAATATTTGGGACTTTCCCGACTTAGCAAACTTGAATATCGAATTTTCATCAGCAACTGCTATCAAACCTATTATAGGGAATCGTGAAGACGAATCTTATGAGATATTTACAATTAGCGGATTGCCAGTCTACAAAGGTAATAAAAATACACAAATAGAGAATTTTCCCAAAGGAGCATACATCATAAAAAGGGAAAAAACAGCTAAGAAATTTTTTATAAAATAAATATTGGACCGTGCCAACTATTTAGAAAAAGAGGACTAAGACGATAGATAAGCTATTGGGGAGAGGACGTATATCAAACACACCTCTCCCTAATACTTATACTACGATTAGTATCCTTGTAATTTAAGCTATCAGGAACAGGTATAGCCATAATCATATTCTGTATCTGTTTATATCCAAACTACAATAACGCAGTATGGATTTGACTCTCAATATAAGCAAAATACGAAATACAGCTCAATTTTATCCTTTTTACGTATGTTTTGCGTTGATTTGTTGAGACTTTTTCTTTTATTCCAAGACTTTTTGCTATTTTTACAAGGCAATATACAATGTGCGGATTATAATCCAATCATAAGAGTTGCAAATTAATAGTTTGTCGAACTTAAAATTGATGAGTCCACTTGAAAAAGTCAGACAACTATCAATTTGAAAGTTAAATAACAAAAAGAAGCCTAAAATAGGTTCTGTAGTGCTACAAATTTCATACAGAATAGCTCTTCTTATGCTTTTAATTTTTAAACTGTAAGCATTTTGAGGTACCGATCTGTTTTGATGGTACTTTTTCAAGGTGACTCATAGAAGCTCATTTATCGACTCATTTTGAATATGCAAACTCAATTTGACCTGCAATAATTCAGGCTGTTCTAATAATTCCGGCTTGATCCAATGCTTATCATTCCAAGCATTTAGAATAAGAGCGCAATGTCTCAAAGCTCTTCAGTTTTTCTTCTGTCATTTCTCCACGCTCCCACATTGCATCTAATTCTTCCTGTCCCTTCTTGGCAAAGAAATCAGAGATAACTTGCTTCAATTCTGCCAATGCTTCCGGGCTTTTTACCCATTGCATCATATCTAAAAGTTCAAGCTGTGCTTGATTAAAAACAGTTGCTGCCATATTCTTTTTCCAGATACTTATTATGCGTATTATCCATTTTCACGTTTATCAAGCAAAAAGCTGATAAACTCATCAGAGATATTAGAGATTTCTCCTTTATCATAGATTGTCAACAAATCAATGATAATGGAATCTCCTTCCTGGTAAAGATTATAAGTGATGACCCTTGCACCACCACTCTTACCTTTACCCTTACTAGCTATTGCCATTCTTACCTTTCTGACACCTTTGCCAAGACTAGTACCTTGAAAAGGATTAATTACAAGAGAGTCTTTCAAATCTTTAATATCGCTTTTTAAAGAACGATATTTTTTAGAAAGACGCTTAAACTGTATTAAGAACTCACTCCCAACACGTATTTCAACTTCCATAACTAATCCTCCTCATCAAGTTTAGCCATAAAATCATCAAAACTCATCGGCTTAGTCCCATTCTTCTTATGAGCTTCCATTTCATCAAGAGCACGGTTGAGGCTTTCTGCCACATAGGCTTCCTGCTCTGCCTGGCTCATATATCTTTCCTGGTAACTGTTTCCAGACTTGGAGATAGAACTTGCTAATTTTTCAGCATAGTCTTTGAGCTTGGCGACAAATTCGTCAAGCGTATATTGACCTGTAGAAGGTACTTGAAACTGAATATTAATCGTTTCCATCTTATTCCTTTCTTTTAAATTAACGCCACAAAATTAGCGAAAAGAATTGGAAACACCAAAGAAAATGATGAGAAATCATACTTTATCTTATTTTTTTCTCCTCACCCAGACCTTATGGCTGTGCTGACCCACAGAGCGGATGGGAACAGTCTCGTCATGGGATATCTCCTTCAGCTCCAAGGAAGCAGCGGTGCGGCTCAAGTTGTTGATGTAGGCATAGTCGGTAAGACCGATGAAACCATTCTCATCGATGACATCCAGGGCTCGGGCGATGCGCTCCTCTCGGGTATATTTCTTTTTCAATATCAGTTTTACGCCACCCATATCCCGCTCCAGATCGCGGTCGGCTACCTGCTTCACAGACTTGATGAAATCGGGAGATGCCTTGAAGTTCACATCTCTTACACCCACCTTGCGATAGGTCATCTTATCGTCATCGCCCTCCATCTCCGTAGGCTTGTCATCCTCGAAACCCAAGGATAGAGAGAAGGTACCGAGGCCCTCCAGATTCACATTATAGCCCATGGAGAGCATCTCTACCAGTATTTCTTCCACATCCATCAGCACTGCCTCCGTGGTGCTTGCCGAAATACCACGATGATAACCCTGCATCCTTTCGATGAATTCCTTACGAGATAGCGTCCGGTTGACTACCATCTTGGGATAAACCTTACGCTTGCCGGTATGATGAACATCCGACATCTCCTGTAACATGTACTTTGCCATATCGATTCCTTTCCTTATTAAGTTCTACATCATCATTTATAAAGAGAGACCGTAATCCTGGAAGAGATGGTTTGCATCCTTAAATGCATTCACCTATACTCTTAAGGATAATAGTCTTTATCATTAGAAGAAATCTCTGTTCAGCGATGTTGAATCTATGTTCAGCAGTGTTGAACTTAAGTTCAGCAGTGTTGAATATAAGTTCAGCAGTGCTGAACATAACTTTCTCCACGGCAAAGATACAATTTTACCTAGAGATAAACAAGAATTGTTCAGGATTTAAACTAAATTAAACAAGGGAGCGGACTAAAGCATTGCCTAGTCCGCTCCCTTGTCTTCTAAGATATCATCTTTGATGTAGGAAAAGTAAAAAAGTACTATTTTGTTATATTACGAACGAAATGCGGAAAAGCCGCTTCTCCTAATTCTGGTGCGTATTCAAAACCTTCGTAACTGAAGGCTGCCAATTCTTCTGGAGTAGCAAGTTGGTTGCTTAGAATGTATCTCACCATAGCTCCACGGCAGGATTTAGCCCACACAGCCTGCATTTTCAGCCTACCATCCTTCTGGCGAACATAAAAGAGGGGCTGGATGACTTTCACTTCCCTGCGAATTCTCTTCCAATCAAACAGATGTTCATATTCTGCCGTAGAGAGATGGATAAGTATGCCATCGTCAGCTTTCACACTGTGGATAAGAACATCGGTCAGTTTATCTTTCCAAAATTGATTGATCGGCTTGTCGTTTGTAGCTTCAAGCGTCACGCAATGCTCCATACGATAAGGCACGATGCCATCCATCGGCCGAAGCAATCCATAGAGAAAGCAGGTAATCCAGAGATGTTTCTGGGCATACTGCAGGGATTCTTCTCCCAAAGTATTGGCGCGTAGATGCTTATACGCCTGTCCATTGTAGGAAAGTATGGCAGGCATCTTCTCTGCAGCCATAAAATTACGATAGCGTTTCCAGTTTTCAGAAGCTATCTTGTGGCTGCAATCAAGTTGCCTAGCCAATTCCTCTACGTCCAGCTTAGCCATTTCTGCAGCCAACATTTCAGCCACAGATTGGAAAAGTGGCTTTGAAACAGCTGCCCTATCTGCCTTATCAAACATGATTTTGGCATTTGCCAATAATATCTGCATAATACGTTTATTTTAAAGGGTAACTCTTAATGATAGTTTTGCTGGCAAAGTTAATGAAAATATGGCAAAACTCAAAGAAAAGTTCAATAAAAGTATAATATATTATAAATAAGAATGCCATATTGTACTTTATCTTGCGAAATCTGAAAATATTTATTATTTTTGCAAAAAAGTACTGGAAGCAAAGAGAATTTTGCAGGAACTGGAGACTGAAAAGTCATAAATGCATTCCATTATTTATAAATTCGATAAGAATGTATCTATCTACAAGGATGAAACAGATATAGGAGATAAATAGATATGAAAAAAGATTCAAGGGCAAACCATGCCAGATATGTAGAACTCAATTTGTTTCCAGAGGAGAAAGAGGATTATCAGAAAGATACTGTCTCTTCAGAAAACGAGGAAAACCATACCTCTCCAGACAAAGAGTATGACTTGACAGGTCTGTTTGAAAGACTTTCTAAATCAGCATTCCGCAGCCGTTTTCACCTTTCGAAGAGGGATAAGGAATATATTGCAGAAAAGGGCTTGGAAACCATCCGTAAGCATGCAGAGGATTTCGTTGCCAAACGCCTTGCTCCTGCCGTAATTCCCAATGACGGCAAGCAGACGCCGATGAGAGGACATCCTGTATTTATAGCCCAGCATGCTACAGGCTGCTGCTGCCGTGGATGTTTCTTCAAATGGCATCATATACCTGCCGGAAGACAGCTGACAGGAGAAGAACAGCAATATGCAGTAGCGGTATTGATGGCATGGATTGAAAAACAGGTTTAGAAAAGAATTCACTCCACCCACCACTAGAGGTACTATGTTCCTGCAATCGGGACAAGACATGGCTTCAATGTGCTGCCCCATGAAACCACGTCCCTCCCTATTATTCCTGTATAACGCTTACAAAAAGAACAGTATTTTCTCTATTATTCAGCAATAGCCTGCTGTTCTGTAGCTACTGGAGTCTCTTCGGTGGTATTCTCTGTTGTTGTCTCTGTAGCATTCTCTGTTGTAGTCTCTGTTGGAGTTGCTTCTGTAGTTGCCTCTGTGGCATTCTCCTGCTGGGTAGAATCCTCAACACCAGCCTGTGGTTGGATAGGAGTACCAACAGCCAATGTATCTGAAGGAGCATCTGGAGCTACTGTATCAACAGGAGCAACCTGAGCGTTACTAACCATTTTGCTTGATGCAAAAACGTTGCTTACTGAAACCATAACCAAAGCTGCGATAGCTGCAAACATAAACTTCTTCATAATCTTATCTTTTTAAAATTGTTACTAATTGATGTTACTTACTTGTTTGTGGATTCATTATCGAACCCGCTAATCATAGTCACAATCTGCGTGCCAAAAAGATGAGAGAAATTAGTTTGTATTGATAATCAGAAGCTTATGTCCTTTGTACCAAAAATGAATAGTGTGGAAAATGAGGAAAGAATGTGGAAACATTCCCCAAAAAGTTGGGGAATGCCTAAATGTGTCTTGTTTCAATGCGTGTCAGATAGCAATAGTGTTTCCTCCGAATTAAATACTCCATATCATTCTGGTGAGCATAGGCTTCTTTCTCAAATCTGATGTTGTAATATGCTTTCATCCAATTTCTATATTTCAGGACTAAGCAAGTAATGATAATGCCAAACAGATTGATGGCATAAAATCGTCTCATGAATGATCTCTTCTTGATTTTGATAATTTTACTCATGATATGCCAGATTACAAAGTTCATCGAGGAAGTTCACCATCATACTACCATTACCTCTAGAGACTGCACCCGCTTTTTCACCTGCAATGCCCATGGCTTTCATGGCATGAATAGATGCTTCAAACGGATTAGGGTTTACTGAAAGGAAAGCTCCTATGATACCAGTGGCTGCACAACCCATGGCTGTAACCTTGCCCATCAGAGGATGCCCCTCATGAACATAAGCTACTTTTTCACCATCCGTGATGATGTCTGTAGCACCGGTAATAACGATGATGCATGCCAGTTTCCTGGCAAGAATTTGGGCCTGTTCCTCAACCTCAGAAGTTTCAAGATGGCTGTCCACTCCCTGCATTCCTATCTGATGCGAGTATAATGATCGTATTTCACTGGCATTACCCTTGATGACTGCTGGCTGGCATTGAAGGATGATCTTTGATGCAGTATCCATTCGAAATCTAGTGGCACCTACTCCAACCACATCAAATACAATTGGAATTCTGCTTTTAGAAGCAGCTTTACCTGCGAGTAGCATTGAGTGTGCTGTCGCGCTTTCCAAAATGCCCAGATTAAGTGCTAAGGCATTGCTCTTGCTACAGATTTCCTCCACCTCTTCCTGGGCGCGTGCCATGATTGGGGATGCCCCAATTGCCAGTAGGCTATTTGCCACAAAGTTCATGGCAACATAATTGGTTATGTTATGTATGAGAGGATGTTGCTCTTCTATCAAACGTAAATCTCTATCCATTTTCATATCTATTTTAATATACACTGTAACCATTATCCCTGCACCATTGCTTGGCATGCTCAAAGCCTTGGGCTGTAGATCAATAATTTGGTTGCAAAGATACAACTTTTAAGTAGAAAACTATCATAAATGAATATAAAAAGGAAAGGCAGCTGCAGACATCTTTCAAATGCCAACAACTGCCTTTCTTTATCTATTATATGGAACTACTGTTTAAATTCTCTCAAATTGAAAGAAGAACCGCTTGTTAAGCGAAGTCCTTCATGTTAGATCTTGCACCATACTCAGCGCATCCGGCAACGATCATTGCTAAAATCATACCTAAAACTAACATACTCTTATCCTTTCTCTATTTATCTGTTATCCTAATCTTTATCCATTTCAAATCAACTTCATTGAAGCATGCTTAGATGCCTCTCAAAGGTTGATTACTTGCCGAGGCTAATCTTCTTGTTGACATTTACAACCTCTGCAAAAAGAGCAGCTACAACTGCCAGTGTCATTCCTAATACCATCATAATTGTTACCCTTTCTTTCTTTAATTATTCGTTATTCAATCTTTTCGAGTGCAAAGGTAATGCCTTTTTGTGTGCGTACACATTTTTTTTAAGAGAAAACTTCAAAAACGGGCGATTTCTTGATTTTCATCAAATTATGTCCTGCGGAAATGGTCAATTTGACAGGAATTATGTTTTGTGAACCAGACTTTCTGTCACGATCATCTGCATCTGTTCGACATTTGCCTTGTTGAATTCGCGATCAAGGAAAAGTAACACGAAATGTTAAATCTTAAGAAAAAATGTGATGAGGATATCCAAGAACTGGCTACCTCTTCATTCCACAGTATCTTCGGCAACAGCGCCCAAGACTTCCACTGGGGAAGCAACTCTGAAAGCTGCCTGGGAAGAGGCATTGCCCAAATGTACGAGTATGCCCTGACAAAGGACAGCAAGTATAGGCAAGCCGCCCTTTCTACCTTAGATTATTTCTTTGGACGTAACGCCACAGGCTATTGCTACCTGACAGGCTTCGGCACCCAGAGGGTCATGAATATCCACCACCGTATCTCTGCAGCCGACAATATCAAGGAGCCAGTACCAGGTCTTGTGGCTGGAGGAGCCAACAAGGGACAGGAAGATGCCGAATTCGTACCAGCCTATGCTTCCAACATACCAGATGAATCCTACCAGGATAACGTCGGCAGCTATGCCTCAAACGAGATTGCCATCAACTGGAACGCCTATCTGGTGTCCCTGCTTGGATGGATAAACTAACAGAACATTGGAGATTATCCATATAAAGACCAAAAGGGGGAGATCTTCAAAGAACTACAACATGCAAAAGCGTAAGCCTAAGTAAAATCAGGTTTACGCTTTTAGTTTGTTGTCACCTTCCCCATCTACATTATCCCTACTCATCCATTCTTCAGTTGTTTCTTTCGTACCAATTCTCACAATCAAAAGGTACTCCAAAATTTAAAGGTTAGTTAAACCAACTCCTTAAACCAGTCCGCTTAAATCAAGGGTGTATTGGGTAGGAAGTTTCTGTTCATTCTTGATAAACATCAGCATATAAATAGGGAGATAAGTGATTTTTCCCACCTTCTTCACATTATCGTTACACAACACATAGGCTTTTGAAATCTGATAGGTTGTAGAGTTCATCACATTCGTAAGCGCTTTGTGACGCTCATAATCCTTGCCCGATTTAACCTCTAAAGGCAACGCCTCACCATTTTGCTCTATCACAAAATCCAGTTCACCCTGCCGCTTGTTGTTATAATAATACAACTGGAAGCCATGCGCCTGGAGTTCTTGTGCCACCGCATTCTCATATATCGAACCAAAGTTGATGGACGGTTCGTTATCCAAAATCTTCAGCTGGATGCCATCTGCATAAAGACTTGCCAAAAGACCAATGTCTGCCATAAACAGCTTGAATAAATTTCGGGAGCTCGACAAAATCAAAGGCACAGTAGGCTCCTCAACATTATATACCGGCAAAGCTACACCAGCATCCTTCAACCACAAGAAACTATTCTGATAACGTGAAAACTTGATGTTTTCATTCAGGTTCTTCAATATGAAACGCTTGTTCTTGGCATCAAGCTCAGCAGGAATCCTGTCAAAGATTTCTTGAATATACAATTTATGGTCAGGGTCATATTTCGCTATATCCTGCTTATAAAGACGTATGATAGCCTGCTGCTCTGCCATTACATCTTGCAGATTATTAGTAGCCAGATATTTATCAACAGCTGCAGGCATTCCACCTACAATAAGATAAAGGCGGAATACCTCCATCATCTTTTCATGGATGAATTCATCTACAGACGTCCCTTCTGTAAAATGTTTCCTCAAAACATCTATAATTCTATCGTTGATACCAACGGCAGTTGCAAACTCTTCAAAATCAAGCGGATACATATCTTTCACATCCATATATCCCACTGGAGCTGAACGGAGATTCTTAATTTCCACACCCAATAAGCTACCACTTAAAATATAGCGATAACTCCCCTCCTCCACCAAAAACTTGATGGCAGTTACAATTTCCGGGCATTCCTGCACTTCATCAAAAAACACAAGGGTATTACCCTTTATTAAATCCTGGCTGGTCACTGTGGAGAGACGCAACAAGATGTCTTGACAGTTCTTCGCCTTGCTGAAGACCTTTGCCAAACCCGGATTTTCAATGAAATTGATTTCAACGAATCTTTCAAAATGTTCATGACCGAAACGACGGATAGAATATGTTTTTCCTATCTGTCTTGCTCCTGTCAACATCAACGCTTTCTTATGGGTATCGAAAAAGTCAGCTAAATATCTGTCTATCTTACGCTTAATCATTTTTTGTCCTCTTTTCTAATATTAAACGGATGCATTTTGTCCGTTTTTCCAAGACAAAAGTACTACATTCTGTCCGTTTTTCCAAGGAATTTACACATAATTTTGTCCGTTTTTCCAAGTTTTAACGCTTTTAACACACTTTTCATTCGCACGAATTCCGCGAATTCAACAAGCAACTGCCAAATATCCTGCAGATCTCAGTGAATAAAGTAATCATCACCATTTTCTATATCCCAGTTTTTCCACTCATCTGTTGCTTCCCATCATCGCAAGGCATCACAATAACGGTTAATTCGAAATCCCAAACGTCACTTAATTGATCAAACAAAACAAAAAAAGAGAGAAACCAAGGAGCATAAGCTACTCGATTTCTCTCTGGAGATTCTATTTTGCAGTTGTGATTTAAAGAGGCAACATTCGTAGACGTTGTCCTACAACTCCTTGACCATAAATATAGTGGTAGCGGTATGTCCTGAGTCACCAAGGCGCAGAGGAATATGCCTGAAGCCATGACGTTCATACATGGCTACAGCATCAGAGAACTGTGGGAATGACTCGATATACAGATGACTATAACCAGCCCTGCGGGCTTCTTCAATAGCCTGCGAGAACAAAATAGCCCCATTGCCTTGCCCACGAACTAAAGGAGACAGATAGAACTTCACCAGTTCTGCATATCCATCCGGTAATCCCTCCGTGGGATAATAACCGCAGCCTCCCAGAACAACCCCATCGTCAGCAACTATCCAATAGCCGGCATTCTTCCCAGCCATTGCATCAAAGATATGCTCCGTCCTTGGGTCATCATACACGGTGTTGACCAGCGGAGCGCCATATTCCTCAAAAACAGAACGGATGACATGAGCCAACTGTTGCTGGTCCTTCTCTTCAATATGTCTAATTTCAATCATATCAATTTCCTAAATAACATAGTCCACTTCTGAATCAGTCAGAAGATGCTGCATGAAATAAACAATCTGCTTGCGCCACCAAGCCCAGTCATGGTCAATGTCATGTCCCCAGTAGTCTACCCAGGCAGGGACATTCTTCTCCTTGAGCAAGGCATCCATCTGACGGGTACTGTAGAGCAGTTCTTCCTCCCAGGCTCCCTGACCTACACACATGATGACTTTCCCTTCGGCCGGTGACCGTTGGTTCAGGGCGTATTATTTCACGATAATCTCATCAACAAACAGCCAGCCGCCGAAGCTGCTTGGCTTCGCCTGAACACGGATGTAGCGGGCTGTCTTGCTACCCTTCCAGGTAAGCGTCTTGAAATTCAGAATCGGCTCCTTGCTCGACTCATACTTCTTGTCGAATACCTGGGTGAAGTTCTTGCCATCCTCACTAACTGATACCATATATTGAGAAGGATAGAAAATCTCAGGACCGCTACTCTGCATGAAATCGGTACCTACACTGCTGATCTTGGTAGAATTGCCGAGGTCGATGGTTACATCGAAGCAATCCTTGCCGATAAAGCCCTGCCAGCGGCCATCGCCATGAGCCCAACCGCCCATATTGCCATCCACCAGCGTCTTTTCGCCAGCCGCAGGATAGTAGCGGTTGTAAGCATGGTTATAGGTAACCTTAGCACCCACAGCCTTGTGCTGCACCGGCTTCATCTTCTCCTTGCGCTCACCAATCTCCTTCTTCAGCTCGAATGGGTTCACGCCTTCAGCCTTCAGATGTTCCACCTGCGCCAAGGCACGGGTCTTGAACTCAGGATAGTTCTTGGTCTTGGTTCCGTTCCATCCTATCTCAGCCAGAGCCAAGGCACGAGGATAAAGCATATACTCGGCATACTCTGGAGTAGGAATATGCTCGGTCCAAAGGTTTGCCTGAACACCCGTAATCATATTGCGCTCTGCCTCAGGAAGATCGCTTCCCGGCACGTAGCTATACACCTTCTCGGTAGGAATGAAACCACCATTTGCCACAGGCTGGGTGCCCGGCGCATCCTGATACATATCGAAGTAGCAGTAAGCTCCCGGCGACATCACCACATCGTAGCCATGCTTGATAGCCTCGTGTGCCAGTTCGGTGCCACGCCAAACCATCACGGTGGTGTTCTTAGAGAGATTTCCGGCAATCACCTCATCCCAACCTACGAGCTGTCTGCCATGCTCGTTCAGGAACTTGCCCATATGGGAAATCAGATGAGCCTGCAATCCATCCACGTTGTCGATGCCAAGCTCCTTCATCTTCTTCTGGCAGAGGGCACAACTGCCCCATGACTTCTTCGCAGCCTCATCGCCACCCACATGAATGTAATGAGAAGGGAAGATATCCATCACCTCTTTCAAGACATTCTCCAGAAAATCGTAGGTACCGATGTTGCCCGGACAGAAATCTGCCTGCTTGTAAGGCTCATGGGTACAGGATAACTCAGGATAGGCAGTAAGCACCTCCTCAGAATGACCCGGCATTTCGATTTCCGGAACGATGGTGATGCCGCGCTCGGCAGCATATTTCACCAGGTCGCGGAGTTCATCCTGGGTATAATAACCACCCTCGGCACCCTCGCTGCCCTGCTCCAGATACTTGTTGCCATTGGCATTCCAGTCTTTCCACAACTTACCTGAACGCCAGGCGGCAAAGTTGTTGAGTCGAGGATAACGCTTGATTTCGATGCGCCATCCGGCAGCATCGGTCAGATGGATGTGGAGACGGTTGAACTTATATTCCGACATCACATCAATCTGCTTCTTGAGGAAGGAGATAGGGAAGAAATGACGGGAAACATCGAGCATCAAACCACGCCACTTGTAGGCAGGTGCATCTACGATGTCGCAGCATGCGATGCCCTTCTTGGTGGTAAGCTGTTCCATGGTCTGCCAGGCACGGAGGAAACCCTCGCTGCTGGCGGCACTGATTTCAATGGCATCAGGTGCCACATGAAGCTTGTATGCTTCCGGCGAAGAGGCGTTGGCAAGCTTGGTGAACTTCACCACCCGCTTGGCAGCATCATTCACCTTGACATTCCATGCCTTGGTATAGATATTCTCGGCATCAGCGCCTACTTGGTTTTCTACTTTCACACCTCCTGCTGTGCTGAACACGCCCTTGCCCATCGTAACCTGCTGCGGTTTTGGCAAGAGATTCTGAGCCTGAATCGGAGATGCAAGCAATAATGCCCCGAAAAGGGATAATAGATAGTTGGATTTTTTAGTCATACGGCTTATCTATAAATGATTAATATCAGTCCGCTAAGCTATCGACCTATTGTCTCTAACTTAGCGTACTATTTTAAAACTTATCGTTCTACTTTCTCGATGATTTTCATACCCTCTTCCACAGCCTTCATATTCAGTGGAATCAGGTTATGATGGCGCTCTGGCAACGACTTGAAGAGTGCCTTATTCAAACCATCGGTGCTCACCACAGGGCAAACCTTCAGCAGTCCGCCCAAAACAATCATGTTAAACACCTTAGAGTTTTTCATCTCGGCAGCCTTGTCCATCGCATCGATGCGATAAACGGTGATGTCCTTGCGCTGAGGTGGATTCATGATGCCATAACCATCATAAATCAGGATGCCACCTGGCTTGATCTTCGGCTCAAACTTATCGAGCGATGGCTGATTGAGCACAATGGCAACATCGTAATGGCTCAGGATAGGCGAAGAGATGCGGCTGTCGCTCACGATGACCGTTACATTGGCTGTACCACCACGCTGCTCCGGACCATAAGCAGGCATCCAGGTCACCTCCTTGTCTTCCATCAGTCCTGAGTATGCCAGAATTTTTCCCATCGAAAGGACACCCTGACCACCAAAACCGGATATAATGATTTCTGTCTTCATTGTTCTTACAAATTTGTTGTATCCTTCAGGTCGCCCTTAGGATACTGCTTAAACATATTCTCTTCCATCCACTTGTTTGCCTCAACAGGTGAGAGCTTCCAGCCGCTGTTGCAGGTAGAAACAATTTCTACCAGGCTGGAACCCTTGCCCTGCATACTTGCCTCGAAAGCCTTGCGGATGGCCTTCTTTGCTTTCTTGATGCTTGCCACGGTCTCCACACTCTGGCGGGTTACGTAGCAGGTACCCTGCAGATGGCTGGCAAGTTCGGTGATGTTCAGTGGATAACCATGAAGATCAGCCTCTCGTCCGTAAGGACAGGTAGCGGTCTTCTGACCCAACAGGGTGGTTGGAGCCATCTGTCCACCCGTCATACCATAGATGGCATTGTTGATGAAGATAATGGCAATATGCTCGCCACGGTTCAGGGCGTGGATGGTCTCGCAGGTACCGATGCACGCCAGGTCGCCATCCCCCTGATAGGTGAAGACGAGACGGTCTGGCCACAGACGCTTGATGCCCGTAGCCACAGCAGGTGCACGGCCATGGGCAGCCTCCTGCCAGTCGATATCCAAATAGCGATAAGCGAATACGGCACAGCCCACCGGACAAACGCCCACCGTCTTATCCTCCATGCCCATCTCCTCGATGACCTCGGCAACGAGCTTATGAACTACGCCATGCGAACAGCCCGGACAATAGTGCATCGGGGTATCGTTCATCAGCGTAGGCTTCTTATATACCAGATTCTCTGGTGAAATTATATCATTCATTTTATTAACTTCTTTAATGCTTCAACGATTTCCTCTGGCTCTGGTACGATACCGCCCAGACGCCCGAAGTGCTCTACTGGAGCCTGTCCATTTACAGCCAGGCGTACATCCTGAACCATCTGACCGGCATTGATCTCAACAACCAGAATGCCCTTCTTGGTCTTTGCCAGCTCATGGAGTTCCTTCTCAGGGAAAGGCCAGAGGGTGATAGGACGGAAGAGACCCACCTTGATGCCCTGCTCTCGGGCATTCTCGATGCTCTTCTCGGCGATACGTGCCGCACTACCGAAGGCTACGATTACATAGTCGGCATCCTCCATCTGCTCCATCTCATATCTTACTTCGGTATCACGAATCTTCTGATACTTCTCCTGAAGGGCGATGTTGCGTGCCTCCATGACCTCAGGCTTGAGTTCCAGAGAGGTCATGATGTTGACAGGGCGACTCTTAGGACGACCGATGGTAGCCCAAGGACACTCCTTGGCAATCTCCTCCTCGGTACGGCGAGGCTTTACCGGTGGCAGCACCACCTTCTCCATCATCTGTCCGATCACGCCATCGCTTAAGATCATCGCCGGATTGCGATACTTGAAGGCGAGGTTGAAGGCAAGGTCCACAAAGTCTGCCATCTCCTGAACAGAAGCAGGAGCCAGCACGATGACGTTGTAGTCGCCGTTACCACCGCCGCGGGTAGCCTGGAAATAATCACTCTGAGATGGCTGGATGGTACCCAGTCCCGGACCGCCACGCTGCACGTTGACGATGACACCCGGAATCTCAGCACCTGCCATATAGGAGATACCCTCCTGCATCAAAGCCACACCCGGACTGGATGAGGTAGTGATGACACGCTTACCGGCGCCGGCGCCACCATATACCATATTGATAGCCGCCACCTCACTCTCTGCCTGGAGAACCACCATACCCGATGTCTCCCAAGGCTTGAGCAGAGCCAGCGTCTCTATAATCTCACTCTGAGGTGTGATAGGATAGCCGAAGAAGCCATCCGCACCACATCTGATACAGGCATGGGCTATCGCCTCATTGCCTTTCATTAATGTTACTTCTTGATTTGCCATTGTTTAGTCCTCCTTCTTACGATAAACAGTGATGCAGCCGTCAGGGCAGACGATGGCGCACGAGGTACAACCCACACACGCATCGGCATTGACAGCCTCAACATAGCGATAGCCATGCACATTGACCTTCTTCAGAGCCAATGCGATGACATCTTGAGGACAAGCTTCTACACAGAGTGCGCATCCTTTGCAACGCTCCGTATCGACCACAATGGCCCCTTTAATTTTGCTCATATTCTATATATTTTCTTTTTCTTATATTATCATTCTTCACTGGAGTAACCAGAACTGCTGCTGTCCACAACAAATTGCTATGGATTGTAGTAGTCTTTGCAATAAAAGCTCATGATATCATCCAGCATCTCCTTGGCTGCCACGGCAGGACTCTCGGGATCGAGAGCTATCGCCTCCATATAGCTGTCGAGGGCACGCTTGAAGTCGCCTTGCTTTCGCCAGGCATTTCCTTCCTGATAATACTCTTCTGCTGTCATTTTACTCTATATATTTTAAAGTTTTATTCTGCGAAAGTACGAAAATTATGCTAAGAAAAAGAATAAAAGCGTAAGTTTTAAACTAAATTAATGTAGTTTTTCCATAAAATGCGCACACAATATTTCAAGTGTGCAATTTTTCGAGAAGAATGTGCATTATTTCTAGTATTATATCCCATTAAAACACAATTCGTCATTTACCGCAGTTTTCTACGGTAAATGACGAATAATACGATACCCCTCAAAACGAGGTAGAGAATAAAGGCAAGCCACAGGGCGTGATTGCCCAACAAAGGATGAAGGGCGAAATACATTCCGAAGAATGAAGCAGAAGCTACAGCGGTGGAACAAAGCATAGACTTCGACTGGGTGATGCCCACAAAGATACCATCGAAGACAAATGCCGACATACCTGCCAGCGGAATAAGCACCGCCCATCCCAGATACACTCCCGCTGCCGCCACCACCTGCTTGTCGCTGGTCAGCAAAGAGAGAAAGTTTTCTCCACCCACTATATATAATAAGGTGAAAAGAATCGCCACCACGACACCGAAGCCCATCGTCCGCTTCACCACTTCCTGGAACGCCTCCCTATTCCCGGCTCCATAATACTTGCCGCTCAAAGCCTCTGCCGCATACGCAAAACCATCCATGAAATAAGAGAAGATGGTAAAGAGCGTCATCAGCAGGGTATTCACTGCCAGCACCAGCGTACTCTCTCTGGAACCGGCTGCCGTAAAGAAGAGGTTTACAGCCACCAGACATACAGTACGGAGAAAAATGTCTCTGTTCAGGGAGAAGAATCGCTTCAGCGGTTCTGAGGCAAAGAGATGCTGGCGATAATCATATTTGCCCAACCGGCGATAGTAGAGCCGATAGAGCACGCATGCCATCAGGAATCCCCACCATTGGGCGATGACCGTTCCGAGCGCCACACCTTCTACCGTCATCCTGCAGACGAAGACGAGCACCAGAGAGGCTACGATGTTCACCACATTCTGAGAGAGCGATACCACCATCGGAATGCGCGTGTTCTGCATACCGATATACCAGCCCGTGAATCCATAGAGTCCGAGCACGGCGGGAGCTCCCCAGATGCAGACATAGCAGTATCTGCGAGCCAGTTCCACGACATCCGCTTCCGGCGACATAGCCCACAATCCACATCCGATGAGCCATCTCTGAAGGATAAAGAACAGCAGTCCTATCCCCACGCCAATGCCCAGGGAACGAATCAGGAGTCTCACCACCTCGGAAAAATCTCTCCTGCCCAAAGCCTGCGAAGTCATTCCGCTGGTTCCCATCCGCAGGAAGCCGAACAGCCAGTAGATGACATTGAAGAGCATCGAGCCCACGGCAATGGCTCCGATATACGCTGCATCGCCGATATGTCCGACGATGGCGACATCTACCAAACCCAAAAGCGGTACCGTGATATTGGATATTATCGACGGTACCGCTAATTGCAATATTCGTTTATTCACTTATTCCAGTGTTTAAGTGACAAGTATTAAATTCTATACTTCGCAGCCTGCTCCTCAATATAGGCAGCATCGCTGAAGTAGTCGATGCGCATCGCCTTGCGAACCTCGTCCATGGTCTGGGCTGCAAACTCGCGGGCATCCTCGCTACCCTTCTTCAGGATATTGAATACCTCAGGAATATCCTGCTCAAACTCATGACGGCGGGCACGGATTGGGTCGAGCATCTTGTTGATGACGCTGTTCAGGAACTTCTTGCAGGTGCCATCACCGATACCACCCTTCACATACAGCTCCTTCAACTCATCCAAAGTCTTGAACTCCGGCCAGAACTCAGCGAAGTCCTCAGGAGTAGAGAATGCCTCCAGATAAGTGAACACGGCATTTCCCTCCAGATGTCCAGGCTCTTCCATGCTCATACGTGGCTCACCGTTAGACATCTTCTTCACCTTCTTCCAGACAGTCTTCTCGTCATCGCTCATATAGATGCAGTTGCCGAGACTCTTGCTCATCTTCTCCTTACCATCGGTTCCAGGAAGGCGACGGCAGCAGGCAATCTCTGGAAGCAGAATCTCTGGCTCTACCAATACAGGCGCATAAGTCTGGTTGAAACGGCGAACCAACTCGCGGGTTACCTCCAACATAGGCTCCTGGTCCTCACCGGCAGGCACGGTTGTAGCCTTGAAAGCGGTGATGTCGGCAGCCTGGCTCACAGGATAGCAGAAGAAACCGAGCGGAATGTTTGCCTCGAAGTTACGCATCTTGATCTCAGTCTTCACGGTTGGGTTACGCTGAACACGAGATACAGAGATGAGGTTCATCAGATAGGTAGTCAACTCAGCCAACTCTGGAATCATACTCTGGATATAGAGTGTACACTTCTGTGGATCGAGACCCGCAGAAAGATAATCGAGTGCTACCTCTGTAATGTTCTGGCGAATCTTCTCAGGATTGTCAGCGTTATCTGTCAAAGCCTGAACGTCTGCCATAAATACGAACATTCTGTCAAAGTCACCAGCATTCTGAAGCTGTACTCGGCGCTGCAAGGAACCGATGTAGTGACCCAGGTGAAGTTTACCTGTTGGACGGTCGCCCGTCAATATAATCTTTCCCATTTTCTTACGATTTTATATTTTTAGGTGCAAAGGTACAATAAAATAATGAGAATGAGGAAGAAAAGATGTAAAAATAAGCAAAACCCAGAGCTTAGTTGGCAAAATAAAAGCGAGACCTCCGAAAAAGAAGCCTCGCTTATCCTATATTCTGTTTTCGTTGATTCAACGAAGATTAGAACTCTGCATTCTTTGGTGTACGTGGGAATGGAATCACGTCACGGATGTTCTGCATACCGGTTACGAAGAGGATCAGACGCTCGAAACCGAGACCGAAACCTGCGTGTGGGCATGAACCATACTTACGGGTATCGAGATACCAGCTCATATCCTTCATAGGGATGTTGCGGGCCTCAATCTCACCCATCAGCTTGTCATAGCTCTCCTCACGGACAGAACCACCGATAATCTCACCAATCTGTGGGAACAGTACGTCGGTACCCTGAACGGTCTGACCGCTCTTGCCGCCGAAGCCGCTCTCCTCCTCGTCTATCTTCATATAGAATGCCTTGATAGCCTTTGGATAGTTGGTCATGATGACTGGGCGCTTGAAGTGCTCCTCTACGAGGAAGCGCTCGTGCTCTGAAGCCAGGTCGTCACCCCACTCACATGGGAACTCAAACTTCTTGCCGTTGGCGATAGCCTCCTGCAGGATGCGGATACCCTCTGTATATGGAAGATGAACGAAGTCTGAATTCAAAACGCCCTCCAAACGAGCAATCAAGCCCTTGTCGATCATCTTGTTCAAGAAAGCAAGGTCGTCCTTGCAGTGCTCCAGTGCCCAACGGATACAATACTTGATGAAGTCTTCCTCCAACTCCATCAAACCATCCATATCCAGGAAAGCAACCTCTGGCTCAACCATCCAGAACTCAGCCAGGTGGCGAGGTGTGTTACTGTTCTCTGCACGGAAGGTAGGACCGAAGGTATAGATGGCACCGAGTGCTGTAGCACCCAGCTCACCCTCCAACTGACCAGAAACAGTCAATGAAGTCTGCTTACCGAAGAAATCATCAGAATAATCGATCTTGCCATCCTCGGTTTTCTTCAGGTTGTAGAGGTTCTTGGTTGTTACCTGGAACATCTGACCTGCACCCTCACAGTCGCTGGCAGTGATGAGAGGAGTGTTGAAGTAGAAATATCCATGCTCGTGGAAGTAAGTGTGGATAGCCATCGCCATATTGTGGCGGATACGCATCACAGCACCAAAGGTATTGGTACGGAGACGGAGGTGAGCATACTGACGCATGTACTCGAAGCTCTGTCCCTTCTTCTGCATTGGATAGTCGTTGCCGCAAAGACCGTAGATTTCGATGCTTTCGCACTGAATCTCAACGCTCTGACCGGCACCCTGGCTCTCTACCAAGGTACCTACTACGCTGATGCAGGCACCAGTGGTAATCTGGCGGAGCTGATTCTCATCGACCTTTGATGGGTCGACTACTATCTGAATATTATTAATAGTAGAACCATCGTTAAGAGCGATAAAATCGACTGCTTTGCTACTACGATGGGTACGAACCCATCCCTTAACATTCACGATTGAGTCGTAGGCAGTGCTCTTGAGCAAGTCAACGACTTTAGTTCTTTTTACTTTTTCCATTGTTAATTAATAGGTTAAAAAGGAGACTAAACAGATAGTCTCCTTTCTTATTATATCTTATTATCCTTATTCAAAAGCACCCATACGGAGCATATCTACTTCCTTCTCAGTAAGGAAGCGCCAGTCACCGCGACGGAGATTCTTCTTGGTCAAACCTGCAAACTGTACACGGTCGAGCTTGGTTACACGATAGCCGAGGCTCTCGAAGATACGGCGAACGATACGGTTCTTACCGCTGTGAATCTCGATACCTACCTGTGACTTGTCACGCTCGTCAGCATAAGCTACTGCATCTGCCTTGATCTCGCCATCTTCCAAAGTGATACCCTCGCTGATCTGCTGCATATCGTGAGCAGTGAGGTTCTTGTCAAGGTGTACGTGATATACCTTCTTCTTCAAGAACTTAGGGTGAGTCAGCTTAGAAGCCAGGTCACCATCGTTGGTCAGCAGGAGTACACCTGTTGTGTTACGGTCGAGACGACCTACAGGATAGATACGCTCAGGGCATACATCCTTTACGAGGTCCATCACAGTCTTGCGCTGCTGAGGATCGTCGCTGGTTGTCACGTAATCCTTTGGCTTGTTGAGCAATACATATACCTTCTTCTCCAAAGATACTACTGCATCATGGAACTTCACCTCGTCGGTGCGAAGAATCTTGGTACCCAACTCGGTAACTACCTGACCATTGACAGTTACCAGACCAGCCTGGATGAACTCATCAGCCTCACGGCGAGAGCAGACACCAGCATTGGCAAGGAACTTATTCAAGCGCAATGGCTCTGTTGGGTCGATATTCTCCTCCTTGTATTCGATACGTTTCTTCATGCTATACTTAGCATTTGGATCGTATCCTGGAGTGTGCTGACGGAAGCCACCACCACGGTTGTTGCCATAGCCACCACCCTGTGGACGACCATAGCCGCCACGGTTGCTATTGTAACCACCCTGCTGAGGACGGCCATAACCACCACGGTTGCTGTTGTAGCCACCATGCTGAGGACGGCTGTTGTAACCGCCATGCTGAGGACGGCTGTTGTAACCGCCATGCTGAGGACGGCTGTTGTAGCCACCCTGCTGAGGACGACCATTGTAACCACCCTGCTGACGTGGCTGATAGCCACCAGTTGATGGATGCTGATCGTCACCTTCTGCGTTATTATTGAAACGAGGACGGCTGTTGTAGCCACCCTGCTGTGGACGGCTGCCATAGCCACCCTGCTGAGGACGACCATAACCGCCACCACGGTTGCTGTTATAGCCACCCTGCTGTGGACGGCTACCATAGCTGCCACGGCTGCTACCATAGCTGCGCTGTGGACGCTCGCTGCTAGAGCTGGTAGAACTGCTCTGCAAGCCAGCACCGAAGCCTTCCGGACGGAAGCCACCCTCGCTACTGCTGCTACTTCTATCGCTGTTGAATGATGGGCGATGACTGTTAATACGTGGACGCTGTGTGCGACCTACACTACGATAACTCTTCTGATAACCGCCTGCGTTGAAGCCCTCTCGGGTGTTCTCGCTCTCAGACGATTGACTCTGTGGTTTGTTTTCGAACTCTGAATCCATAATTTATTCAATATAAAAGCCTCACGGCCGGGTTAATAAATCTATTATTATTAATTATGTTATATATGATATGTCTTGATATATCCTTGGCTGCCCGTTAGGGAAACTGCTTTTTGATTAAATACCGGTGTAATTGCTAGGAGTGATAGCCATCAGTTCGGCCTTCACGCTATCGCTTACATTCAATCCCTTGATAAACTCATGAATGGTCTCCTCTGTCATATGGGTATTGGTGCGGGTGAGCGCCTTCAATGCCTCGTATGGATGTGGATAAGCCTCACGGCGAAGGATGGTCTGGATAGCCTCAGCTACTACAGCCCAGGTATTATTCAAATCTTCCTGCAACTTCTCCTCATGGAGGATGAGCTTACGCAAGCCCTTCAATGTGCTCTGGATGGCGATGACGCTATGACCGAGAGGCACACCGATGTTACGGAGTACGGTACTGTCGGTAAGGTCACGCTGCAAGCGGCTAACCGGGAGCTTCTGTGCCAGGAACTGGAGGATGGCATTGGCAATACCGAGATTACCCTCACTGTTCTCGTAATCGATAGGGTTCACCTTGTGTGGCATGGCACTGGAACCTACCTCACCAGCCTTGATCTTCTGCTTGAAGTAATCCATAGAGATGTACATCCAGAAGTCACGGTCCAAGTCAATGATGATGGTGTTGATTCTGCGGATGGCATCAAAGATGGAACCCAGATGATCATAGTTGCTGATCTGAGTAGTATATTGCTCACGCTCCAAGCCCAGCTTCTCGCTGACGAATTTGTTACCGAAAGCCTTCCAGTCATACTCTGGATAAGCTACATGATGAGCATTGTAGTTACCGGTAGCACCACCAAACTTAGCTGTAAACTTGCAAGCCTTCAAAGAATCGAGCTGCTCGGTAAGACGATATACATAAACCATGATTTCCTTGCCCAAACGGGTAGGAGAAGCAGGCTGACCATGAGTCTTAGCCAGCATAGGTACATCCTTCCACTCATCAGCATAAGTCTGAAGCTGGGCAATCAGCTCTTCAACCTGAGGGCAGAAGCACTCCTCCAGAGCTTCCTTCACTGAAAGAGGCACACTTGTGTTGTTGATGTCCTGAGATGTCAAGCCGAAGTGGATAAACTCCTTGTAGGCATCCAAGCCACCAATCTTGTCAAACTCTTCCTTGATAAAATACTCAACAGCTTTCACATCGTGGTTGGTAACCTTCTCAATGTCTTTCACACGCTGAGCATCGTTCTCGTTGAAATGACGATAGATGTCACGCAAACGCTCAAACAGCGACTGATCGAAAGAAGCCAGCTGTGGCAATGGTAACTCACATAAAGTAATGAAATACTCTATCTCTACTCGAACACGATAACGGATGAGAGCATACTCTGAAAAGTAGTTAGCGAGTTGCTCTGTTTTTCCCCTGTAACGACCATCTATAGGTGATATGGCAGTCAATAAATCTAAATTCATAACAATACGTATTATTTATATAGGGTGCAAAGTTAATGAATTCCTACGAGAAAACAGAAAAACTGAGAATTATTTAGCTTTAATTAAAACAAAAAGGTCTTTCAACGATTGTTGAAAGACCTTTTAACTTGGTGGGCGCTGACGGATTCGAACCGCCGACCCTCTGCTTGTAAGGCAGATGCTCTAAACCAGCTGAGCTAAGCGCCCTAAAAAAAAATCCCTGCAACCACAAATGTGAATCACAGGGAACACCCCTGTGGGCGCTGACGGATTCGAACCGCCGACCCTCTGCTTGTAAGGCAGATGCTCTA
>ERZ1023630.9-NODE-9-length-157094-cov-93.458084_pt1 | contig 157094 bp, 138 predicted proteins | sample MGYA00380332_ERZ1023630 | MGnify/ENA primary metagenome ERZ1023630 (study PRJEB33179, sample SAMN07448973) | human gut metagenome | biome: Human-gut; feature: Human associated habitat; material: Faeces | host: Homo sapiens | place: India: Bhopal | collected...
GCGCCGATGGTACTGCAATGCAATGCGGGAGAGTAGGTAGCCGCCTTCTTTTATTTATTTTAACCTCGATTACGTCCTGTAATCGAGGTTTTTTTGTTTATTCACCTTCTATTTAACATAATAAAGAGGCTCATATTTCTCGTATTTTTGGCAACTGTATGATTGCCTGCAAATACGAAAAATATGAGCCATAAAGAAAATGCAACTATTTTGCTCTTTAGGTATAACTATATCCCTTTTGTCTTGGGTATTAATTCTCCTTGATGAATACCAATTTCTTAGGGATCTTAACCCATTTGCGATTTCGCGCAATCTTGATGCAGCTTCCTTCTTTTTGCTGGAGCTCGTAGGTGCCATCCGAGAGTATAACTAGGTCAGCAACAAGATCTTCGCTTCCATAATCATTAATAATGGAGAGGTGAGCTATCTTGCCATCTACATTCGCATCAGTGATCAGCCATTTTCTGCTATCCAGTCTATCTCCAAAGTAACCAGGCATCTCTCCAAACACTTCCTGCCCCGGAACTTTGAGATTCTTGTGGTAGAAGTCGATGCTCATATAGACGTTCAACTCCTTGTTAGTCAGTTTACCTTTGAATAAAGTACTATCGTTTTGTGCCATGCATACTATGCTGATAAGGCACAATAATGTTATTAAAAATCTTCTTTTCATATATAAAATTCTATTAACTGCACAAAGTTATTCATTTAAATCAAGAAAACGTTATTTTTTTTATGATTTTAATGAGATATATTTGTTTTTTTGCAAATATTTACCTATCTTTGCGGTGTTTTATTGATATTTATATGGAAAAGAACAGATTATTTCCAGATTATATATTTGAGTCTAGCTGGGAAGTATGTAACAAAGTTGGTGGTATATACACTGTTTTGTCGACACGAGCTTTGACTCTTACGGAAAAGTTACAGGACCGACTCATATTTATTGGTCCTGATTGTTGGGGAGAGAAGGTAAATCCTTATTTCTCTGAGGATGATACGCTTTATGCGGAGTGGAAAACAGAAGCTCTTAAAGAGGGCTTGAATGTAAAGGTAGGTAGATGGCAAATCCCTGGCGAGCCTGTGGCAGTCTTGGTAGATTTCCAACCTTATTTTGAACAGAAAGACCAAATCTATGGCCAGCTTTGGAATGATTATCAAGTGGATAGTCTTCATGCTTATGGTGATTATGATGAGGCATCCATGTTCTCTTATGCTGCTGCATTGGTTGTAGAAAGTTTCTATAAGCATGTTGTGGGCAAGGGTAAGAAGGTTATTTATCATGGAAATGAATGGATGACCGGTCTTGGCGTGCTCTATGTGAATAAGCATTTGCCAGAAGTTGCTACTGTATTTACTACACATGCTACTAGCATTGGTCGCAGTATAGCAGGTAATAATAAGCCTCTCTATGACTATCTTTTTGCCTATAATGGCGATCAGATGGCACAGGAGCTCAATATGCAGAGCAAACATTCAATTGAAAAGCAAACCGCAAAGTATGTTGATTGCTTTACTACGGTAAGTGATATTACAGCCAATGAGTGTAAGGAACTCTTGGATAAGCCTGTTGACTTTGTATTACCTAACGGATTTGATAATAGTTTTGTACCTAAAGCTTCTGCATTCACCAAGAAACGTAAGGAGGCAAGAAAGCGTTTGCTCGATGTAGCTAATGCATTGATGGGTACCGACTTGGACGATGATACACTTATTGTTTCCACCAGTGGTCGTTACGAGTTCCGCAACAAGGGCATTGATGTCTATATCGAGGCGATGAACCGTTTGCTTCGCGATAGCAATTTGAAGAAGAATGTTTTGGCATTCATCGATGTACCTGGTTGGGTTGGTGATCCACGTCAGGATCTTCTGGAGCGTTTGGAAAGTGGCAAGAAGTTTGATACTCCACTTGAAGTTCCAGAGATTACCCATTGGTTGCACAATATGAGTCATGACAATGTCTTGGGTATGTTGAAGTACTTCAATATGCATAATAACAAGGAAGACAAGGTTAAGTTGATATTCTTGCCTTGCTATTTGACAGGAGATGATGGTATCATCAACAAGAGTTATTATGATGTAGTTTTGGGTAATGATCTCTGCATCTATCCTTCTTATTATGAGCCATGGGGTTATACTCCATTGGAGGCTGTTGCATTCAAGGTGCCATGTATCACCACCGACTTGGCTGGCTTTGGTCTTTGGGCGAACTCAGAGAAGGGAAGTTATAGCGAGATAGAGGATGGTGTGAAGGTAATTAAGCGTACCGACTACAATTATTCAGAGGTAGCTGATGCTATCAAGGATACTGTAGCCAAGTATTCTGGTATGACCAAGACTCAGGTGAACAAGTGCCGCAAGAATGCCGAGAAACTCTCTGAGAAGGCATTGTGGAAGCTTTTCATCGAGTATTATTACGATGCCTATGACTTCGCATTGCGTAAGGCAGAGAATCGTATGAAGCAATAAGAATTCTCTCTCTTAATAGGGAGAAATCACAATATAATTAATGAGATATAAATAGTTTAATATAAATCGAAACACAATGAAAATTAAAGCAGACTATGCTAATGCTCCTCAATGGAAGGAGACTACTATTAAGTCTAGCCTTCCTAAGGAATTGAAGTGCTTGGACGAGATTGCTCACAATATGTGGTGGGCATGGAACTATGAGGGTCGTGACTTGTTTAAGAGTCTTGATGCTGATTTGTACGAGAAATGCAACGCTAACCCAGTATTGCTTTTGGAGCGTTTGAGCTACGATCGTAAGGAGGCCATTGTTAAGGATAAGGAGACAATGGCTAAGGTTAAGAACGTCTACAAGATGTTCCGTGAGTATATGGATGTGAAGCCAAACTCAAAGCGTCCTTCTGTAGCATACTTCTGCATGGAGTATGGTATCAACCAGGTGGTTAAAATCTACTCTGGTGGTCTTGGTATGCTTGCTGGTGACTACTTGAAGGAGGCATCTGATAGCAACGTGGATATGTGTGCCGTTGGTTTCCTCTACAGATATGGTTATTTCAAGCAGTCTTTGAGCATGGATGGTCAGCAGATTGCCAATTATGATGCTCAGAACTTTAATTCTCTTCCATTGGAACGTGTTCTGGATGAGAATGGCAACCCTGTTGTTATTGATGTACCTTATACAAACTATCAGGTTCACGCTTATGTATGGCAGATGAACGTAGGTCGTATCAAGTTGTATCTCCTGGATACAGATAATGATATGAACTCAGAGTTCGACCGTCCTATCACTCACTCACTCTATGGTGGTGACTGGGAGAATCGCTTGAAGCAGGAAATCTTGCTTGGTATCGGTGGTATCTTGACTTTGAAGAAACTCGGCATCAAGAAGGAGATTTATCACTGCAATGAGGGTCATGCTGCACTCTGCAACCTGCAGCGTCTCTGCGATTACATCGAGGAGGATGGCTTGAACTTCAACCAGGCTCTCGAGCTGGTTCGTGCTTCTTCTCTCTATACTGTTCATACTCCAGTTCCAGCTGGTCACGACTACTTCGACGAGGCTCTCTTCGGCAAGTACATGGGTGGCTATCCACAGCGCCTTGGTATCTCTTGGGATGAGTTCATCGGTATGGGTCGTGAGAATGCAGACGATCACAACGAGCGTTTCTGTCTCTCTACCTTCGCTTGCAATACTTGCCAGGAGGTTAATGGTGTAAGTAAGCTCCACGGTTGGGTAAGCCAGCAGATGTTCTCTAACATCTGGAAGGGTTACTTCCCAGAGGAGAACCACGTAGGTTATGTAACCAATGGTGTTCACTTCCCAACTTGGACAGCAACAGAGTGGCGTAAGCTCTATGATACATATTTCGACAAGAACTTCATGAACGACCAGAGCAACGAGGAAATCTGGCATGCTATCTACAATGTTTCAGATGCAGAAATCTGGAATACCCGTATGACATTGAAGAAGAAGCTCGTAGCTTACATCCGTGAGAAGTTCACACAGACATGGTTGAAGAACCAGGGTGATCCTGCTCGTGTCGTATCTTTGCTCGAGCGTATCAATCCTAACGCTCTGATGATCGGTTTCTGCCGTCGTTTCGCTACATACAAGCGTGCTCATTTGCTCTTCACCGACTTGGATCGCTTGGCTAAGATCGTTAACGACCCAGAGCACCCAGTATTGTTCTTCTTCTCTGGTAAGGCTCACCCAGCTGATGGTGCTGGTCAGGGCTTGATTAAGAGAATCTTCGAAATCAGCCAGCGTCCTGAGTTCCTTGGCAAGATTATCTTCCTCGAGGACTACGATATGACTTTGGCTCGTCGCCTGGTTTCAGGTGTTGATATCTGGATGAATACTCCTACACGTCCATTGGAGGCTTCTGGTACATCTGGCGAGAAGGCAGAGATGAACGGTGTTGTCAACCTCTCTGTACTTGATGGTTGGTGGGTAGAAGGTTACCGCGAGGGTGCTGGTTGGGCTCTTCCTGAGAAGCGTACATACCAGAACCAGGGTTACCAGGATCAGCTTGATGCTGCTACTATCTACAACCTCTTGGAGAACGACATCATCCCAATGTACTATAACAAGAACAAGGAAGGCTTCAGCAAGGAGTGGATCCAGGTAGTAAAGAACTCTATCGCTACTATCGCTCCTCACTATACTATGAAGCGTCAGTTGGATGACTACTATGATAAGTTCTACAACAAGGAGGCAGCCCGCTTCAAGAAGTTGAGCGCTAACGACAATGCTTTGGCTAAGGAGATTGCACTTTGGAAGGAGAGCGTTGCTGAGCGTTGGGATGGTATCCACGTAGTATCTAAGGATGACAGCAAGTTGATGGCTGCTGAGACAGGTCAGAAGATCAAGGTTCAGTATGTTATCGATGAGCAGGGGTTGAACGATGCAGTAGGCTTGGAGCTTGTTGTATTGAAGGATCAGCCTGAGGATGGCAAGCAGATTTATGCTGTTTATCCATTCAAGATGGTTGGTCATGAGGGCAACAACTTTACATTCGAGGCTGAGATTGAGCCAATCAATGCTGGTTCATTCAAGACAGGTGTTCGTATGTATCCTAAGAATGAGAAGTTGCCACATCGTCAGGACTTCTGCTACGTTAAGTGGTTGGACTAATAGGATAGCGGATTTCTATTCGTATCATATAAATATAATGAATCCTGCAGCTCGCATAGAGGTGCAGGATTTTTTTTGTTTTTTTCTCGGATTAGAAAGAAAACCGGGTATTCTTTGTAATCAGAAAATAGAAGAAGAATCAGAAAATACACAAAAGAAAAGGAGCCTTCCCGCTCAAGAAGAGTAGGGAAGGCTCCTTTTTTTGTTTATATATAATAATGTGGGAATTATTATACGAGATACTGAGAAGAAATACTCTCGTTGTCCTCTACGCGGCGGATAGTCTCAGCAAACATATCAGCGATGGTGAGCTGCTTAACCTTGTCGCAACGCTTGGTGTAAGGGATTGAATCTGTGAAAACAATCTCCTCGAGAGCAGAATTCTGTACGCGTTCCGAAGCAGGACCACTCATTACGCAGTGAGAAGCACAAGCGCGAACAGTCTTAGCACCAGCCTGCTTCATAATATCAGCAGCCTTTGTGATAGTACCTGCGGTATCAACCATGTCATCGATGATGACTACGTTCTTGTCCTTTACATCACCAATGATCTGCATGCTGGCAACCACATTTGCACGAGCACGAGTCTTGTTGCAAAGTACGAGAGGGCAACCGAAGTACTTGGCATAAGTGTTGGCACGCTTAGAACCGCCTACGTCTGGAGAAGCAATTACCATATCCTCGAGGTGCAAGCTCTGCAGGTATGGCAAGATAACGCCAGAAGCATAGAGGTGATCTACTGGAACATCGAAGAAGCCCTGAATCTGGTCTGCATGGAGGTCCATGGTGATGAGGCGGTCGATTCCGGCAACGCTAAGCAAGTCGGCAACCAATTTAGCACCGATGCTGACACGTGGCTTGTCCTTACGGTCCTGACGAGCCCAACCGAAGTAAGGCACAACAGCGATGATGTGGCGAGCTGATGCACGCTTGGCAGCATCGATCATCAAAAGTAACTCCATCAAGTTGTCTGAATTAGGGAAGGTACTCTGCACGAGGAATACGTCGCGACCGCGGATAGATTCCTCGAAAGAAACGCCAAACTCACCATCAGAAAACTTGGTTACTACCAAATTACCCAGTGGGCAACCTAAACTAGCGCAGATTTTCTCTGCAAGGTATCTCGAGTTAGTACCTGAGAATACCAAATAAGAGTTCTTGTCACTCATTTCCTTTAGTGTTTACGTGTATTAATAGTTATGTATTATTCTAGATGATATATATATGAATCATTGCGAACTGGTTTTTAGCTGATAGCTTTTCTCAGTCTTTCGAAATGCTGAATCAGCTCCTTGAAGTCAGTCTCATTATGGATATCAAAGCGGTTCCAGATGTCTCCGCAGATTACCACGCCTCCAAATCCCAGGTCTTTGGCCATTTTGAGATTTTCCAGGCTCATGCCTCCCAGGGCGTATACCTTTTTGTCTATGAGACCAGCCTTTGCAGCCATCTCTAACTGCTGTGTTGAGAATGAGGATTTCTCGTCCTTGAATTCGATGCAGTCGAATATGTTTTTCAGAAAAACATAGTTTGACTTCTTCTTCATCTCCTTCAGCTTTAATAGGTCAGTACAGGTGCGGCTGTATTTGCCCTTGTAGCCATCAGGGACAGGAGCAAGAGGATCATCGATGTGTATTCCCGCCAAGTCGTATTCCTGCTTGAGGTAATAATGGTCGTGAACCGTAACCTTGCGTCGGTAGTCTTCTGGCAATAAAGTGAGCAAGCGCTCAGAGTATATGGGCGATGAACCTGGCTTGAAGAGATGCAGGTTGTCCATCCCCTCGTCGAACAGCGAGGTGAGTATTTTATCTTCCTCCACAAAGAATGTGGACTTGGTCATTATTGCTAATTTCATTGTCAAAATGCATTTTATACTGCAAAAGTATTAAAAATTTCGCAATCCTGCAATTATATCGGGATAAAAAGCTATCTTTGCACCATAAAATTAATATTTATCAAGAAATGAGAGTAAATTTATCGACTTTTTGTGAGATTCACACCCCAATTTATGTTTTGGAGGAGGAGAGACTGAGACGCAACCTGAGTCTTATCAAAAGTGTGGCAGAACGTGCCGATGTGGAGATTATTCTTGCCTTCAAGGCTTATGCCCTGTGGAAGACTTTTCCGATTTTCAGAGAGTACATCCATTCCACTACGGCGAGTTCTTTGAGTGAGGCGAAACTGGCTTTCGAGAAGTTTGGAAGTCCGGCGCATACATTTTCGCCGGCTTATACGGATTATGAGATTGATGAGATAGCCCGCTGTTCGAGTCATCTTTCGTTCAACTCGCTTTCTCAGTATGAGCGTTATCATGAGCGTGCCCGATTGGCAAATCCGGAAATCAAGTACGGATTGAGAGTGAATCCTGAATATTCTGAGGTGGAAACCTTATTGTATAATCCATGTGCTCCGGGAACCAGATTTGGCGTATCGGCAGATAAGTTGCCGGAAACCTTGCCTTCCGACATAGAGGGATTCCATTGTCATTGCCATTGCGAGAGTGGGGCGGATGTCTTCGAGCGCACATTGGCACATATCGAGGAAAAGTTTGCCAAATGGTTCCCGCAGTTGAAGTGGATTAACTTTGGAGGTGGTCACTTGATGACTCGCAAGGATTATGATGTTTTACACCTTATTAATATATTAAAGGGATTTCATGCCCGTTATCCTCATCTGAAGGTTATCCTGGAGCCTGGTAGTGCCTTTGGATGGCAAACCGGTCCGTTGGTAACCCAGGTAGTAGATGTGGTAGAAGATAAAGGTATCAAGACTGCGATTATCAACGCCAGTTTTACCTGCCACATGCCAGATTGTCTCGAAATGCCATATATGCCGGCAGTGAGAAATGCTGAAACTTTGGAGGTTGAAGACCCGATGAAGGCTCCGGAGGGCGAACATATTTATAGAATAGGTGGCAATAGTTGCCTGAGTGGTGACTTCATGGGGTACTGGAAATTCGATCATGAACTGGAAATTGGCGAAAATGTCATCTTTGAAGACATGCTCCATTACACCACAGTGAAGACAAATACCTTTAATGGCATCACTCATCCGGCTATCGGAATCGTACATTTGGACGGAAATTTGGAAATTTTGCGCGAATTTGGATATGAGGACTATCGCGACAGGATGGATTGATGACTGGTTATTTGATGAAGTTTGTCCCTAAAATGGACGAATAATGCTTGAAATACGCCTAAAAATGCACGTTTTTCCCCTAAAATGAAGAAAAATGTGCATTTTTTATAAAAAAAACGCAGAAAAATTTGGTGGGTTCAAAAAAATGTAGTACTTTTGCACTCGCATTCAGAGGAACGCTCCTATGAAAGTTAGGAAATAAGCGGAAATAGCTCAGTTGGTAGAGCACAACCTTGCCAAGGTTGGGGTCGCGGGTCCGAGTCCCGTTTTCCGCTCGAACATTTTGGACAACATATCATTCTGTATTAGGTATGGAATTTCAAGGTAATGGAGAGGTGGCGGAATTGGTAGACGCGCTACTTTGAGGGGGTAGTGACAATTGTGTCGTGGGAGTTCGAGTCTCCTCCTCTTCACTTCTTGAAGTTGTAACAAGCGGAAATAGCTCAGTTGGTAGAGCACAACCTTGCCAAGGTTGGGGTCGCGGGTCCGAGTCCCGTTTTCCGCTCCATTCTTTTACATATCTAGTTAGAAGGGTGTGTATTTTTGAGCCCAAGTGGCGGAATTGGTAGACGCGCACGTTTCAGGTGCGTGTGTTTCACAACGTGCAGGTTCGAGTCCTGTCTTGGGCACTGATGTTCAAAATGGCATCTAAATGTTGGAGAGGTGGCGGAATTGGTAGACGCGCTACTTTGAGGGGGTAGTGACAATTGTGTCGTGGGAGTTCGAGTCTCCTCCTCTTCACTTCTTGAAGTTGTAACAAGCGGAAATAGCTCAGTTGGTAGAGCACAACCTTGCCAAGGTTGGGGTCGCGGGTCCGAGTCCCGTTTTCCGCTCTATTTTATTTGAAAATAGAGAAACATACCTATTATGAATTTATATTTAAGATATTTCGATCAGGAGACATTAGTAAATAATGTCGATGAAGCAATAGATTTTTTGAAAGGTATCCCGGAAATTGGTATGGATGCTGAGCTAGAGGCAGATATTAGAGATTACGCCGCTAGCGATGTTTGCTATCCTAAACGTTATAAAGTTCGTCCTCGTATTTATTTCATAGTTATCAAGACGGCTGCTGCTACGATGCAGGATTTCAAGGATAAGAAGGCCTTGCGTTCGTCTGCGCCTGCAGAACGCCAGGAGAATCCTGTGATGCTGAATCTTACACAGGAGTTAGCTGGCTGGTACGAGGGATCTTTGGATTTCAAGCGTGTTGTGATGGTGCCTGCTACGGGAAAGTTTGAATACCGAGATACTCACTTCGTGGCTCATGTCAAGGCTATGTCGGGGTTGGATTGCTACACTCGTATTGTAGAGCACTTGAAGGAGAGAGTTGACTCTCGTAGTCAGTTCCCTTCAGCTAAGGGTAAGAATTTCCATTTCCGCTATTTGGGAATGTGGAAGTAAAAAGATAATTATTAGAAAACTATGAATAAGGTAATGTTGATTGGTAATGTGGGCAAGGAACCTGCTGTGCATTATTATGATGCAGATCAGGCGGTAGCTCAAGTGTCTTTTGCGACAACGGAGAAAGGTTACACCCTGGCTAATGGTATGCAAGTACCAGATCATACCGATTGGCATAACCTCGTGTTCTTCCGTGGTCTTGCAAAGGTGGTGGAGAAGTATGTACACAAGGGCGACCGACTCTATGTGGAAGGCCGGATCCGCTATCGACTCTATGATGACAAGCAGGGTAAGCGACATAATATCACAGAGATATACGTTGATAATATGGAGATGCTGACCTCGCGGTCGGGAGCTTCAGCTCCAACTTCAGCTCCTGCTTCATCTTCTACCCCATCTCCTGCAGAGACTACTGAGAACAAAGATTTACCATTTTAAATTTTAAGCTCAGAAATTGGATATATCGACCATAACGGATGCTTTTAGTGATGTGCTGCTCTTGCAGCCATCTACTGGTGTTTTTGTAGCTGCTATATTGGCAGCTATCCTGCTTGGTATGTCAGCTTTTGCCAGTGGTTCCGAAATCGCTTTTTTTAGTTTATCACCAGCGGATATTGCGGAACTGGAGGACGAAAAAACTGACTGTGACAAGAAAATTCAGATGTTGCGTGAGGATTCAGAACGTACATTGGCTACTATTCTGATAACCAATAACTTTGTGAATGTCACCATTATCATGCTCCTCAACTATGTTTTTGCCGGAATCGTGGAGTTTGGTCCTAAAGCTTATTGGCTTCAGTTCCTTATCATCACGGTAATCCTTACATTCTTGCTTTTGCTCTTCGGAGAGATTATGCCTAAGGTTTATGCCCGACAGGATCCTCTCAAGTTTTGCCGTAGATGTGTGGGCGGCATTATGTTTGCACGCAAGGTGTTCTGGGCATTGGAGAATGTACTGCTGAAGAGTGGAATCGTTGCCGAAAAGATTATACAGAAAGAAAACCATGTCCTGAGTGTGGATGATTTGGAACAGGCTCTGGAACTCACCGACAAGGAAGATATCAAGGACGAACAGAATATGCTGAAGGGTATCATCCGATTTGGCGATGAAACAGCCAAGGAGGTGATGACCACCCGTCAGAACATCGTTGACCTGGATATTCGCAGCACCTATCCTGAGGTGTTGAAGTGTATTGTAGAGAACAACTACAGTCGTATTCCGGTATATCAGGATAATACGGATAATATTCGTGGTGTGTTGTATATCAAGGACTTATTACCACATCTTTCAAAGGCATCCAACTTCCGTTGGCAGAGTTTGATCCGTCCTCCTTACTTCGTTCCTGAAACCAAGAAGATAGATGATCTGCTTCGTGAGTTCCAGGAGAATAAGGTTCATATCGCCATTGTGGTAGATGAGTTTGGTGGTACTTCCGGTATCGTTACTCTGGAGGATATCCTGGAGGAAATCGTTGGCGAGATCAATGACGAATATGATGAGGAAGAGAAGTTCTATTCGAAATTAAATTATAATACATTTATCTTCGAAGGCAAGACCTTGCTTTCAGACTTCTGCAAGATTCTGAATGTAGATGACGAAGAGTTCGAGGAGGTTGAGGGCGATGCTGATTCCCTGGCAGGTCTGCTCTTGGAAATCAAGGGTGATTTTCCAAGCATGCACGAGAAGATAGATTATAAGAACTATACTTTTGAGGTGATGAATATTGAGGAGCGCCGCATCAGCAAGATTAAGGTGACGGTACATCCTGTAAGAAACGAAGAGGAAAATTCCTCCAAGTAGTTCATCCTCCTTATATTTGTAATATTTTGATTATATAGTATGGCAGTTGTCAATATACGAGAAGTTTATCCGGGAGTGAGTCTGGGCTTATGGCAGATGGATGAGACTGTAGAACAGTTGTTTGAAGCATACCCTCTTCTGCAGGCTTACCGCTCCCAGGTGGAAGAGAAATATAAGAACGATGGCAGGAAACTGGAGTTTCTTGCCATTCGTGCGTTAATGTATGAGATGCTCAAGACGAACGGAGCTTCCAAGGGCTTGCTTTCTCATGCGGGTGACATTACTCACAACGAGGCAGGAAAGCCATTGTTCCGTGGTTATCATATCAGCGTTTCGCATACCAAGGGTTATGCTGCGCTTATCCTTTCCAAGAATCAGGAAGTGGCGGTGGATATCGAATACTTCAGCGATAGGGTAGAGCGCATCGCTTCCAAATTTCTGCGAAAGGATGAGAAGGCAGAAAATCTGGATACCAAGCTGGTGCACTGGTGTGCCAAGGAAACGGTCTTCAAGTTATTCTCAGAAGAAAATCTGATGTTTGAGGATATGCGGGTGAAGCCGTTTGATACGATGGTAGACTGGTCGTGTGATGTGGAGAATCTCAAGAGCAGGAAGACGGCTCATGTGGATTTCGAGTTAACCATGGAGTTTGTTCTGACCTATGCTGCGTTGTAGTATCCTGACCATGTTCCTGGCATTCAGTCTGTTGGCTGGAGCACAGGATTGGAAAGTAGTGAGAGAGAATCCTCAGAAGGCTTTTCCTAAGACAGTGGCTGCGGGCAACTACAGCGGCATTGCTCATCTGCATGATGATATCTATGTGGTGGTAAGCGACAAGTCGGATAGTGCCCTGTACTTCAACTTCCGAATTCAGGTGAATCCCAAGACCGGCGAACTGGAACAGGTCGAGAACCTTGGTTTTACCGAGAGAACAGATGGAACGCTGAACGACGGCAAGCTTTGGCTGGGGCTAGAGAAGGGATTTGACCATGAAGCCATCGTGAAGGTTTCTGATTCTACCTTGGTGATAGCAAGCGAAGGATATTGCCGTTTAAAGGAGTTTCCTATTCTGCCTACTTCGGCAGATGCTGCCAAGGTTGGCTATCAGCAGAACCTTTGGGAAAGCAGATGGCCTTCTTCTGATTTTTATCCCAATTATAATTTTGAGTCTCTGGCTTTTGATTCCGTCCATCAGTATCTCTGGACAATACCTGAGAGCACGCTTCGCAAGGACGGACAGTCTGCTACTCCTCAAAACGGATTGGCCAATCAGCTTCGTTTGATGAGGCTTAATTGGGGAAAGATGAAGGAAAATCGTAACAAGGAAGCGTATAACGAACAGGTGAGTAACAAGGAAGAGTATAGCGAGCAAGTGAGTAGCAAGAAAGACTCTCGTTATATGATGACCTATGCCTATCAGATGGATCAACCTTCTACCCATAAGAAAGCAGATATCTATGTGATGGGTGTGAGTGAGCTTTGTACCTTGCCCGATGGACAGCTTCTGGTTTTGGAGCGTGAGGCATTTATTCCTAAGATCAAGATAGGTGCTTTCTGCAAGTGCAAGCTCTATCTGATCAATCCTTTGAATTCTGAGGAGTTTTCTATGAAAGAGAAGTTTTCATCAGATACTCCTTTCTTGAAGAAGAATTTGCTTGTGGAATGGAAAACCGGCTTATCTCTTTCCAAGCGTTCCTTTGCCAATTATGAAGGTATGTGTCTGGGACCCAAGCTGGAAGATGGTTCCCAGGTTGTCATCCTGCTGTCTGATTCGCAGGATCAATACGCCGGAGTATTGAAAGACTGGTTCAAGACGATAGTCATCAGAAAGGAATAAAGTTGTTATGTTGTAATCTTCAATCTCGTCCATAACCATCTAGGAATGAGTCGCCAGAGGAAGACGAGGATATCATATCTCCAGTCTATCACCTTAACTTCCTTTCCGTTTTCGATAGCATTCACGATATGTTTCGCCACGTCTTCCGATTTGAGCTGTAGCGGATAGCTGCTGCCTGCGATGAGGTCTGTCTTTACAAAACCTGGTCGGATATCTGTGATGGCGATAGGGAGATGGCGCATCCGTGCCTGCTGCGACAGGCATTCCAGATAATGGTTCTGGAATCGCTTGGTGGCAGAGTAGGCAGGGGCTGCACCGAGACCTTTGGTTCCGGCGATGGAAGTGATGCAGGCAATGCAGAAATTCTGATAGGCATGGTTTGCCTTCTTCTTACTTTCAGGAACAGAAAGCTCACTCTTATTGGTTGGAGTAGAAGACTGGGCGGCAAACCAGTTGAATGCCGTATCCACCATTCTCGTGAATCCCAAACCATTGGTTTCCAGGGTCTTCATTTCCTTTTCTATATCCAGCGAGTTGTTCTGCCAGCCAATGCCTGAACTATGGAAGTACAGATCCATGCCTCCCAACTTATCAATGAGTTCGAGAAGTTGGGCAGGAGCATCGGGAGAAGTCACGTCTATTTGCTGATAGCAGGTAATGCCGCTCTGCGAAATCAGAGCCTGCAATCTTTCGATTCTTCTTCCGGCTATTCCTACCTGCCATCCTTTTGCTGCAAGCAGTTTCGCCACTTCCATTCCGATGCCCGATGTGGCACCCATTACAATTGCTTTCTTTGCCATATTGTCTTATTATATAAGGTGAAATCTTGATAGCCCTATTTATATAAGGTAAATTCTTGTCTAACTCTATCTCTATCTAAATATCTAAATCGCTTTTACTCTTCAGCAAGTCTTCCGCCTTCTTCACGCTTCCTGCTTTCAGTATCAGTTGCTTCACTTTCTCGTAATCCGTATATTCCGGATTGCGTTCCATGAAGATGCGGCAGGCGCGGTCGATGAGTTTATGATTGATAAGCTTGGCGTTCACCATCTTGTTGCCTTCCACCCGTCCTTGTCTTATCTGGAGAGAAGTGCTGATCATATCCAGAATCATCTTCTGCGATGATCCGGCTTTCATGCGGGTACTTCCCGTCACGAACTCCGGTCCTGTGATGACTTCTACAGGATAATCTGCAGCCTGGGCGATGGGAGCGTGGGGATTGTTGACGATGCACCCCGTAGGAATGCCTTCCTCCTTGCAATGTTTCAGGATGGCGAGCACGAAGGGAGTAGTGCCGCTTGCCGAAAAGCCCAGCACGAAATCATGCTTTGAGATATGCTTGTTGCAGAGCTGGTGCCAGCCATTCTCCAGGTCGTCTTCTCTTGATTCCCTGGTTTGTGTAAGGCAGCCGATGCCTCCGGGGAAGATGGCTTGTATCTGTGAACCGTCGATACCATAGGTGTTCTGCACTTCGATAGTATCGAGCGTAGCAAGTCTTCCGCCCGTTCCGCAACCGGCATAGAAGAGCCTTCCGCCCTTCTTCAGCTGCCCTTCGATGGCGGAAATCAGTTGGTTGATGGCAGGCAATGCTTCTTCTATTGCCAGAGCCACCTTCTTGTTTTCTGCATTGATATGAGCGGTGAGTTCATCCACGCTCATCTTTTCCAGATGCTCGTAGAGTGAGCTTTGCTCAGTTATTCTTTTATCTACTTTGTTTAACATATTACCAAAATCTTTAGATTGTAGAATGTCTTGGAGTATCCTATGTATTATATGTATATTGCTGATAATCCTGATGCAGGTATCTATTTTTCTGCCAGGAAATAAACCGGAGCATTTCGGGAACCTTCTTTAATCAGAAACCCGGATTTTTCCAGTTTCTTCAGCCAGTTGAGCGCCGTCTGTTTACGGATATAAAATTCCGTTTCCAGTACTTTTCGATTAATGGAACGGTTATGCTCCAGATACTCTCTTATTTTCTCCTTCAAAGCATCTTCAGAGAAGGGGTAGGAGCGGGAAGTATATAGTGATTTCTCGAAATGAGTATGATGTTTCACCTTTTTCAGCAGGTCTGCATTGGGGCGAAACTTGATGCCTCTTACGCTCACATAGTCGGCTCTCACTTTATTGTCGGGCTTCAGTTCATCCATATCCAGATCTACCGAGAGCGAGAGATAACCTATTTCCGGAATGTTGACACGTTTTCCATCCTGCAGGTCTTCTTCTATGATATCACGTAGTTTCATGAGTACGGACGAAACTTCTCCTTCTCCCAGACAGCTATGTCTGGCGATTCGGCTGATCATCTCCTTGTCAGTCATAGCTGTTTGCTCAAAGATATGGGCGAATCGGCGAGTCTCTTCATTTCCTCCTGCATTGGGAAGATAATGGATCTCATATTTTATAGCCATCGTTTTCTTCTTTCTGTTTAGCGATACAAAGGTAATCTTTTATTCTTAAACTACCAAATAAAAATGGCACTAATATGGATGAGCGGTTTGATTGATAGGAGAGGGCGGTGTCATTGATATATGTGAGCGGTGTAAATGATGTATGTGAGTTGTGTCATTGATATATGTGAGGACTGCTTATTATGTATGAACAAGCATCGAAAGAAGCTTTGAAAGTTGTCGGAATATACTATAGAAGTTGTCGGAATCATTAATGTCTGTCGTCGGGATTATAGCATTCGCCAGTCGCACAACAGCTGTTGTGCGCTTGCATATCAGCTGTTATGCGCTTGCACAACACGTGTTGTGCGCTTGTAATCCAGCTGTTGTGCAGTAAACTTTGTAACTCCCTCTATCATATTTCAATTCCTTCCTTATTTACGTTATGATTGAATAAGGTATAATGGTTCTCCTCCCATTCTTTTTGGGAGAAGAGTACAGGGTTGATGATTTCGTCAATATCCCAGCCTAATTCTCTTAGTGGATAAGAATACTTATCGTAATCTTGAAGCGTAACTTTTGGTTTGTCTAGAAGAATCAATACATCCCAATCACTTCCTTCATGTTCTGTACCTCTAGCGCGGGAACCAAACAGGATAGCCTTTGCATGAGGATCAATCTCATGCAATCTATTGTGCATTGCTTCTATGATTCGTTTCTTCTCCATATCTATCAATATTAATATATGTGTTGCAAAAATACGAGTTTTCTTTCTAATCACCAAATTTTTATAATAAAGGAATGCCTAAAAAGGCAAAAAATAGTGAAATAGAGCATTTGTTCCTCCGTAGTCGGACAATAAAGATGGAAAGAACATATAAAAAGCATAAAAAGTTTCTGATTTTTCTCATAAACAAATTATATTTCATATCTTTGCGCAAAATTAGAAACAATGACAGAACTATTGAGTATATTATACAAGCTGCGGATATTCACTTTGGATGAACTTTCTGAGGCTCTGAAAGACAAGGTGAAATCGGTGGAAGCGTTGCTTGCTCGATACAAGCAACAAGGGTGGATTGTGGCTATACGGCGCAATACCTATTTCGCGACAACCTCGAAAAGGTGATGCGATAGGTGGAGATACTCAACTATTTCCATGACAGTCCTTTGCTGTCTAAATCTCTTGTGCTGAAAGGTGGTACAGCCATCAATCTCACCATTTTCCGCAGATTCGTTCGCAACTCTTGCCTGTGCTTAGGCGCAGTGAGCATTTTGACTTTGAAAAAGCCAAGACAGAAGTGAAAGACTTTCTCTCAAAGCTATTGGTTCTGACAGAATCAGAGAAAGAATATGTGCGGGAATTCAATGACAAGAAGTATATTCCAGAATTGCTGTTCGAAGATAAAGAGATGGTCAATAGAATCAAATTTCATCCTATGGCTTTGTGGAAGACTAGGAGTCGTTGAATGTTTTTTCTGTAAATTTTGAAAAAAGTTATTGTTTTGCTTAGTTTTTTGCTTGGCTCAACTGTATAGATAGTGTATGAAACAGGAAAAGGACATAGAAAGAATGTTTCGTCAGCATTACGGGAAGATGTACAATCTGGCCAGAAGCATCCTCTCCGATGACGATGAAAGCAAGGATGTAGTGAGCGAAGTCTTTACCACGATTCTTGCCGATGATGTAGTCCTGATGCCTGAGAGTGAGGAAGGATTCCTGATGAGGAGCGTCCGCAACCGCTGTCTCAACCTGATAGCCCATAAGAGCGTGAAGGAAAGGGTAGCGAAGCTGCTGCTGGATGATGCCGACGTGATTCTCTCGGAAGAGACCGACGAGAGACTCGACCAGCTGATGCTTCTCATCGAAGACCTGGAACCGCCTATCCGGCAACTCATTTTCCGTCTGCGCTATCTTCAGGAGAAATCTTATCAGGAGGTGGCTGATGAAGTGGGAGTGAGCAAGGTGACGGTGTTCAACCATCTTTCGAAGGCGATGGACTGGATTAAGGAACAATTTAAATGAGCAAGACAATGACAAACAAGGAATTTAACAAGAGTAAAGAAGAGAAGCGACAGATGTTCTTCGATATGCAGGAGCATCCCGATCGCTATACCGACGAGCAGGTGGAACGTTTGCTTGCCGATGAAGACGTAAAGGATTTCTTTCACGATATGGCGATGGTTAGGATGGCGATGAAAAGAGGAAATCCAAAGAAAGTGAATGTAGACGAAGCGTGGAAGAAGTTTGCTGATAAGCAAGGATTAAAGGCCAACGAAGCTTCTGATAAAACATCCAACAATCACTGGAAGATAGCAGCATCCATCATTGGCATTGTTTTCCTCTCAGGCATTACTTTCGCTGCAATTCATTCAGGCATTTTCCGTTTCTCTTCTTCGGATGAGGCTAAACAAGCCAAGACGGAGCAAGTATCTTCTACTTCTGATTTGAACAAGATGGATAGCATCAAGGTGAGTGCTACGGAGAAGGCTGATAGTCTCGACCTCAAACCTGTTGTCTTTGACAATACCGAGTTGGGCGATGTCGTGTCGCAGCTTGCTGCCTTCTATCATGTCAAGGTGGAATTCGGCAAAGCTGAATCACAGCATATTCGTATCTTCTTCAATTGGGACAAGACTAAGACATTGAAGCAGAATCTCGAAATATTGAATGCTTTTGAGCGCATACAGATAACGGAAGTGGATGGAACTTTAAGAGTGGAGTAAGTTATGAAGAAGATTGTTTTTAACTTAATGTTGTTGATGATAAGCATGGGTATGTCTGCCCAACGCATTACCCGACAATATAATAATGTGTCATTCTCTGCGGCATTGAAGGATTTGAATGCTCGACAGGATAAGTATGTCATCAACTTTGTGTATGACGAGTTGGAGGATTTCAAGGTGACGAAGAGCATCAAAAATGAAAGTGTTCCAGATGCCATCATGAACTTGATAGGCTTTTATCCTATCAAGATGAAACAAGTGGATAATATTATTATTGTTGAATGTATCCAAAAGGCTTCTAACAGAATGATGGGACGCATCGTGGACACTCATCATCAACCTGTCGATTTCGCCAATGTTTCACTTCTGAATGTCAATGACTCTTCGTTTATTACTGGTGGTGTGACCAATGAAAACGGACAATTTGTAATACCTTGCAATGCTCAAAAGGCTATTGTAAAAGTAACATGTGTAGGATATAACACTTATCGCAATATCTTTAGTACTGGCAAAATAGGTACAATAGCTTTAAGCGAAGCTACGCTAAATCTACAAAAAGTAGTCGTGAAAGGTCATCGGAAGATTTATAAGTCAGACGGAACAAAGCTTATCGTGGATGTTCAGAAATCTGTATTAAGCGATTTTGGAAGTGCCGATGATGTTGTTGCGCAATTACCAACAGTGTCAGGTAGCGATGGCAGCTATTCTGTCTTTGGACGGGGAATTGCAGATGTATATATCAACAATCGTAAGATGAGGGACAAAAGTGAGTTGAGCCGCTTGAATTCCAAGGATATTTCTACGATAGAGGTAATCAACAATCCTGGGGTAGAGTATGATGCAGACACCCACGCTGTCATTAAAATCAACTTGAAACATAAGGTTGATGGAGGATTAGGCATCAGAACTTCTGTATTTGACAGCCAAGGCAGAAAAAACTCTGATTCGGAACAGGTGCAGCTCACTTACGATACCGAGAACATAAATGGATTCCTTTCTTTTACCAATTCAAGCAGTAGATATAAAACAGACCAAACCAATAAGGAACAGACTTTGGCTGATCATTCTGTCTGGAATATGGAAAGTGATATGCCTAAATGGAATTCCAATTATTATAATCAAACCATTAACGGAGGTATCAGTGCAGAATTGGCAAAGAATCATACCATTGGCGCAAGTTTGTCATACTCCAAGGAAACGGACAAGTGGGGAGGACATTCTGCCAGCCAAATGTTTCATGACAATCTTCTGTTTGAAGATTTATCCTCTAACATCCATTCTCATGCAAACTATGATCAATGGATAGGAAACATCTTCTACGATGGAAGATTCTCCCAAAAATGGAAAATGACGTTGAATGCTGATTATGTTAGCAGAAAAGCTGCAGATAGCCGTCTTAATCAAGAGTCTGGAAGCATGACGGATGCGCATGAGGTAAAAAATGAAAATGAGACTACTCACGACATCTATGCAGGGAATATGAAAATCAATTATCAAGCCAACAAAAACTTGACTTTTAACATAGGTGCTGATGCAAGTTATGTGGAAGAAGAAAAAGATTATCAGAGCCTTGAAAACGAGAAGTCAAGCGCAACGAGTCGTCTTCATGCAGAAGAAACAAAACTCGCCGCCTTTGCCGGATGCAATGTATCTATCGCCAAATTGTCTGCCCAACTGGGAATGCGATTTGAGTCATTTCGTATGCTGTATCGTGATGCCATCTCCCAAAATAGCTTGGTGGATAAGACTTATCGTCATTTTTATCCTTTCTTCTCATTGTCTTTGCCTGTAAAGAATGTCGAAATGGGATTAAGTATGACAACCAAGGTAAAACGTCCAAGCTATTACGAACTTAGAAACAGCGAAGAATATTTTAACCGTTATTCCATCGAGGCAGGTAATCCATGGCTACTTCCACAATATACGACAGATATATCCTATTCGTTGCAATGGCATCAATTGCGTTTCTCAGTCGATTATCAAAGGATAAAAGATTACATCATCTCAACGAATATCATTCAGCAGGCATCCCCATTGGTGGCAATGTCAAAGCCTGAAAATTTTCCGCATTATTCTGCAGTAAATGCAAGTTTGGCTTATCATACGAATGTGGGTGTTTGGGAACCATATTTCAACCTTAATATGATGCGAACTTATATGTCACTCTATAATACGGATGGAAGAAAAATCAAGAATGACAAGCCTTACATATCAATGTCGTTCAACAGCTATTTCAACTTGCGCCACCATTGGATGCCTTACGTACTGCTAAGTTACAATTCTGATGGAAACATGAGGGAATATCTGGTTAAACAGGCATTATGGTTTAGCCTAGGAGTAACCAAGCATTTTGCTGACAATGCATGGTTGGTAAGGCTGAGTCTTAACAATATCCTCGGCACAAAAGAACGAGAGACAAGATATGCCTCAGATTACATATTCGACAAAAGCAGTTTCAAGGATGGTCGCCGCATCAGCCTCTTGGTAAGATATACATTCAAAGACAAAAAACGCTATAAGGGCGAAAGTGCTGCAAGTGAAGAAATAGATAGACTATAAACTCTCTCAATACATGATTCCGCAACAAAGCGGAAAAATAAAATTCTGTGTGATGAAGTTTGCCAATATTTTTCTAATGGGTAAACTTAATCCACAGAATTTCTTTTAGAGATTCTCTAGTTAAAAAATATATATTTCTTTGTGTGTCATATAAATTATTGTATTTTTGCAGACAAAAAGAGTTGTTTGACAAGCAAACGTATGCAATTTGCAGAATTTAGCACTATTGCCAAATCATTACCTCAATTGAGGTGAAACACTCATAAATCGCTCATTTTAAGCTATTCTGAATATTTGGGCAGATTTTTTATAATAAAAGAATGCCTAAAAAGGCAAAAAATAGTGAAATAGAGCATTTGTTCCTCCGTAGTCGGACAATTAAGATGGAAAGAACATATAAAAAAGCATAAAAAGTTTCTGATTTTTCTCATAGACAAATTAGATTTTATATTTTTGTGCAAAATTAGAAACAATGACAGAACTATTGAGTATATTATATAAGCTGCGGATATTCACTTCGGATGAACTTTCTGAGGCTCTGAAAGGCAAGGTGAAATCGGTGGAAGCGTTGCTTGCTCGGTACAAGCAACAAGGGTGGATAGTGGCTATACGGCGTAATACCTATTTCGCGACAACCTCGAAAAGGTGATGCGATTGGTAGAGACACTCAACTATTTCCATGACAGGCCTTTGCTGTCTAAATCTGCTGTTCGAGGATAAAGAGATGGTCAATAGAATCAAATTTCATCCTATGGCTTTGTGGAAGACAAGGAGTCGTTGAATGTTTTTCTGTAAATTTTGAAAAAAAATGTTGTTTTGCTTAGTTTTTTGATTCCCTCAACTGTATATACAGTATATGGACTATAAAAACAGAGAATAGGCTATGAGTAAATATCTGATAAGTTTGATTTTGCTTTCGGTGATAAGTATGGGTGTTTCTGCCCAACGTATCACTCGACAATATAATAATGTGTCATTTTCTGCGGCATTGAAGGATTTGAATGCTCGACAGGATAAGTATGTCATCAACTTTGTGTATGACGAGTTGGAGGATTTCAAGGTGACAAAGAACATCAAGAATGAAAGTGTTCCAGATGCCATCATGAACTTGATTGGTTTTTACCCTATCAAGATGAAACAAGTGGATAATATTATCATTGTAGAATGTATTCAAAAGACTTCTAACAGAATGATGGGACGCATTGTAGACACTCACCATCAACCAGTCGATTTCGCCAATGTCGCTTTGCTCAATGTCAGTGATTCCAGTTTAATCACGGGTGGTGTAACAAATGAGAATGGTCAGTTCGTAATTCCTTGCGAGGTGAAAAAGGCAATTGTGAAAGTGAGTTGTGTGGGCTACAAAACTTATTGTAATGCATATCGTACCGGTGAGGTTGGTGCCATAACTTTGGAGGATGCAACAATTAATCTGCAAAAAATTGAGATTAAAGGGCATCGCAAATACATATCAAGAGAAAACGGTAAACTTACGCTTGACGTTCAAAATTCCAATTTGAAAAATATTGGCAAGGCAACAGATGTTATCAAATATATTCCTGGGATGCTCTATACAAATGGAAAGTATGAGGTGTTTGGTAAGGGTGAGCCTGTCATCTATATAGATGGAAGAAAGCAGACTAATACTTCAGGGTTGTCACTCCTTTCTTCTACCAACGTGAAGTCTGTACAGCTCATAACAAACCCTGGGGCAGAATACGATGCAGAAACAAGGAGTGTCATAAACATCACTACCGTACACCATTCCTTGGATGGACTTTCTGGTATTGTGGGTGCGGAAATCTCCAAACATAAGAATTTGTCAAACAACGAGGAGGTCAACCTCAACATCCACAAGGGAGCTTTGGATGTATTCCTCGCATATCAATATGACAATACGAGAAGTGACATCAGATATGATGTTAACCAGTTCAATTACGAGCAAGATACATTTCATGAGATTTCTGCTTCTGAATATTCCGACCGCTCTCGCTCTCATGACTATAATGTTGGTATGAATTATGCCATAAACAAGAATCACACTATCGGCGGAAGATATTTGGGAAGCATCTCCAACTACAAGATGCTCGACTCTCCTTTCGACTATATGCAGACGTACAAGAATGATGAACTGCTGACAGCTACAGATAACAAGACTGAAGAATCTGAAAAGGAAAGGTTTCACAATGTCAATCTGTATTATATCGGCAAACTAACAGACAACCTACAGCTCAACTTGGATGCCGACTATGTTTATGCTCAACTGAAACATAAGCAACAAGTGAGCGAGACAAGTAGAATAGATGCTGTCTCAGAAATCACGCATATGCAAAACGACCAGCGAAATCGTGCGACTGCACTCAAAGGGGTGTTTGCTTGGAACATGAATAAGAATAATAGGCTTGATTTCGGAACGGATTTCAGTAAAATCAGTTCATGGGGTATGTCTGTAAACGAAGAAGGGAAGATAGCCGATGACCAATTCAAGAATAAGGAAACCAAGTATGCAGGATTTGCCACTTTTCGTTTGTCTGCCTCCAAATGGAAAGGAAGCATCGGGCTTCGCTATGAGTACATTCATGCCATCAACACGGACCAAGGAGAAGTAAAGAACAAGACCAATTATTCGGACTTACTTCCATCCCTTTCTCTTTCCACTATGTTTGGGAGAGTGGGGATGAATCTTGATTTCAGTAGCAGGGTCAACCGTCCTTCGTTTCGTCAGTTGAACAACAGTGTGAGCTACAACAATCAATACCATTATGAGCAAGGCAACATTTATCTGAAACCGCAATACGTGTATGATACAGAACTTAGTGTGAATTATAGCATATTCGACTTCAAGTTGGATTATCAGTATATCAAGGATTACATCCATCCGACTGTCGTTGCCGTATCCGGCAAACCTGGAACGGTAACTTGGATGTCAACCAACGCCAAGGATTTCCAGCAACTAGGAGCGCAATGTGTTGTTTCACCTGTTTTTGGTTGTTGGCGACCTACTTTGACGGTGGGTGTCTATAAACCTTATTTCACGCTATCGTATAATGGAGAGCAATTAGACTACAATCATCCATACGGTCTCTTCGCTTTCCAAAATGTAGTGGCACTAAGGAGCGATTGGCTTTTTCGATGTGATTTCTTTTGGAACATTAAGGGACATCATGGCATCTACGAGCAAAACGGTTATTCGTCATTCAATATGATGGTGCAGAAACAGTTAATTAAAAAGAAATTGACGATAACATTGAAAGCAGAGGACTTGTTTGATAGCTCGAAGTTGAACGATGTAAAGAGGGTTAATTTTGTGGTGCAGAACAGAAAGGTGAATAACTTCAATCGCTGCATCATAGCTTCCATTAGTTACAACTTCAATAGTTTCAAAGATAAATACAACGGAAGCGGTTCTGCTGAGGATGAGATTAATCGTTTTTAGAAAAGTATAGGTTTTCAAATCAACCTTCTAAAATGCAATACCCAAATTCTGTGTGATGAATATCTCAGGATTTATTAACCGAGATGTTCATCCACAGAATTTTCACTTATCAATATCAATCGTTAAAAAACATACATTTTATTGTGTATCCAATAAATTGTTGTATTTTTGCAAACGAAAAGAGTTGTTTGACAAGCAAACATATGCACATTGCAGAAATTAGAACCGTTGCTAAATTATTACCTCTATTGATGTAAAACACTCATAAATCGCTCATTTTAAGATGTTCTGAATATCTTAAAATAAGTGTTTGGTGAGTTTTTTATATCTGTGGTGTCTGTGGCTTTATCTGCTTTCATGGTTAATTATCTGTAATTAAACAATACGATAGAGTTGAAATCAAATAAAAATATGTATTTTTGTATCCGAATAGCGTATTTAAAAAGAGATCCGATGGCTTAAAGAATCGGAGAACAGATAGAAAGAGTAATATTCAGAATAGCTTATGAATAAAGAAAAAGACGATTTCTTCCTCCATTCCAACGAGGTGAATCATATCAACAGAGAAGATTACGAGAAGATTGAATTATTGGTGAATGCGGCAAAGGCTTTTGCCCGCAGCACCTACCAGTGCGTCTATATCATCGACTATTTTCATCAGGACTTCATCTATGCATCAGATAACCTCGCTTATCTCTGCGGATTGGAACCGGAGCAGTTGATGGAGGCTGGCTATCAGATGTATATAGACCATGTTCCGGATGCTGACCTGCAGATGCTGCTCGAAGTGAACAAGAAAGGTTTTGACCTTTTCAACGAATTGCCTGTGGGCGACCGCCTGGACTATACCATCTCGTACGACTTTCATCTTACCAATGGCAGGCATAGCCGATTGATTCATCATCACCTTACTCCGATACTTCTTTCTGATGATGGAAGAATCTGGCTTGCCCTCTGCACCGTATCATTGGCAGCAACCGATGAACCGGGACATATCATCATGCAGAAGAATGGGGAGCGTAGCTATTTTGAATATTCCACCTCGCGCCACAAGTGGGAAAAGAAAGAAGGCATAACCTTGAGCGAGACTGAGAGAGATGTTTTGAGATTGTCTGCCCAAGGTTACACGATGAATGATATTGCCGACCGACTATGCAAATCGGTTGACACTATAAAGGCTTGCAAGCGCAACCTTTTCGCCAAGATGGGCGTGAAGAACATTGCCGAAGCGCTGTTTCATGCCACGAACTATCAGATGATATAATCGCAATCATATCTCTTCCAACAATGGCGAGAGATAGAACTTGGGGAAGTATTTCACCTCCTTGCCTTCCGCAAGGTTTGCGAGAATGTTAGCACAATAGCCAGCTGCTATGTATGCTCCGATGCCCTGTTGCGGGAAAGATTCCTCAGAATAATGCCTGATGGCTTCATCCACCCAAGGCACGGGCATCTGCCAGAACATACCGTACTGCGAGATATACTTGCCCAGTGAGCAATGGAAATCATCCGAACCTTTTTTCACTACTTCGCTGAATGGATAGCCTTTCGGTTTCTCTACAGCGAGAAAGGCAGCCTTGCCAAGATTGACGGCATGGATAACGGGGATGCCCTGCTCCTTACATTTCTCATCGAAAGCAAAAGAGGCTTCGTTGTCATGCAAGGTTGCATTCACCGCATACCGGATGCCCGACAAGTCGCATGCAGCCACATCTTCCATCGTCAGCGTATCCTTTTCTATGCGATAGATATGAAATCTATCTTCCTGCCAAGAGCTTTCATGGAAGTTATGGTGCAAGGCACAGGAGGCTATCAAGCCTCCCATGTCTGCGCCACTAATCAACAATTTTATTGGGTTGTTCATTAATAGAGAGATTTATTGTCATTACACCATTACTGGATACCATTACCGGATGCTGCAGACAGATTACATTCTGTTCTTCTGGCTTTCTCCAGCACCCGTACCCTTATATTTGCTTCTTGTAGTGTTGAACTTATACCGTACAGTAAGCGAAACTTTGCTTGTTGACAGTCCATCATACACCATTTCCTTTATTTTGCCAAAATGAGCAATCATGTGGCTATCGTTTGTCCCGAACAAATCATAGATGAAGAGCTGAAACGACAAATGGTCTTTCAAGAAAGCCTTATATGCGGAAACATTCGTGCATAACATTGGCTTGTACAGATACTGATTCTCTTCATGGCCTTTCGTGATATACGACATCATCAACGTAAACATTCCTAATTTGGTGTTGAGGGTGTTGTCAAAACGGAATGAAGCCATTGGCTTGTTGAGCGATTTCCAATCGTGCGTCTCCATATCAAACCATTGCTTGTCAACGGATGCTGTAAGCGAAGGATACCAGATGCCAAACGAAGGGCGCAAGTTAATGGATGCAGCTACGTCATTATACGAATTCCCATTTACTGGCTTCATCAAGCCTATTGCTGGATTATCCTTATAAGTCTCCACTGTTGACATAATTGGATGTGAAGTATGACTGTAGGTCATGTCGAATGTCAACCATTTGTAAGCCAACTCGTAGTTGAGATTTCTGCTTATCTGAGATACCAGAAATGGATTTCCCGTTTCATACGTGTATCGGTTATCATACTGAATGCCACTGCGCAAATTATGATAGGAAGGACGATTAATGTCGGCTGCATAGCTCAGCTGCATCTGTACCTTGCCCACAGGCATCGATAAGCTGAGCGATGAGAACCAATTGCCATACGACTTGCTTTGTCCAGGCACATACTTGCCATATTCATAGTAATTGAAGTCGATGTACTCGTATCTCATACCTGCCTCCAAACTCAGATTACCGAAATCTCTTGAATAGGTCAAGAATGAAGATGTCATACTTTCTGTAATACGGCTGTCGTCATCCGAAACCAAGTTGGTTGGCACCACTTGATACTTTGAGGTACGATGGGTGTTGGAATATTCACCACCCAAAGATAAGTCGCCGCCCAACAGAGGATAAGAAAGAACCAGTTTGGAAGCGAGCAGATGATAGTCCTTGTTAGTCAAGCTATGAGCCGTTTGGCTTTGTGCATTCATCCCCACTTCCTGGTATTGCTCTTTGGTAACATCGTTCTGGTATTCCTTCGACCATAGCCAATCTGTATTGAAATCGATGCTGAGCTTACCAATCTTTCCTACATAGTAAATATTGCTTGAAAGATTATTCTTCTGCCAAAAGAAATCAGCATGACTGTCAGAATTTTCAGACAATTCTTCGTCTTGCAATATAGAAGAACTCATATCGCCGTTCCATGTTTGCTTAGGATTTCTAAGAAAACCAAAGTTGGCACCTATAGAGTTGTTGGCATCCAACTGGTAGCTGGCATCCAGGCGAAAGTTCATGGCTTCGATAATACCTACTTGTCTTATCTCACTTTTCTGGTTCCAAGTCTTGTCAAGATAAGTCTTCTGCTGTAAGTCTTTATTGTCTGGCTGGTATTGTCTTGCTCCAAAGGCGTATGCGCCCAGCTCTAAGCCATTCTTGCGATAGCTCATATTCAATTGGCCAAATCCACCGAAGTTTTTCTTCTCATCATATTCACCAGTAGTCTTCGCATCGAATCCGAAGCCCTCGCCTTGTATCTTCTTCGTTGTGATACGGATGACCGCCTTGGTGCTGGCTGCGTAACGGGCACCCGGGTTAGTGATGACTTCCACCGACTTGATGTTGTCGGAATGCAAACGGTCCAGCTCGCTCTTGTCTCTCATCTGTCGTCCATTGATATAGATAACAGGCTCACCGCGACCGAATACCTTGATGCTGCCATTCTGGGCAGAAACGTTAGGGATGCGGTCGAGCAGATTCTCCATGGTTCCTGCCTTCTCAAGTACGGATCCGATAACGGTTGTCGTCATTCCGCCATTCTTCAGGATAGTCTTAGGCAGGGATGACTTCACGACTACTTCGCCGAGCATCTTGCTGTCTTCTTCCATCTTGATAATGCCCACATTCTCGCCTATGCAATCCTTGCAGATAGTCTTATAACCTACGGATGTCACCTTGATGATTCCGCCGTTGCAGGAAGAGTCGATGGCAAAGCTGCCATCCTCTCCACTCACCGCGCCCTTGACGAAAGCCGAGTCTGTTCTATCCAATAATACTACATTGGCAAACGCCAAAGGTTCTCCCTTGGTATTCATCACCTTGCCGATGATATTCTGCGCCATCATCGGAGTCATAGCCGAGAGGCACAACGCTGTGGTAAAAATTACTTTTTCCTTCATATTGCTACAGTTTTGCTTGATTCATTTATTTTCTGCTGCAAAAGTATAGCTTTATAGGAAAAAGCCTTTGACACAAAAGTGTATTTCTCAAGAGTGCGGCTTAAGAATTACACTTTTGTGTATAAAAAGAAAGGATAAATAGCGTTTGGCGATAGGGGATAAATAAGGTAAAAGCATTTTTTATCTTATGCTTTTTCGATTATCCAATTTTCGATATTCCCAGTCCATATTCTGCTTATCCAATGCCTGTGCGAAACGACGGGCTGTATTGGTTGTTGCAAGTGTATTTTGTGTGACGTATGATGGAATCAGTGCCTTGGTCAGTCCCATTTTCACCTCCTTGTTAGGAACATCAAGAACGTAATAGTTGTAGTCTTCATGATATTCCTTGATTGTGATATATCCACTTTGGTAAAGCAGCGGCATGATGGTTGGCATATTCTCCGTAGGAGCATCAAACTCACTGGCATCAGCCTCCACTCGTGTGATGATGTCTGTAGGAACTACTTGATATTTGCGCATCATATTGATGAGATAAGTTGGAGTGCCGGAAGTAAACCAATAGGATCCGAACTTGTTTTCTGCAAAGCAATTCAGCAGGCTATATGGATTGAAGATATCGGGTGAGAATCTTGTAAAATGATAGCCGTCATAATTCTCTTTTAACTTGTCGATGACTTGTTCTTTCGTTATGTTTCTTCTTCGGGCAAGTTCGTCAATATCTTCCGACATCTGCATCAGAAGTTCTTCTTTGGTGATGCCACAGATACCAGCATAATCATCATTCATGGATATGTTGGTGATGTTGTTCAGTTCGCTGAAGATGCTGACTTGCGAGAACTTGGTGATGCCCGTCAGGAAGACAAAGCGCAGTTTAGCTTCGCTGTATTTCAAAGGACTGAAAAAGTTGCGCATGATATTGCGCAAGGTATCCAACTGCTCTTGCTCGTGAGCCACATCCAGCATGGGCGCATCATATTCATCAATAAGCACGACTACCTGTTTTCCGGATTTCTCGTATGCAGTATTGATCAGTTCTGTCAATCGATTATTGGCATCAATTTGTGGCTGTGTGATACCCCATTTCTTTTCTTCTGTTTCCAGAATGAATGCGAGATATCTCTCCAGCTGTTCTTTATTCATGTGTTTGCCTCCGCTCAAATCAAAGTGGAGCACAGGATATTCTGTCCACTCCTTTTCCAGCTTTTCGATGGCAAGACCATTGAATAAGTCTTTCTTGCCTTCAAAGTAACTCTGGAGGGTGGTGAGAAACAGGGATTTTCCAAAGCGGCGTGGACGTCCCAAGAAGAAATAGGTACCGCTGGTGTGCGTCAGGCGGTAAACGTATTCCGTCTTGTCGATATAGAGCTTGTTTTCCTTGCGGATTCGCTCGAAAGTCTGTATGCCTAATGGATATAACTTAAGTGCCATAATCTTCGATGTTTATATTTCCACCGCAAATTTACAATTAATATTTGATATATGCAAATAATCAAGCGCTTTTATATTCTTTAACTATTTTTTGTGCAGTATTCATGCTGGTTTCATATCTATATATAAATAGTACAAAAATAATATACTCATGGATTCAAATATACAAACTTTAGTATTTAAAGCAAAACAAGGAGATAATAGTGCTTTCAGCACATTGTATCAGATATATTATCCTAAAATGAAAGGTATATGTATTAATATTCTTAAAGAGGACAAGGATGTCATTGATGACCTTGTCCAAGATGCATTTATACTAGCGCTTGTATCTTTGAAAGATTTGAAGAATCCTAACAGATTCGGTCAATGGCTTACAAGTATAACTTCTAATCTTGCATTAAAATACAAAGAAAAGGGTAATACATTTAGATATATTTCTTTATCAGACATAGATGAAAGTGTGATTGACAGCTGTGATGATTGTAGAAATACAGTATCTTCTATCCAATACGAGGATATTATGGCTGAAATCGATAAATTACCAGTTGGATACAAAAAGGTATTCAAGCTTTCTGTGCTAGATGGTTTGTCTCATCAGGAAATTGCAAAGTTGCTTGATATAGCTCCACACAGTTCTTCTTCGCAATTAGCGAGAGCTAAGGCTTTGTTGAGAAACAAATTGAGCCAGAGAACAATACTAATTATGGTATTGGTTCTCATCATTATTCCTGTATATAAGCAACTTATAACCAAAAAACAGCTTATTTCAGAAAATGATACCAATATAACACGCAGACGTAAAATAAAAGGTCCAGTTAGTCCAGCATCAAAGAACGATGTTGACTCTACAAACTGTACCCCAAAGCAGAATCCATGTACTCATTATCACAAGATACTAACCATAGAGACTATAGCAGCAATGCGTGATGACACAACGGAAATAAAACATAATATAATTGCAAATATAACAGATACATTGCGAGATGAAAAGCAGTTTGCTGTAAATAGAACTGATAGTATCTTGGTAAAAGATTCTATCATCGCCCCTAATCTCTATAAGGAATCATGGATTACAGAAAATCTTGAGGTTCACAAAAGGAATAAGTGGCAATTACTGGCTGCAGGTTCTCTGGGTACGACTCTTGTACAGAGTGTATGTAAGTTTATGAAAAGTAACGATATTACTAATGATTTGCCTTCTGGTCCGGACCAGCCAACAGGCCCAACCAACCCTTCTGGGAAGTATTTCACGACATGGGAAGACTATGCAAAAGAGCTACATCGCATATCCCAGGCAGACCCTACTACAGAAAATGTAGCCATGGCAGATATTGCAGACCACAATAGTGGAGAAATAGTAGAAGTAGAACATCATGACAAGCCAATAACATTGAGCATTGCTGCAAATAAAAACATAGGTAAAAGATGGAGTTTAGAGACAGGACTTCAATATTCTTATCTGAAATCATATCTCATTCTTGGTACTGGCAGCTATCGTGTTGACAAGGAACAAAAGCTCCACTATCTTGGTGTTCCTTTCAAACTGTCTTATCAATTTATGAAGTTCAAGAGATTGTCAACTTATGGTTCTGTAGGCACAGGTATTCTGATTCCTATATATGGAAAAACTGATGCAGATTATATCGTTGGAGATAAGTCTGCATACACAACAGATTGGAAACTGACGCTCCCGATACAGTGGTCTGTAAATACAAACATCGGAATCCAATATCAGTTTGCACCAAATCTGAATCTGTTTATAGAACCAACCATGAATTGGTACATTCCGAATGGTAGCTGTATTAAGAATGCTTGGACAGAACGTCCATTCACATTTACCGTTCCGTTTGGAATAAGGTTCTCTTGGTAAAAAGTCTCTTTTCGCATGCAGTCTTTTTGGCAAATTTGTATCTATATGATAAAAGGTCAAAACATTATATAGATATGCAGAAAAGACATACAGATAGAAAGATGTACTTCCATGACTTGGAAATTACCTCTAAAGAGTTTTACGTCAGCTACTTATCAACTTTCAAAAAGTTGACTTCGAAAAGTAGAGTATTAGAGGTGGGTTGTGGCGAAGGAGGCAATTTAGTCCCCTTTGCCCAACTTGGCTGTAGAGTTACAGGAATAGACATAGCAGAATGCAGAATAATAGATGCGAAAGCATACTTTTCGGAAATCTGCGAAAATGCCACATTCGTGTGTTGCGACTTTATGAAATACCATGCGCCAATCAATGAAGAGGAAAAGTTTGACGTGATACTATTACATGATGTAATAGAACATGTTCCAGCGAAAGGAAAATTTCTGTTACACCTCAAAAGTTTTCTAAAGTCAACAGGCGTTCTCTTTGTCGGATTCCCTGCATGGCAGATGCCGTTTGGTGGACATCAACAGATTTGCCGAAGCAAACTCTGTTCGCACTTTCCGTTCATACATCTGTTACCAAACTCTATGTATAATTCATTATTGAAACTATGCAAAGAGGAAGAGGGTACTATAAGCGAGCTGATGAGCATAAAAGAGTGCAGAACAAGTATAGAGTTATTTGAAAAATTGATAAAAAAATGTGAATTCTCTGTTGTTGACAAGAAGTTTTGGTTTATCAATCCTCATTATAAGCAGAAGTTCAAGCTTACTCCATCGCTGTTGCCTCGTTTTGTTTGGAAAATTAAGTATGCAAGAAATTTCTTCACTACTTCTTGTTGGTACATATTGAATTTGAGCAATACGTAAAAGTAATACTCTCTTGTAGAGTGATAGAATATAAAAAAGTAAAAAGAGAAATCTCATGCAAGTTTTGAAAACGAGTTGCGTTTATTAATTAGTTATAACCCTTTAATATAAAGAAGCGTATGAAAATTAGAATGATTCTTATGGCATTAGCAGCTTTGCTCTGTTTGACAAGTTGTAGCGATGATGATTCTGGAATTCAGCTCACTGATGACGAAGTAACCGGTGATATAATTACTGGTAAGCAGATTGTTATTAACACTCTTACAACCTATACCGATAGTGGCAGCAAGGTGAATGTTAATGGAGCTAAAGGTAAAGTATCAGCAACTTCTTCTGATGATAGTGTTGCCAAGGTTTCGTGTTCTTCAAATGAGTCTGAGAAGGAGATATACGTAAGTGGCGTTTCTGAGGGAAATGTGACTATAACCGTAACCGACTCAGACGGAAATTCTGCTATCTTAAAGGTAGAAGTAAAAAATTGGACTGCCCGTTGGAAGATATATAGAACGATGTATGTGGTAAATAGAAAATGTTTAGTTGAAGGCGTTTCTTCCGAGGATTCCGCAGCTATCGCAGCCGATGCCATAGAGAACGACAAGTTCTATAAATATTATACTTTCCGTACTCCTACTAATAATCCTTTTGGTGTTATAACCAAAAGACTTACCATAACTGACAGTGAAGGAAATACTCGTATGGAGGGAGTTCTTAACATCCAACAAAATGCTGATAATACAGAAGTTTGGTATTTGTTGCCTTTCAAAGATTATAGAGCAGTTGTCTTGGCTACATTCTATAGTGACGGTGAGAGTATCTTTAAAGATGTGACAGATAATTATAAGAAGACTTATCCTCACATTAAAAAGGTCGAGCTACAAGCCATTTGTGCAATAGAGGAATTGGAGCCGGACAAATAAGTAAGAGTGTTTCTTGTAACATTTTTGTGGATAAATCCCGAGGAAAGATTTCTAAAGATACGTTTCCTCGGGATTGTTGTATTTATACAATCCCAAGAGGCTCGTGAGGATATCTTCAAGGCAGATTAATATGCTCCTAAAACCTTCCAGTTGTCTATAAGTTTGAACAGTCGGGGCATGGCTGGCTTGTAGCTGTCGGGATAGGTGAGGGAATAAACGAAGAGTATTCTGCCACTCTTGATGAATTTATCGTAATGACTGTAGCCATCTACTCTTACTCCGTTTTCATAGACAGGACCGGAGAGGATGAATGCCTTATTCGATGCCTGTATCGTCCGCTCCGAATGAAGCTTCTGGGCTAGAGAATCGGCACAAGCCTGGAGGGTGTTGCTATAGTTGGGGGTAACGTAACTCTCCAGGATGATGTTGGCATGATTGGTAAATGAGAAGCGGGCATAGCCCTGGTATCCCGATACCGAAGTATCCTCCTGCTGGAAGAAGCAAGGATATTTGACAACGTAGCCGAAGTCCGGATCATTGTATTCCTTCATGGGCGCCATCTCTACCTTGGTTTTGAAATCCGCTATCGGTGTATGCTGCTCTTTCGTAACCTCATGATGATAGTTGATGATGAAGTTTATCATCATCAGCAAGACAACTGCTATCAAAAAAATCTTCTTCATATCTTTGCTTCTTTTGTATTATAGCTGCAAAGGTATGAAGAAGATGGGAAACAGCCAAATAATAAGTATGACATTTGACTGACATTTCTGAATTTATCTGATAATCAGTCGGTAAGACTTGCCTCTTTCCGACTCAATCATGAGGTTGCTATTCTGCTCAATCACCGGTTTGATACGGCGAATCAAGGTATAGAGCGTTTCGCTGGCATCCGGTTTCTTGGGCCAAAGAGCATCACAAATCTCCTGTTTGGAGAGTTGATGATGCGTATTGTTGAAGAAGAGTTGCATCAGCTGGTGCTGCATCGGAGTAAACTTGATGGCTTGTCCGCTTTCCTGATTGTAGAAGGAATCCTCGTCTTGAGAATAGCACATGGTGCCGAACATATCAGTCTCATGATTCCAGGGTTGTTTTCTGCGATGATAGTATAGCGATGCAATTGCCCAAATCATAGCCATGAGGGTAAGCGTCAAAGATGTCCGCTGGTTGCTCATACTCAAAACATCTGCCATCGAACAGTTAGCATAACTTTGGATAGAATGCTCGTTGAGGAGCATCTGTTTGCTGCTGAGTAGGTTGGCGCTATTTACCAGCTGGGAATTGTTCTTGCCTCTTCTTCTGTCTTCCATCACATAGCAGAGATTACTGGTCGATTTCAGCAGGTCGATGCTGAGATGTGAGCGGTAGCTCTGGATGGTATCAGGCGTAATCCATTGATATTTATTTTCCTGAAGAGTCAGAGCCAAAGCTTTGTTCATATCTTGTACAATGGCATACTGTGCCTTGCGGTAGTTGCTTACGCTGGAGAATGCCGCAGACATCACAAGGATGGCGAAGATGAGGATGGAATGATATGCTTTCAGTTTCATATTATCTATTCTGTTTAAATGATATACTGTTTAAAGATTCAAATGCAAAAGTACAGAAATTCTATGAAAGATGGTATAAAACTAGATATAATATTCGTTAATTGATAAATGTCAGACTCATGTCAGTCATATTTTTCGCTTTGGTCTTCTCTTTTTGATACCTTTGCAGCAGAAAACTAGTTTTAGAAAAGTATATGATGACAATGAAGAAAAGTAAATTGTTAACAGCTATGGTGATGCTGTGGGCATTGATCTCTTGTGCAGAAATAAGTGCCCAGGAGATCCAGAAGGTATCGAATGATTCTATAGCCTTGCAAGAGGTTGTAGTGAAGGCGGCACGAGTAGTCAACAAGGAAGATGGCAAGTTGATATTCCCAAGCGATATTCAGAAGCAGCGTTCTTTTTCTGGTTTTTCGCTTTTGGGAAAGTTAGCTTTGCCTCATATCAGGGTTGATGAGGCTGGCCGTTCCATTTCTGCTACCGATCATAAGGGAGAAGTGCAGATTCGTATCAATGGCATTCTCGCCAATATGCATGATGTGCAGATGCTGGATGTAGCTTCTATTATGAGTGTAGATTATATCGACAGCCCTGGCGTAAGATATGGAAAGAATATTGCATACGTGATAGATATTCATACCCGCAGGGCTTCATCGGGTGGCAGTTTGGGCTTCAACTTGACCAATGCGCTAACTACCAAGCTCGGTTCGAACGATGTCTATGCATCTGTCAATAGGGGCAAGAGCCAATTAAATATTTTATATGAGCAGACTTATGTGGATAATAAGGCATCCGAATATAATGAGAATGCTCAATATCTTCTACATGATGGTTCTGAGTATCAGATATCTCGAAAAATCATGAATGGGGCAACTCAAAATTATGGTAATACATTGCAGTTGAAGTATAATCTGGCTGATTCTGCATTATATGTATTCCAGACAACGCTTACCACGGATTTCAGCAATCAGCCTTATACATCGAATGAGATGTGGTTTTCTGAATCTGGAAAGCCTGCGTATCCTGTTTACAGAACCAGCAAGGGTAGGGATTTTACTCCTGCTCTCGATTTGTATTTCTATCATCAGCTGGGCAAGCATCAGTCTTTGTCGGCAGATGTTTTGGGTACTTATATCCACACCAAAGGAGCCTATTATGAAGGTGAGGGCGAACCCTATCAATATCAGGTAGATGGAAAGACCTATTCGCTCATAGCCGAGGCTATCTATGAAAACCGGTTGAAACCCTTTACTTTTTCTGCAGGAACCAACTTGAACTGGAAATATATGGATAATCAGTATTTGGGTGATGTGGTTAGCGAGAATGGTATCCGTTCATTGGGTATTTATGGTTTTGCACAAATCAAGGGAAGTTTGGGGCAATTCAAGGAAGGAACATCCCGTTTAACTTATGTAGCTGGCTTCGGGTTGAGTAATCAGTCTTATCGACAGGGAGATGAGGAATTTAGTTTTTGGCTTTGTCGTCCGAAACTCACATTGGCTTATTGCTTGACATCTTCGTTTCAGATTCGCTTGGGAAGTGAATTATCACAGCATATTTCGCAGATAGCTATGATTTCGGATACCCGTATTCGAAAGAACAGTATGGAATGGACTGTGGGTAATCCTTCGCTTAAGCCTAACAGTAGATATGAGAACTGGGTTGCGTTCTCTTTCAGTAAACCAAGGATAAATACTGATTTTACCTTAAATTATCGCATCAATCGTCATTGTAATTTGGCGAAATACACCCGCACGGAAAATGATCAGTTTCTTTATACCCAGGAGAATCAGCCCCATTGTAATATGTTGTATCTTACGAATGATACCCGGTTTGACATTATCCCCGACCACCTTATATTATCTGTGAACGCAGGTATTTACCGTTTTTTCAATAAGGGCGATGAGTACAGTCATTGTTATACCGCTTATAATTATGGTGGAACATTACAGGGATATTGGGGAAAATGGACTGTGATGCTGTATGCTGATAGTGGTTGGAATTTTATGGAGGGAGAGGACATCGGGCATAATCCTCCTTCATTGGCTGCCTCAGCCAGTTATCATATAGGTGATTTCGATTTTACGCTCTATATGCATAATCCGTTTATGGCTCATCCGAAATCCTATTCAGCAGAAATCGTCAACGCATTACTCCGCAAGCAGGTTCGTGGTTATGACAATTCGGGAGGTAATTTGCTCCGTATCGGTGTTACCTGGAATATCAATCGGGGAAAGGAATACCGTAAGATACAGCGGAATATCAACAATGAGGAGCGCGAAACGGGTATCTTGAAATAGGTGGCTTTGCTTTCTATATGGGTTGCATGGGCAACAGCCGGAATTTATTTCTTCCCTTTATTGATGATATAAATTCCAGCAGTAGCCAATGCGCCTGCTATCAGATACTTCCAGTAGAAGGTTTCGCCAAGACAGAGACAGGAGGTGATGGCTCCTACTACGGGGATGAGCGAATTGTATATCGCTACCTTTCCTACGGGATTGCAGCTCAATAGTTTATTGTAGAGAGCGAAACTGATGGTTGAGATGGCGATGAGCAGCAGAAGGATAGTGATTCCCCAGAGGCTGATGACTGGCAGATAGCCACCCATTAACAATGCAGGAATCACCAGCAAGGCTCCACCGATGCTCAGCGAATAACCGGTTCCTACGAAAACATCCACCCTCTTGCTCAATCCTCGGGTCAGCAGGGAAGCACTGGCTCCACACAGGGCATTGAGGATAATCATACCATCGCCCAGGAATGTGAAACTTCCGCTTTCCTTTCCGCCAAGGTTCAAGGCAAGGATGCCCAGGAATCCGATGATGCAGCCCAATGCCTTTCGCCACGTCATCCTGTCGCTCTTGAAGAAGATGCAGGCAAAGATAACCACCGTGAAGACGCTCATAGAATTGAGTATCGCCGAACGTGCTCCTGCATTATGCGAGAGTCCGAAATAGAAGAAGGCATAATGAAGGGTGGTGTTGAGGAGTGCATAGAGGAGAAGGAACCAGACTGCATTCTTCTTGAATCCGAATTTACGGTGCGAGCTTCTGGCGATGGCAAGGATGATGATGCCGGAGATGAAGAAGCGGATGCCTGCAAAAAGCATCTTGCTTCCGGTCATGTCTGCTGTAATCTGATATTCCTCCATTCCCATTTTGATCAATGGGTAAGCCCATCCCCACGAGATAGCAGCCGTAAGGGCGAACAGGCTTACCCATACCGGGCGCTGAAATATACTGAGTGTATTTGTTTCTTTCTTTTCCATTTATAACTTAATTGATATTCCCTTGCTTCTGTGTTTGCTAAATGGCAATCTACAAGTCCCCCAGATGTCTTTCTATCGGAATACCGCGGTTCTTGTCCTTGTCATCCTTGTTGATGTCTATCCAGTTGCGCAGGGTATCCATGGCGATGCGGGTGGCATGGCGAAGATGATCGCCATCCTTCAGTCTGCCCACGATGATGCTGGAGAAGATGTCGCCGGTGCCCGGGAACTGAACGGGGATTTCTTCGTAGGGCAGGAGGAAATACTCTTCTGTAAGATGATTGAAACCTACCACGGCATGCTGACCCTCTACGATGCACGAGGTGATGAGCACGGAGTGGGAACCGATGGCTCTCAGTTTATCTATCAGTTCATAGGCTTCCTTCTCAGAGATTCCCTCTTCCTTATATTCCGAATCCGTCAGCAGACAAGCCTCGGTATAGTTGGGAAAACAGAGATGCGATACGCTCAGCATCTCCTTCATGCATCTCACGGTACTCTCACTGGCTCCACCATAGAGCTTGCCGTAATCGCCCATCACTGGATCCACATAGATGTCGGTGCCCAGTGCAGCCTGTTCTCTGCAATAGCGTGCCACCAGCTTCGCCTGACGCTCCGAAGCCATGAAACCCGTGGTGATGGCATCGAAGTGAATGCCCAGTTCGTTCCACTTCTGCAAGGCTTCCTCGATATACGAAGTGCATTCCAGAATGGCGTACTTGCCGTATGGGAACGTGTTGCTGATGAGCATGGTGGGTAGATTGAACACATCGAGTCCCATATAAGAGAGGATAGGCATCTGAACTGCGGCAGATACCTTTCCGTAGCCACACATATCGCTGATAATAAGGATATTACTTTTCGCTTTCATTCTTTCTTTTTTCTACTTGCTTTTCTTTCTTATCCTTATTATCTCTTAATAGCTGGCTGTACACTTGATGCCCAGAGCCTCTACACGCTCCTTGATGGCATCGAGTACTTCCTTTGGTGCCTTTTCCAGCAACTTGTCTGGTGTTTCGCGGGCGATGGTATAAACCATTACCTGCTGAGGCTGGATGTCTTTCACTGCCTCCAGCCAAGGAGCTACGAAGTGCTCGCTGGTATTGTCCAAACCGTCACCTCTCAGGAACATGGTCTGGATGATGACGTGCCCCTTGAACATCTTCAGATATTTGATCACATCCTTCACATCGTAGTTAGGCTGCTGAGGGCGGTCCAGCTTCTTGATGTAATCCATATCCACGGTATCCAGTTTCAGGATGTTGTTATCCACGAGCATCAGCGCCTCTCTCACTTCCTCCTTATATATATAGGTGGCGTTGCTGAGTACAGATACTTGTGCTTCAGGGAAATATTTCTTGCAGAGTTCCATCGTATCTTCCACGATTCCCTTGAAGTCAGGGTGCCCCGTTGGTTCACCGTTTCCTGCGAAGGTGATGTCATCCAGAGGCTGGTTGTTGTCGTGGCGCTCTTTCAGAACCTTCTCCAATCCTTCTCTTACCTCCTCGCGGGTAGGGCGCTTCTTCTTAGGACGGAAGTCGGCGTTGAATCCGCATTCGCAATAAACGCAGTCGAATGAACAGACCTTGCCATCAGATGGCATGAGGTTGATGCCCAGTGAAACTCCCAGACGGCGGGAGTTTACCGGACCGAATATCGGTGATGGATAAATAATCGTTGACATAATCTTATTCTCCTTTATCTAATCTATTCTTTATTTTATCTTGGTAATACCTATTTTATACCAATCTTATTTACTTGTTTGTAATTTGGTGGGCAAAAGTACTAAAAAATGTTGGAATGAACAAATAAATCAACAGAAAATCGATTTATCCTTACCATTTGTCTTCTATCTCCGATAGATTGTGTACTTTTGCATTCCAATCCGGGGAGATTCTTGGTGATTTCGATTCGGATTTAAAGAAAAAAACAAAAAAGTTGATGTTTTGCTTAGTTTTTCGCTTGGCTCAACTGTATAGATAGTATATGAACAGAAAAAAGGACATAGAACAGTTATTCCGTCAGCATTACGCGAAGATGTACAATCTGGCCAGATGCATTCTTTCGGATGATGACGAGAGCAAGGATGTGGTGAGCGAAGTATTCGCCCAGATTCTTGCCGATGATGTGGTTCTGGTGCCTGGGAGTGAGGATGGTTACTTGATGCGGAGCGTACGCAACCGCTGTCTCAACCTGATAGCTCATAAGAGCGTGAAGGAAAGGGTGGCGAAGCTGCTGCTGGATGATGCCGACGTGATTCTCTCGGAAGAGACCGACGAACGGCTCGACCGGCTGATGCTTCTCATCGAAGACCTGGAACCGCCTATCCGGCAACTCATTTTCCGTCTGCGCTATCTTCAGGAGAAATCTTATCAGGAGGTGGCTGATGAAGTGGGAGTGAGCAAGGTGACGGTATTCAACCATCTCTCGAAGGCGATGGACTGGATTAAGAAACAATTTAAATGAGCAAGACAATGACAAACATGAGTAAAGAAGAAAAGCGGATGATGCTCTTTGACATGCAGGAGCATCCCGAGAAATATACCGACGAGCAGGTGGAGCACCTGCTTGCCGATGAGGAAGTGAAGGAGTTCTTCCATGAACTGGCGATGGCGAGAATGGCTGGCAAGAAAGCCAATCCGAAGGAGGTGGATGTGGATGGGGCTTGGAAGGAATTTGTTCAGGCACATCACGAGGATAAGATGGCGATAGATGCCGGCAAATCCAAAGGCGCTTATCGCAACCGGATGAAGATTGCTGCATCCATCGTTGGCATCATCTTCCTTTCTGGGGTAGCCTTGGCTGCGATTCACAATGGCTGGTTGGTTTTCCCGGCTTCTGATCAGACAGCGGATAACAAGGCTGCTACAGAACAGAAGGCAACACCCCAGGCGCTTGCGAATGACAGTCTTCGTGCTGTAACAGCAGAGAGTAAGGATTCGCTTGATATGAAGCCGGTGGTGTTTGATGATGCTGAATTGGGAACCATCCTGGCTCAGCTATCCGGTTTCTATCATGTCAAGGTGGAGTATGTGGATGCCGGTGCCCAGCACATCCGTCTCTTCTTCAACTGGAACAAGACGAAGACTTTGGAGCAGAATCTTGAGATTTTGAATGCTTTCGACCGCATACAGATAGAGTATATTGACGGAACATTGATGGTGAAATAAGATAGGAGGATATATTTATGAGAGATTTTTGGAAACCAATGCCCGTTAACGGCAAGCCTGTCAGAGAGCTTCTTCTTCTCTTCCTGTTGCTTTTGGTTCAGCAGTCTTATGCCCAGCGCATCACCCGACAATATAATAATGTGTCGTTCTCTGCGGCGTTGAAGGATTTGAATGCCCGCCAGCATAAGTACACCATCAACTTCGTGTATGATGAACTGGAGGATTTCAGGGTAACCAAGAGTATCAGAAACCAGAGTGTTCCAGATGCCATCATGCAGCTGATAGGATTCTATCCCATCAGAATGACGCAGGTGGAGGATAATATCATGGTGGAGTGTACGCAGAAGACAACCCTTCGTTATAAGGGACGTATTATAGATGAGAGTGGCAATGCTGCCGAATATGCAAATATAACCTTGTTGTCGCCCATTGATTCCACAATAGTAGGGCATGGTGTGAGCAATGAGAATGGAAGTTTTGTCATTCCTTGTAATTCCCGGAAGGTGTTAGCCCGTATCACATACGTTGGTTATAAGACAATCAGCCGTATATACAGCAATCCGGAAATGGGAATCATCAAATTGCAGCCTGAAACGATGATTATCAAGGGAGTTGTCGTGAAGGGTGAAAGACCTCAGTATAAAATGTCGCCTGGAGGAGTGGAGGTTGCCGTAGAGCATACCTTGCTTTCTAAGATGGCAAACACTTTTGATGTCCTGAATCTGTTGCCCCGTGTCTCTGTTGATGGACAAAAGATATCCGTGTTTGGTAAAGGCACACCGATTGTTTATATCAACAACAAGCGTGTGAATGACAATAATGAGATTGTAAATATCACTCCCGACAACATCAAGTCGATTTCCGTGATTACAAGTCCTGGTGCAGAATATGATGCGGAGGTGGAGTCGGTAATTCGTATCCGTACCAAAGAACGCCGTGCCAATGGATTCAGCTTGCGTACGGACGCTTATGGTAAATACAATAAATGGATGTCGGATTACGAGCTTATCAGCGCCCGATATCAGACCAAGAAATTCGAGATAGCCAATAGTTTATGGATGAGGGGCTATCATATTGGTGAGGATAATCACCTGAAAACAGATATCAATTTGCCCGACAAGCATTATCACAACGACCAGCATTTTAATTCGGATACCAACAACCGCTTCTTGTCGGAATATCTCTCAGCCGACTATTCGCTCAACGACAGCAATTCCATTGGCGGCTCTTATCGCTACTATGGCATGTTGAATGCCAGAACGAATAGTGCAAGCCAACAGGATGTGTTTCTGAACGGTGTGGCACAGGGTAGCATTGAGCAGAATGAGGTTGCAAAGCCTCACCTTAGTTCACATGAGGCAGAAATCTATTATGTGGGAAAGATAGGACAGGTAGGCATCGATTTCAATGGCACATACTATACGGTCAATAATAGACGTAATGACGAGAGTATTGAAAGCAGCAAGGAGTTGGGCAATCAGGAGGTACACTCAAGCAATCGTCAGAATAGCGATATGTGGGCAGGCAAGTTGGTTGTGAATATTCCTTTGTGGAAAGGAAATATGTCTGTAGGAACAGAGCTGTCGAAGACCGACTCTCATGGAACGTTCCTGAATGAAGAGCAGTTGGTGCCATCCACAGAGACGGATATCCATGAAAGGAATGTTGCTGGCTTTGCACAATATGAACTGCCCCTCAGCAAGTGGACCATTGGTCTTGGTGTGCGTTACGAGAATATCATTCGCGACTATTTCTCTGGTGGAGTCAAGCAGGATGATGTGAGCAGAAGATACAGCAACTTCTTTCCTAACCTCAGCTTATCATGGAACAAAGGTAATTGGAATTGGCAGTTGAATGTCAACGAGAAAATAAATCGTCCAAGTTATCGACAGTTAGGCAACTTCATGCAGTTTGACAACCGTTTCCTTTATGAAGGCGGAAATCCTACCTTGCAACCGGAGAAGGTGTTCAATGTTGAGGCAATGATGACATATAAGTGGCTGAATGTTTCCGCAGGTTATAAATATCTGAAGGATGTGATAGAGTGGACCAAGTATATCTATCCTGGAAAGGAATTTGCTTATAGTACGTCGTTGAATTTCGACCATAAGCAGCTGCTTTATGCTTCTGTCCATGTTTCGCCAAAGCTTGGCATCTTCCGTCCTAGGTGGGGATTCTATTATAAACAGCAGTTCTTCGATACCAGGAAGTATGGTGCCAGCAAGGCATTAAGCAGACCTTTGCTGTTGTGCTTGCTCGACAATAATTTCGCTCTTTCAGAAACCATGAACGCGGCTATCAGCCTGAATGCAGAAACCCCCAATGCAGATGGATTTCTTATGATGAAGAGTAATTACAGCGTCGATCTGCGGTTCGACAAGTCGTTTGCCAATCGCACATGGATCATTTATCTTTCTGCAAATGACATCTTCAAGACTACAAAGGAACGTTGGACGATGTATGGACAGGGTTCGGGTACCATGAAAGACTGCTACAACTATACTCGTAGCATCTCTTTGCAGGTTACGTATAATTTCAATGCCAAGCGCAGTAAGTACAAGGGTACTGGAGCCGGTAATGAAGAAAGGAGCCGCTTGTAGCTCTTGTTAGGAAGAAACTCTCTTAATACAACAATGAATATATGAAAATCGGTCAAGCGAAAGCAAAACCATATTGGTTTGCTCTTTGCTTGACCGATTAAAATTTTGTCTTGTGATGGAATCTTTACAGGTGTGGCGTGAGCCAAAAAAGCCTTTAAGGAGATTTGTTCTTTCCCTTAAGGAAAAATATTTTTTTCCTTAAGGATATTTTTATTTTTCCTTAAGGGAAAATTTTAAATCTCTTTATGCTCCGTTTTTCTAGCATTTCAGGCGAATATGTATTTCCTGGAATATTGTTTACATAGATATGTCTTTTATTTCTGTTACATCCTCTTTTTGGAGGTTGAAATAAGGATCTTAACGAAATAAAAAGGCAGAAGTTTAGCATATCTCTATTTGTTTTTGTACCTTTGCATAGGTTTTTCGAAAATAATCTATGTTTTGCTTAGTTTTTTGCTTGGCTCAACTGTATAGATAATAAGTAACAGAAAAAAGAAAGACTGATGTATATGAAAAAATGGATTATGATTTGTGCTTGTGTGGCTGTTTTTCAAACCGCATTAGCCCAGCGCATCACCCGACAATATAATAATGTGTCGTTCTCTGCAGCGTTGAAGGATTTGAATGCCCGCCAGCATAAGTACACCATCAACTTCGTGTATGATGAACTGGAGGATTTCAGGGTAACCAAGAGTATCAGAAACCAGAGTGTTCCAGATGCCATCATGCAGCTGATAGGATTCTATCCCATCAGGATGACGCAGGTGGAGGATAATATCATGGTGGAGTGTACGCAGAAGACTCCCACCAAGATGATAGGCCGTATCATCGACAATAAGAATCGCCCTATAGATTTCGCCAATGTAGCCCTGCTGAATGTTCGTGACTCTTCATTGATAAATGGCGGCGTGACGAATGAAAACGGCCAGTTCGTGATTCCCTGCGAAGCCACAAAGGCGATAGTAAGAGTAAGTTGCGTGGGCTATATTACGGCAAGCAATACCTTTAATATAGGTAAGATAGGGACAATAACTCTGAAAGAGGCAACAATGAACCTGCAGAAAATTGTAGTGAAAGGACATCGCCAGCCTTTCAGAATGACTTCTGAAGGATTGGTGGCTCAGGTAGAAGGTACATCCTTGGAGAAAATGGGCTCGGCAGAAGATGTATTGAAACATCTTCCGAGAGTGATGCAGAAGAACGGTAATATAGAAGTCTTGGGAAAAGGTAAACCTTTGATTTATATCGATAACAAGAAAATCAAGGGAACCGTTGATCTCGACAGATTGAGTTCTTCTGACATCAAATATGTAGAGGTGATAACCGAGCCGGGTGCAGAATACGATGCAACCTATCAGTCTGTCATCAGAATCAAGACGACAAGAAAGAAGGGAGAAGGACTGGGATTGACTTATCGGCAAGTCTATCAGCGCAATCATCAGGACAATCATCGTGAAGTACTCGATTTGAATTATCGCTATCGGGGATTGGATATCTTCTCCAATTTGTATGGCGGTTTGTCTCAGGGCTATCAGGATCAGCATAATGATAACAGACTCTACGGCAAGACGCTCATGAATATCAACGAAGACATGATTATCAAAAACAAGAGTTACTATACCAGTGGAAGTCTTGGTTTTAATTATGTTTTTAATGATAAGCATTCCGTGGGTGCCACTTACGAGGTGAACATCAATCCTTATAGTCGGGGTGGATGGAATTCGCTGATGGATGTCTGGAAGAATGGCTCCAAGACAGAAAGCTATACAAATGATATGTATTGTCGTTTCAAAAGCCGACCTACGCAGGATATTACGGCTTATTATGCCGGACAGATAGGAAAAATGAGCATAGAATGGAATGGGGAAATATATCTTCGTAAAACAGGACAGACTCAATATTCTGAAGAAACAGGAATGGAGGGCGGAGATTCTCGTACGATAGAATCTGATTTCACAGCTGATAGTTGGATGCATGCATCTAAGCTGGTACTGAGCTTTCCGGTATGGAAAGGTACCCTGAAGGTTGGTAATGAGTTTACCGAAAGTTGCCGTGCCAATCTTTATACTATAGATGAACAGGGAACTGACTTGCCAGGCAAGACGGACGACCAGGTGAAGGAAAGTAATCTTGCAGCCTTTGTTTCTTATGGATTGAGACTGAACAAGGTAGAACTGAATGCTGGCCTCAGATACGAACATGTTTCTTCCAATTACTATAATACAGGTGGTGATTATTGGAGCGAGGAGAATAAGGATTATTTCGTACCCGACCAGAGTCGTAAGTACGACCATTTCTTTCCGAATGTGTCCTTGACCTTTCCTATCGGGAATGTGAAAATGAATATGGTCTATAAGGTGACGGTAAGTCGTCCTTCCTATAGTCAGTTAAGTAGTAACGTGCAATATAATAGTCGCTATTATTATCAGGGTGGAAATCCATTGCTCACGTCAACTTTCGAACATGGCATAGGGATTAATCTGGGATATAAATGGTTCCAGTTTTTTGCCAACTGGCGTTATCTTGTAGATCCTTGCTATCAGGTGATAGAACCGTATCATGACAAAGAGTTAATCAGTATGTACACCTTTCGTAATTTGAATCATACTCAGGTTTGTTACGTGGGACTGACGGCATCACCGACGATAGAATGGTGGCATCTTACGTTGGACGCTGGTATGAGAAAGCAGTTCCTGACCATTGGTGGTAAGGCATACAGCAAGCCGATATTCATCGGCTCTTTTAATAATGCCTTTTCGCTACCATGCGGTTGGACGCTTAATCTTGATATGAGTTGGAACACGCAGGGCCATTCTGCGCTTCCGCTTTATATGGCACAAGGAGGCGTGGACGTCTCTTTGCGTAGAAGTTTTCTTCACGACCGCCTGACTGTCATTTTGGCGGGCAATGACCTCTTTGCGACGATGCGCAATTCCACAAGATTGGTATATGGTACCAGCGATATCTATACCAGAAAATATACCGATACCCGAATGTTCATGTGCTCATTCAGCTATAAGTTTAATGTTAGTAGAAGCAAGTATAAGGGTACGGGTGCCGGTAATACTGAAAAGAGCCGCTTGTAGTTCTTGTTAGGAAGAAACTCTCTTAATAACAACAATGAATATATGACAATCGGTCAAGCGAAGGCAAAACCATGTTGGTTTGCTCTTTGCTTGACCGATAAAAAAATCACACACATATTTCTAAATCCTGATGAACTACATTTAATATCGGAGCTTGGAGAGCATCCTCAATAGATACAAGAGTGTCTATTGTAAAATTATGTGTTCCTCGCATCCATTTGCTTATTTCCGCTTCCCGTTTTCCGAGTAGAAGGGCTAGGTCTTTCTGCTTCATCCCTTTAGAAACCAGAATGTCATGTATCCTATCTACGATTTGGAAAGACAAATCTACAGACTTGCGAATCTCAGGATCAACATGTTTGCGGCGTTCTTCTAAAATCTTACTTCTTCTTCTGAGCATGTGCTCTAAGCGGTTTTTATCTCTACTTCGTTCTCTCATATACTAAGATTTTATCACGTTCTCTATAATGGCTCGTTTACCCATATTGTAATGATGTTGTTTCTTAACTGCAAAGGTACACTTTTTATTCGAAAGAGCAAGCTTTTTTCTAGTTTTTTATTACCTTTGCATCGGTTTTTCGAAAAAAGTAGAAGATTTCTTCATTTTAGGGGTAATTGATTTCCGGAAAGCTTGTATATAAGAGTAGAAATAAGAAGAAAATGACGTGATGACAGAAGAAAATGAACAGCGGATGGAACGGCTGTTCCACGACCATTACGAGCAGATGTATCGCTTCGCCTTTGCCTTGCTCCATGATAATGAGGAGGCGAGGGATGTGGTGAGCGACGTGTTCTCCAGATTGTGGGATAAACAGCTGGTTCCAGACCGGGCTTACCTGATGCGGAGTGTGAAGAATGCCTGCATCAATCTTATAGCCAGAAAGAAGAGAGATGAACGACTGAAACGGCTTCTCCCTCTCTCGGAAGAGAAATTGACGGAGGAAGAACCTTCTCGCCTGGAAGAGCGATGGCAGGCTGCCGTGGATTGCATCGACCATGACCTGACCGACCAGACAGCTTCCGTCATCCGATTGTGCTATCGGGAAGGAATGTCGTATAAGGATACGGCGGAGGAGCTGGGCATCAGTATCTCGGCAGTTAACAAGCATATCGTGAAAGGTTTGAGAACGCTCAGAGAAAAATTGAAAGGAAAATAATCCGCCAGGTGTTCCGACAGGATAGTCTTTGCCGTAAGAAAGTCCTCCGCCAGGCGTTCCGACGGATTTGCAATCCGTCGTTAAAAAAGGTTTGACCTCTTTATTTTGCGGATTTGCAATCCGCTTATACAATAACCCTAAAATGAAGAAAGGAAAAGAAAATGAAACATGAATTATCTGACATAGATCCTCAGAAGATGGATTCTCAGAAATGGGATATGCTCCTCGATCTCCTGGAGCATCCCGAAAAGTATTCCGAAACCCAGAAGGATGAACTTCTGGGCGATGAGGAAGTGAACGAACTCTATCAGCAGCTGGTAGAGACCCGACAGTCTCTGGATTTCACCAAGTCGAAGGAAGAAATGAAACTGCCTTCGATTGATGCAGAATGGGAGAAGTTGAAAGATGAGATGAAGCTGAAAGAAGAAATGCAGCAGAAAGAAGAGATGAGTCAGAATGCAGAAACCCAGCAAACCGCCAAGTCGTTTCCTCTCTGGAGTCCGATGAGAAAGGTGGCTGCCGTTGCAGCCGTCCTTGTCGTCTCCGGCATCACCTTTGCAGCTATTCATCTGGTAACCCGTTCTCATCAGCCATCTGATAAGAACAATACCGAACTCGTGACATCCCATAAGGATTCTATCCAGCAGGTTTCTGCTCCTCAGAAATCCAACATAGAAGAAAAGACAGATTCTGCAAGTCTTGCCCAGCTCCCATTGGTTTACGAAAACGCTGAGCTTCAGAATATCCTTACTCCTATTGCCGGGCATTTCCATCTCCAGGTAACTTATCAGAACGAGTCGGCTCGCCATATCCGTCTCTTCCTGCAACTGGAGAAGAACATGAGTCTGGATGATATCATCGAACTGTTGAATCATTTCGAGAAAGTGAATATTCGTCATGAAGGTCAAACTTTAATCGTGGAATAAGATGAAAAGATTAAGATATATTATGCTGTTGGCAGGTCTGATGAGCCTTTCTCTTCAGACCATCTATGCCCAACGCATCACCCGCAGCTTCCGCAACACTTCTATGTCAGAAGCACTCACCATCCTTGCCAAGAGCACCAAGGATTACCATATCAACTTTATGTATGATGAACTGGAGGATTTCACGGTTACCACAAGTATCGTGAAGCGAACCGCTCCGGATGCCATCCGCCAGATTATGGGCTTCTATCCGATGAAGATGACGATAGATGGCGAAAACATCTTTGTGGAGTGTACGCAGAAGACTCCCACCAAGATGATAGGTCGCATCATAGACAATAAGAATCGCCCTATAGATTTCGCCAATGTGGCCCTGCTGAATGTTAGTGACTCTTCATTGATAAATGGCGGCGTGACGAATGAGAACGGCCAGTTCGTGATTCCATGCGAAGCCACAAAGGCGATAGTTAGAGTAAGTTGTGTGGGCTATCATACGGCTGTAGATACTTATAATACTGGTAAAATCGGGACGATAACATTGAAGGAGGCAACGATGAGCCTGCAGAAGGTGGTTGTGAAAGCCGAAAGAGGACATGTCGTCAAGAAGAAGGGAAATGTCAAGACCTTCTTTTTCAGTCACCACGCCAATGAAACCAAGGATATTTATACAGCCTTGACAGAAGTCCCAGATCTGCGTATTGATCCGACGATGAAAACCATCAGTCTCGCCAAAGGTGGTGCGCCATTGGTCTTGATAGATGGTATTCCCAAATCTCACTCCTTGGCAAGTATCTCACCAGCAATGATCGACAAGGTGGAAGTTTCAAACAGCGTTCCTTTGGAATATATGGGACAGGGATATTCTGGTGTTGTCAATATCATAACCAAAAAGCATAAGGAAGCGAGCAGATACTTCAACATGGGAGTTTTGTCTCATCCCGTCGTGGCTTTTGGTTCGGCTGATGCAAACTTTTCCTACGATAAGAGCAGGTTTTCTATCTACTCCGGGTTGACCGGTTTCGCCTTTTTGGATAATAAGTCGAAGACAACAGATGCATTAACCGTGTCTGGCAAGAATCAAAATACAGAAACCGAACGAACCAATTATTATAAAGATTGGAAAGCTATGGTAGGAGGAGATTACCGGTGGACAGACAAATCGGTCTCTTCCTTAGGCTTTGTATTTGAACTGATTCCTCAAAACTCGTTCGATACAGGTAAGATAGAATATTCATCAGAAGATGACTTGCTCGGAAATAATATTTTGGATTATCATCGTAAATATGATGATGACTTATACAAGTATCAAATGAATTTGTATCATAAATCTTCATTCGGCAAAGCATCTTCCTTGACATTCCATTTTAGTGGCATCTATTCCTACAATACAAATACCACTAAGCGTCAGGAGAATCAAACCGAATATCTTTACTCTGCTAAGTATAGACAAAAAGAAGTAAATGGTGGACTGGATTATGCCTTTCCATGGGTTGCAGCAAATTGGAAGATAGGAGCCAATTCCGTATTCCTGTGGCACAACATCCAGTCGCAGGCTGACCATACTCTGTCAAAATATAATGAGTGCAACAATTATGGCTATCTTGAGGTAGAAAAGAACATGGGGAATCTTGATGTTTCTGCTTCCTCGGGAATAAACATCGCGTATAGGAGTATGGGGAACGACCATTTCAGCTTTGTCAATTGGCATCCGATCTTAGACTTGTCATATCATATGGGAACCAATCACAATTTGGAATTCTCTTATGAATATGTAAGTTCGAATCCGGAGATAGACCAGTTGTGTGATGTAAACTCTGCCACTAATCCTCTGTTTGTAAATGTAGGAGATAAGAACATCAAACCGGCATATACTCATGATTTGCAATTGGATTACACAGCCAATATTAAGTCTCTGTACATAGATGTTTTTGCTCAATATGAGAATATCCGACAGCGCATAGCCCAGTATAGCAAGGTGAATATGCAGCAAGTGGTGATGTCTTACTATAACGATAAGAACAGCTACAATCTGTATAACTGTGGCGCAACTGTCCGGTATATGATTCCTCACTTTGTCTTATTGGGGATGATACAACAGAATTGGGTGAAATGTGCAGGCTATTCTGATAACTATTTCTACGGGATGCTCCAGGGACAATATTACAATGATAGAGTCAATGTCAATTTAATGTTTGATACGAATGAGGTAAAGAATTCAACGCCGGAGGCAAGGTATAAGACTTCTCCGGAATCTCAGTTGACTATATCCTATTCCATATCGAAAAGCTTTGATATCAGTCTCGGAATGCGTTATCTGTTTACCCATAAGCATATATGGAATACCGTACAGACTGCGCAAGTCCAGGAATCCTATTGCAACAACTTCAGTACAAGACAGAATCTGGTGATGTTGGGTTTCAGATATAACTTTAATGGGCAGGACAAGAAAAATCATAGCGATCAGGTTTTCAAGTCTGCCAATTCAAAGAGTTTTATCAAGGATTATTAATGGTTCATTGAGTCCACTTGAAAAAGTTGTCTAGATTTGAAATCGGTCAAGCGAAGGCAAAACCATGTTGGTTTGCTCTTTGCTTGGCCGATCTACAGACCTGCGAATCTCAGGATCAACATGTTTGCGGCGTTCTTCTAAAATCTTACTTCTTCTTCTGAGCATGTGCTCTAAGCGGTTTTTATCTCTACTTCGTTCTCTCATATACTAAGATTTTATCACGTTCTCTATAATGGCTCGTTTACCCATATTGTAATGATGTTGTTTCTTAACTGCAAAGGTACACTTTTTATTCGAAAGAGCAAGCTTTTTTCTAGTTTTTTATTACCTTTGCATCGGTTTTTCGAAAAAAGTAGAAGATTTCTTCATTTTAGGGGTAATTGATTTCCGGAAAGCTTGTATATAAGAGTAGAAATAAGAAGAAAATGACGTGATGACAGAAGAAAATGAACAGCGGATGGAACGGCTGTTCCACGACCATTACGAGCAGATGTATCGCTTCGCCTTTGCCTTGCTCCATGATAATGAGGAGGCGAGGGATGTGGTGAGCGACGTGTTCTCCAGATTGTGGGATAAACAGCTGGTTCCAGACCGGGCTTACCTGATGCGGAGTGTGAAGAATGCCTGCATCAATCTTATAGCCAGAAAGAAGAGAGATGAACGACTGAAACGGCTTCTCCCTCTCTCGGAAGAGAAATTGACGGAGGAAGAACCTTCTCGCCTGGAAGAGCGATGGCAGGCTGCCGTGGATTGCATCGACCATGACCTGACCGACCAGACAGCTTCCGTCATCCGATTGTGCTATCGGGAAGGAATGTCGTATAAGGATACGGCGGAGGAGCTGGGCATCAGCGTCTCGGCAGTGAACAAGCATATCGTAAAAGGTTTGCGAACGCTCAGAGAAAAGTTGAAAGGAAAATAATCCGCCAGGTGTTCCGACGGATTTGCAATCCGTCGTTAAAAAAGGTTCGACCTCTTTATTTTGCGGATTTGCAATCCGCTTATACAATAACCCTAAAATGAAGAAAGGAAAAGAAAATGAAACATGAATTATCTGACATAGATCCTCAGAAGATGGATTCTCAGAAATGGGATATGCTCCTCGATCTCCTGGAGCATCCCGAAAAGTATTCCGAAATCCAGAAGGATGAACTTCTGGGCGATGAGGAAGTGAATGAACTCTATCTGCAGCTGATAGAGACCCGACAGTCTCTGGATTTCGCCAAGTCGAAGGAAAAGATGAAGATGCCTTCGATTGATGCAGAATGGGAGAAGCTGAAAGATGAGATGAAGCTGAAAGAAGAAAAGCAGCAGAAAGAAGAGATGCAGCAGAAAGAAGAGATGAGTCAGAATGCAGAAACCCAGCAAACTGCCAAGTTGTTTCCTCTCTGGAGCCCGATGAGAAAGGTGGCTGCCGTTGCTGCCGTCCTTGTCGTCTCCGGCATCACCTTTGCAGCCATTCATCTGGTAACCCGTTCTCATCAGCCATCTGATAAGCACAATACCGAACTCGTGGCATCCCGAAAGGATTCTATCCAGCAGGTTTCTGCTCCTCAGAAATCCAACATAGAAGAAAAGACAGATTCTGCAAGTCTTGCCCAGCTCCCATTGGTTTACGAAAACGCTGAGCTTCAGAATATCCTTACTCCTATTGCCGGGCATTTCCATCTCCAGGTAACTTATCAGAACGAGTCGGCTCGCCATATCCGTCTCTTCCTGCAACTGGAGAAGAACATGAGTCTGGATGATATCATCGAACTGTTGAATCATTTCGAGAAAGTGAATATTCGTCATGAAGGTCAAACTTTAATCGTGGAATAAGATGAAAAGATTAAGATATATTATGCTGTTGGCAGGTCTGATGAGCCTTTCTCTTCAGACCATCTATGCCCAACGCATCACCCGCAGCTTCCGCAACACTTCTATGTCAGAAGCACTCACCATCCTTGCCAAGAGCACCAAGGATTACCATATCAACTTTATGTATGATGAACTGGAGGATTTCACGGTTACCACAAGTATCGTGAAGCGAACCGCTCCGGATGCCATCCGCCAGATTATGGGCTTCTATCCGATGAAGATGACGATAGATGGCGAAAACATCTTTGTGGAGTGTACGCAGAAGACTCCCACCAAGATGATAGGCCGCATCATCGACAATAAGAAACGCCCTGTAGATTTCGCCAATGTAGCCTTGCTGAATGTTCGTGATTCTTCATTGATAAATGGCGGTGTGACGAATGAGAACGGCCAGTTCGTGATTCCCTGCGGAGCCAGAAAGGCGATAGTAAGAGTAAGTTGCGTGGGCTATCATACCGCTGTTGATACTTATAATACAGGTAAGATAGGTTCAATTACTCTGAAGGAGGCAACGATGAACCTGCAGAAGGTGATTGTGAAGGCGGTTCGCCCTAAGACAAAACTGACTCGCGAGGGATTCCAGACCCAGGTGCAGGGTACAATACTGAGTGATGCAGGTATGGTTGCCGACTTGTTGAAGCAGGTTCCAAGAGTGCGTGTAGATAAGGATGGAAACTGTTCGGTGTTTGGAAAAGGCACACCGGAGATTTATGTCAATGGCAGAAAGCTGACCGACAAAAATGAATTGCAAACCATATCTTCAAAGGATGTGAAGAACGTGATGGTTATCACGACTCCTGGTGCGCAGTATGATGCCCAGGTCAATTCGGTGATTCGTATTACTACGGTCAAGAAGCAAGGTTATGGATGGAGTGGTAATTTCCAGGCAAAATATGGTTTTGCCATGAAGAATGCCTGGCAAGAGCAGGCTAATCTCAATTACCGTGTGGGTGGACTGGATGTATTCGGTGGATTGATGTGGTCAGATTCGTATTCCTATGATAAGTTGGGATTGGATGAATATATCAATGGAAATCAGCATCAGATATATCAAAAATCAGTAGGGCGCATTGATGGAAGAATATATGGACCTGATGCCAATCTGGGTTTCAATTATGAATTCAATGAAAATCATACCATCGGTCTGAAGTATAAGTTTGGTTCTGGCAATACTAAGTATTTTACTGTTAGGCAGAACTATTCCATCTTTCAGGATGGAGTTCACCAGGGAGATGTGAATTATTTCAACGATGAGTCCTTGCAGACGCCTATTCATCAGGCTGACTTTTATTATGATGGTAAGATAGGCAAGTGGAGTATAGACCTGAATGCATCAGCGTTGTGGAGGACGAAAGACCAGATACAGAAAGCCACAGAAACCAGTTCTGAGTTGGGCGACCAGATTGTATGTTCAGATAGTCATACCAAAGGAAAGTTGCTTGCTGGTAAATTGGTTGTTTCTTATCCTTTGACCGACCAGTTGAACATAGACTTTGGTTCGGAATACACAAATTCTGATAGTCATACCAACAACCAGAACGAGGGTGGTGTGGCAGCATCCAATGATTCCAGAATCAAGGAACAGAACATAGCTGCTTTTGCTGAGGCTGCATGGTCGTTGGGAGATTATTCCCTGAATGCCGGTGTGAGATATGAGCATGTAAAATCAGACTATTATGCCGAAGGAGTGCTCAATCCGGATATGAGCAGAAAGTATGATAATGTATTTCCTAATGTATCCTTGGGATATGACAAGGGCAAGTGGCATTCTTCGTTGAGTTTCACGGCGAAGACCTATCGACCAAGTTACTTCCGTCTTTCCGGTTATACCCGATATACGAGTCGTCATTCCTATGAAAGCGGTAATCCGAACTTGCGACCAAAGGATGCCTATCATCTGGAATGGGATGCGCAATATTCCTGGCTGAGTTTTTCTGCTGAATATATCTACAACAAGAATGCCTCGGTATATATGATGAAGCCGTTCCAGGGCAATAAGGATATAGCCCTGTCATATTACGAGAATGTAGATAAGATTCAGAACCTGAAGTTCTATCTTGAGGCTACTCCGGTGATAGGCTTATGGCATCTTGACTATACGGTAGGTCTGGTCAATCAGTTTTTTGATGCCAGCAAATATGTCAGCGACTATAATGCCAACCGTCCTTCTCTCTATCTGGATTTGGAGAATACCTGGGTATTGCCACATCATTGGAAGGCTCGATTGGAATACTCTTACCAGTCGCGTAATTATCGTGAATTGGGTGTCAACTATGCATGGAATTCCCTGGATGCGTCTATTTCCAAGTCGTTCCTGAACAACCGACTGGTTGTGAGACTGGAAGCAGAGGATTTGCTTCACGGTCAGAACGAGAGTTGGAAATATCATAATTCGTATGCGCACTTCACCAGAACTGGTATAGATAATACCCGTATGTTCTTGGTCAATGTAACTTATAACTTCAATGCAACCAAGAGCAAGTATAAGGGTACGGGTGCTGGTAATGCAGAAAAGAGCAGATTATAGCTCATTTTTAAAACACGGACAAATTGAAATTGTCCGGACAAATTGTCCGGTTGATTCTAAGTGGTTGATATTTAGAATATTATAAACCGACGGACAAAGAGACCGGACAAATTCAATTTGTCCGTGTTATTTTTTTCTATGGTTTTGGAGTCAAAATCAGGCTTTTTTAGCTTTTCTCCCTATAGTTTTCTTCTCGTAACCCTATGCTTTTCTCCCCGTAACTCTATGACTTTTGGATGCTATCTCTATGAGTTAGGTTTTTTAAGAGATGATGTATAACAAAAAACGGGAATGCATTCCGGGTAGGAGGGATGAAGAACTGGATGGAATTGGTAATTTGATGCAGTTATACAAATTTAACGGAAGAGATGTAATGGTTTTGAATAATAATGTGTACTTTTGTAGCTGATAATGATGAAATAAAAACATATTGTAAGAATGAAGACGGTTTTTTGCTCTTTTGGACTGCTGATGGCTGCTGTGCCCGTGTTCGCTCAGAACACTGGGAAGGACTCTATTGTCTCTACTAAAGCTTTGGATGATGTGGTGGTATCAGCCTCCAATATCAGTCGTGTGGGTGATCATCTCGTCATCTATCCCAACAGCCAGCAACGAAAACATGCGGTTAATGGATTCGGGGTGTTGGAAAACCTGAATATCCCAGGACTCATCATCGATGCAAAATCGAATCAGGTGGATGTGATGGGACTGCAAGCCACCTTGTATCTGAATGGGCAGGAATGCGACATAAGGGAAATACAGATGCTCCGTCCTCGTGACATCGAGAAGATAGAATATCATGATGCTCCATCGGGAAAATACGCCAAGGATAAGCTTGTCGTTAACTTTATTACCAAGCAATACCGGTATGGAGGATATGTGCAGGCTGACGGACTGCAGACGATAGGATATGACCATGGCGACTATAACGTTGCCACCAATTATGTAAAAGGTAACAATTCCTATACTGTGTTTGCTGGTGCAAACTATAGTCATGTGGATGGTACTGAGACCTGGAACAATGAGAACTATCAGTTTCCACAATCCCTATTTGATAGGGAGAGCTATAGTAAGAATTCTTACCGGAACCACCAGGAATATATGCAGTTCCGCTATCAGAACCAGAAGGGAAAGAGATATTGGGTGGGCAAGTTTACGCTCGTCAATCTCTCTACTCCAAGAAATGCATCTTCTGGTTTTGCGAAGGAAAGCACAGAGACGGACATCTTCTCAAATATCCGGAAGAAGAGTCTGTCTCCTAAGATTGACCTGAACGCCAACTTGCCATTAAGCAAGAATCAGACGCTTACCTTGGGAGTACATGGCAAGTATTCTGCCAACTCCTATCATCGTCTTTATCAGGAACAGCCTTTCGAGGCAATGACCGATGAAGACGAGAATGCGCTGTCGTTCCAGCTGTCTGCCATCTATAATTATTTCTCTCAAAAGCATTCCTTATCCGTGGAACTGTTTCATTACCACGATGTCTGGAATGCCGATTATTCCGGCAATTGCGAACTTTGGCAGCATCTGTGGAAAGGGGAGTCGTTGGCTTTCTTCTCCTATAATTTCCAGGCTAGCAGACGCTTGAGCCTGAAAACCCGCATCGGGTTGGATTGGCTTCAATATCATCTGCATGGAGACAACAGTTTTAGCCAGCTGTCTCCTCGCATCAATATGAATGTGCAATACCAACTGAATAAGGGAATGCTCTTGTGGTCATTCAACTTTGTGAACTCCAATCATGGTATGGATGTCATCAACCGGGCTATGATTCAGGTCAATTCCCACATGATGGAAAAGGGAATGCCCGAACTGAAGAAATCGCATGACATCAACACCTATTTGTATTATATGGGGCGTTTCAACAGGTTGAGTGTTTCAGCCATCGGACAATTCCGCTACAATCATCATCCTGTAACTGATGATTATTACCTGGATGAGGCAAACGGGAAAATAGTGAAGACTTACTCGAATGGTGGAAATGCTCAATATTATTCTGCTATCCTCGCCTTGCAGTACAAACTGTGTAAGTTTGCCAATTTATCGGGAGATATCAGATATAACCATGCGGAGGTGAAGACTACCTGGTCGAAGCATAACAACAATTTGACGGGTAATCTTGGGTTGAATATGTTCATGGGTGATTTTGCCTTGAAGCCTTACCTGCATTTTGGCAAGAAGTCTTTAGATGAAGCTGCTTTGGTGATAAGCAAGACTCCTATCGACTATGGAATGTCGTGTTCTTACAGCAGGGGCAACCTCTATGTAGAATTTCAGGCAGTATCGCCTTTCAAAAAGCAGGAGAAGCGATATTGGTTGGATTTGCCTATCTACAGCTACAGTAAGAGCATCAAAGACCAGACGGCTTCGCAATATGCCAGCATCAAGGTTGCTTACTCCTTCGACTTTGGCAGGAAAATCCAAAAAGTAGAGAAGGATGTTAATAAGAACATAAACAGCTCTTTGTTAAGAGTGGAGTAGAGTTGAATAAAACAAAAGATATAGGAACGGATGAAAATGTTAGATTTTAAGGTAAAAAGATTTGTTGGTATTATATTTCATTTGATTTTAGCTCAAATCTGTTTAGCTCAGACTGGTATCGCTAACCAAAATTTTGGAAAGGATACTTTGCAATTAAGGGAGGTTGTTGTTAGAGCAACCCGCCCTTTGGCAAAGTTGAACAGCGAAGGCTTTGTGACAGAAGTAAAAGGTACCGTTTTGGAAAAACTTGGTTTTGCAAAAGACGTTATGGGTATGTTGCCTGGTGTACTGAATAATAATGGTTCCATTGAAGTTTTTGGCAAGGGAAAACCAGTCTTCTATATCAATGGACATATTGTCCGCAATAATATAGAAGTTGAGCAATTGAAGGCTAACCAAATAGATAAGATAACAGTTATAACGAATCCAAGTTCACGTTATGCTTCAACCGTAGGTTCCATCATAAAGATAACAACCATTAAAAAGGTTGGGGATGGTTTCTCCTTTGATAACATCGCGACTTTTGGTTATCGTAATTATCTGTATGGCAAAGACAATTTGGACTTGAACTATAGAATTGACAATTTGGATGTTTTTGGAACGTTGGGATTTGAGAAAGGCAAGAATACGAACTCTAGCAAAAATGTTCAGAATTCATGGCTCTCGTCACATCATCAGCAGAATACGACTATGAAATCGACACAGCACTCAAACTTGATTGATGGTAAATGGGGATTTGATTTTTCCTCATCTCCAAAACTCTCATTTGGCGCATTTTACCAAGTATCTTATGCTCCAACAAAGACCAATTCGAGCATTATGTCATCATTATATTCTGATGATGTAATTGAAAGTGAGACTTCTGCATACAAGGATATCAAATTAAGAGATTTGGAACATTTGTTAGATGGATATTGCCATGGGGTTTGGGGAAAATGGAATTTGGAAATGACTTTTGATTTAATGTGGAAAAAAACACGTGAAAATCAAAATGTTATAGAGCAAACCGGCATCAATCAGGATTTCGGAATAAAAGATGTTGGGCATGCTAGGTTAATGGCAACGGAATTATATGCGTCACACCCATTTCTTAAAGGAAATTTTAGCTTTGGAGTAGATTTCACCAATAGTAGCCGTGAGGAAAATTCAGAAAGTGAAAATAGCATTATGGCAGGCGAGAACAATAAAATACAGGAGCTGAATATGGCATATTACGTTGAAACTATGCAGCATCTAGGCAATGTAACATTCCGTATCGGTGGCAGGTATGAGCATGTGAACAGTGAATATTTTATAGGTGGCAGAAAAAATCACGAACAGTCACATGTTTATGATAAGTTTTTCCCGACAGCTTCATTGTCTCTGCCCATTGGAAAAACTATGGTGCAGCTGAGCTATTCTAAGCAATGCTATCGTCCATTGTACTCTCAGTTGAGCAACACGGTTCACTATGTTAACAAATATCTCTATCAAAGTGGAAATCCGTATTTGCAACCATCCTATAGCGACAATATCTCTTTGAATTTGAGGTATCGCTGGCTGGCATTAACTGCTAATTATAAAAAGGTGCAAAACCAAATAATAACATCATATACATATTATGATGATTCGAAGACTATTGCTTTGCTCAAAAAGGAAAATTCTAGAAACAGTCTGTCTAACTTACAGATAATGGCTTCTTTTATGCCCGGATTCCTTTGGAAATGCTATTATCCCGTATTGGCATGTGGTGTTGTCTCGCAATTTTACAAGATTGATTACAGAGGGAATATAAAGCACGTGGACAATCCTTTGGTTGTAGTTAAGTTCAATAATATTTTCAAATTCCATAACAACTATATGGCGACAGTAAATTACAGTTGGCGTAGTGAGGGAAATAGTGAGAATATTAAGATGGGGAGTATTGGACAGATAAATCTTTCTTTGGCTAAGGACTTATCTAAAAAATGGAATGTCAAGTTGTCTGCAAATGACATCTTTAATACTGCCCGCAAAAATACTTTTACAATTTTCAGCGGAATGAATGATGTCTATATTGAAAAGGCTGCGTCTGTAAGGGCAGTGGAATGTATCGTAAGATATAAGTTTAATACAGTTAAAACAAAATATAAAGGTAAAGGGGCAGGGAAAAAGGAAATGGATAGATTGTAACTGTTTGAACTCTATCCATTCTGGGATATGCTTATCGATTGTTTGTCGTAGTTCATATACCCTTATAAATGCAGCTTTATGCTTCAATTTAACAGGGTTTTTCCCTCTGTTTCTTTGCTATTTCCATCTTTTTCCTTAATTTTGCAGCGGAAACTCAATAATAGATATTTGTAATGGAAATAAGAATGAAGATGAAACAGAAAAGGATGAGAAAGATAGGCATTGCTTCGGCTCTGGGCTTGGTGGTGCTTGTGGTGCTGGGACTGTATGGCGCCAGCAACTATATGCTCAATTATTCGCTCAACTATCCGAAGGAGGAGAGAATGACGGCTGAGCATTGGAAGAACAGAATGAAGAACGAGTGCCCCTGGATGATTGGCTGGATGGACTCCGTGTATCAGCACCATTGCGTGAAGGATACCTTTGTCACGATGCCGTCGGGCTACAAGGCCCATGCCATCTATCTCTATGCACCGAAGACTACGGAAAAGACTGCCGTGGTGGTGCATGGCTATCAGGTACGCTCCGAGGGAATGCTGCACATCGCCTATCTCTATAATCACGATATGGGGTATAATGTGCTCCTGCCAGATCTGTATGGACATGGAGAGAGTGAGGGCGACCATATCCAGATGGGATGGAAGGATAGATGGGATGTCATCAGATGGTCGGAAATCGCCAATGAGATATTTAAAGTGAAGAGTGAAGAACGAGGAGTGAAGAATCAGAGTTCTTTGGATGATGGGAAAGCTAGCTTAAAAGCTGATACCCGTCAGGTGATTCACGGTATTTCGATGGGTGCGGCAACCACGATGGCAGTATCGGGAGAGAAGACTCCCGATTACGTGAAGTGCTTTGTGGAGGACTGCGGCTATACCAGCGTGTGGGATGAGTTTTCCGCTCAGCTCAAAGACCAGTTTGGCTTGCCTGCCTTCCCGCTGATGAATACCACCTCTGCTCTTTGCCAGTATCGCTACGGCTGGTCGTTTGCCGAGGCGCAGCAGATAGAGCAGGTTCGCAAGAGCACCAAACCGATGCTCTTTATCCATGGCGATAAGGATGCCTTCGTGCCCTACGCCATGCTTCATCCGCTTTATGAGGCAAAGACGAAGGGCCGTAAAGCCATCTTCATCGCTAAAGGCTCCGTTCATGCTATGGCATATCGCGACCATCACGAGGAATACACCCGCATCGTGAAAGATTTTGTTTCTAAAGAAGAATAGGCTATTCTCCTATGTGTTGTCCCACCACATACCCCGTGGTCCAGGCAGCCTGCAGATTGAAGCCGCCGGTGATGGCATCGATGTCGAGCACTTCGCCGGCAAAGAAGAGGTGAGGGCACACCTTGCTCTCCAGGGTATGCAGGTCGATGTTGCTGAGGCTGATGCCGCCGCAGGTAACAAACTCCTCCTTGAAGGCTCCCTTGCCGTTCACCTGATAGAGGTCGTTGGTGAGGGTTTCTATCAGCAGGTTGCAACCCTTCTTTCCCATTTCGCTCCATTTCTTTTCGGGTGCATATCCCATCTTCTGAATCAGGAAGAGCCAGAGGCGGGATGGGAGATTGTAAGGGCGGATGCTTGCCAGTTGCTTCTGCGGGTTGGCGATGATGATGCCCTGGATGTTCTCTTCCACCAGCGAGCGGTTGCTCTCGTGTACCCAGTTCACGGAAATCCTAATCTGATAGTTGTTCTCGTGCAGATAACGGGCAGCATGGGATGAGAGTTTCAGCACGGCAGGACCGCTCATGCCCCAATGGGTGATGAGGAGCGGACCCTCTGCCTTCAGTTTAGTGCCCGGAATGCTGGTATATACAGGCTCTACCACCGTGCCCATCAGATTCTTGAAAGCCTTGTCGGCGATGTTGAAGGTGAAGAGCGATGGGATAGGCAGCTCTATCGCATGTCCCAGGTCTGAGAGATGCTTGAAGTTCTCTATTTTCGGATGACCGCCCGTGGTGATGGCTACCCGGTGGAAGGCAATCTGCCTGATTTCGGAAACGGGATGAGAGGTCTTGAAATCCAGGAGCAGGCGCTCATCCTCCAGTTCGGTGATGGCGGTGAGCTGGTGGTTGCATTGTATCTTCACGCCCAGTCGCTTGGCGGTATTCACCAGACAGTCGATGATGCTATGCGAATCCTGCGATTGCGGAAACACGCATTGGTCTCCCTGTGTAACCAGTGGCACGCCGTTCTCTTCAAACCAGTCGAAGGCATGCTGGTAGTCGAATCTCTTGAAGAGTCGCTTCATCAGTTTATGTCCGCGAGGGTACGCCTGTTTCAGGTCGGAAATCTCGTCAAAGGAATTGGTAAGATTGCATCTTCCTCCTCCCGTGATTTCCACCTTGGCGAGAACCTTCGAATTCTTTTCGAAAATCGTGATGTCGGCGTGAGGGAAGTTGCGCTTGGCCTCTATCGCCGCAAAGAATCCTGCGGCACCCCCACCAATAATTGCAATATGTAGTGATTGTGGCATATCGTATTTTTGGTTGATTAGGGTGCAAAGGTACTGCTTTTCTTAACTAAAAGAAGAAAAGTTCTCCTTTTTCTTTTGCAGATACGATAGATTTTTGTAACTTTGCGCAAAAATCATAGTATATCAAGTATCAAATAGATTTATGGCAAAAAGAGAATATGTAGAGGCCAACAAGCGTTGGCTGGAGGAAAAAGCAAAGGAGGAGGGCGTTATGGCGCTGCCTCGTGGTATATATTATAAGGTGTTGAAGCAGGGCGACCCGAAGGGAGCACAGCCTAGCCGACGCAGCATCGTGACGGCCCATTACACCGGTTGGACCATCAATGGCAAGAAGTTTGATTCCAGCCGTGGCGGTACGCCGTTCGCCATGCGATTGAGCGATCTGATAGATGGCTGGATTGTTGCCATGCAGCAGATGCACGTGGGCGACCAGTGGGAACTTTACATCCCTGCCGAGATGGGCTACGGCAAGTTCTCGCAGCCGGGCATCCCAGGCGGCTCTACCCTGATATTCGAAGTAGAACTGCTGGGAGTGGGATAACCCGGATACTTGAAATTATAAAGATCATTAAGATAAGAGAGTCTTGTCCGGCTATAGTCGGTTCAATTCATCTTCCGCACTGTTCATGCCGTTGTATCTTCCCTTGCGCTTGTTGAATTTCCAGGTTACGGTCAACTTGTAGCTCCATAGCTTGTAATCCTCAGTCTGGGAGAAGTCAACGGCATGCTCGTGGATTCGCTCCTTGAAGAGCTGCTGATGGAAGAGGTCGTTGGCACTGAAGGCAACCTGTAATCTGCCGTCCATCCACGATTTGTTGGCACCAAGACTCCAGTTCTGAGTGGGGCTGAACTTCATTTTGCCCACTTGTCCTCCGTTGTCAAAACTGTAGGAGAGCGACAGCTGATAGTCGTTTGGCAGCGTGAAGTAATTATCAAACGATGCATTCCAAGTTGCTCCGTTATAGCTGATTAGCTCTCCATGATCATTTACGGAGAAGCGCTGGTAAGTGATGCTTGCATTGACATTCGGACGCCAGCAGCCGAAGACGTGACCCCAGTTGAGATAGGCCATGTATTTCTGCATCTTGTTGAAGTTCATGAATGTACTCACGTATCTTACGGGCTTGTCCTCCGGCACTTCATGCACGTACATGATGGAGTGGTCGATACGGGTATATCTCAGCATTCCCATGAAATCTTTCCACTGCACGGAGTAGGTCAGACGATAGGTGTTGACAGGCTGCAGCTTCGGATTGCTGATCTGATACTGAAAGCGCGAGATATAGTAGATGTTCCCACTGAGCTGACTGAAAGAAGGTCGGGCGGTGGTAGTGCGGAAGCTGAGCGAGTGATGCCACGACGGTTCTTTGAGAGTGATACCGAACGATGGAAACCACTGGTCGTAATGGCGCTCCATATTGTCGGGAGATTCCTCCGACAGATTGGTGTATCGGGATGTGAGATGCTCGTATCGGATGCCTGCCCACCAGCTCCATCTGCCAGCTTCACCCTGATATTGCAGGTAAGCAGCCGTCTTGGTATCGTGGTTTTTGTATTCCGTAGTTCCAAGCATATCGGCAGAACTTTCTGTTTTTCCCTTGCCTTCCATCAGGCTCCATTCGCCACCATAGTTGATGGAATGTTTGTCAGAGATGAGTTGCTTGACTTCGATTCTTCCACTATAGATATCGTAGTTGGAATTGGAGCGGTTGAGGGTTTCCTGCATCTCGCTACCTTCTTTCTCCGTGATAGGCTGGCTGTCAGAATTCTTGTTCCTTGCATAGTCCAGATAAATCTGTGATGAGAAATGCTTCGACCATTTAGCCAGATGGAAGAGGTTGAAGTGGTGACTGCGCTGGTGTCCCCATTGCTGGCTCTCCGCATCAAAATACTTCATCTCGCCATCCGCATCAGAAAGCTTCATCTCTCTATTTGTATCTTCTCCTGCTGGGTTAGGATAGCGATAGTACTGCTGCTGTTTCTCGCTTCTGCCGCCATTCAGCCAAAGCCCTTCCCATTGTATTCCCACTTCGTGTTGCTTGCTGAGCAACCAGTCGAAGTTGAGTTCTGTAGCGTTATAATTTGCCTTGTTCTTGCCATGGCGGTCGGTTCCGAAGAGATATTCGCCATCTTTGGCTCTTACGAGCGCTTCCTGTGGCTGATGCACATTGTATCGGTTGTCTGTGTATCCGTAAAATCCTGTGAGCGAAATCTTCTTCGTTACCCAACCCAGGGTCAATTCCTCGTGGTTGGTGTTCACCTCGCTCAATTCATCATACACCTGCATCTTGCCGAATATACCCTCGTCTGTTCTTCTCGTCAGGATTCTCAGTACGGCTCCCGTCGTTGCATCATATTTTGCACCAGGAGTGGTAATGAGTTCTATTTCATCTATCAGCTTCACATCGAGATGAGAGAGTTCGGCAGAAGTCGCCTTCTTGTCGTTGAGATAGATGATGGGTGCTCCCAGTCCGTTTACTTCCAGAGTTCCATCGGCGGTTTGTTTCATGCCGGGGATGTGCTTCAATACATCTTCCAGCGTTGGCTCCTTTGCCAAAGGAGTATTACGGACACGGGTAACCAAGGCATCGTTTCTCATCTTGTACATCGGGCGATGACCTGTTACGGTTACGGCTTGAATCTCGGCTTCCTTGTCTGCTTTGATCTCAGCCTCCTTATCAGCATAGATCTCAGTCTCCTTATCAGCTTTGATCGAATCTTTTTCCGTCTGTATTGAGTCTGCGCAAACTCCGGATGTCGGGAATTTCCCGTTTTGTGCTGTTGCACAGGTGGCGGTGGCTAGCATCGTCCATAAAACTGTTTCTTTCTTCATATTCTTCCTTGTTTTTTGTTTTCGTCTGCAAAGGAACAGCTTTTCGGGCTCAAAATCGCAAATAATCATTACTGAAACATTACGCTGGCAAAATAATCTTGCTTCACCTTATTATATATAGTGAAATCTTCGTACCTTTGCATCGAAAAAAGAAAAATGATATGAATAGAAGAATCAAACAAGTCTGGCAGCTCGCCATCCTTTCCTCTTTCCTGCTGATAGGCTTGCAGACCTATTGGCTCTATAATAGCGTAACCTATTCGATGGGAGAGATGGGGAAGAAAAACGCCGAAAAGGCGGAACGGGCGATTATTGCCTATCTGACAAATATCGGAGCGGCGGTAAAAGAAAAATCACATATCGGTTATGTCGTCTCGGCATATTTTTCAGACTTCAAGGGTCCCTGTACTACGGTTTGCTCTCCGCTGGATACGGATACAATCATTGGTGGAGTGGTGTATCGCAAGCCGGGATTCGGTAACGTGATGGAGAAGAGAGATACTTTCGATTTGCGTGAGACGGATTCCAATAATTCTTTTGATTGTCTGAATACTTACATCACTTACCAGCTTACCCGCTTTGACAAGGCGCATTTTGACCGTTTCATCAGTAGGAAACTGGGCAATGATTTCATCGGGGCAGAGATGAAGACGGGAAAGCATCGCCTTTGGCAGACAAGAATCGTAGAGTCTCCTACCTTGTTTCATCACGAAATGCTGGTGCAAGTGCCTTTCAATCCTATCCAGTATCAGTCGATGCAGATGAGGATGCAGGTGCCGATGCTGCCCATCCTGAAGGGAATGATGTGGCAGATGATAGGAAGTCTGCTGGTTACCATCATGCTTCTCCTGAGCATAGCTTATCTCATCAAGGTGATGCTCCTGCAGAAGAAGGTGGATAAGATGCGAAGCGACTTCGTGCATACGATGATTCACGAGTTGAAGCGCCCCGTGCAGACGCTGAAGATGTGTGTATCCGTATTCTCTGCTCAAAAGACAGATGAGAAGGATGAGAATGCCCTTATCATGGAGACGGTTAGAGAGGAGAGCGATAACCTGACCGCCTATCTCGCCAAACTCCGGGAAGTAATCAGGGCAGAGGAACATATCCCACTCCAGATAACTTCTTTCGATATCCATGCCGCTTTGCTGAATCTGGTGGCTGTGTATCGAAAGAACAGGCAGAAGGAGGTGAATGTTTCGCTCGATTACCAGCGCACTTCCGATAGGATGATGGGAGATAGAGACCAGCTTCTGAATGTGGTCAGCAACCTGATGGAGAACTCGGTGAAGTATTCCGGCGATATTGTCAATATCCATGTTGCCTGCCGAGATACCGAGAAGGAGGAAGTCATGATTTCTGTATCAGATAATGGTATCGGAATTTCGCCCGACGAGCAGCAGAGAGTCTGGACGAAGTTCTATCGCAGCAATGCTTACCCGGATATGATGCAGCCAGGCATCGGCTTGGGTTTGAGTTTTGTGGATATGATTGTGAAGGCCCATGGGGGCAGAAAAATGATGCAGAGCGAAGTGGGCAAGGGAACCAGAATTTCAATCGTCATCCCGCAACACTCCTGATGCATCCGGTTTAACGCTATAAACAACAGAAAAAATGATCAAGATATTATTTGCAGACGATGACTTGAAGTATTCCATGTTGCTGAAGAGTTTCCTGCAGCAGCATGGCTACGATGTGACTTATGCCGGAAATGGCATGAAGGCATGGGAGCAGTTCCCGGAGGTGAAGCCCGACCTAGTATTGCTCGACATCAATATGCCGGAGATGGATGGCTATGAGGTGGCTGAGCGCATCAGAGCCATCGACCCGAAGGTGCTTATCTTCTTCCTCACCGACCGTACGGAGAAGAACGATCGACTGAAAGGTTTCTCCCTGAAGGCAAACGATTATCTTGCCAAGCCCTTCTATCCGGAAGAGTTGCTGGCAAGAATAGAGGAGCGGTTCTCCATGAATGAGAGTGAGACGATAGAAGAGGAGGTGTATCATTTCGGAGAAACCACCTTCTGCTATAACAACAATGAGCTTCGCACCCGTTCCTCTCGTGTGCTCATCACCAGCCGACAAGCCGACATCCTCCGTCTGCTGGCGAAGAATATCGGCAATGTAGTAAGCAAGGAGATGATACAGGAGGCGGTGTGGGGTACCGTGAGCTATGCCAACTCCCTGGCTGTGAATGTGCAGATGACGTATCTCCGCCATGCTCTTCAGCATGATGCGACCGTTAAGATTGAGTCGCTGAAGAAAAAGGGATATGTTTTGTCTGTTATTTCTTCAGAGTAACGATGATGTAGCTTCTGCCATCCTCTTTCAGGCCTCTTTCCTGAATGGCTTTGGTGCCCTCTTTTAAGACATCGATGGCTCTGATCTTGCTGGGAGAAATCTTGTTGAATTCCTCTTTAGTCAGCTCCTGCTCTCTGCCCTTGATCAGATAGTGAGGGTCTGGCTTGGGGGCAGGAGGTGTGGTAGTGGTGATGATATGAATCTCTATCACATCTCTTTTGGGTGCCGGCAGGACGTTGGTGTTTACCTGGTAATTCTTGATGGTTTTACCGATGAGTTCCTTGCCGGTGAAGTTTGGAATGCGCTCGCCGTCGATGCTGTAGATACGCAGGGTATCTGCCTTGGATGCCATACTGCTGGTTATGCCCAGCAGGGCAAATGCAATGGTGAAAATATACTTTTTCATAAGCGTGAAATGTTTATAATTCAGCGTGAAATGTTTTATTATTCGTTTAACTGTGCCAAAGGAAGTAGCTGATAGCTACCATCTTGCGTTTCTGCGATATTGATGGTGTAATGCTGCATGTTGCCGTCGTTGTCCAGGGTTGAGATAACGATGTTATCGCCTTGGCGGTTGATGGTCAGCTGCTCGGCAGAAGGCAGGGCGGCAGAGGCTACTTCATAAATCTGATTGAAATCTTCATGAATGCTTCTTTCTTTTTCAGATGAAGTCTTCCCGGCATATTCTGAAGTCTTCTCTTTGTTTTCTGAAGTCTTCTCTGTATTGCCAGAAGAGGTCTCTTCTGTATTTTCTGCAGTCTTCCCTGCATGTTTCTCGCTTCTTTCTGCGATATTCTTTCTTTTGGCAAGGGCTATCTTGCTTGACTTCATTTCCTGCGGGGTCACGATATCCTGGGTTGCAGCCAGGAAGAGGGAGTCGGCACGTTCCATCTTTTCGTACGCATTCAGATGCTCGTTTCCATCTTCAGAAGATGGCTGCGAGCGAACCACCTGCTCTGTAGGAACCAGGTTGGCAAGGCCAGGTTGTTGTTCAGAAGAGGATGAGAAATAATCCTTGATAGGGAAGAGCAGGAAGATGAGTCCTGCCAGCATCGCTGTAGCAAGAAGTATCGCAGAGAGGCGTACCCATCTTGTTTCGTGGTTTTTTGAAGCTGCAAGGGACATCTCTTTCATTTGCAGCTGTCCATCAGCTTCTTCTTTTCTATCCAGTTCTTTCATCTCTTCTTTTCCGTCCAATTCTTCCATCATTTCCATTTCTGTTTGATGGAAATTCGGAGTATAGTTCTCCATTCCCAGCATCAGGTTTCTGATGTCGAGATCCTCATCCGTTAAATCCTTATCTTCGCAATGGCGATAGAAATCAGCCAATGCCTGTTCTTCCTCCACGCTGGTATCAGCATCGAGGTAGCGTTCTATCAGCCCGTGGCGATAGGTTATATCTTCTAGTTTCTTCATTTCTTTCATTTTTAGAGTTTATGACTTCATCATTTTCAGCAATGATCTTCTTGCTGCAGAAATCATCGTCTTGGTGCTCGTCTTGTTGGCTCCGCAGATTTCGGCAATCTCATCGAGGCTCTTTCCCTCGCTTCTCAATAGCAGCATTCTTCTCTGCGTATCCGGAAGCCTGTCCATCGCCCTGTTGAGTCGCCTTTGCGTATCTTCGCCGATGATAGCCTGGTCGGTACGCTCTGCTGCCGTACAGATTTCTGCGGGATGCTTCATCTGTTCCAGCGATGCCGTCTGGGCTTTGTTGCGTCTCAGATGGTCGATGCAGAGATTCCTGGCTATCGTCATACCTAAGGCCTCGATGCTCTGGTATTCAGAGAGCCTTTCGCGCATCTTCCAGAGCTTCACCAGGGTTTCCTGCACGATGTCGTCGGCTTCTTCGGCAAGGGTTCCTGCCGAGAGATAGCGTTGACAATGTGCCGTCAACCTGGGGCGCATTTCCTGGGCGATATGTTCAAATTCTGTTTCTTCCATTTGTTCCTTTTTATGTGTATGACGCAAGAAGAGGCGAAAGGTAAACAAAAAAATGCTACCTTTGCACATTTCCGTGCAAAGATAGCATAAAAATTTGAGATATAGACATATCTTTTATTTTATTTGTGGATGAAGTGGTTTATTCCTCTGTTTTTGCCATCATTACAATGATATTACAGGTGCAGAAAATCAGTGATGTAACAGCTTTGTAATACTTATGTTTTACGGTAGAAATATCTTCTTCTTACCTTTGCAGTCGAAATGAAGAAGATGTCTTTCCGCATCATCGGAAAAGATTTCATTCGGAATAAAGAAAATCAGATTTACGTGTATATATAATAAGGTAAGAAATGAAGAAGAAAACGTATTTGTTGATGGCACTCACGATGGTGTCGATGGGAATGAATGCCCAGAATTCTGGAAAAAGCTCTGTTGAGAAGGGCATTGAGAATTTCGCCAAGACCATGACCATTGGTGGAACCATCCGCTCTAAGTATGAGTACCAGACCGAAGAGGGGGAGGGACGATTCGAGGTGCGCACAGCCCGCATCAACGTGGCTGGCAATATTACACCTCAGGTAAGCTATAAGGCGGAAATCGACCTCTGCGACGAGGGTAAGATCAAGATGCTCGATGCCTATACACGCATCAAGCCTTGGAAGACCCTGCAGTTCACCATCGGTCAGGAGCGTGTGCCATTCACCATCGATGCTCACCGTTCTCCTCATCAGCAGTATTTTGCCAACCGTTCGTTCATCGCCAAGCAGGTGGGTAACGTGCGCGACGTGGGTGCTGAAATCGGATACACTTGGAATGTTGGCTTCCCTATCGTGGTGAATGCCGGTATCTTTAACGGTTCGGGCTTGACCAACCAGAAGGATTACTGGACCAAGGGCGTTAACTATTCTGCCAAGGCTCAGTTCCTCTTTCCGAATGTGAATCTGGTGTTGAGTACCCAGAAGATTAAGCCATCTGACATTACCGTCAATATGTATGATGCGGGTATCACTTTCCACAAGGGCGGTTTTATTGCTGAGGCTGAGTATCTTTACAAGCATTACAGCAAGGATGCCTTCCACGATGTGCATGCTTTCGATGGTTTCGTATGCTATGACATTCCGGTTCGCAATCAGAAGAGCATCATCAGGAAGGTTTCGCCATTGGCAAGATATGATTTTATGAGCGACCACAGCGATGGTACCCGATATGGTGGTTCTGATACCGAACTCGGTGCCTTGAAGATCAATGATTACAAGCGCCATCGTGTTACGGGTGGTGTAACCCTGAGCCTTGCCAAGCCATTCATCTCTGATATTCGTATCAACTACGAGAAATATTTCTATCGCAAGGGTGGCATTGCCAAGACTTCAGAAAAGGATAAGATTGTTGTGGAGTTCATGACAAAGTTCTGATAATAAAAGCCCGGCAGGATTCAGTGAATCTTGTCGGGCTTTTATTATTCAATTATCAATTGATTACAGCATTCCCTTAGAGCTAGGAAGCTCGAAGTGGTAGATGTCTCTCTTCACCGCCATTTTCAGCGAGCGGGCAAGCGCCTTGAAGATGCCTTCTATCTTGTGATGCTCGTTCTCGCCCTCAGCCTTGATGTTGAGGTTCATCTTTGCCGCATCACTCAGACTCTTGAAGAAATGCTTGAACATCTCGGTTGGCATTTCGCCCACCTTCTCTCTATGGAACTCTGCATCCCAGATCAGCCATGGACGGCCACCGAAATCCAATGCCACCTGACAGAGACAATCATCCATCGGCAGACTGTAGCCGTATCTTTCGATGCCACGCTTGTCGCCCAGTGCCTGCAGCAGGCATTCGCCCAGGGCAATACCCGTATCCTCAATGGTATGATGCTCATCCACATAGAGGTCGCCCTTGGTGTGGATGGTGAGGTCCATCATGCCGTGCTTGCCTATCTGCTCCAGCATGTGGTCGAAGAAGCCGAGACCGGTAGAGATGTCGCATTTGCCGCTGCCATCGAGATTTACCTTGATGTAGATATCCGTCTCCTTGGTGGTGCGCTTCACTTCTGCGATGCGGTCGCCGGCAAAGAGAATCTCGGCTATCTTGTCCCAATCCATACCGTCTTTTCCGAGAATCAGACTCTTGCAACCCAGGTTCTCGGCAAGCTGGGCATCCGTCTCACGGTCGCCGATTACATAACTGTTTGCCATATCGTAGGCTGGGTTGTCGATGTATTCGGTCAGCATGCCCGTGCCCGGCTTTCTCATCGGTGAGTTATCCTCTGGGAAGTGGCGGTCGATGTGCTGCTTGGCGAAGTGGATGCCCTCGCTCTCCAGGGTCTGGATGATGAAGTTGTGGACAGGCCAAAAGGTATTCTCCGGGAAGGAGTCGGTGCCCAGTCCGTCCTGGTTGCTCACCATCACCAGCTCGTAGTCGGTGTGCTGGGCAATGAAGGCGAGGTTGCGGAATACGCCCTTGGTGAATACCAGCTTCTCGAAGCTGTCAATCTGTTCGTCCGCAGGTTCCTGAATCAGGGTTCCGTCGCGGTCGATGAAGAGTAATCTTGTCTGTTTCATGTCTCTTTCTATCTCTTTTATGTTAATATGATTAATACTTCTTGTTTTCCTCTTCTTCTGCAGCCATTTCTGCAGCCATCTGCTCTATGCCGGCTACGGCCATCTGCTGCTGACTCTCCTTCAGTTTTTTCTTTTCCTCATCCTGCACCTTGTAGGATGCATACTGGTAAGCCAGTGCGATGCCGAGCCAGGTGAGGGCATAGATGATGAGCAGGCTGGTGAGGGTGAAGACGAGGAAGAGGAGTGGGGTGAAATAGCCCGGTACGCCGAGCGGATCGCCCTGGAGTGCACCCAACTGTGAGTAGAGCTGGGCGATGATGAGGATGATGGTAGGCACGGCTGCGATAAAGGTGGCGATGCCTACAATCATCATGCCCAGGAAGCAGGTCATGAGGAAGCCTCCGAAGTGGCGGAGGATGCGGATCAGCGATTTGCCCGGCTTGCGCTTTTCGCCCTGAGGGCAGAGCTGCTTGTGGGGCAGGAGATGCCAGAATGATACTGCCGCCATCACGAGGGTGGCTGCGTAGATGATGGTTTGCAGGATGAATGAAGCCATCGGATTCGCTTCTCCCCAATCGTGAAGCGACTTGTTGGGGAGGAGAAAGTAAAGTACGATTGCCAGCAATACTGCGAAGGGCACGTGGGTAACCCATGTCTGCTTGACGAGCGAACGGATATCGCTCGTTACGGTATTGTAGGATGCTTTCATGCAGGCAGTTATGCTGCGTTGCTTAAATAATTCATTTACTTCCATAGTTATATGATTTGATGCTGTTTAACTATTCCGAAAAATCACTTTTGACCTTTTGACTTTTTGGTCTTTAAAAGTTTCTTCTGAATTCCGAGCAGGTGATGGCTGTAGCGATCGCTACGTTCAGACTGTCGGCAGTGGCTCTTCCTTCCGGGAAGTTCGGGATGAGCAGTCTGTGGTTCACCTTCTTGGCAAGGGCAGGCGAAATGCCTTTTCCTTCGTTTCCCATCACGATGAGTCCCCGGTTTTCCAGCTGCTGCTGATAGATGTTGTCGCCATCGAGCAGGGTGCCATATACGGGTACATCTGCAGGCAATGACTCTACCAGAGCCAGCAGGTTGCCATATTCCACCTTCACTCTCGCAATGCTGCCCATCGTGGCCTGCACCACCTTTGGGTTATACACGTCGGCAGTATCCTGACTGCAGTAGATGTGGGTGATGCCAAACCAGTCGGCAATGCGGATGATGGTGCCCAGGTTGCCCGGGTCCTGTACGCCATCGAGCGCCAGACTCAGTTCGTTGGTGTTAATAGAGTAATCTCCTGATGTTGCCTGTCCGAATACAGCCAGCACCTGCTGCGGATGCTGCAGGAAGCTCACCTTCTTCAGCTCCTCCTCGGTCACCTCTATCACTTCTGTCTGAGCCGCAAGGTGCTTGCCGTGGAGCCACTCCTGGGTGGCCACAATGAGGTCGGCAGGTTGCAGGGCGAGCAGGTCATCTACTACCTTGAAACCTTCCGCCACGAACTTTCCTTCCTTGTTGCGGTTCTTCTTCAGTTCGAGCGAACGAATGTATTTTATCTTATTCTTGCTAATCATTTGTTGTTGTTTCTAATCTTTAATGGATGCAAAGGTAGCATAAAAAGCAGACAATACAAAATAAAAAGTGCTAAATATTTTGTATTTCCTTCGATTTACACTATCTTTGCAATCTAAAAGGATTAGATTCGTGAAAATACAGAAGATTTCAGTTCTCGCCCTGCCACTGCTTCTGGCTGGATGTTCTGCCAGCAAGTATGTGCAGGAGGGAGAGTATATATTAAATAAGGTGGAAGTGAAGAGCGACTCTGCGGAATATGATGCAGGGGCGCTCAAGCAGTATGTGCGACAGAAAGAGAAGCCGAAGCTCTTTGCACTCTTTAAAAATCCGTTCAGCAAGAAGCCCGTCATCTATGATTCCATCCAGGCTCGACTCACTTGCCAGGACCTGCTCACGGCGATGCAGAACCAGGGATTCCTGCATGCTGGCGTATCCCTCTATACTACCGTTCACGGGGAGGATTGGGCGAATGCCAGAACCAGGAATGAGATGGATGGTGAGAATGAGAATGCGGATGGAAAGAACGTGAATGCGAAGGGCAGGAAGCGGAAGAAAGCCCCGAAGCTGGATGCCACCTATCTGTTGCATCCCGGTGAACCGTTCTTCATCGGCAAGGTGGAGTATGACATAGAGGATAAGAACATACAGGATAGATTGCAGCTGGATAATCCTGATAACCAGATGCTGAAGCCGGGAATGCGTTTCACGGTAGAGGCGCTGGATAATGAGCGCAAGCGTATTTCCAATCTCCTCATTGATGATGGATACTTCCGCTTCAACAAGGATTTCATCCACTTTTCTGCAGATACCATCACGGGCAGCAAAGACATCGGCGTTACCCTGCACCTGATGAACTACAAGGCTAACAGTAATGCGCCGGAAACCCCACACTCACGATACGAGATCAGGAAAATCAACTATCTCAGCAACGACAGCGACCGCATCCACCTGCGCCATCAGGTGCTCCTGAATGCCACTGCCCTGAAGGAGGGAAGTCCCTACAGCGCCTCTGCCCTGCAACGTACGTATAATAATTTCGCACGCCTGCAGGCGGTGAAATATACCAATATCCGATTCGTGGAAGCTCCCGATAGCGGAATGCTCGATTGCAATATCCAGATCAGCACCAACAAGCCTTCTACCATCTCCTTCCAGCCGGAAGGAACCAATACGGCTGGCGACCTGGGTGCTGCGGCTTCACTCACCTATACCAACAGAAATCTCTTCCGGGGTAGCGAACAGCTGAGTATCGAGCTGCGTGGTGCCTACGAGGCTATCACCGGACTGGAGGGCTATCAGGACCAGAACTATCAGGAGTATTCGATAGAGAGCAAGCTGGTGTTCCCACGCTTCGTGGCACCGTTGCTGTCTAAGAATTTCAGAAGAAGACAGACTGCCAATACGGAGTATTCGGTGGCCTGGGACCTCCAGAACCGTCCGGAGTTCCATCGTCGCGTCTTCTCCATGGCATGGCGCTACCGCTGGGCTGAACCCCGCCATCATCTCAACTGGCGATTCGACCTACTCGACCTCAACTATGTGTATATGCCTTGGATTTCAGAGACTTTCAAGCGCGACTATCTGGATGATGTAGATAACAGAAATGCCATCCTTCGCTATAACTACGAGGATATCTTCATCATGAAGATGGGATTCGGATTGACCTATAGCGATGAGGTAGATGCCTTCCGACTGAATGTGGAGTCTTCGGGCAATCTGCTCAGCGCGTTCTCCAAGGCGCTGAATTTCAAGATAAATTCTCAGGGACAGCGTACCTTCATCAATATCGCCTATGCCCAGTATGCCAAGGCTGATTTCGACTACACCCATCTGGTGCGCTTCGACGACCGCAATGTGCTGGCGCTGCATGCAGGCATCGGCGTGGCGTATCCTTACGGCAACAGCAAGGTGCTGCCTTTCGAGAAACGGTATTTTTCGGGTGGTGCCAACTCGGTGAGAGGCTGGGGCGTAAGAGAGCTGGGACCTGGCGGATACAAGGGCAATGACGGACGCATCGACTTCATCAACCAGACGGGTGATATGAAGCTCGACCTGAATGCCGAGTACCGCACTCCTTTGTTCTGGAAATTCGAAGGTGCCCTGTTTGTGGATGCAGGTAATATCTGGACGCTCAGAAAATATGATGAGCAGCCTAACGGACAGTTTAAGTTAGATAAGTTCTACAAGCAGATTGCTGCGGCGTATGGTATGGGTCTGAGGTTGAACTTCGATTATTTCATACTCCGTTTCGATATGGGTATGAAGGCAATCAATCCTGCCTACGAGAGTGGGGATGAGCATTGGGCGATTATTCACCCAAAGCTCAGTCGTGATTTCGCCTTTCACTTCGCGGTAGGTTTACCATTCTAATCTTCCATACCCCGTTCTCGATACGCATCGGCAGGTGGAAGTCGGCCTCTTCTACGAGGTGGGCTTCCTGCCCGATGGTGTCCATCTGCAGAAAATTATATACGGTGATGCTGACGGTGGCGTTCGCTCCGTCGTCGCTGAAGTCGATGTCGTTGATTTCTATCGTGGCATCCTCAGCCTTGGTGCGCAGCAAATCTACATCCGCCTGATGCACGTTGCTGGCAGCATAGCGCAGCCAGGGTTCCGAACTCTGGGTGCAGTACTTCAGAGTCTTGGGGAACTGCCAGTTGAAGTAGTAGGTGGCGAATGAGTCGATGTCATTCTCCAGCTGGTCTTCGTCACCCTGATGAGATTGGCATCCCGTAAGGGTGTAAGCGCTTGCTAGTATGGCTGCTACGGCGATAGCCATACAGAATATTGTTTTCCTAACCATGTTTCCTAAATCTTAAAATTTCTATTTATTTGCTTATTTTGGGCACAAAGATAGTAAAAAACTTTGTAATAAGAATCTTTTTTGCTAACTTTGCAGGGAAAATAACAATTAAAATGCTAAAATTTATATCCTTTGGCAGTGGAAGCAGTGGCAACAGCTACTATCTTTACACTGAGACGGATTCGCTATTGATAGACGTAGGAGTAGGTATCAGAACCCTGAAGAAGCACTTCCATAACTATGGATTGCGCTTCGAGGATGTGCATCATATCCTCATTACCCATGACCACGCCGACCATGTAAAGTCGGTGGGGAGCTTGAGTACTGACTATCATCTACCAGTATATGCAACCCGTAAAGTTCATGCAGGTATCGAGCGCAACTATTGCGTCCGAAAGAAAATCGTGCCCAATCATGCGCACATCATAGAGAAAGGTGTGCCGTTCGTGGTGGGCGAGTTCAGGGTTACTCCGTTTGGGGTGCCTCACGACAGTACGGATAATGTGGGCTATTTCGTGGAGCACGAGGGTGTCACATTCTGTCTGATTACGGATGTGGGACACATCACGGAGGAGATTCAGGAGTTCATCGGCAAGGCGAACTATCTGGTGCTCGAATCGAACTATAGTGTGGAGATGCTTCTGGCAGGAAAATATCCTCAGTATCTGAAGGAGAGAATCCTGGGACCGAACGGTCATCTCAGCAATGATGAGTGTGCCCATGCGCTTGCCGACTTCGCCACTCCGAGCCTCCGCCACGTATGGCTCTGCCATCTCAGCGAGGAGAATAATCATCCCGAACTGGCGAGAAAGACCGTGGAGCAGATTCTCAGGAGCAAGGGCATCATTGCCGGAAAGGATTTCGAGCTGGAAGTGCTGAAGCGGAAGACGCCTAGCGAGATTTATAAATTGGTATAAATAAAAGAGAGAGGAGGGTGTGTCAATGACACACCCTCCTCATTCTTTTATATCTTATTCAATGCCTGCTTGATATCATCCAGGATATCCTCTACATCCTCGATACCTACCGAGAGGCGAATCAAATCTGGGGCAACGCCTGCCTCCTTCAACTGCTCGTCTGAAAGCTGGCGGTGGGTATGGCTGGCAGGGTGGAGCACGCAAGTGCGGGCATCTGCCACATGAGTCACGATGTTGATCATATCCAGTGAATCCATGAACTTGATGGCAGTCTCGCGGTCGCCCTTCAATCCGAAGGCGATGACACCGCAGGTGCCGTTTGGCATGTACTTCTGGGCAAGATCGTAATACTCGTCGCCCTTCAGTCCGCTATAGTGAACCCAAGCCACACGCTCATCATTCTGCAGGAATTCAGCCACCTTCTGCGCATTCTCGCAATGCTGGCGCATACGCAGGTGCAGGCTCTGGAGACCCAGGTTCAGGATGAATGAGTTCATCGGCGCAGGGATGGAACCCAGGTCGCGCATCAGCTGAGCCACCAGCTTGGTGGTGTATCCCATCTTTCCGAAAGCCTTCACGTAGGTGAGTCCGTGGTAGCTCTCATCCGGTGTGCAGAGGCCAGGGAATTTCTCGGCATTCGCCATCCAGTCGAAGTTGCCGCTATCCACTACTACGCCGCCTACCTGCGATGCGGTACCGTCCATATACTTGGTGGTAGAGTGGGTAACGATGTCGGCACCCCACTCGAATGGGCGGCAGTTGATAGGTGTGGCGAAGGTGTTATCTACGATGAGAGGCACGCCGTTCTTGTGAGCGATGCGGGCGAACTTCTCGATGTCGAGCACGGCACAGCCAGGGTTGCTGATGGTTTCGCCGAACACCACCTTGGTGTTAGGGCGGAAAGCCTTCTGGATTTCCTCCTCGCTGGCGTTAGGGTTTACGAAGGTGCACTCGATGCCGAGCTTCTTCAGGGTAACGCCGAAGAGATTGAAGGTGCCGCCGTAGATTTCGTTAGAGGTAACGATGTGGTCGCCAGCCTCGCAGATGTTGAATACGGCATAGAAGTTGGCAGCCTGACCGCTTGAGGTCAATACGGCGCCCACACCACCTTCGAGCTGAGCGATTTTCTTTGCCACAGCATCATTGGTTGGGTTCTGGAGTCGGGTATAGAAGTAGCCCTCCTTCTTCAGGTCGAAGAGCATCGCCATCTCCTCAGAGTTGTCGTATTTGAATGTAGTACTCTGATAGATAGGCACTTCTATCGGCTCGCCGTTCTTCGGCTCATAGCCTCCCTGCACGCAGAGGGAAGCAACACGTAATTTCTTTTCCATTGTCGGTTATTCTTTTATGTTGTTATAATTGTTTTTCTTTAAAGTAAACTCATTTATTTCATGAAGACGAAATACACGGCAGCGATGAGGCAGACGAATGCGGCAAAGTGATTCCAATGCAGGCCCTGCCCCTGGAAGAGGAGGTTGGCGATGATGGCGAAGACGATGAGCGACACGCACTCTTGTATCACTTTGAGCTGTACCAGATTGAATGGACCGCCGTTGTCGATGAATCCGATGCGGTTGGCTGGTACCTGGCAGCAGTATTCGAAGAAGGCGATCGCCCAACTGAAGGCGATGACTCCGATGAGTGGCCAGTTGCTGCTGGTGCCCGTCTGCTGGAGTTTGAGATGTCCATACCATGCGAGCGTCATGAAGATGTTGCTCAGCACGAGGAGCAGGATAGTGTATATTCCGTTCATATTCTCTTATGTTTTTGATTTCTTAATTGATAAGATTTCTCTTATATTCTCTTATGTTCTTTGATGCTCTACATATATAATAATGTATAAGTGGCTGCAAAGATACACTTTTTCTCTTGAAAATGTATGGAAAATCAGAAAAATGCGCATGAAAAAGAAAAAAGTTGCCGAAAAATTTGGTGGTGTCAGAAAAAAGCAGTACCTTTGCAACCGCTTTTGAGAAATAACTCAAATGCTAAGCTTGCTGCACCCTTAGCTCAGTTGGTAGAGCAACTGACTCTTAATCAGTGGGTCTAGGGTTCGAATCCCTAAGGGTGTACAAAAAAAGCTCCGAAGAAGTTCATCTTTCTTCGGAGCTTTTTTTGTTTCATCTTTTTTCATCTGCTGTTTCAGCGAAGCCTCTTCCTTTTGAATAGGCATTGCTTTCAGCGATGCCTCTTCCTGCATTCAGGGCATTCTCCCTTGATGACGAAGGAGACGGAGTGAGGATAGAATCCTTCCGGCAATTCGAAGCTCGGAATATGGATATCCTCCATGCAGAACGAACGGTGGCATGATTCGCAGTAGAAATGAATATGACCATCATGATGATCACACTCTCCTTCCTCCTCACACACTTCGTAGTTCAATATCCCCCTTCCATCCTCGAAGGCATGAACGGCATCATGCTCCAGAAAGAGCGTCAGCGTGCGGAAGATGCTCGACTTATCCACCGACACCATCTTCTGCTCCAAATCCTTCAGACTCAGCGGATTCTGCTCATTCACCAGAGTCTTCATCACCAGTATGCGGTTGGAGGTGGGCTTGATGCCCTTCGCCTCCAGCTTATGGACAATCTCTTCTGTTTCCATCTTTTTTTTCTTTTAATAAGATAACTTACTGAACTTGCGAAACTTGCAAATAACTTAGAGTATCTGCATTTTTGCGCCAAACGACAGTCCGAAGACATCCCAGAAACCGGCATTGCCGTTGCGGTAGAACCGCATGAAATAGATATCATTCGTACTCAACTCATAGAAGAGCGTGAGGCTCTTCACGCGCTTGCGCCTGTTGTTCGGAATCTGATACGTAAACCGTTCGCCAAATCCCAGATTCGGGCGGATTCGGGTAGAGAAGGGATAATATCCGCTCTCGTACTTGGTAGGCTGCTTTGTCCAGAAATCGTGACCCAACACCGTGTTCAGGTACAGCGTGCACTCCAGGGGTTCAAACTGCCATCCCTTTCCCCAGTCCTTTCGCCAGGGAATGAAGTTCTCCTTCAGCGTGATTGTCATTTTTACTTCATCCGAATCATATTTCGGAACGATGCCGAAGAGCAGATGCGTCTCCCACTGGCTTCGCTTGCCGTAGTCCCATCCGATACCCAGCGAGATGATGCCCATGTTGCCGCAGGTCTGTATCACGCTCTGCGTAGGCATCAGCACATCCCAGTGCTTGCGATAGCGGAGGATGCGCCTGTCGTATCGGGTGAGTGAATCTTCTTCTGAACTCTCCTTTCCTGAACTCTCCTTTCCTAAACTCTCCTTTCCTAACCCCTCCTTGCCGGCGATTTCCGTAGCGTTTGCCGCACAGCTTGCCGATAGCAGGAGGAGCGCCCATATACTGAACTTAAAAATCGATGACTTCAACATGATAATCCTTTGGTGTGATGGTGAAAATGTAATATTGACGGAAGTGTACGCTGCTTGCCATATAGAACAGGGTGCCGTTGTTGTAAAGGTCTTCCGTCTTGGTATGATGACCGTGACCGTCCAGGCAGAACAGCAGGCGAGGGAACTCGTGGATGTAATAATTGAATACCTTCGCTACGTTGTTGTTAAACTGCTCGGAGTAGGGAGGTGCGTGCATGCACACCACGGTGCGGTCGAAGTCGAGCGAATCGGCAGAGCGTTCCGCCTCCATGAAATCGAAGTTGGGCACCGGACGGGAGTAGTCATACTCGATGGCATTGGTGTTGAGGCAAACGAACTTTACCTTTCCGGCGATGAAGCTGAAGTCGGGATTGCCGTAGATGGCCTCGTAGGTCTGGTTGCCCGTGCCCAGACAGTCGTGGTTGCCTAGCAGTACCACCGAAGGCATCTTGAGTTTCTGCATTTTTTCTCGTGTCCACTTCATTTCGCGGGTAGCGCCGAAGTCGGAGATGTCGCCGCAGTGGATTACGAAGTCGATGCTGTCTTGGCGGCTGTTGATGTCATTAACCGCCTTCTGCAGGTCGTCGTACCACTGATGGCTGTCGCTGATCACGGCAAACCGGATGGTATCCTTGCTCTTCACCGTCTGCTCTATCTTCTGTATGTTCTTGGCATTCAGATTGGTTTCGCCCTTTACGCGAACATCGTAAGGGTGAACATCGAATACGGTATCGCAGCCCGTAAGGAGCAGGGCGGCGATACAGACAAGTAGATAAATTTTGATGTGAGATTTCATATCTTATACCTTATTTTAAATACATATTCATATTCTAGTCTATCTGATATTCCAGCCAGTTTGATATTCCAGCCAGTTTGATATTCCAGGCTGTTTGATATTCTAGTCTATTGATTTCGCATGCAAAGGTACGAAAAAAACTTGAATAACGAATGAGGTTTTTCCAAAAAGACCACTTTTAAGGAGAAAAAGATAAAAAAAAAGAAGGTGCGCCAGATTCACTTCCTTGTAATCTGGCACACCTTGATGATTTTAGAGATCTCCGTTGTTTTTAGAGATCTCCGTTGTTTTTAGAGATCTACGTAGTTTTTAGAAATCTACGTTGTCGCCGTTACCATCGCCATCGGTAGAACCGCCACCCTGGCTGGTGTTGCCTCCCTGGCTGGAATCACCACCCTGGCTGGTACCTCCGCCCTGCGAAGTTCCACCGCCCTGCGAAGTACCTCCTCCCTGGTTGGTGTTATCCTTGTTGTCACCCTCCCCGGTGTTTGTGTTTGTTGTCTTGTCGATGACACCATCATTGTAAAGAATGCCATTGGCACCTGCCACTACCGAACCGTCGGGCTTCACATCGCCTACATATACAGAGTTGCTTACGCTGTTGTTCTGCACAGATGCAAAAGCAATGTAGCAGGAAAGCATGTCTCCATCCCAGTCTGTAGGTAATTTCAGGGTAGCCTTGCAATCCACTCGGCTGGCATCCTCTGTAGTGAAGATGGCTTCGCGCTTCGTGAAGTTGTAGATGAGCGGCATCGCAAAATCATCCATGCTGGCATGACTTTCGTCAGAATTGTCTTCCCAGGCAAAGGTGGCTATGTTGTTCGCTACCTTTACAGAGCAGAATCTGCCAGGCATCAGAGAACCGCTGCTTACCAGCACCTTGCTAGGGTCGATACCGAAGGATGGATATTTGCCCACCATGCAGTTGCGTACGGTGTGGCTCATGGCTGCGTTGGTGGCAGTCTGATGCTGGGTGTAGTTGCGGTAACCTGCCTGCAGGTAAGCCGTCATCACCTTCACAAACTTCTGCGCCAAGCCAAACTTCATGCGCTGAGCCATCTGCTTCTCGGTGCGAGGGTTCTTGATACTCTGAGCCTTGCCACGCATATAAGCTGTGCCTTTCCAGCTGCCACCTACCACTGTTCCTACGGTTCCGTTGAAACCGCCAAGAATACCTTGTCTAATCTTTCCCATAATCTTTTCCTTTCTTTCTTTAATGGGTTAAACATAAATAAAAAAGTCAATGAACACTATTCTTTGCACCCCTTCTTTCTGCAGGGTACAATTCGTGGCTCCCTTCTCCCTTCTTTTAAAACCCCTAAAAACAGCGTTTCTCGGAGTTGGTACGGAGCAGGTACGGAGAGGGTACGGAGCAGGTCTTTCTCAAAGTCCGATCGCTACTCGTCGATTGAAGTCTTCCGTAGCCCTCGTTTCCTAACCACATTGCAAAGATACTACTTTTTTTGCTTGTTTACAAGCATCAGTAGTACGTTGCGCAGCGTTGCGCCTGTTTGCGTAGTTGCCTTTGCTTAAAGCTTTAACGCGGTGTAGAATCCTGCTGATTTCCAGTCAAATCCACCTTCTCATACTTGCCGTTGTCCACTCTCTTGCAGAGGTTGTATCTGCTCACGTATTCGCCCACATACTTCTCTGCCGTTCTCTTGGCAATACCCAGTTTCTGTGCAGCGGCCAGTACCATCTGGCGGTTGAAGCTGGCAGGCAGGGCAGCAAAGAGTTTCTCGCTCTTTGGGCTGAGTTTGATGCCCATCACATCGTCTCCCTCCTTGCTAGGCAGCAGGGTAGAGAAGATGCGTGCCGCATGCTGCATCAGCGTATCGGCAATGATCAGAGCGCACTCCAGGTCTTCGTTCTTGCAGATGATGCACTCTGGCAGAGAGGTGGTATCTTCCAGGCGGGTGATGCTCAGAATCATGGCAATGCGATAGGCGCTCAATCCCATTCGGTAGATGTTGGCTACGAAGTCTCTGCCCAGCATATCTTTGTATTCTTCTACCAGCTTGTTGAAGAAATCGTTGAACTTGTCTTCCTGCTCTTCCGTCAACTTGAACTCGATGCCACCTTGCTTCTTCTTCAGAATCAGATGAATGTCATACACCCGCTTGCCGATGGCTTCCATCTCCTCGTCGATGGTTCGGTTTGATTTGGAGAACACGTTGTGCCATTTGGCTGGAATATCCACTTTCATGAAGAGAAAGCGGGAGAAGAGACCGTTCTCTGCCGATGGAATCAGATTGGTAACCTGACCTGGCGTACCCGTCAGATACACCGTCCATTTCGGGTTGTGAATCTCCACATGCTCATTCTCCTTTCTTCGGCGATAGGTGATATCCTCATGATGGAAACCCTTTCGCAGACCATCCGAGAAGTTGCCGTAGTCGCTCTTCAGCGTGTTGGCAAGCGAATCGGCCTCAGTCTCGAAGGTGATGCCCTGGTCGTGGTTGTCGTGCAGCGCCTGATAGATGGCTGTAGAAGAGCAGTTGGCAGGAATTATCAGCGAGCGATAGGGTGGCACCTTAGGCAGCGGCATGCCCGAAGCCTTCCTGCCCATGGCTCTGATGTCGGCAAGTTCCTGCTGATAGTTGTCCATCTCCTGCTTGTTGGCTTCCCTAACCTCCTGCTCGATGAGGCTTACCAGCTTGAGGCACGATGTGGTTCTGCCTTTTCCGCTTGCGGCATTGGCTACAAGGAAGGTGAAGAGGTTGGCATACACCTTCGAGCTGTCGTAGATGGCATAGGCCTCGGGGAATGCACCGCTCAGGATGGTGATGGAGGCGAGAAGCAGCATGTCTTTCTCGGTGAGCGTCTTGCCGAGGGAAGAGATGTCTCTGAAGATGAGGGGCAGGGAGCCTGTTACCTTGTTGCAGAAGGTGGGCAGAGGGATAGCCTCTGCCACTTCGTGCTCTACTCCCGCTTCTGCTGTCGTGCCATTGATAGCCGTAGAAGCATTCGGTGCCATTGCCATGTTTGTCATGTTTGCACCCTTTGCAGGGTTTGCAAGGCTTGCAAAGTTTCCGTTTCTGGCAACGTTGTCATGGCTAGGAGCCACCTTGATATCTATGCCGGCCTCCTTGGCATATTTAAAGAAAGAGGCGATGGTGATACCAGAGTGGTCGGTAGTATCATGCAGGCGCTTGATGCAGTTGGAGTACAGCTTGTCGCACTCCTCGTACTTGTAGCCGGCATTGAACCGACTGATGTCATGGAAGATGCTTCTTCCTTCCTCGCCCAGCTCCAGGGAGAAGCCGAAGGCGATGTTGCGCCAGTTGTTGTATCCCTCTGTGATGTCGATGTTCATCTCAACGATAAGGTTGGCTACTGTGCGGATTTGCTCCGCCTTACTTACTTTTGCCCATTGAATTGGGTTGAAACTTGTTATCTTGTTCCTGATCTAATCAAAATTAATAATTTTTTAAACAATAGAATTGTCATTCCCCTGCGGACTGCCGAACGTTGTTTCTTCACTCTTCGTTCTTCACTCTTCACTTAAAAAGGGCAGACGAGAGGATTCACGTAGCAGTTGGGGTCGTAAGGCAAGAAGCAAGCCCGGCTCACATTCTTGCAGGCAGCATCAATCTTGATGCCTCCATACGCTTGCCAGATATAGTGCTCCAATGCCTGGAACCAGGTTTGGTGGTCGCATTGCTGCAGGTCTATCTGTACGAAGAGTTTCAATCCGTCGCCCGAAGGACTGCGGAAGGCAAGTTCCAGTTCGAAGTTCTTCTGCATCATTTCATCGTGGATGAATTCCTGCTTCAGTTCCTCCACCTGGTCTTTACCTATGTGGTCGATGTCCAGGCACATGATGCCGGAGTGCTGTATGAGTCCCTGGTCTTTGCGGGCATTGAAGGTTCCGCTGGCCAGTACATAGTCAAACTCCTTGGCCTTATATGCCTTGCGTCTTTTCTCTTCCTCCTCCGGAATGCCACGGAGCGTATCCGTAGCATTCTTGAAGAGGGTAGGGGCTGTAATGTACTGCCACAAGTGGTAGATACCTACCCGGTTGTGGCTCACCACATTGGAGATAGGATGACGGTAGTATTGCATCTTGTGCTCCTTCAGCTGCTCAATGTTCATCGTCATAGGGTGCCTCCTTTCATGCGGCTGTCTCTGTACGATTCTTCCATGAGTCGCTGCAAGTCACTCTCCTTGTAGTAGCATCTTCCGCCCATCTTGGCAAACGGCAGCTTGCCATTGGAGCGAAGAGTCTGCAGGGTTCTAGCACTGATGTGGAACATCTCCATCACCTCGTAGTTGTCGTGCCACTCAGAAAGTGGCGTCAGTTGCTCAGTCACTTCCTGGCTTCCCTGACTTTGCATAGTTTGCATCGGTTGCAAAGTTTGCAAACCTTGCGGAGCGTGCATGCCGGTATTGGTATGCTCATTTGACAGAAGTATATTCTTCATATCTTTATAGCAGAAGGTTTGTCCCAAAGCCACATGAGCATCTTCTGCGAATGAAACCTACACTGGCAGATGGCTTCTACGCCGCCGTGCTCTATCTGGAAAGATAGAATATGGTTGTACACCCATAAAGGTTTCTTGATGCAAAATTACTGATTATCGTTTGCTCATCCAAATATATTAGTAGATTCGTAAGATGATCTAAAAATGTTCTTTTTGCGAACGATTTTCAATTAGTAGATTGAAATATAAGGGTGAATCTACTAATTTGGATAGATTAGTAGATTGGGTGCTGGCAGCAATCAGTTAATTCTTTTATTTAGTAGATTGGGATAGGAAATAATACAATAAAAGCATAGACTGGTATATGTAAAACAGTCTATGCTTTAATGAATATGGAGATGCGTGAATCTACAAAATTGTGTTAATTATTTATAATAGGATTGTATGTCATCTGATTTTGATATGAAAAAGCTCTATTCTGTGAACGTTCCATTCTATTTGTATTACGAATTTCTTTAGAATTGTCTTTTGCATTCATTGCTGCTTCTATTATTTTGTTGGCTTTTTTGTCGAAGTCCTTGTATTCTTCGCTGTCAGTAGTATATTTATTATATTCGGCGTTAACACCCCCAAATTTTGGAACTACATAGTCGCCTTTGTAGTGCTGCTTAAAGTAACTTTCGACAAATTCCTTTCCTTTCCCATTTGGAATTTCAACCTTTTTCATAAGGAAAGCGATGAACTTAGTAGAAACGTAGTACACTTTTTGTTGACGTACCTTATTTCCCTTAATGTCAAACTCTTCGATATGGGCCATGAGTATTCTCAACCTTCTTCCCAATTTTACTTTTTGTTCGACATCAGTTATATTTTCATATAGGCTGCATTCATCGTTGTTTAGTCCATAGTTCTCCTTTAGAACAAGGCGATAGAGGGGGATGAGGTAGGTAAATTCTTCCTCATTCAACTCATGATAGTATTTAACAACGAAATCCTCAAATGTCATAGTCTTCAAATCCATTACTAGGTCAGGAAAGATAGGCTCTAAGTATGGAAGTCCTAATCCGTCTAAAAGATATTTTATCTCAGCTTCTTTCTTTGCTTTGCATTTATTGAAAATCTCCAAAACACGGCATTTATCCTTTCTTAATTCTTCAACGAGATTATCTACTTTCGTGGCATATAAAAACATTTCCTTTAATCTTGCAAACAAATTCTGAAGATTAGAGAATGCGAGTTTTATGCTGTCACTGAAAGAATCTAATCCCCATAATGCTGTTTGCACATGAGGAGCATTGATTGGGGAGTTGTCAAAGACAGAATGCTTGATTCTTTTTAACCCATTATCGTATATTCTTTTCCGTTCTATTATCTCCGTGTTGGTAAACTTCGTATAGATATTTGCCATAAGACTAGAAATTCTTGAAGCCTGAGTCTGATACTCCTTGGTTCTTGTATAGTATTTGTTGTAATTAGTGGCATATAGTTTGACATAGCCATCTGCTTTTTTTCTCATCAACTCATACTCATCATCAACTCTTCTCTGCCAATACTCAATATTTTTAATGAGTTTTTGGGTTTGTTCTGAGTCAAAAGAAAGCTCCTGCAAGTAACTGATAAATCTTGCTTCAGCAGTTTTTTCGTCGCCTTTGTATGAAGGGCGAACGAGCATAAGTTCTAGCTTGGGAAGCAAGAACTCAAATACATCTATGTTTATGGGTGTAACTCTACTAAGTTGCATTAATAAAAAATTTGTGCTCCTTCTCCTGAGGGGTCGGGGCGGGTTAATAAATCTAATTCCCCATGGAATCTCGTTCCTGGCACAAATTTGTAACTATCTTAACACGGTGAAGTGTTGGGGGTAATTACTCCTTTCATTTGCAAAGTTACGAAAAGATTACGGAAATAAAACAAAATGGATTATTTTTCTTGTGTTAAAAAACACTAAGTCTTTGATATTCTGTATTTTATGATTTGCTTTTGGAAATTTTAAGTTTCTGCCGATTCCAAAAGTTGCCACAAAAGTAGTGTTTTAGTGTAAATTTAAGAATTAAACAATAGTTAATTTTTAAGATTTAAACGTTAACAAAGAATGGCTTTTCAGTCCGAGCTAACTTATAGAATAGTCTTAAGTTTGTTCCATTCTGACTGAAAAGCCGTATAATTCTTAAAATATCATTTCTCAAAATACGTGCCAATAGCTATGAGAGGGATGTTTTCCATCCATTCTTGATCTATATATCCTTTCATGGAGATGCGCAGTCCTTTCAGCCCAGGGTTGTCTTTGATGAACTGGGCCAGGGAACGGGCACGTACGTTTTCCTCAGCCTTTACTTCGATAGGTATAACCCTCTGGCTGTCTTGAATGATGAAATCAATCTCCGAAGGAGTCTTGGTATTGCTCCAGTAATAGGGCTTTAGTCCCAAGGCCAATAGTTGCTGTAGCACATACTGCTCTGTAAATGCACCTTTGAACTCTGTGAATACATTGTCACCTATCAGCATCTGATCTGCTGAGGCATCCGTCATGCATGCCAGAAGACCACAATCTAATAAGAACAGTTTAAAGACATCCATGTCTTCATAAAACTTGAGGGGCATTTTAGGTTCCTTGATGCGGCTCACCTTATATACAATGCCGGCATCTACCAGCCATTGTATGGCCAGTTCAAAATCCTTGGCTCTGCTACCTTTGCGCACAGCTCCATAGATGAATTTCTTGTTTTCACGTGCCAGTTGGGAAGGGAGCGAATCCAGTACCTCCCGGATTCTTGTTGATTCCGCAGCTGAAGTATGTTTGGAAATATCCCTGCGATAGGCTTCCAGAATATCACGCTGCAGGGTGCGAACCTGCTGCAAGTCTGTATTTTCGATGAATTTGCTTACCACTCCTGGCATGCCGCCCACAAAGTAATATTGCCGGAGCAATTCCGTCATCTTGGGTTTCATGATGTCGATAAGTCCCCAGTCTTTGGAATGGAGTAATTCTATCCATCCTTCATTGCCGGTAGCATCAAGATATTCCTCGTAATCCATAGGGTACATGGTAAGCATATCTACTTTTCCAACAGGGAACGACTCTCCCTTACCAAGGGTAACCCCAAGGAGGGAACCTGCTACCATGACATGGTATTCGGGAGCTTTTTCGCAAAAGTACTTCAAACTGTGGAGTCCTCTCGGAATCTCCTGTATTTCATCCAAGATGATGAGAGTGTCAGCAGGTGTAATCCTTACGCCAGTAATGGCTTGGATGGTGATGAGGATTCTGTCTATGTTGTAATCGAGCTCAAAGAGCTGTTTCATTCTTGGCTCATCGTCACAGTTGATATATGCTACGTTTTTGTATTCCTTTTCTCCAAAGTGTTGCATAATCCAAGTCTTACCCACTTGTCTGGCACCTAGTAACATCAAGGGCTTTCTGTCCACATTTCTTTTCCATTTAAGGAGCTGTTTGTATATCTTTCTTTTCATAACTATCTGTATTTTAAATATTTCAGCTGCAAAGATACACTTTTTCGATGATAAAAACAAGAAAATTGCACACTTTTTCGATGATAACAAATGTTAAATCATACACTTTTTCGAGGATAAGGTTGATTTATGCTTGAAAAAATAGCATTTTAATGGTAATGGAGATTGATCATTTGTCAGTTAATTTGTAAGCCGTGCGCAAATGTTCTGACTGCATTTTCTGCAACTTTTCATTGCTCATTTCGCCAGATTCCCAAAGCTTATCCATTTCTCGTTGCAAGCGCTCATTCATGAACTTTACTAATTGTTTTGCCATAATCGTAACTTTTAGAATTATGTTTTTGCTATAGTTTATAAATGAAAAAAGCCCAGCCTATTTAAGCATTGTTAAGAGGCTCGGCTGGAACTAACGGTGCAAAGATACAGATAATTATTGATACTCCAAAGATTTAGAGAAGAATATTTTGATTTCGCAAGAAAAAATGGGGGATAATATAAAAAAGGTGGCGATTCTTTTTGTTATCTCTGATTTTTGCAGTATCTTTGCAAATGCAAAGCTGCACTCGGCAATTTGAAAGCAAGCTTTCATTGCGCCCGTTTGCATTTACTTTGCATTTGGATGGATTCGCCTTAGGGTGATGACGTCTGTTTTTGTGGATGAAATAGATTTCGTATCTAGTTCGATGAAGTTCTACACTCAATAGTCCGACCAGACAATAATACAACAGAACTTCGGAGGATGAGGATGCGCCTAGCTATAGGCGTACCCCTTCCTTTCGTTTCTGTTGTTGGGTAAATCTTTGGTCGGACAACCCCGGTGTAGGAATGAATAGGATGTGGGTGCGCCTTTTTCTTTCCACAATATTTAGATAAGACTTTATACGATAAGTCTTTGAAAAACAAGTCTTTCATGTATTATTGATTTTTAAATGTCCGACCAAAACATGATAAATAATCAAGATTCTGATAATGAGAGACAGGTAGTTTCGCGTGAGCGAGTGGCGGAGCATGGAGAAGTTTATACCGCCAAGCGTGAGGTGAATGCTATGCTCGACCTGGTGAAGGAAGAGACGGAGCGTATCGACTCCCGATTCCTGGAACCGGCTTGCGGCAACGGCAATTTCCTCATCGAAATTCAGCGCCGTAAACTCGAGGTGGTGGAGTGCCAGTATGGTAAGAGCAGATACGACTACGAACTGTATGCCGCCCTCGCCATCAGTTCGATGTACGGCGTGGAGCTGCTGCCCGACAATGTGGCTGCCTGTCAGAAGAGGCTCTATGATGATTTCATGGAGCGCTATCAACGTGTGTTTCATCAGGAATGCAGTGCCCCTTATGAGCGTTGCATTCAGTTTCTTTATGCCAAAAACATTCTTTGTGGTGATGCCCTCACCATGGAAACGTCTTCCGGGAAACCTATTGTTTTCTCGGAATGGGGCTTCGTGGGCGGTGGCAAAGTGAAGCGTCGTGACTTCCGTCTTGATGATTTGCTCAAAAACGTGGAGTATGACAAGCCGAAACCGGAGGAGGAGGGTTTGCTCTTTGCCGATACTGGCGAGCCAACCTTCGTGCATGAGCCTATCAAGGAATATCCGTTGACTCATTATCTTAATCTTCCTGACCATGATCAATTATAATCCCGATGTGCTCAGTTGCCTGGCCAATCTGAGCAATGATGAGGTATTCACGCCTCCTGAGATAGCCAACCGTATGCTCGATCTTTTGCCAAAGGAGATTTGGAGCGATAGTAAGGTAAAGTTTCTCGACCCTTTTTGTAAGAGCGGTGTGTTTCTTCGTGAGATAACCAAGCGTCTGCTGGATGGTCTCTCTGAAGAGATTCCCGATATGCAGGAGCGCCTTGACCATATCCTTCATCATCAGGTTTATGGCATGGCGATAACGGAGCTTACTTCTCTGGTGAGCCGCCGTTCGCTCTATTGCAGCAAGGATGCCAGCAGCGAGTATAGCATCAGCCGCTTTGATGAGGCTGCCGGCAACATTGCCTTCCACGAGATTCCGCATACCTGGAATGAATCTACAGGCAAGTGTATCTATTGTGGCGCAAGCCGAGAAGTGTACGAGCGTGGCGAGGATAAGGAAAACCATGCTTATCAGTTTATTCATACAGATAATCCAAAAGAACTATTCAACAATATGAAATTCGATGTAATTATCGGCAATCCGCCGTATCAGCTGAATGATGGTGGGGGTAAGGGAAGTAGTGCAACACCTTTATATCAACTTTTTGTTAATCAATCAAAGAAACTTGCTCCTCATTATTTAATTATGATTATTCCTTCTAGATGGTTTAGTGGTGGAAAGGGATTGGATGTTTTTAGAGAGGATATGTTGACGGACAATAGAATCGAAGTTCTGGTGGATTATTTTAATTCTTCAGATTGTTTCCCAGGAGTTGATTTGTCTGGAGGTGTATGTTATTTTAAATGGAATCGTGATTATAGAGGAGATTGTAAGATTACTAATATCCGAAATAAGCAGACTGTTGAAATGAAACGACCATTGCTGGAGAAGAATTCTTCATCATTTGTGCGCTTTAATCAGGCTATACCTATCTTGCGTAAAGTCCGAAAATTTAAAGAAAAGAGTTTTGAGCAATTAGTAAGTCCTAGAAAACCATTCGGTGATATAAAGCCGTATAAAACTAATGCAAATAATTCTTTGCTAAAAGTCTATGCTTATCCGGAAAATGGTTTTATTAATCAAGAACAAGTCAAGCAAAACGTTAAAGCTATAGAATCTTATAAGGTATTTATAGCTAAAGCTTATGGAGAAAGAGGAGATTTTCCATATTTGGTAATAGGTAAGCCTTTTATTGGTGAAAAGTTTTCTCTTTGTACTGAAACCTATCTTATGATAGGTCCATGTGCATCGGGAGCAGAAACAGAGAATATCATCTCTTATATGCGTACTAAGTTTTTTCGCTTCTTTGTGTTGTTCAAGAAAAATACCCAAAATGCTGCTAGAGGAGTATATTCTTTCGTCCCCCTCCAAGACTTCTCTCATCCTTGGACCGACGAGATGCTCTATCGCAAGTACAAACTCTCATCTGATGAAATCGCCTTTATCGAGTCGATGATTCGTCCGATGGAATAATCTTGAAACAAGATCAGAATAGGGTAAGGGAGCAGGAGAGCATTCTCCTGCTTCCACCTTATTATATATAACAACATAACATCATGGATTATGACGCAGAATTTATTTCCCGAGAAATCGGAGTCGCAGCCTAAAATCTATGCTTACAGAGATAAGCATAACCCCGACTTGAAGGGATTGCTCAAGGTGGGCTATACCACCCAGGATACGATTACCCGAATTCATCAACAATATCAGATAGTGAAGCCAAGCGGCGACCCTGTGAACATCGTCTTCGAAGAATCGGCGATGCGGCAGGATGGTACTGTCTTCACCGACCATGAGGTGCACCGTATGCTGCTCAGAATGGGTTGCCAGAAAGTGGCTGGCGAATGGTTCCGCTGCACCCCGGAGGATGTGAAGAAGGCATGGCTTGCCGTGAGAGATAGAAGCGAAACGATCTACGACCGCACCGAAAATTTCCCGATGCGACCTGAACAGCAGGAAGCCGTGAACAAGACTGCAGAATATTTCAATCGGTTCCAGCATGACCATGAGCACACACCTCATTTCCTCTGGAATTGCAAGATGCGATTCGGCAAGACTTTTACTACCTATCAGTTGGCGCTTCGCATGAAGTGGCGCCGACTGCTGGTGCTTACCTTCAAGCCTGCCGTGGCACAAGCTTGGGAGGAAGACCTGATGCGCCATCAAGATTTCGAGGGTTGGCAATTCATCAATGCCAAGACTCAAACCGATGAGGACATCGACATCAACAAGCCATTCGTCTGTTTCGGTTCCTTCCAGGATTTCCTGGGCAAGAGCAAGAGCGGAGGCATGAAGGCGAAACACGAATGGACGCGAGCCTTCAACTGGGATTGCGTGGTGCTGGATGAATATCATTTTGGTGCATGGCGAGAGGAAGCGCAGGAACTGATTGGCTCCAGGGAAGACATCAAAGTGCAGAAGAAAGCCATGGTTGAATCGGAGAAGGAACTGAGTCTGGAGATAGAAAATCCTGATTATTTTGATGAGGACATGATGCCAATCACGGCTCGTCATTATCTCTATCTTTCGGGCACGCCATTCCGTGCACTTGCTTCGGGCGACTTTATCGAGGATGAAATCTACAACTGGACCTATTCTGATGAACAGCGTGCCAAGGAGGAGTGGGAGAATACTCATCCCAAGATTTCTCATTCGCAATCTTCTCATCCGCAGACATTATCCTTGCAAGGTTATGCTGCTGAGGATACGTCGCAACCCGAGAGAATGAATCCCTATGCCTCGCTCCCGAGAATGGTGCTGATGACCTATCAGTTGCCGCCTTCCATTGCTGCCGTGGCGAATGATGGGGAGTTTGATGAATTCGACCTCAATACATTCTTCCTGGCAGATGGAGAAGGCGAGAAGGCTTGCTTCCGTTTTCATGATGATGTGCAGAAATGGCTCGACTTGTTGCGTGGCAACTATCTGCCTGCATCTATCGACCATTTGAAGCAAAACAACAGGAAACCGCCTCTTCCATTTTATGATTCAAGACTTTACGGTGTACTGGCACATACGCTGTGGTTTCTTCCCAACGTGGCATCCTGCTATGCTATGAGGAATCTGCTGGCAGAATCGCAGAACACTTTCTATCATGAATATCAGGTGATAGTTTGTGCTGGAACCAAGGCTGGAATCGGACTTGATGCCCTTGCGCCTGTAGAGCGGGCGATGGAGAATCCCGACCCTCTGCATTGCAAATCCATCACTTTGAGTTGTGGCAAACTGACCACGGGGGTAACCGTGAAACCATGGACTGGCATCTTTATGCTTCGTGATACGTCGAGTCCGGAAACCTACTTCCAGGCCGCTTTCCGGGTTCAGTCGCCATGGACCATTACCAATCGTGATGGATTGCATCCCAACCAGACGGAGATTTTGAAGCAGGAGTGTTACGTTTTCGATTTCTCGCCAAACAGGGCTTTGAGAAAGTTGGCGGAATATAGCAGTCAGCTGAATGTGGATGCCGACAAGACTCCGGAGCAGAAGGTGGATGATCTGATTCATTTCTTGCCCGTAATCTGCTATCAGGATGGAGCGATGAAGGTTTTGAACGCAGGTGAAGTGCTTGATATGGCAACGAGCAATACTTCTGCCACCTTGCTGGCCAGGAGATGGGAGAGTGCCACGCTGGTGAATGTGACGAATGGTGTGCTGGAAAAGCTTTTGAACAACGAGCAGGCGATGCAAGCCCTGATGAACATCGAGGGATTCAGAAGCTTGAATGAGGATATTCAGACCATCATTACCAAGACCGACCACATCAAGAAGACCAAGAAAGCGGCTTCGGAATCGGAGGATGGTCTTTCGAAAAAGGAGAAGAAGGAATTAAGCGAAGAGGAGAAGGAGGTGAAGAGTAAGCGCAAGATGATACAGGAGAAACTCATCAAGTTTGCCACTCGTATTCCTATCTTCATGTATCTTACGGATTATCGTGAGCGCAGTCTTCGGGATGTCATCATGCAGTTGGAGCCTGGTCTTTTTGCCAAGGTTACGGGTTTGACCAAGAAGGATTTTGAGTTGCTGGTGAACCTGGGTGTATTTAATGAGGCGTTGATGAACGATGCCGTCTTCAAGTTCAAGCGCTACGAGGACAGCAGTCTTACCTATACGGGTATCAACCGCCATGAGGAGGATGAGAAAGTGGGCTTGTGGAGCACCACGATATCCAGGGAAGAGCTTTATAGTGAGTGAATCTAGATGATAAAGAAAGCCAGCCTTCTCCTGCGAAAAGGCTGGCTTTGAATCTGTTTTATGGTTCTTCTATATTTTATAACCATCCCCAGTCGCTCCAATCGGCTTTGGAGGCAATGCTGGTGGTTTTCCACCACGAACCGAGAAGGAAGGCTGTGAATGATACCCCAAAGATGGCTGCACAGATATAACTGGCTTCTCCGTTGCCGATAAAGGCTAGGATGAGTCCGATAACAAGACAGAAAATGCTGACCACCAGGCAGAAAAGCACGCTGAAGGCATAGAAACTACTTATCTTATTCTCGTTCTCGTTCTCTTTTTCTTTCTCCTTCTTCTTCTGTCTTTCGGGGCTTCCTGCTTTTGGCAGAGCACCATATATTCCGCAAAGTAAGATGCCAAACAGGCAGAGGAATATCCCCACCAATGGGTGGCTGAGACTGTCCATAAAGCACAGTATCAGCAAGAGTGAGATCGTAAACCCCACCAAACCTATTACAGCAGTCTTATCCCAATATACTTTCATAACGATCGGTTTTAATCAGAACGACATTTTCTTCTATGTGTGCAAAGATATAAAATATTCCTGAGAAATGCTTCTTTTTTGATGCAGAAAAAGCTATTTTCTTGTAGATTTTCTTGCGAGTTCCAATCTTTCTTCGTATTTTTGCACCAATAAGTAACGTGGAACTTTAAAAACGAAAGAAAATATGGAGGAAAAGAAATATCATATCGAGGAATCGAAGATTGCAGGGGATAAGGTCTGTGAGCCATCGCCTGCTTATCGTTCGGCAGCATCATCTGCATTATCAGTATCATGGGATGAGGCTTACGACACCGATTCCTATCCAATGGGGCGCTCGCTGGAGCAGGTGATGGAGCATTGCGCAGAAATAGACAAGCACTTGGATGACCCGAACTATGGAATGTCGTGGGAGGAATTTAATGCTCATTTACGTAAAACGATTCCAGGATGGTTGTAAGACAGGATGAGGTCTTCATGCAGGAATTTCAGAAATGTCTTGTTTTTGCATTAGAAGAGTTTGGAAAGAAGACGGTTGGGAGATGGCAAGAGCAGATATCTCGTATCATGCATCGGTTGAAAATGATGCCTGAGAGTTATCCGTTTGTGCCTGAACTGCAGAAATGGAGAAAGTATCGTGGTGCCATCATCATGAAGAACTTCAAGATTATCTATTTTTATAATGAAAAGGAAGATATCCTCTGGCTGGTGGATCTCTGGGATTTGCGCCAAGACCCTCGTAAGCTGAACATGCGAGCCAGGAGGATAGAAAGAAAGGATTATCATTAGTCTTTATGATAAACAAAAGAACCCGCCAGGTGTCCCAATGGATTTTGAATCCGGTAGGACACCTGGCGGGATGTTTGTTTGGAGTTGTATTTTACAAAGACTCATCCACTTCTTTCCAATCAATCAATCCCTTGCCTGTTTCATCGAGTTCCACGGCCAGGGCGATGACCTTGCGCTTGTCGGCCTTGAAGGGCTCGGTGTAGCTCTTTTCCTTTATCTGGCTCTCGGCAGCAGAAATGCCGCCATTGTTAGATAGCTTCAGCTCCAGGATGTAGATGAAGTTGGTGGTTTCTACCACCATATCAATTCTGCCCGTAGCAATCATCTTTTCTACTTCTACACAGCAACCGATGGCATTGAAGATGGTGCTCATAATCAGGCGGTAACGCTCCTCCATGTCCATGCTGGCAAGCTTCTTGTTGCTGTAGGGCACATCCGCAATGAGCGCCTTCAGGTATTTCATAGCTTCGGGAAGATTGCCAAGCTGAAGGGCAAGAAACAGACCAGATTGGGTAGATTGTATATCACCATTACTTCGCAAGGTAAGTGCCGGTAACACTGTTTCATAAAGTGCTTGCCTTACCTCAGAATTAGGAAATCCTAAAATATAAACTCCCATCTGGTAATCCTTAATGGTAAGATAACCAGACTGATAGAGGAACAGTTCTGCTCCTCCGCCTGTGACATCCGATGTCTCTATGGTTTGGCGAAGAATGGTGCACGGATCAAAATTACCCAATTTGAGTTCCATGTCATCCACAAACTTAGGCAACAGAGAGGTTGCACCCGATGAAGCCCAGTAGTTCTTCAGATCTGAATCTGCCAAGGCATTGATGAGACTGAACGGATTGAATACATCCACCATATTGCGGCGACTGAAGTGATAGCCGTCATAATATGCCGTCAGTTGTGCTACAGCTTCATCGAATGTCCAGTCTTCGTATTCTGCCAATTTGTTGATTTCAGGCTTGAAATCGCGCAGCACCTCTTCTTTCGTAATACCACAGATGGCTGCATATTCCGGCTCAAAGCTGATGTTGCTCAGATTATTGAGCACAGAGAAGAGAGAGATTTGCGTAAACTTGGTAATGCCGGTGATGAAGACAAACTTCTCGTATTTATCCTGAGATTTTAATACGGCAAATACTTCTCTATAAATAGCGGTACATGCTTCGTGCTGGGGAGTCTTCCAGGAATGCTGCAATGGAGAGTCGTATTCGTCGATGAGAATGGCAACCTGTAAACCTGTTTTGTTATAAGCAGTTTTTATAATTTCTATCAGACGAGTTGCTAAGGGAGAGTTACCCCTCGATTCTATCTCATATAAAGATTCATATTCTTGAAAGGTATAGTCCAGATAACCTTTCAGACTTTCCGGTTCAGCGCCAGCCTGGCTCATATCCAGTCTGATGACAGGTCGCTTCACCCATTCCGTCTCCATCTGCATAATCTTCAAACCCTCGAAGAGTTCCTTCTTACCCATGAAGTAGGCTTCGAGCGTATCGACCAGCACAGATTTACCAAAGCGGCGTGGGCGGATCAGGTAATTATACGTTTTCCCTTTGTTGGCAAGTTGCCAGATGATATCTGTCTTGTCAACATATAGGTATCCACCCTTTCTGATTTTTTCAAAAGACTGGATGCCTACTGGCAATCTTCTATCGTTCATTTCTGTCATAATCTGATCTCCTATGTTTTCAGGATGGCTTTTTATGCGCTATCCATCTTTCTGCAAAGATACGATGAATATTTTGATTTCGCAAGAAAAATGGGGGGATTTTCAATTTTATCGTAGTTTTACTTGCGAGTACCTTTCTTTGTTCGTATCTTTGCCGCCAGCCATCTGCGCACTGGCAGGTCGTAGAACTTCAGACAGAGCCAGGCGGCTGCTATCGAAACTCCGCAGGTGATGAGCGCCTCGGGCCAGGTTTCACCAAGCGTGAAGAGCTGCTTCTCGATGAGCCACGAATAGAAGTAATACATAAACGGATAGTGCACGATATAGAGCGGGAAGGAGATGTCGCCCAGGAATGTGCAGACGCGGGTGCTGAAACGGTCGGTTGTTGTTCCGCTCGCTCCCAGCCATACTATCGCCGGGAATATCAGAAGGATGCAAACTGCTTCGAAAACACCATTCAGCATGATGCCATTCTTCATGATGCCATCAGCGCCGCCCACACTACTGCCGCCAACCATACTCTCTATATAAGGTACGTGGAAGAGCAGGAGAAGAATGATGGAACTGATCCAGAACGCTCCCTTTACCTTGAACTGGATGCGATGGAAAACACGGGACAGCAGCATTCCTATCGTAAACGGGCAGAGCATGCGCAGAAGTCCACCCCAGAAGTTGAGACCATCCAGCGTCCAGCCCACACCAAACATGCCGTAGCCGCAAACATCCGTAGCCGTGAACCAAAGCAGAAGGATGGATAGGATTCCGGCGAGAATAGCCAGAGCCCTGGTGGAGAGCCTCCGGATGAAAAGGGCATAGAGGATGTTGCCGATGTACTCGAAGAAGAGCGACCAGGCGGGGCCGTTGAGCGGAAACATTTCGCCATTGCCTCTTACTTCGTATCCGCAACCTGGCAGGGCGGGAATCATCAGCATGGCGCAGAGTAGGGCTATCATCATTGCAGGTACCGAAGCCGGTGTGCCGTTCCAGGTCACTGCCCCCTGAAGGATGAACATTACGAGTCCTATCAAGGCACCCATCACTACCATCGGATGCAGGCGGATGAGGCGGCGCTTGAAGAATTTTCCCAGCGTCAATGTCTTTTCCCAACGGTCGTCGTATGCGTAGCCAATGACGAAACCGGAAAGGATGAAGAAGAAGTCAACCGCCAGATAGCCGTGGTTGATTTCCTGGATGATGGCTGAGCCGGATGCAAACTGGTAGCCTTCGAATACATGATACCACACCACGAGCAATGCTGCCACGCCTCGCAATCCGTCGAGCAGGGCATAATGGGGTTTGGTATCTGCAAAATGAGTTGCTGCTTGTTGTAAGTTAGTCATAAATTATGATTGTTAATATTATTATTATGATGATTTATTTGATTTCTTATTTCCTATATTTTGATTTCAACTGCAAATATACAAAATATTTTTCGTTTTACTTTTATTCTTGCCGTAAAAAAAAGAAAAATGCTGCAATAATAATAAAAAGGTGGCTCTTCTCTTTGCCGGACAAGAATATTTCCTTACCTTTGCATAGCTTTTAAAGCTTGTGGAGATTACCGACGAAAGTTTAAAAAGAGAAAATATAAAAGAGAGACGAAAATGAAATTGAAATTGAGATTCTTGAAATTGATGCTGCTGCTCTTCATTCTGCCTTTGCAGATGCTGGCGGCAGAACTGGGAGAGGCGGGCAAGCTGTTGGCGACGCTGCCTGGAGTGAGTGATGTGGAAACGCTGAAGAGTACGCATTTCCCTGAAAAGTATGTGTTCTTCATCAAGCAGCAACTGGATGCCAAGGATGCTTCCAAGGGCAGTTTTGAGCAGCGAGTGATACTCTGCCACAGAGGATTCGACCGTCCTACCGTGCTCGTAACAGAAGGCTACAATGCCAAGTATGCATTGCGCGAGGGATACATCGAGGAACTTTCCAAGCTCTTCGATACCAACATCATCACCGTGGAGTACCGATATTTCGACAAGTCGATGCCTAGTCCTTGCAACTGGGATTACCTCACCGTGGAGAACTCGCTCTACGATCTGCACCACGTAAACCAGACCCTGCATGCGATGTACAAGGGCAAGTGGATTGCCACGGGCATCAGCAAGGGCGGACAGACCACGATGTTCTACCGTGCCTACTTCCCAAATGATGTGGACATCTCCGTGCCATACGTTGCACCGCTGAACAAGGGCGTGGAGGATGGCAGACACGAGAAGTTCCTGCAGGAGGAAGTTTCTACCAAGGAGAACCGACAGAAGGTGCTCAACTTCCAGCTGCTGCTCTTCAAGCGCAAGGCTGCGCTGCTGCCGATGTTCGAGAAGTACTGTAGCGAGAAGCAGTATCGCTTCAATGCGCCTATCGCCGAGATTTTCGATTACTCGGTGTTTGAGTATGCCTTCGCCTTCTGGCAGTGGGGTGAGGACATCAGGAAGATTCCTACGAATGATGCCACCGACGACCAGGTGTTCAAATACTGGATCAACATGTGTGAGCCGGAGTATTTCACCAACTACAATGCCACTGCATCTTTCGATGTACAGGCTGCCAAAGAGTTGGGATATTACGGATATTACACTAAGCCATTCAAGAGATACCTGAGTATCAAGTCGGCAAAGGGTTATCTGAAGAAGCTGATGGTGCCAAAGGGTGCCGAGAACGTGGAGTTCTCGCCAAAGCTTTACAATTATACCGTGGATTTCCTGACCAAGAACGATCCGAAGATGGTGTATATTTATGGTGATATCGACCCATGGGGTGCATCGGGCATCTATGGTCTGCCTTTCACCAAGAACAAGAAGAACCTGCATGTCTATATGTGTCATGGCGGTTCACATCTTACCCGCATCCTGTCGTTCCCTGAGCCTACCAGACAGGAAATCATCGACTTGATAGGTGGATGGCTGAAGGAATAAGCCTTTTAAAAACAGATATAAAAAAAGCGTCTTGAAATCATTCAAGGCGCTTTTTTTATATCTATATGTTTATCTTATCCGTTTGCGATATTTCCGAAGAAATCGAATGAGGCATCCCAATCCTTCCATACTGGCTCTCTGCCCAATTCCTTCAATCTCGCATTGATTACCTTGGCGGTACGCTCATCGCTCACGGTGAACTGCTCCAGTGCCTGAGGATAAGTATGGTAACCACCAGGATTTACCTTTGATTCTGCCGACATGGTGGTGACACCAAGTGTTGCCATGTTGTCACGGATGTAGGCAGGCTCACGGGTAGAGTAGGAGATATCTACATCGTGGTCGAAGATACGCATGGCGAAAGTAGCCTGTGCCAACTGCTTGTCGGTCATGAAGCAGTTTGGCTGGAAACCTTCGTTCTGTGCAGGGCGCATACGAGGGAAGTTCACGCTGTACTTGGTCTTCCAGTAGTGCTTCTGAAGGTAGCGCAGGTGATGAGCCATCATCACTACATCCGTGCGCCACTCCTTCTCCAGTCCGATGAGCACACCCATACCGATGGAGTGAACGCCTGCCATACCCATGCGGTCGAAACCATCGCAGCGCCACTCAAACTTGCTCTTCATGCCACGTGGGTGGTAGAGCTTATAGTGCTCGTGGTTGTAGGTTTCCTGGAAACAGATGACGCCGTTCATGCCATGGTCGGCGAGGGTCTTGTAATCCTCAGTAGAGAGTGGCATCACCTCAATCTTCACGTTAGAGAAATACTTCTTGGCGATGTCGATGGCCTTGGCAAGATAAGGGGTACCAGCCTTTGCCGGGTTCTCGCCTGTTACGAGAAGGATGTTCTCGAATGGAGCCAACTGCTTGATTGCCTTGTACTCGTTCTCAATCTGCTCTGGGGTGAGGATGGTGCGGGCCATCGGATTCTCACGATGGAAACCGCAATACACGCAGGAGTTGGAGCATGAATTGGTGATGTAGAGAGGAATGAACATCGACATGGTCTTGCCGAAGCGCTCCTCGGTATATTTGCGGGAAAGACGCGCCATTACCTCCAGGTATGGCTCGGCTGCCGGTGAAATCAGCGCCATGAAGTCGTTCACATCGCAATGGTCCTTGGCGAGGGCACGGCGCACATCGTTATCGGTCATTCGAGCAATGCGCTCCGTGGTCTCCTCCCAACTGATATTCTTTAATTCGTCTGAAAACATTTTCTTACTTTTTAAACTTTCTCAAATCGTGTGTCAACTTGGCTGCGCAGAAGTTTGGACCACACATGGTGCAGTACTCACCGTCTGTATGACCTGCCTCCTCGAAATACTTCAAGGCAAGCTCTGGGTCGAGTGAGAGGTGGAACTGGTCTCTCCAGCGGAACTCGAAGCGGGCCTTGGAGAGGGCGTTGTCGCGGATGGTTGCACCTGGATGACCCTTTGCCAAGTCGGCTGCATGAGCGGCAATCTTATAGGTTACCACACCTGTGCGCACATCTTCCTTGTTAGGCAAGGCGAGGTGCTCCTTTGGTGTTACATAGCAGAGCATGGCGGTGCCGAGCCATGCAATCTGGGCGCCACCGATGGCTGAAGTGATGTGGTCGTAACCTGGGGCGATATCGGTAACCAATGGGCCGAGGGTGTAGAATGGTGCCTCGTGACAGTGGTCGAGCTGGCGCTCCATGTTCTCCTTGATCTTCTGCAATGGCACGTGACCAGGACCCTCGATGAATGCCTGCACGTTCTTGTCCCAGGCACGGGTAACAAGCTCGCCCATGGTATCCAACTCGGCAAACTGGGCTGCATCGTTGGCATCGGCAATACAGCCTGGACGCAGACCATCACCCAAAGAGAGGGCAACGTCATACTGTGCCACGATGTCGCAGATATCGTCGAAGTGCTCATAGAGGAAGCTTTCCTGGTCGTGGTAGAGACACCACTTGCTCATGATACTACCGCCACGGCTCACGATACCGCAGAGACGGCTATCAGCGAGATGCACGTTGTGGCGACGGATGCCGGCATGGATGGTGAAGTAGTCAACACCCTGCTCGCACTGCTCGATGAGGGTATCACGGAATACCTCCCAGTTCAGATCCTCTACCTTGCCGTTTACCTTCTCCAAAGCCTGGTAGATAGGCACGGTTCCTACTGGTACAGGGCAGTTGCGCACAATCCATTCACGGGTCTCGTGGATATTGTCGCCGGTAGAGAGGTCCATCAAAGTATCGCCTCCCCACTTGCAGGACCATACAGCCTTATCCACCTCTTCCTCGATGCTGGAGGTAGTGGCAGAGTTACCGATGTTGGTATTGATCTTCACGAGGAAGTTGCGGCCGATGATCATCGGTTCGCTCTCCGGGTGGTTGATGTTGGCAGGAAGAACGGCACGTCCGCGTGCAATCTCATCACGCACATACTCAGGGGTGATATGGGTATCAATGCCCAACTCCTGGCAGTTCATGTTCTCGCGGATAGCCACATACTCCATCTCAGGAGTGATGATGCCCGCCTTGGCGTAAGCCATCTGGGTGATGTGCTTGCCAGCCTGAGCACGGCGAGGCAACTGGATGTGCTCGAAGCGGAGGTGGTCGAGGCTATGGTCAGCTAGACGCTGCTTGCCATACTCGCTGGTAACCTCCTTGAGTTGCTCGGTATCGTTGCGGTCGAGAATCCACTGCTCGCGCATTCTTGGCAAGCCCTTCTTCAAATCTACCTGATAGTTAGGGTCGCTGTAAGGACCGCTGGTATCGTAGATGTAAACCGGAGCGTTTGGCTCTGTATGTGGAATGCCGCGCTCATCCTTCACAACAGTAGGAGTGAGGTTTACCTTGGTCATTCCAACCTTGATCTGTGGGAAAAGTTTTCCCTGCATATACGCCTTTTCTCTCTGGGCGTAAGCTTTCTTATCGTTTGGCATAATGTTTAAAGGATTATCATATAATAATTAGTCGTTGAGGAATGCGGTGAGTGGAGAACTTGCCTCGGCACAATCGCTGATGGCTCCGAGACCAGCCTCGTAAGCACGGCGACCGCATACTACTGCCTCCTTGAATGCCTTAGCCATTTCTACAGGGTCTCCTGCAACGGCGATGGCTGTGTTGACCAAGCAAGCGCTGGCACCCATCTCCATGGCTTCGGCTGCGTGGCTAGGCGCACCGATACCTGCATCTACTACAACTGGAACAGTAGCCTGCTCGATGATGATCTGCAGGAAGTCCTTCATTCTCAAACCCTTGTTGGTACCGATAGGTGCAGCGAGTGGCATCACGGTAGCAGCACCAGCCTCTTCGAGGTGCTTGCAGAGGGTAGGGTCTGCCTGGCAATATGGCAATACCACGAAACCGAGCTTTACCAGTTTCTCGGTAGCCTTCAGCGTCTCGATAGAGTCTGGAAGAAGATAGCGAGGGTCTGGGTGGATTTCGAGCTTGAGCCAGTTGGTTCCGAAAGCCTCGCGAGCCATCTGTGCTGCGAATACAGCCTCCTCAGCGTTGCGCACGCCACTGGTGTTAGGAAGGAGCTGGATATTTGGGTTCTGCACGATATGAGAGAGCAGGTCGTCCTGCTTGTCTTCGAGTTCGATACGCTTCATGGCAACGGTTACCATTTCTGTTTCAGAAGCCTTGATGGCTTCAGCCATGAGCTGGTTGTTGTTGAACTTTCCTGTTCCGAGGAAGAGGCGGGAGTTGAACTCTCGTCCTGCAATTACTAATTTTTCCATTTTCTGTTATTCTTATTTTTAAATGTTTGCTTATCTGAATACCTTCATCATTTCCATGATGTCATGGGTTTCTGATGCCGGATCCTTGGCATTGAGGATGCTGCCGCTGAGGGCGATGCCGTTAACTCCCGTCTTCATGATGTCGGGGATATCCTCCTTGGTGATGCCACCGATGGCAACGATTGGGATATCGATATTTTCTGCCTTCATCTTCTGGATGATTTCTCGGTATCCTTCAAGACCGAGGATAGGGGAGAGCTTCTCCTTGGTAGTGGTGAAGCGGAACGGACCGCAACCGATATAATCGGCACCAGCCTCATAGTGAGCTTTCACATCCTCGAAGGTGTTTGCCGTACCGCCGATGATGAAGTCGTCGCCCAGAATCTTGCGAGCTTCGGCAATCGGCATGTCATTCTTGCCCAGATGCACGCCATCTACCTGCAATTCCTTCACCAGCTGCACTCTGTCATCGATGAGGAAGGTTGCATTCTGCTCTTTGCACCATTCCTTGACCTTCAGGGCTATAGGGCGCACCTCTTCATCGGTGGCACCCTTCATTCGGAGCTGAATCCACTTACATTCGCCAGCCAATGCCTCACGGATGCCATTGAGATAGCTCATCTTCTCATTCTGATGAGAGATGAACTGCAGTTGAAATCTGTCTAATGATATTTTAGCCATAGTCCTCTAAACATTAAACATTATCTCCTATCCTCCGCAGAATGCCTTTACAATCACGATGTCGGCACCCTCCTGGATCACGTGGCTTTCCCACTCGTCACGAGGCACCATCTCGTTACTGATGGCTACAGCGCAACCTGTAGCTGGAAGATCGAGTTCCTGGGCAAGTTCCTTGACGGTCTTTGCCTGAATCTCAGTTTCTTTGCTGTTGATGATAACTTTCATAATCTGTTCCTATGTTTACATTTATAAATTTACAATTGTCAACACGGGGGTATGCCTGATGAAAGCAAAGGGGGTGTAGAGAAGCAAGAGTAGGTTGCATTTGTCTCTGCCTGGGTGTAAAACGATCTATCATATTTCCTGCGCCAGCATTACCTGTTTCAGGTTCAATGGGTATAATCTCAGCCGATTGCTCAGCACCCCCGTGATAATTATAGATGCAAAAGTATAGATAATTTCCGAATTATCGTAGAAAAGGCGGATTATTTAATCTATATTAACGCTGGAGGCAACGAAAAAAGCGTGCCGGTAAGTAAATACCAGCACGCTTCCTTTATATTTCAAGTGATTATGCGCAAGCACAACCACGACCTTTGCAAATAGCTTCGCCATAAAGTGACATTGCATTCAGATAGTTTGCAATGAATGTCTTCATGACCTTCTTGATTTCTTTCAACATTGTTTTCATAATCGTTATCCTTTCTTTCTTTTTCGTTAATACTTGAGCCTCACCGGGCTCTTCTTTCATTCTCTTTCCTACAAGGGGATGGAGTAATTACTTACCCATCTCGATGTGGTTGTTAACATTGATTGCCTTAGCAATCATAATTGCTACTACTGCGAGTGCCATTACTGTTGTCATCATAATTTGTTTCCTTTCTCAATCTTTGTGGAGCCGTCGCATTTTCGGTCTCCTGTTCTACATGTTATCCTTTTACAATCTCTCTTACCTGAAACCTTCCATCTCCTGTACTTGAGATTTCTCATCTTTTTTATATATATAAGACTTCTCATCTCGCATACTCAAGATCTCTTGTTTCATCTTTACGAGTGCAAAGGTAATGCCTTTTTTTAAAATTCGGGTAACAAATGGGTGACAAAATGATGAAAGAAAGCGATTTTTTGATACAAGTCAAATACTGGCAGTCAGCCTCTTGACGCAGGTCAACTACTGTCAGTCTCTTACTTTACATACTTCAGAATCTCCTTGCTTTTTCTGCCTTTTTTGGCAGGAAGTGGCATAAATCCCTCGGTAAGTCCCGTTTTGTCGGTCATCGCCTGGAATACGGAGGCGGCATAGCTGTCGAGTTTCAGCTTCTTCAGTTCCTCGTTGATAGCATCCTCATCATAATCGTCTGCATATAATAAGGTATGCAGGTCGTCGAGATACTTCTGTGGGATGTTCCTATGCGGCATTCTGCTCTGAATCTGCATAATCTGGGCGATGATGGCATGCTGGGTCTGCTGGGCGATGGCTTCTGCCTTTCTGTGCTCGAAGTCGGCGAGGGTAGAGGCATCCGTCTCCTGCCAGTCTTCCATCGTACCTTCTTCGGTGATGAGATGACTGTAGCCGAAGTATCTGATGAGGGTGATGTGCTTGTTCCATCCGAGTTTCTCTAGATAGGCTTTCTCCAATGGGGTGGTGGCGATGATGAGGTCTGAGTGCCTGTACATCGCCTTCTGGTACATCAAGGTCTGCAGACTGCGCTTGAAATGCGGATTCCGGCAGTTGCGCTCTGAGAGGTCGCCGAGTGGGCAAACGATGTAGGGGATGCCCATCTTGCGAGACATTCTGGCGAGCTGGGCACCTTGTCTTGTCCATGCTCCCAGTATCATCACGATATCGGCATCTACCAGGTTACTGGTGGTGTCGAACTTCTGCTGCAGCGCTTCGATGTAAGGAAGATACATCTTCAGCGTCTTCTTATGTTTGGAAATGAACAAATATACTTTCATCGTTATTTTAAGTTTGCTTGTTGATTCTAAAATCCTACAGTTTATGACTGGTGAAGTCGTTCTTGTCTGCACGCCAGTATCTTATCTTGTTGGCAAGATTTCTCCAGATGATGCCATACTCATAGAATGGCAGCTTCAGGAGCGAGATGTCATCGTCGAAATGCTTGATAGCCTTGTGGGCGATGACGGTGCGGAGAATCAGGAGTAGAAGCAGGGCGAAACCTGCAATGCCTGTCAGGATCCAGTCTTGCATCAGGATGGCGTATGCCAGGGTGGCCAGCGAGGCGATGAGGCTGAGGTGAGGGAAGAGATGATCCATTGCCATCAGCGACATCATCGACTTGGATCTGGTCAGACTCTTGCGGGATGCCTGGAGGTAAAGGTGGGCATTGTGCCATGCCTTGTCGGTTGGTTCATCATGGATGAGCCATGCATCGCAGTCGAGCTCTACGGCTGTATCTCCGTAGGCAGCATACTTGTTGACCAGGAAGTCATATTCTCCGCGCACATACTCCAGGTTGCCCTGATAGCCCTGCTCGCGCATGAAATCGCTCTTGCGGAAGGCTACGTTTGGCATGTGGGTGCGGTAGCCGTAGCTATGCTGTGCACGTCGGAGCAGATAGAATGCCTTGCGGATGCTGTCGAATCGGCGAACACCCTTGGTTGCTTCGTCTAAAGCTACATATCCCAGAACCAGATGGTTAGGCTCCTGGCAGTTGCGGGTCATCGTATAGAGCCACTTGTCGTTGGATGGGGTGCAGGTAGGTTCGGTGAGGATGATCCACTCATACTTGGCTGCCTTCACGCCCAGTGTAATCTGCAGCTTCTTTCTGCTCATATAGCGGGAGCTCTCAGGGATATATGTATAATATAGGTGAGAATTCTCGGCTGCCATGCGCTTCAGATAATCCTGGGTCTCACCATCGGTGCTCTGACAAACCACGATTACCTGATAATCGGCAGGATATTTCTGCTGCAGGAACATCTGTAGATTATGCTCCAGTTCATAGAGATTGTCGTGAGCGGTGATAATCACCGAGATAGGTTCTCTAGATTCCAAGGATTCCTCCTCGTCAGTAAAACGCAACGAGCGCAGAAATGGATTTATCAGCGATCCGAGGATTGCCAATAATACCACTACTGCGCCTGCTATGATAGTTGTTAAACTAATTGTCATCATTTCTTTTTTTCTCGTAATAAAGAAAGTTGGAGAAAGGAATGACTCCTTACTCCTAACTCTTAACTGTAAACTCTTAACAGAATTAAAAGTCTTCTGTGATATAGCCCTTTGGCAACTGGCGGCAGTTATACTGGCTCGCCATGATCTCACCGTAGGCTCCGGCTGAACGGAGGGCAATGAAGTCGCCACGATGGGTCTTGTTCAGATCTACAGCCTTGGCGAATACATCGCTCGACTCGCAGATCGGACCTACTACGTCGTATGTCTCTGCAGGTTCATCGCTGGAGATGTTCTCTATCTTATGATATGCCTGATAGAGGGCAGGACGGATCAGGTCGGTCATACCTGCATCTACGATGGCAAACTGCTTGGCTGTGCCCTGCTTGATATAAAGCGTCTTGGTGATGAGCGAACCCATCTGACCCACTACGGCACGGCCCAACTCGAAGTGTAACTTCTGTCCATCGCGCAACTTCAACTTTTTGGCGTATGTATCGAAGTAATCCTTGAAATCTGGGATAGGCACACGGTTTGGATGGTTGTAATCGATACCCAATCCACCGCCTACATTGATGTTCTTCACTACGATGTGATGAGCCTCCAACTGGTCTTGCAGCTCGTTGATGCGGTTGCAGAGAGCCTCGAAGTCACCCATGTCAAGTATCTGACTACCAATATGGAAGTGCAGACCCAGGAACTTGATGTTCTTCATTTGGGAAGCCTCCTCAATCACGCTCTCCATATCGCGCATGGCGATACCAAACTTGTTTTCAGCCAAGCCTGTTGTAATGTTGGCATGGGTATGAGCACCAACGTCTGGGTTGATGCGGAAGCAAACTTGTGCAATCTTTTTTTTCTTCTCGGCAAGTTCGTTGATGATTTCCAATTCCGGGACGCTCTCTACATTGAAGCAGAAGATGCCCTTGTCCAAACCAAGGTTGATTTCCCAATCACTCTTGCCTACACCGGCATACACAATCTTATTGGCAGGGAAACCTGCATTGATGGCAGCCTGAATTTCTCCTCCGCTCACACAGTCGGCACCCAAACCAGCCTGGCAGATGATGTTGAGCACTTTAGGGTTGGCATTTGCCTTTACGGCATAGTGTACCTCAAAGCCCTCGTGTTTGCCAGCCTCTGCGTTGATGGTTTTCAAGGTTTGGCGCAACACGTTGGTGTCGTAGTAGTAGAACGGAGTCTGTATCTCCTGAAACTTATCTATTGGAAATGTACCTTTCATTTCGCTTATGCTTATTGTTTATATCTTACTTATAGTCAAATTAAAATCCAACTTATGGTTAAGTCAGAATATCCAACGAAGAGTGGACAGGAAGCATTACATTAGAATTCTTCACTCTTCACTCTTCGTTCTTCACTTTAAATTACTTCTCGAACAATACGTTGCTCAAGTTCTGCAGAGCCTGCTTCTTGTCTCTCTCTCTGATGAGGAATGAGATGTTGTAGTTGCTGCCACCGTAAGAAATCATACGTACCGGAATGTTCTTCATGGCATCGGTAGCGATGGTCTCGAAGCCTACGTTGCTCCAGTCCAGATCACCTACCACGCAGATGATGCACATGTCTGAATCTACGGTTACAGTACCATACTTCTTCAACTCGTTGACGATGTCGTTGAGGTGAGCGTCGTTATCGATACTCATGCTCACACCTACCTCTGAGGTAGCAATCATGTCGATAGGAGTCTGGTAGCTCTCGAAGATTTCGAATACCTTGCGGAGGAAACCTGTAGCGAGCAACATGCGGCTACTCTTGATCTTGATAGCAGTGATGTTGTCCTTGGCAGCTACAGCCTTGATCTTGCCACGTACGATGACGTTGTCGATGATGGTACCATCAGCCTTAGGGTCCATGGTGTTCTTCAGACGAACTGGGATGCCGGCATACTTGGCTGGCTGAACGCAGGTAGGGTGGAGAATCTTGGCACCAAAGTAAGCCAACTCAGCAGCCTCCTCGAAGTTCAACTGGCGAACAGCCTCTGTGTGCTCTACCACACGAGGGTCGTTGTTGTGCATACCGTCGATATCTGTCCAGATCTGAATCTCGTCTGCTGGGAGAGCTGCACCGATGAGTGATGCGGTGTAGTCACTACCACCACGCTGCAGGTTATCTACCTCGCCGTATGCATTGCGGCAGATGAAGCCCTGAGTGATGTAGATCTGGTAACCCTGGTTTTCTTCCATAATGGCAGAGAGCTTCTCCTTGATATACTGTGGGTCTGGCTCTGCATTCTTGTCGGTGCGCATAAAGTCTAATGCGTTGAGCAATACAGCCTTTACACCCTGTTCCTTCAAGTAGTTTACAACCATGTTGGTACTCATAATCTCGCCCTGAGCCACGATGCTCTTCTCCTCGAAAGAAGTAAAGAGATCCTTGGTAAATGAACGGAGATAGTTGAACTCGCCCTGCAGGAACTCGCGTGTAGTCTTCTTCATCTCATCAGTAGAGTAGAGATCCTCCACGTGCTGCATGTATTTCTTCTCCAAGTTGTTGATTACCTCGTTGGCGCCCTCTGGGTTCTTCTTGTAGAGATAGTCAGAGATCTCAACGAGAGAGTTTGTTGTACCGCTCATCGCAGACAATACGATGAAAGTTGGTTCACCTGATTCTGTAACCAAAGAGGCTACTCCCTTCATACGCTCTGGTGAGCCTACAGAAGTACCTCCGAATTTCATTACCTTCATAGTCGTAAAATTATATTAATGTTTAATTTTTATTGTTCTTTTGTTGTATTTTCCCCGTTTAATTCTCCTCGCCATCTTCTGTCAGGTCGATGTGGTTGTACTCGTTGGTCACGTCGTGGAGTAAACCATCCTTGCAGCGATATACAATGCCAGGGAACTTGTCGAGCATCGGGATGTTATGGGTTGTCATCACTACAGCTGTACCCTGCTTGGTGATCCCCTTGAGCAGTCCCACGATGTTGCTGGCGGTCTCCGGGTCGAGATTTCCCGTTGGCTCATCGGCGATGATGATCTTCGGATTGTTGAGCAGGGCACGGGCGATGGCCACACGCTGCTGTTCTCCACCGGAGAGCTCGTGAGGCATCTTGTCGATTTTCTCTATCATGCCTACTTCGTTGAGCACTTCCTCAATGCGCTTGTCTCTGTCCTTCTTGTTTTTCCATTTGGTAGCCTTGAGCACGAACTCGAAGTTCTTGCGCACGCTGCGGTCGTGAAGCAACTGGAAGTCCTGGAAGATGATGCCCAGTTCCTTGCGCAGGGCTGGAATGTCCTTGCGTCGGATGGTCTTGAGGTCTCTGCCAAGGATTTCTGCCTTGTCGGTCTCACCCTCCACGAGGTCTAGCTCGCAGTAGAGGGTCTTCAGGAGTGAACTCTTTCCCGAGCCCACTTTTCCGATAAGATAAGCGAACTCTCCTTCATCCACATGGAAGTTGATGCCCTTGAGCACGCACTTGTCGGCTTGGTATATGCTGACGTTTTGATAATCTATTAACATCCTAATTTTTTCTCCTTTATTTAATGTATTTGAAAGCTTTTGCCCTTTACCTTTCCCTTCGGCCGGTGACCGTTGGTTCAGGGCGTATTGCCAATATCTTTTTTATTTCATTTCGCCCTTGCTCTTTGCTATGCGGCGCTTCTTGTCCCATTCCGGGTCGTGTCGCATTTGGAGCTCCTTTACTACATCCTCGATTCGCAAGCCCTTGCTGGTGAGCAGTACGATGAGGTGGTAGAGCAGGTCGGAACTCTCGTAGATGAGCTTGTCGTCGGTGCCGTTGGTGGCTTCGATAACCGTCTCAATAGCTTCTTCTCCAACCTTTTGCGCCATCTTGTTCACGCCCTTCTTGAAGAGACTGGTGGTGTAGCTGCCCTCAGGCATTTCCTCGTGGCGCTTGTCGATGAAGTCCTGCAACTCTGAGAGGAAGAGGATAGGGTTCAGCGTATTCTCCTCAGCCCAGCAGGTATCGGTGCCTTTGTGGCAGGTAGGACCATCTGGATGAACCTTTACCAGGAAGGTATCGTTGTCGCAGTCTATCTGAATGCTTACCAGATTGAGGAAGTTTCCTGAGGTCTCGCCCTTGGTCCAAAGACAGTTGCGAGAACGGCTCCAGAAAGTAACCTTCTTGGTTTGGATGGTTTTATCGTATGCTTCCTTGTTCATGAATCCCAGCATCAGGACATTCTTGGTTACGGCGTCCTGGATGATGGCAGGAACAAGTCCGCCCATTTTTTCAAAATCTATTTCCATTTTATCTTTACAATTTAATTGTTTTGCTTACTTCGTTGTCAATCCGCCCTATCATAGGGGATTTATCTATCCTTAAGGAAAAATATATTTTCCTTTAAGGGTATTATTATTTTCCCTTAAGGGAAAAAATATCTAGCCTTAAGGCTCCGGTTTACAGCCTGACGTTGATGCCTTCTTTTCTGAGGTAATTTTTCAGGTCAGGTATGGCGATTTCATCGAAGTGGAAGACGCTGGCTGCCAGTGCTGCATCTGCCTTTCCCAGGGTAAAGGCATCGCGGAAATGCTCCATCTTGCCGGCTCCTCCCGATGCAATGATAGGAATGCTTACTTCCTCTGCAAGGTGGGCGAGGGCTTCATTGGCAAAGCCTTGCTTCACACCGTCGTGGTCCATACTGGTGAAGAGAATCTCGCCGGCACCACGGTCGGCAACTTCTCTAGCCCAATCAAACAGACCGAGTTCTACTCGCTCTCTTCCGCCCTTGACGTAGCAATGCCAGCCGTCGGGATCGAGACGGGCATCGATGGCGCAGACGCAGACCTGTGATCCGTAATGGTTGGCTATCTCGTTGATGAGCTCCGGATGTCGGATGGCTGCACTGTTGATACTGACCTTGTCGGCGCCTGCATTGAGGAGTCGATCTACATCCTTCAGCTCGTTGATGCCGCCACCCACGGTAAACGGGATATTGATTTCGGCAGCTACGCGAGTTACCATATCTGTAAAGGTCTTGCGCTCTTCGAAGCTAGCTGTGATGTCAAGGAATACGAGTTCATCGGCACCTGCATCGCTATAGGCCTTGCCCAGTTCTACCGGGTCGCCTGCGCTTCTCAGGTTCACGAAGTTCGTTCCCTTCACGGTCTCTCCGTTTTTCACGTCAAGACAAGGGACGATTCGCTTTGCCAAACCTTTGTTACTTTGAACTTTGACCATTGAACTTTGAACTTTGAACTTTATGATTACTTAACTCCTAACTTTTCTACATCAATCTTACCCTCGTAGAATGCCTTGCCGAAGACTACTGCTGGGATGCCGGCGGCTTCCAAAGCCTCGATGTCTTCATTGCAGCTCACTCCGCCCGAGGCGATGAGGTGAAGCTGAGGGTAGGCTGCCATTACCTCTTTATATAGTTCGATGGCAGGACCCTGCAGGGTGCCATCCTTGCTGATTTCTGTGCAGAGCACATAGCGCACACCCTTGTCGATGTATTTCTTGAGGAAGGGGAGGAGGTTTTCTGAAGAATCCTCTTTCCATCCATTGATAGAAATCTTGCCGTTTCTTACATCGGCTCCGAGGATAAGCTTGTCGGCACCATATTTATCTATCCACTCCATAAAGAGGTCAGGATTGGTAACGGCGATGCTGCCTATGGTTACCATACTGGCTCCTGCAGCGAATGCCTTCTCGATGTCTTCCTCGGTCTTGATACCGCCTCCGAAATCTACAGTCAGATTCGTTTCGGTGGTAATCGCCTTCAGTACAGCATCATTTACGATATGCTTCGACTTGGCTCCGTCCAGATCCACTACGTGGAGTCGCTTGAATCCCAGCTTCTCGAAGTCTTTGGCTACTTCAGCCGGATTGTCGTTATAGACCTTCTTCTGGTCGTAATCGCCTTTTGTCAGGCGAACGCACTGGCCATTTATCAAGTCGATGGCAGGAATTAATTCTATCATATTTCTTTTATTGCTATTTTATTTCCAGGAAGTTCTTTAAAATCTGTTCTCCTACCTTTCCGCTCTTTTCCGGATGGAACTGGCAGGTATAGAAGTTGTCTTTGTGGAGCGATGCGCTGTAAGGCAGAATGTAATCAGCCTTGGCGATGGTCTCCTCGCAGAGTGGCACATAGTAGCTGTGCACGAAATAGGAGTAGGGATGCTGCAGGGCTTCTCCCATAGCTGCATCTGCTGCATCGGATCTGTTTCCGAATCCCTTGTATAGCTCCGTCTTCAGATCGTATATCTCGTTCCATCCCATAGCTGGTACCTTGTCTTCGTGCTTCTGCGGCTGGAATCGCTTCACGTCCACATCGAAGATGCCGATGCAATCTACATCGCCTTCTTCCGAATGTCGGCACAGGAGCTGCTGTCCCACGCAAATGCCCAATACGGGTTGCTTGAGATTCTTGATCACCTGATCCAGCTGGTGAGCCTTGAGATACTCCATGGCTTCCCTTGCCTGACCCTGACCTGGAAACAGCACGCGGTCTGCCTTCTGGAGCATTTCGGCATCATCAGTGAGTACTGGTTCTATGCCCAAACGCTTCATAGCGTTGACTACGGAATAGATATTTCCGGCATTGTATTTTACGATTGCTACATCCATAACCTAACGTAATTCTTCTGTTTTTTTGTACGTATCGGGAGTATTGGTCCCACGTATTGCTAATTTCTGTTGCAAAGGTACACATTTTCTTTCAATCTAACGAAAATATTAGCAAAAAGATTACTATATCGCTATGATTTCTTGCAGAAAGTAAGAATTATTGGTATATTTATACGTGTTTATCAGTAAAAAAAAGGTTAGAGTAAGATTTTTCCTACTCTAACCCTTGATTTTATTTCAACTTGTTATTTTACACATTATTCCTCCTCGCTGTCTGCCGTGCGGAGGATGATGCTGGTGGCTCCGATGGTGAAGAGGGTGCCGTCTTCGATGACACGGCGCTCACGGTCGCCCAGGATTTCGTTATCTACGAAGGTGCCGGTGTAGCTAGGACCATCGCGCAGCACATATTTCAATTTTCCTTTCTTGTCGCGGCTTACATTGATTACGCAGTGGTTCATATCTACACTCGGATCTACGGTCTCGATAGGGCAGTTGATGCCACTGTTCTTCATATATCTTCCGATGACGTTGTCGCCCATCTGCAAAGGGATGACCTGCTTGTAGGCGAATACGTTTTCGATAACAACGATGGAGCCTACGCCATTCTCATTGGCATTTTCATCAATCTGTTCTTCCTTGCGGGTTTCGCGGAGTTTGGAAACGCCCATACGGATGCCAAATTGCTTGTTGCAATTAGGACAAACGAAGACCAGACTCTGGCCTGCCTCGTATTTGGTCTCGTCGAACGTGATGAAATTATCGCATTTAGGGCAACGTACTCTTTTCATATCTATTTTTTCTTTCCTTGATTTCTTTCTATATATAATAATGTATACTACTCCTTTACCTTTGTAATCCAGCCATCAGTGAAAGCCTCGTTGGTATGGAGTCGGTTGAGGGTGTTATATGCCTCGCTCTCAGAGCGGTAGTTGCCATAAATCACCTTTACGTTGTTGTCTGTAATCAGCACTCTTGCCTCCTTGAAGCCCTTGCCCTGCAAGTATTCCACATAGCTGGCTGCATTGCGTTTGGTCACGCGGCTTGCCAATACGATGCTGTAATAAGAGGCTGTTGGAGTAGCAATTTCTCTATCCTGTGCCATTGACGGAGTTTTTTCTGCCTTGTCGGTAGGAGTGGTCTCCATCAGCTTCGGTTCATCAGTAGGGAGCAGCAGTTCATTGCTTTTTACCGGAGTCATCTCTTTAGGCATGATGCGGGTAAGCATCCCCGTGTCAATCTGGCTCTTCTCGATAGTAGGACTTCCGAGCGGAGTAGAGATGGTGAAGAAGGCGATGAGGGCGATGCAGGCTGCTGCCATATTGCGCAGCCAGCTCTTCTTGATGCTGATGAATTCGGCCTTTTCCTCTTCTTCTGCGATGAATACCGAATTGTTGGTTGGAGCTGCAGGAACTTCTGTCTCGTTTTTAACTGGCTGTTCATCCTTGGCAAGATTTACAGTCATTGCCACGTTTTGATTCTCGTTCTGCTGTTCACCGTTGTCAATTTGTGCGATAGGAAGCATGTCGAAACCGCCCAAACCATAGAAGTCGGGAGTAAGAATGCCTGCCTCGCATGGCTCGAAACTGATGTTGCCATCCTCGTTGAGGAAGAGCATACCGATATTTTCTATTTCGAATTTACCTTCGTTTTCCAATGATTGTCTGATTTCAACTACCTCATCCTCAATACGGCGCAATGCCTCAGGGTAGCTGATATCGTAAGTCTCCACGTACGAGAGTGCGAGGAGAGAATCATTCATCGTGAGCTGTGGATTGAATCCCACAGTTCTCAGCGGTGGCAAAAACATATTGTCTCTGCCATCGTAACGTGCATCTACATGATGAGCCATAAATCCACCAAAACCTGGTACGATTACACAATCGTTGCTCAAGAGTAGAATTTCTATATGTCGGTTAATTTCTATCACGTCTAAATGTTTATTTTCTTTTTCTGAATATCTTTTGCAAAGGTACGGCTTTTTTGGGAAATGGACAACTATTTTAAGGGAAATTTTCGTAAGGAGTGATAAAAAGTTTAATTTGTTTTGTCATATCGCCAAAAAGTATTATCTTTGCCACTAAAAAATAGAACAAGTATATAGCAATGGAATATACAGAGACCGAAATAGAAGGAGTGTGGGTCATACAGCCTAAAGTGTTTGATGATGCTAGAGGCTACTTTTTCGAGGCATGGAAACAGGCTGAGTTCGATGCCCACATTGGTTATCATGTTGAGTTTGTGCAAGACAATGAGTCTATGTCGAGTAGAGGCGTGCTTCGAGGCCTTCATTATCAGAAGGGCGAAAGTTCGCAGGCTAAACTGGTGCGTGTCATCAAGGGTAAGGTCCTGGATGTTGCGGTAGATTTGCGTAAAGACAGCAAGACCTTCGGCAAGTATGTAATGGTGGAACTGAGTGAAGAAAATAAGCTGCAGTTCTTCATTCCTCGTGGCTTTGCGCATGGCTTCCTTGTGCTCAGCGACGAGGCAATCTTTACCTATAAAGTAGATAACCCTTATGCTCCTCAAGCTGAGGCAAGTATCCGCTGGAATGATGAAACCATTGGTATCAAGTGGCCTATTGAGGGCGAAAATGTATTGCTCTCAGAAAAAGACCTCAATAAGGCGCTGTCTTTTGAGGAGGCTGAGTATTTTGAGTAAGATATCGTGAAAAGATGAAACAAGTTATTAACATATTGTTGTGTGCAAGCCTCCTGGCGGCGATGGCCAGCTGCGGACAGAAGTCTGCGGGTAAGGATTCTGCCGGAGTAAAGGAGGATACTGCTGCCAAGAAAATGCTCCAGGGCATCTGGTTGGATGGCGATGATGAAGATAATGTTGTCTTTCGCGTGAAGGGTGACACTATCTACTATCCTGATTCTACCAGCCAACCGGTATATTTCTATATAGCTGGCGATACACTGGTGATGAAGGGTGCCAATACGACTAAATATCCGATTATCAAGCAGGCTGCCCATATCTTCCAGTTTAAGGTGCTGAATGGCGATATCATGAAACTCGTCAAGACAGACGATACTTCTTATCTGCAGCAGTTCCAGCATCAGCAGCCGGTGGTTCTCAACCAGAATACGCTTATCAAGAGAGATTCTGTGGTGTATGCAGGCGATGAGAAGTTGCATCTCTATGTGCAGGTGAACCCTACTACCTATAAGGTTTTCAAGAGTTCATACAATGATGATGGCGTAGAGGTGGATAATGTCTATTACGACAACATCGTGAATGTGAATATCTACCGGGGAGCCAGCAGGATTTTCGGCCGTGACTTCCGCAAGGAGGATTTCGATGGACAGGTTCCTCATGAGTTCCTCAAGCAGGCGATTTTGAGTGATATCGTACTGAAAAAGGTGGATACCGATGGACTTCATTATAGAGTGGTTTTGGCTATGCCGGACAGCAGCATGAGTTATCAGGTGGAAATCATCATCTCGCTCGAAGGTAAAATGAAAATCAAGAAGAGCTAGGATGCACGCCCTGAAAGGGCAGAAGCCCCTAGCCCAGGGCAACGCCCTGGGTATTCGGATGAATATAAAAGTTCGCCCTGAAAGGGCAAAAGCTTTGGATGTTGGAAGCTTTTGCCCTTTCAGGGCGTTTTCTTTGTTGGATAGCTAACCCAGGGTGTTGCCCTGGGCTAGGGGCTTTTGCCCTTTCAGGGCGTCCTTAAGCCACGTTTAAAACTCTATTTTAATTGAAGAATCCCAGCAGGGCGCCGGCGGCTACGGCGGAACCGATAACACCTGCAACATTCGGACCCATGGCGTGCATGAGCAGGAAATTGTGACGGTCGTACTCCAAACCGAGGTTGTTGCTGATGCGGGCACTCATAGGCACGGCACTCACACCGGCATTTCCGATCAGTGGGTTCAGCTTCTTGCCCTTTGGCAGGAAGAGGTTCATCAGTTTTACAAAGAGGATACCGCTGGCTGAAGCGATGATGAATGCCAGGGCACCGAGGGCGAAGATCTTGATGGTGTTCAGGGTGAGGAACTCAGAAGCCTGGGTAGAACAGCCTACAGTCAAGCCGAGCAGCATTACCACGATGTCATTCAGACTGCTGCCTGCTGTCTTGGCAAGTCTAGTCGTCTTTCCACTTTCCTTCAGGAGATTTCCGAAGAAAAGCATACCGAGCAATGGCAGACCTGATGGCACGATGAAGGTGGTGAGCAGCAAACCGACGATAGGGAAGAGAATCTTCTCTGTCTGTGATACCTGACGTGCTGGCTTCATCTTGATGATGCGCTCTTCCTTGGTGGTAAGCAGACGCATCAATGGAGGCTGGATTACTGGCACCAATGCCATATAGGAGTAGGCACAAACGGCGATGGCTCCCATCAGGTTAGGACTTAACTTACTGCTCAGGAAGATGGCGGTAGGTCCGTCGGCACCACCTATGATGGCAATACCGGCTGCCTGGTTCGGTTCGAACCCCAGAGCCAGTGCTATCATGTAGGCACCGAAGATGCCAAACTGGGCAGCTGCACCGATTAATATCAGCTTCGGATTGGATATTAATGCCGAAAAATCGGTCATCGCTCCGATGCCCAGGAAAACGAGTGGGGGATACCATCCCTGTCTTACTCCTTGATAGAAGATATTCAGAACGGAATTATCTTCGTATAGACCTATTTCGAGTCCGGCATCAGCACGGAAGGGGATGTTGCCCAGGATGATGCCCAGTCCGATGGGCACCAGGAGAAGTGGTTCGAAATCCTTCTTGATGGCAAGCCAGATGCAGATAACTCCTATCACGATCATGGCGAGGTTTCCTGCCGTGGCGTTTGCAAAGCCCGTATAGGTCAGGAACTCATTGAAGTTTTGTATGATGAAATCCATAAGCTATCTATTTAATGGTTACTAACGTATCTCCTTCCATCACGGCATCGCCTTTATTCACGTTGATGCTGGTGATGGTTCCGGAAGTCTCTGCATCGATGTTGTTCTGCATCTTCATGGCTTCGAGAATCACGACGGTATCGCCTGCATTAACCTTGTCGCCCACCTTCACCTTGATTTCGTTGATGGTGCCAGGCAGAGGGGCTACCACTGGCTTGCCGGTAGCTGCTTTTCCTGCATTTCCTGTTTGGCCGCTGCTTGCTGCGGATTGCAAATCCGCAGATGCCTTTGCGCTCTGAGGGGCTGAAGAACTGTTGGATTCTTCACTCTTTACTCTTCGCTCTTCACTTAACTTCACTTTCTGCTTGCCAGCCTTTACTGGCTGCTTCATTTCTACCTCAAATGGGATACCATTCACGGTTACATTGGCGATGTTGCCTTCTATATCCTGGATCTCGACTTCGTAATCGACTCCTTTCACTGTATATTGATACTTCATATCCTTTGAATTTTGAATTTTGAACTTTATGAAATGTAAAGCCGTTGAATTCTTCACTTTTCGTTCTTCACTTAACATTATTGAATTTCGGAGCATTCCATCTTGTCTGTTTAGGCTTGATGGTAATGATGCCGGATTCGACATCATGCACATCCTCCAGGTATTCCTTGAGGGCGAGCGAGATGACCGCCATGTAGATTTCCTTGTCGATACCCTTGGTCTTCAGACCATCCTTCAGCAGGATATTGGTCTTATGACTCAGGTCTTGCGTTACTTCAATGGTCTTCTTGCCGGTCTTATATAATAAGGTGGCATGCTTCTCGGTGGCACGGGCGATGCGCTGCTTGTGTTTCATGTAGGCTCCGAATGCCCAGAATACGACGAAGAGGAGGGCGAGACATGAGAATACGATGTCCATTGAAAGCACGGAAATGCCGATTCCGTGTGGATCCTGCTTCTTCAGGATCTGTGCCTTGCTCAGACCTACGTGTTGTGGCAGATAGCCTGGGGTGATGGCTCCAGCTATGGCTTTCTCCCATATCTTGAAATCCTGGCTCAGTTCGTAGCTCTCGTCGGCAGCCAATACTGGTACGCTTACGGAGTCTATCAGATCCACGGCATTTCCGTCATAGAGGGCTATCCAGTTGGGCTTCTTTTCCTGTAGGATCAGATTGAGATGGAAAGGACCAGTGTTGGAAGAATCCTTTGCCTTCCAAAGTTGTCCGTTCCAGCCGTCTTTGTACCAGGAACTGCTGTCGAAGATGACGATACTCTTCTTGCCGCCCAGTGTGGTTCGGGGCTCGTTGTTCGGCAAGGGGCACATCAGCTGTCGGCGTGCTTCAGGCGATAGGTTCTTGTTGAGAACCCGTCGGTCGGTGGTTAGGAACATACCGCGTACGTTATACGTGGTAAAGGAGGAATTGCTCAATTCCACCCATGGTTTGTGCTGACCGTACTCATCTACGAGGTTGGTACGGTTGTGGGTCATCACCTCCGTAATACGGATGCTCTTGGCTCCCTGGCTCCAAGCGGGCAAGGATGCGATGACTAGCATGGTTATCAAAAATCCCAATTTCTTCATACGCATATCAACGTTTTAGAAGTTTTCATTTTTAAGAAAATCACATTAGGTTTTCTTGTCTGTTGTTTTAATGCGTCAAAGTTACGAATAATTTGTGAAAAGGCAACAAAAAAGGTGCACAAATTTTTATCTTTGTGCACCTCTTTTATAATTTATAACTATTACTAGTTGTTTTGTTAACTTTTGTAAGCGTTTATGCTCCGCAGAAGAACAGCACCACGATCTGGGCTGTAAAGATACGAAGGAACATACTCAATGGATATACGGTAGAGTAACCTACGGCTGGAGCCTCCTTAGAGCAGGATGCGTTGGCATAAGCCAGTGCAGGAGGGTCGGTATAAGTACCGGCAAGCATACCCATGATGGTGAAGTAGTTGAACTTGAACTTCAATCTGGCGATGGTACCCACGATGAGGATAGGAATGATGGTGATGAGGAAACCGCATCCCACATACTTCAATCCGTCGCCCTGAACCACTGTGTCCCAGAATCCGGCACCAGCCTTGATTCCCACACTCGCCAGGAAGAGTACCAGTCCTATCTCTCGCAGCATCATGTTGGCTGAGGTAGTGGTATAGGTAACCAGTTTCATGCGATAACCGAAACGGCCGATGAGGATGGCGATGATGAGCGGACCACCTGCGATACCCAGCTTCAATGGCACTGGCATGCCAGGGATAGCGAATGGGAGAGAACCGAAGATGATACCTACCATGATACCGATGAAGATGGTAGCGATGTTAGGCGCATCGAGGCGCTTTACAGAGTTACCCATGATTTCAGCCACACGGTTTACATTCTCCTCAGGACCTACTACCATCACGCGGTCGCCCACGTGGAAGTGGTGGTTACGGCCTGCGAAGAGATCCATACCCTGACGGGAAATACGGGTCACGTTCACACCATATACACTGGAGAAGTGCATCTTGCCAAGGGTCTTACCGTTCATCTCAGGACGGGTAACGATGATTCTTCTGGATACGAAGTGCTGAACCTCATCCTTCTCGCGGTCCCACTCTGCATCAATCTCAGGACCGATGAAAGCCTTGATGGCCTCGGCATCAGCCTCAGCACAAACCACGAGCAGCTCGTCGCCTACCTCGAAGGTTGTCTTGCTGTTAGGGATGCTCACTTCTCCGTTGTGGAGGAGTCTTGAGCAGACGATGTCTCGGTTCAAGAACTCAGAAACCTCTCTCAGTGTTCTACCTGCGATGTAGGCATTCTCCACGCGCAGGTGCATATTGTGAGGTTTTGCATGAGGGTTGGCAGCCTCCTCCTCGTTGAGCTGCTCTTCTTCTGCAGCCATATCCACGCGGGTGATGTATTTGATGAGGATGGTAGCACCAATGATACCAACCACACCCAGAGGATAGGCACAGGCATAACCGTTGGCGATGCTAGGAGCACCGTTAGGGAAAACACTGAGCAATGCCTCGTTGGCAGCACCAAGACCTGGGGTGTTGGTAACCGCACCATAGAGGGTACCCACCATCATAGGCAGGTTCTGTGGGTTGCTGGTGTCGAAGAAGAGGTAATAGCATCCGAACATCACGAGGATGTTGAGCAGGATGGCTGTGGCAGAAAGCAAGTTCAGCGTCACACCACCTTTCTTGAAACTCTCGAAGAAGCCAGGACCCACCTGCATACCAATCATGAAGACAAAGAGTATCAATCCAAAGTCTTGCACGAAGGTAAGGATTTCCTTAGGGCCCGTGAAGCCCACGTGGCCGGCCAGGATACCTGCGAAGAGCACGAAGGTAACACCCAACGAGATGCCACCGATCTTGATCTTTCCCAGATACACACCAACCGCAATCACGATTGCGTAGAGTAGGGCGATGTGAGCCACCGACTCTGTGTTGGTGAAAAGATTAATAATCCAATCCATTAATTTCTTTTAATTTTTCGGTTTTAATAAATATATTGAATAAAGGGAATACTGTATCGTGATTATTAAGGCAGGGTATCTTATACTGAAAAATTCGAGGACATCCACGGATGGGATGCCCCCGAACTCAATTTATATAGATACCTATTGATTACTTCTCAATAGCTGCTACACCTGGCAATACCTTACCCTCGATAGCCTCGAGGAGAGCACCACCACCTGTAGAGATATAAGATACCTGATCAGCCAAACCGAACTTGTTGATACAAGCTACAGAGTCGCCACCACCGATGAGTGAGAATGCACCTTCCTTAGTAGCCTCAGCGATTGCGTCAGCGATAGCCTTAGAACCACCAGCGAAGTTGTCGAACTCGAATACACCTGCAGGACCGTTCCAGAGGATTGTCTTAGCACCCTTGATAGCTGCAGCGAAAGCCTTGCGAGTCTCAGGACCTGCGTCCATACCCTCCCAGCCGTCAGGGATGTTGTTAGATGGGCATACCTGAGTGTTGCAGTCGTTCTTGAAGTCGTCACCGCAGATAGAGTCTGTGCCGAGTACGAGGTTTACACCATTCTCCTTAGCCTTCTTGATTACGTCGAGAGCTACATCGAGCTTGTCATCCTCGCAGATAGACATACCGATCTTGCCACCGAGAGCCTTAGAGAATGTATAAGTCATACCACCGCAGAGAATCAGGTTGTCAACCTTAGTCAACAAGTTCTCGATGATACCGATCTTGGTAGAAACCTTAGAACCACCCATGATAGCTGTGAATGGGCGCTTGATGTTGCCGAGAACTGCGTCAACAGCCTTTACCTCTTTCTCCATCAGGAAACCGAGCATCTTGTGATCCTTGTCGAAAGAATCTGCGATGACAGCTGTAGAAGCGTGCTTGCGGTGAGCTGTACCGAATGCGTCCATTACATATACGTCAGCGTAAGAAGCCAACTTAGCAGCGAACTTCTTCTGACGCTCCTTCATCTCAGCCTTAGCAGCGTCGAACTCAGGAGTACCCTTCTCTACACCTACTGGCTTACCTTCCTCTTCAGGATAGAAACGAAGGTTCTCGAGCAAGAGAGCCTCACCTGGCTTCAAAGCAGCAGCCTCAGCATCAGCGTTACCGCAGTCCTTAGCAAACTTAACCTCTACACCGAGAGCGTCTGATACGTTCTTAACAATCTGAGAGAGTGAAAGCTCTGGCTTAACCTTGCCCTTTGGCTTACCCATGTGGCTCATCATGATGAGCGCACCACCGTCTGCGAGTACCTTCTTCAAAGTAGGGAGGGCACCGCGGATACGAGTGTCGTCTGTTACATTACCATTCTCATCCAATGGCACGTTGAAATCAACGCGTACGATTGCCTTGTGACCAGCAAAGTTAAAATTCTCAATTTTCATTTTACCTAAATTTTTATATTAGTATTATGTTATTAACCCTGTTTACTGCTGAAACGACCTTTGCCCTACGACTAGTGAGCTTATCAGGCTCCTATGTGCATACTATATAAAAATAGGAGTGGTGTCGGGTCGTAACAAACTCTTTCCGTAGGCAAAAGTAACAAAAATAATCGGTACTACCAAATCTTTCTGCTACGATTTAAAGATTTTTTGTGGTAGATAAGCTTTTTTGCCATATCTACTTTGCAAAACGATGGTTATAAAATGTAAAAATGGTTACTTTTTTAGTGTTTAAAGAAAAAAAACTGTACCTTTGCCGACAAATTCAATCGTTATGGCAAAAGATAAGATAGCATACGTTTGCAGCAACTGCGGGCAGGAAAGTGCCAAGTGGATGGGGAAATGCCCTAGCTGCGGACAATGGAATACTTTTAAGGAGATACGCATTGCGGCTGATTCGGGATCGCAGGCGGCTAAAAGCGCTGGCATGACCATGAGGCATGGCGGGGCTGCTACCATGTTTGGTGGGCAACACTCCGACGCGGATGCCAAGCCGATGAATCTGAAGGATATTTCGGCTGTGGATGAGCCGCGTATCGATATGATGGACGAGGAGCTGAACCGCGTACTGGGTGGCGGTATGGTGCCGGGAAGCATCACTCTGCTGGGCGGTGAACCGGGCATCGGAAAGAGTACCCTTACGCTGCAAACCATCCTGAATATGAAACATAGAAGGGTGCTGTATGTGAGCGGTGAGGAGAGTGCCCATCAGATTAAGCTGAGAGCTGACAGACTGGCGAAGGGACAGGCGATGCTGAAGGGAACTTCGACAGAAGACGTTGTTTCGTTGGCAGGAACCACACCGGAGAATGCCTTCGATCATATTACGATTCTCTGTGAAACACAGTTAGAGAAAATCTTTTCCCATATTCAGCAAGTGGCTCCAGAACTGATAGTTATCGATTCTATCCAAACAATTGCTACAGAGAGTGTGGATAGTTCTCCTGGTTCAGTATCCCAGGTGCGTGAATGCGCAGCATCGCTCCTGAGATTTGCCAAGACCAGCGGTATCCCTGTTATCCTGATCGGACATATTAATAAGGAGGGAACCCTGGCTGGTCCGAAGATTCTGGAGCATATTGTGGATACCGTCATTCAGTTTGAGGGTGATCAACATTATATGTACCGCATCCTGCGAAGCATCAAGAACCGATTCGGAAGCACTTCGGAACTCGGCATCTACGAGATGCTGCAGGGAGGATTGAGACAGGTGAGCAATCCGTCGGAACTGCTCCTTACGGAAGATCACGACGGATTGTCGGGTGTTGCCATCAGTGCTGCCATTGAGGGTGTACGCCCGTTCCTGGTGGAAACGCAGGCTCTGGTGAGCACGGCGGCATACGGAACTCCCCAGCGCTCGGCAACGGGTTTCGACCAGCGAAGACTGAATATGCTCCTTGCAGTGATGGAGAAGCGAGTGGGCTTCAAGCTGATGGCGAAAGATGTGTTCCTGAACATTGCGGGAGGCTTGCGAGTGACGGACCCTGCGATGGACCTGAGTGTGCTGGCAGCGGTATTGAGCAGCAATGTGGATACAGCGATAGAGCAGGGCTGGTGTATGTGTGGCGAGGTAGGACTCAGTGGCGAGGTTCGTCCGGTGAGCCGTATCGAGCAGCGCATCGCTGAGGCAGAGAAGCTCGGATTCCAGCATATCATCATTCCGAAATATAATTATCATGGTTTCGACCATAAGAAGTATCAGATAGAGATTCATCCCGTAAGGAAGGTGGAAGAGGCGTTTCGCTGCCTGTTCGGGTAAAATCTCACGCAGATTTCTCGGATTCCGCAGATTTTTGTGTACAATCTGACTTTATAAATATTGTATAATCTGACTTTAAAATAAAAAGTTCAAAATAAATGAAGGATTCAGTAATTATTGTGAGCGGCGGTATGGATAGTATTACCCTGCTCTATGACAAGAAGGACGAGATAGCCCTGGGTATCAGTTTCAACTATGGAAGCAATCACAACGAGCGGGAGATTCCTTTCGCCAAGATGCACTGCGAGCGACTGGGCATCAAGCATATCACCATTGATCTGGGATTCATGCATCAGTATTTCAAGAGCTCTCTCCTGGAAGGTGCCGATGCCATCCCTGAGGGACATTATGCCGATGACAATATGAAATCTACCGTGGTGCCTTTCCGTAATGGTATCATGCTGAGTATCGCCATCGGTATCGCTGAGAGCAACAATCTGAAGAAGGTGCTCATCGCCAATCATGGCGGCGACCACACCATCTATCCGGACTGTCGCCCTGAATTTATCAAGGCAATCGATGAGGCTGCCGAGGCGGGCACCTTCGTAGATGTTCGCGTGGTGGCTCCTTATACCAACATCACCAAGGGTGAGATTGCTGCCATCGGCAAGAAGCTGGGCATTGATTATGCCGAGACCTGGAGCTGCTACAAGGGTGGCGAGAAGCATTGTGGCAAGTGTGGTACCTGCGTAGAACGCAAGGAAGCCCTGGCTGAAGCGGGTATCGAGGATACCACGGAGTATGAGGAATAAAGAATGCCTTATATAATTAAGGTATGGGTAAAAGTTAATGTGGAAATATAAAAGATAAAACATAAAGCAAATGAAGAAAATGATTTTTACAGCTGCTATGATGCTGGCATCTGCAGCAGCGATGGCTCAGAGCGGAACCTTTCAGATCAAGGGTAACGTAGAGGGGTTGCCGGATTCTCTGGTAGCTATGATTGGAAGAAAGACGGAAAACATTGATGTTAAGAAAAAGAAGTTTGAGTTCTCCAAGAACTTTGATAAGCCTCAATGGGTTTATCTCTGTGACCAGAAGGTCATCAAGAGTGGAGCATTTAGTGCAATCCCTGTCTTTGCTATTCCGAGTGAGACTATTGAGATGAAGGGTAACTTCACTGGGGGTGTCGATATCAAGGGAGGTAAATTCTATCAGGAGCAGGATTTGATGAATGAGTATAAGGGTCAGGCTTACAAGGATATCAAAGCGCTCTGGAAATGGTATTCTGACAATGTGAATGACAGCAACCGCGATTCTATCGAAAAAGTTGTAGATGAGCGTATGGAACCTTTGCAGAAGAAGTATGCTGCCGACCTTCTTGCTTATGCCAAGCAGCATTCTGATCAGGAATGTATCGCTCTTCTCATCGACGAGCTGGACGATGTCAAGGATAAGGAGACTTTGATCAGTCTGATGGCAGATAACGTCAAGAATGGTAGAATGAAGGCATACTATGAGCCAATCTTCGAACGTGCCAAGAAGCGCGCAGAGATGGAGGAGAAGGCTAAAGTGGTTCAGGCTTCCGGTGTAGAGGCTCCTGATTTCACCTTGAATGATATCAACGGCAAGCCATTCTCTCTTTCCAGCCTTCGTGGCAAGTATGTTGTCATCGACTTCTGGGGTTCCTGGTGTATCTGGTGTATCAAGGGTATGCCTAAGATGAAGGAGTACTACGAGAAGTACAAGGGTAAGTTCGAGATTCTGGGTGTTGACTGCAATGATACCGAGGCAAAGTGGAAGGCTGCCGTTGAGAAGCATCAGTTGCCATGGATTCATGTTTATAATCCAAAGGGTAGCGATGTGCTCGACAAGTATGCTGTTCAGGGCTTCCCAACTAAGATTGTCATCGGTCCTGACGGCAAGATTGTGAAGACCATTGTGGGTGAGGATCCTGCATTCTACACCTTGCTCGATGAAGTTTTGAAATAATGATAAAGGCTTCTGCGGATTCGCAGAAGCCTTTATCATTATATATGGTATTTCCTTTGATAGTTTCTCTTTGATTTTACCGGTGCTCCATTGAAGGAGTCGGTGCCTCTTCCGATGCCTGGTCCACGGCTGCCGCCCCGATAGCTCTCGTGGAAGCTGGCTCCACCGCAGTACTCGCTCCAGCGGGCACGGATTCTATCTACATAATCTGCCGTCTCTGTACCTCGCATATAACCATATTTCACCACAGGGTCGCCATAATAGGCGGGTTGGGTAAGGCGCAGCACGTATTCTCTTACATGTCCCCAGTTCTGTGGGTTGCCACCATGTTTCCTGGTCAGTGCCATTGCATCACGGATATGGTGGAAACCACCATTATAGGCAGCCAGAGCGAAGAGCGCACGCTGTGCCGGATCGCCTACATCCGAGAAATGTCCCTGGAGTTCTGCCATGTATCTGGCTGCTGCTGCCACATTCGCCTCTGCATCGTGGATGGCACTCATCGGTAATCCCAGGTGGGCAGCGGTAGATGGCATGATCTGCATCAGTCCGCAGGCTCCAGCCCATGATTTGGCATTCGGGTCGAAGCAACTCTCCTGGTAACACTGTGCAGCCATCAGACGCCAGTCCATACGTGCCGTTCCGCTGTATCTCATAAAGAGATGGTCGTAGCGGGAGATGACTCCCTTGGAACGGTTGAGGAAAGGAGAATAGACATGTCGGCGGATGCTTGCCGTAGAGAGCAGGAAGGACTCTTCCTTTTTCACCTCGGCTATCAGTTTTGGCTTGAACCATCCGTTCAGTGTATCGGCGAGACTCTTGTTGCCGCCAACTACCGCCCACTGCGTCTTGCCTTTATCAGGCGTTACGCCGCAGAAAAGTAGATTGATAGTCTTGCTATCTCCGGAAACCGATTTTGCTGCCGTTCTGTTCTTTCCTGCCAATGACTTTTCACCTTTTAATATATGACGGGGCAGGGGAACGGCGATGATGTCGCCTTCTCCCTTCTGGAGTTTCTGAATCATCTCGGTAGTGTCCTTGCATTCCTCCACTCTCAACGACACACCAATCTGCTGGGCAAACTTCTCGCAGAGCAGGTACTGCAGACCCATTCCGTGGTTGTGGTAATCATAATAGGTGGTAGGACCATTCACGGTAAGCATGATCAGCTCGCCATTGTCCTGGATATCCGACAGCGACAAACCCCGTTGCTGAGCCTGAGCGCCAGCATCGCCATCTGCTGCGTTTTCGTCAGATTCCTCTTCGTCAGAACCGTCCATAGACTCCACTTCTCCCACGGGAGTTCCCCAGGGAGTGAGTTCCTGTTGCGGTTTCTTGTCAGCGCAACTGGCAAGCAAAAACAGCGAATATAATGTGTATAAATATAATTTTTTTCTCATTGCGACTGCAAAAGTACAAAAAAAAAGCATATAAGTACGAAATTATTTGCATATTCTAACAATTTTATGTACTTTTGCAATGTTTTTCAAACAAAATACAGAAATATGTTACGAATAGCAGTACAAAGTAAAGGTCGTCTGTTCGACGACACAATGAATCTTTTAGCAGAGGCGGACATCAAGGTAAGCGCCTCAAAGCGCACTCTTCTGGTGCAGGCAAGTAATTTCCCTCTGGAGGTGCTCTATCTCCGCGATGACGATATTCCTCAGAGCGTAGCCTCTGGCGTTGCCGACATCGGTATCGTGGGTGAGAATGAATTTGTAGAGCGTGGTGAAAACGCACAGATTATCGACCGATTGGGTTTCAGCAAGTGTCGCTTGAGTCTTGCCATCCCTAAGAAGATTGATTATCCAGGATTGCAGTGGTTTAATGGTAAGAAGATTGCTACCTCTTATCCTAACATACTGCGCAACTTCATGAAGAAGAACAATATCAATGCCGACATTCACGTCATCACTGGTTCTGTGGAGATTAGCCCGGGTATCGGTTTGGCAGATGGTATCTTTGATATTGTCAGCTCTGGTTCTACACTGGTAAGCAACAATCTCGCCGAGGTTGAGGTAGTGATGAAGAGCGAGGCTCTGCTCATCGGCAACTGGAAAATGGATGATGAGAAGCATCAGATTCTCAACGAGATGCTGTTCCGCTTCGAGGCTGTACGCTCTGCCCAGGACAAGAAGTACGTGATGATGAATGCCCCTAAGGCGAAGGTCGAGGAGATTACCCAGGTATTGCCAGGTATCAAGAGCCCTACCATCATCCCATTGGCAGACGAAGAGTGGTGCTCTATCCACACCGTTCTCGATGAGAAGCGCTTCTGGGAAATCATAGGTAAGTTGAAGGAACTCGGTGCACAGGGCATCCTGGTGACACCAATTGAAAAGATGATATTGTAACATTGAACTGTTTGCAAAGTTCAATGTATTAATAAATTTCAAAGTATAATAAGGAATGAAGGTAATAAAGTATCCTGCAAAGGAGGAATGGAGCGAGATTGTAGAACGCCCACACCTGGATGTATCGCAGTTGAATGCGACCGTACAAGGTGTACTCGACGATGTGAAGAACCATGGCGATGAAGCCGTGAAGCGTTACGAGGAGAAGTTTGATCATGCCCATCTCGATTCTTTGGCTGTGACTGAGGCTGAAATCGAAGAGGCTGAGCAACTGGTTTCTCAAGAACTGAAAGACGCTTTGCACCTCGCCCATCATAACATTGCCGCATTCCATCAGAGCCAGAAGTTTGAGGGTAAGAAGGTGGAAACCTGTGCTGGTGTCACCTGCTGGCAGAAGAGCGTGGCGATAGAGAAGGTGGGATTGTATATCCCTGGTGGTACTGCACCTTTGTTTAGCACCGTATTGATGCTCGCCACTCCTGCCAAGATTGCCGGTTGCAAGGAGATTGTTCTCTGCACGCCTCCTAACAAGGAGGGTAAGGTGAATCCAGCTATCCTGATGGCGGCAAAGATTGCTGGTGTAAGCAAGATTTTCAAGGCTGGCGGCGTGCAGGCTATCGGTGCGATGGCATACGGTACAGAGAGCGTGCCTAAGGTATATAAGATCTTCGGTCCGGGCAACCAGTTTGTGATGGCTGCCAAGCAGCAGGTTTCTCTCCACGATGTGGCTATCGATATGCCGGCAGGACCTTCGGAGGTTTGTCTCATCGCTGATGAAACAGCCAACCCTGTCTTTGCGGCTGCCGACCTCTTATCGCAGGCTGAGCACGGCTTCGACTCTCAGGTTTTCTTCATCACTACCTCCGAGAAGGTTTTGGAAGATGTGAAGAAGGAAGTGGAAATGCAGTTGGAACAGTTGCCACGTAAGGAGATGGCGCAGACCTCATTGGACAACTCCAAGTTCATCCTTGTGAAGGACGAAGAGGAAGCCATCGATCTCTGCAATACCTATGCCCCTGAGCATCTCATCATTGCAACTGCTGATTATGAGCAGCTTGCCGAGAAAGTGGTGAATGCGGGCAGCGTATTCCTGGGCAACTATGCATGTGAGAGTGCCGGCGATTATGCCAGCGGTACCAATCATACCCTGCCAACCCATGGCTATGCACTGGCTTACAATGGCGTGAACCTCGACAGTTACAACCGCAAGATCACCTTCCAGCATCTCACGGAAGAAGGTATTCGTAACATAGGTGATGCTGTGGTGACGATGGCGGAGAACGAGCAGTTGGAGGCACATGCCAACGCCATGAGATTGAGAGTAAAAAGTCTAAAATAAAAGTGAGGTATGAAAGATTTAAAAGACTTGTGCCGAGAAAACATCTGGAACTTGGCACCTTACAGTTGCGCTCGCACGGAATTTGCTGGCAGAAATGCCCGCGTCTTCCTCGATGCCAACGAGAATCCCTATAATGACCCTTATAACCGATACCCTGACCCACTGCAGGTGGAACTGAAAAAACAGGTGAGTAAGATCAAGGGGGTAGCTGAAGATCAGATTTTCTTGGGCAATGGTTCGGATGAGGCCATCGACTTGGTTTACCGTGTGTTCTGTCGCCCTGGCAAGGATAATGTGGTAGCCATCGCTCCTACATACGGTATGTATGAGGTTTGTGCTGATGTCAACGACGTGGAGTATCGCTCTGTGTTGCTTGATGAGAACTATCAGATTTCTGCAGAGAAGATCATTGATGCCTGCGATGAGAATACCAAGGTGGTATGGTTCTGCAGCCCTAACAATCCGACGGGCAATCACATCAATCGCGAGGCTATCGTAGAGGTGCTTCGTCTCTTTGATGGTATTGTCATTGTAGATGAGGCTTATAGCGATTTCTCTTCCGAGCGCACCTTCCGTGGTGTGCTGAAGCATTTCCCTAATCTCATCGTGCTCAATACGATGAGCAAGGCATGGGGGTGTGCAGCGCTTCGTCTGGGTATGGCGTTTGCCAGCAAGGAGATTATTGATATATTCAATAAGGTGAAGTATCCTTATAATGTGAATCTGCTTACCCAGCAGCAGGCACTTGAGGTTTTGAAGAATCCATTGAAGGTGGATGAGTGGGTGAAGAACATCCTTCAGGAGCGTTCGAAGGTGATGGCTGCCTTCCTGGATCTGCCTATCACCGTGAAGGTTTATCCTACGGATGCCAACTTCTTCCTAGTAAAGGTTACGGATGCGCAGGCCATCTACGATTATCTGGTGGCACAGGGCATCATCGTAAGAAACCGCAATAAGGTTCAGCTTTGCGGCAACTGTCTGAGAATCACCATCGGAAACAAGACTGAGAATGCCGAGTTGCTCGGGGCGCTGAGACAATATTAATAAAAAATCGCCGTTTATCTCATGTTCGGGATAAACGGCGATTTTTTAATTCATTTCATATTATCTTCTCCTGCCTCTTCCTTCGTTTCTTCCCTGGTTTCCACGTCCACTGCCACGCTCGTTCTTGTCTCCGCTGTTATAGCGGTTTTTGCGATTGTGGTTGTCGGTGTCGAAATTAGGATTGAAACTCTTTTTCTTCTTGTCCTTGAAGAAGCCGGCACCTTGCTCTTTCTGATTGCGGAGCTCGGCTCTGGCTGCGGCTACTGCATCGCGGATATTAGCATTGGCGTTGTTGCTTCTGCCCTGCGGAGTATTATTTCCTCTGCCTTGCTGAGCATGACCGTTTCTTGAAGATTTACCATTCAAAGGACGGCCTTCATTGAGGTATTTCTCCTCGTCATAGCATCCTACATTGCCATATCCCTTTGGCGCAAAGCGGTCTGCTGCATTTCTGCCACGGCCTTTTCCGCCATTTGGCTCTGCTGCATTTCTGCCGGCACCACGCTTGCCCTTGGCTCCTCTGCCTACGCCCGGATTATCATAGGTAGAACCAATCGCCTTGTCGTCGAAGTTGGTCTTCTTGCCCTTGAAACCTCCGCTATGATTTCCGCCGAAGCTCTTCTTGTCGTATAGCTTGTCAATGAGATCCGTTCTGCCGATACGGCGAAGTTCGCTCTCAATGGCACGGCGCTCCTCTGGCTTGTACCAGAAGAAGAACATGCGCTGGGCAAGCTTTTCCTTCTGGGTCTTGGCACTGAATACTGGTTCCAAGGTGTATGGGTCGTATCCCGTGTACCAGGTTTCCGTAGAAATCGTCATTGGGGTAGGAGTGAAGTCCTGTACCTGCTCCAGATGGAAGTCGAGTCCCTTGGTAATTACTGCCAGTTCAGCCATATCCTCTTCATGGCAGCCCGGATGCGAACTGATGAAGTATGGAATGATCTGCTGGTTGAGACCCTCTTCCTTGTTGATCTTGTCGAAGATGCGCTTGAACTCGTAGAAGAGATCGAACGATGGTTTGCGCATGAACTTCAATACCTCTGGACTGGTATGTTCCGGTGCTACCTTCAGTCGGCCGCTCACGTGCTTGGTGATCAGCTCGCGGGTATATTCCCTTGCCGCCTGGTTCACTTTCTCGTCCTTGCTCTTGTGCAGGAGCAGGTCGTAGCGCACACCACTACCGATGAAGCTCTTCTTGATACCCGGCAGGGCATCTACGGCATGATAGATCTCCAGCAGCTTGCTGTGGTCGGTGTTCAGGTTCGGACAAATCTGAGGGTTCACGCACGATGGGCGCTTGCACACCTCGCAAGCTTTCTGGTTCTTGCCGTGCATGCCATACATGTTTGCCGAAGGACCGCCCAGATCGCTCAGATAGCCCTTGAAATCAGGCATCTCGATGATTTTCTTCACCTCTTTCAGAATGCTCTCCTTGCTTCGGCAAACCACGAACTTACCCTGATGTGCCGAAATGGTACAGAACGAGCAACCGCCAAAGCAGCCACGATGCAGGTTCACAGAGAACTTGATCATTTCGTATGCCGGAATGGTCTTGCCCTTGTATTTAGGATGAGGCAGACGGGTGTAAGGCAGGTCGAAGGCTGCATCCAGCTCTTCGGTGGTCATCAGCGGGAATGGTGGATTCACCACCACATACTTGCCGTCGGTCTCCTGAATCATGCGCTGGGCATGCATCTTGTTGGCTTCTTCCTCCAGATGGCGCACGTTTTCCGCCTGTCCCTTCTTGTTATGCAGGCATTCCTCGTGGCTATGCAGGATGATGTCATCCTCCTTGAATCCGCCAGGAATGTCCTTCTCCTTGCAGTAGAAAGCCACCTGCGGCATCTCGTGAATCTGGTCCATGGTCTTGCCTTCGGCTAATGCATTGGCAAGTTCCACGATAGAGCGTTCGCCCATACCATAGAGGATGAGGTCGGCACCCGAATCGCAGAGGATGCACTTGCGGAGTTCATCCTTCCAGTAGTCGTAGTGACTGATGCGGCGCAGTGATGCCTCGATACCGCCCAGTGCCACAGGTACGTCGGGATAGAGCTTCTTCAGTATCTGGGTATAGACGATAGACGGATAGTCGGGACGCATGTCGTGGCGGGAGTCAGGACTGAAGGCATCCTCGCTGCGCATACGGCGGTTGGCCGTGTAGCGGTTTACCATCGAGTCCATGGCTCCTGGCGAAACGCCGAAGAAGAGGCGAGGGCGACCGAGCTTCTTAAAGTCACGGAAGTCGCCATGCCAGTCGGGCTGAGGCACGATGGCTACGCGATAGCCGTTAGCCTCCAGGATTCTTCCGAGGATAGCCGGTCCGAAGGATGGATGATCTACGTAGGCATCACCCGAGAAGAGGATGACGTCCAGTTCGTCCCATCCTCTGAGTTCGCACTCCTTCTTGGTTGTTGGGAGAAAATCTGTTAACTTATAATCCATTCAATATACTTTAGTCATTCACTGCATCTGTCTCAGCCTCAGCTGCTTCCTGTGCGTCCTTCTTGTCCTTCCAATCTACGTAGAGCAATACGAGGTTGTGGAGGCCGAGTGCCTTCATATTCTGGTTGTAGATTACGTCGAGGCAGAGGTCGAGCAACTCCTTGTCCTTGATGTCGCTGCTCTCCAGAAGAGAACGGACGTTGAATCTTAACTTGTCGAGCACTTCCTCGTCGATGATGCCATTGCTATCTACGAGGTTGCGGAGCAACTGATACTTGTCAATAGTCTCTAAATGCTGGTCGCTCACTTCGATAGAGCGTGTGCCAGACTGGTTTGCTTGAATCTTATACATATTTTATTGATTTTAAATTTATTCTGTTAAGAACTTCAGAATACCCTGCATAATGCTGTAGCGGGTTTTCTCATCGCTGATGCACTCCAGTGGGAATCCCATGGTGAAGGTGCGGTAGCTGGTACTCCTGTAGGCAACTGCTGCGCTGGTTCCCGTAAGATAACGCATGGCGCAGAAGGCTGTGCTGCCTATTGGCTTGAGTATCTCCGGATGGGTGGCTGCATAATGCTTGGCATTCAGCGAATGATAGTAGCTGAATTCCTTGCCCAGTCCGCTTACCATAGGCGATGTGGTAACGATACTGTCTCGCTCGGTAATGGTGGAATCTTCCGGATTGACATCCTGCACGATAAACTTGGTGCCGGTAGGCTCATAGTTTACTTTCAGGATAGCGCCCATGAATGATTTCTCCTCTTCATCCTGCATATCGCTGCCGTTGTAGGAGCCGCTCACAAGCAATTTTCCGCCGTTGAGGGCATAGTACTTGATGCGCTTCTGCATGGTTGGGGTGAAGGTCTTGTAGTACTGGTGGGTATAACCGTCGTAGCGCTCCAGACCATTGATGAGGTCCACTGCCTGATAATCGGTCATCTTCACTCTTCCCGAAAGGATGGCTTCGCTCGAACAGCTGGCGATGCTGTACTTGTTGCCGGAAGCGATGGCCTGGGCATGCTCCACGGTATGGTTGAAGTCATTGCCAGCTACAAACTGTCCTATCATTTCGTTGCCGCTGTATCCCAGTCCGCTGGATGATTCTATACCCATTCTATGGATGTCAAATACCCGCTGCTTGCCGCTCCAGCCCGCCGTCAGACCATAGCTTACGCCTGGGTCCTGGTCGAAGTCGAAGCCCTGGATACTGTCGTTATCTACCACCTGCGGTGAGGCAAGGCGATGGAAATTGTTCACGATCAGAATCTTGTTGGTGGCAGTAGGGTTATAGAGTGCCGAGAGGGTTTCTGATGGGAAGCTCTCGCCGCCCTGGTTAACGGCTGCTACCCGGAAGTTGTAGAGCTTGCCTGGCTCCAGCTTCACGTTGTAGATGTTGGAGCGAACCATCGTACCATTGTCGAATCCGCCTTTGCCTTCTGCCTGATAAACAATGTAGCTGGTTGGCTTGGCGGTAGGTTCCGTCTTGTCAAGCTGCGCATTCCAGGTGAGGCTGGCATAGCCCAGTTCATCCACCTCCACGCTGAAGTGGTTGGGTGCCAGAGGCTGCACCACATACGGTTCGTCGTGGTTGCTGCTCACGAATCTGAGAATGGTCTTGTAGATGGAGCGGGCGATGGTAAACTTGCCCATCGGATCCTGTGCGATGCGCATGTCCGGGAAGCTCTGGTGAGAGAGCATTTCGATGATTGCCGATGGTACTTCCGGCAGTCGGGTCTCCGAATAGTTCCTGTCCCAGAGATAGCGTTTCCCGAATGAACCAAAGGTGTTGGTCATATCTTCTACAAGATTATCTCTCAAAGCCTTAGCGAAATCCTTTGAAGCAAATCTTGAAATACCGCTGTTCAGCATGCCATCGTTGAAATCGGTGGTGCAGATAGCGAGTGCACCCCAGGTGGATTGTCCGTCAGGATTGTATCCTGCGTCGCTGTGCAGGGCGAGAGAAAGCTCTATCGGCACGCGCTTGCCGTCCATTGCCGGCATATATACGCTGCCGCCTCCCAGCCAGTTGGTCATCATCGAACGGGTGTTGATGTCGTCGGCATAATCGTTCTTTCCCTTTCTTCCGCCATACACGCTATAGGGTGCTCCAGCCCACTGGGCGTAGTATCTTGCTCCTTCCAGGCAGCGGGGCAGTCCGCTTACGAATCCGCCGCGTTCTATATTGCCCATACCGCCTCCGAATCGTACGGCATCGGTGGTTACTACACCTCTGCGTGAAGCGTGATTGGTGCAGACCACACGGTTGAACTCATTGCATCCCTTGTCGAACTCGAAGGTGCCGAGATATACCCATGTGCCGCCACCCATACGCTGGTTGACGGTAAATTCCGTAGCCTGTCCCTTGTGATAGACGATGTATTTGGCATCGGGTACACTCTTGGGCAGTGTCTGGTAGCTTACATAAACGGCATATTTTCCCTCTTTCTGGAAGTTAGGCTGATAGCTTACCAGGCTGTTCTTCTTTCGCTTGGTAGCCTTCGCCTGTCTCACGGTACCCATCTGGAACGGATTTTCTCCATCCTGATAGGAAGCCTGGAGGTTGGCGAATCCCAGGGAGTCGCAGTTCTTCCATTTCTTGCCATTCACGAATTCCTGGTAGGCGATGGATTGCCTGTCATCGTTATCCACAACAATCTCCTGTTGCTGCCAGTCGCGTTCACGGGGAGTGAAGACGATGGCGCCGGCATTTTCCAGCATCGGGATGAGGTAAGGTACCACAATGGTCTGGGTAAAGAGGTCTTCCGTGGTACAGAAGAGGTTAGGACGTTGCCATTTCCATCCTCTTTCAGCATCCCAGTATCTTCCGTGCGATGCCCAAAGTGAGAGATGCCGGTTCTGCAGTCCGGCAGTCACGAAGTAGGGGCGTGAGGCGTTGAACACCCACGGATCTTCATCGTATTCGATGTTTCCCCATGCATGACTGTTTCCCTCATCGAATGCCTGCAGCATGAATCCGGAAGAGATAAGCAGACTGCTTATCAGCCCATATTTTATAAAACTCGTTTTTTTCACTTTCTTCTATGATGAGTGTCGCACCCCTGCCTTTCAGCCTGGGGGGCGACACTCCTTTCTTTTTGCTTGTCAGTCGATATTTCCGATAGAGAATTTCTCTGGTTTCTTTCCCTTGAAATCCTTGAAGTACAGCTTGATTTCGCGCATGTCCTTCTCCACATCTCCCGAAGGGATGATCATCTTGGTGCACTGTATCACCTTCTTCTCGTAATCCACGCCGTAGAGTAGGATAGGGATGCCTGCCTTGAGGGCGATGAAATAGAATCCCTTCTTCCATTCCGGGTTGAGCGAGCGGGTACCCTCCGGGGTGATGCAGAGACCGAAACTCTCGCGCTTCTTAGCCTCTTCGGCCAGGTTGTCGGTCATGCTGGTATGCTTGCTTCTCCACACCGGTACGCCACCCATCTTTCTGAAGATAGGTCCCAGCGGCCAGAAGAACCATTCCTTCTTCATCAGGAAGTTGCTCTTGATGTTTTCAGCTCTGGAGTAGAGCTGTCCTATCAGGAAGTCCCAGTTGCTGGTGTGTGGTGCAAGACAGATGATGTACTTCTTGGGAAAGTCGATGGTTACTTCCTTCTTCCATCCCATTCGCTTGTATAATATCCACTGACAGATGTCCTTGATCATTTCTTTTTAATCTGTTATCTATATATTATATAGGTATAATGGATGTTCTTCTCCGTTTCTTGGGGCTTATCCCATGTTGGAGATCTGGTCGATAATCTCGCTCACCTGCTTGTTGAAGTCATGAATCAGGTTCTGATAGTATGCTCCCGGCTTTATGCCAGGCTCTGGGTGAGAAACGCGCTTGATGAAGTCGTTATTGACCATTACGATAGATGAAAGGATGCCATCTACGTCCTCCTGAGAAGGTTTTCCATTGTACAAAGACGCTGCTACAGTCTCAGCGAAAAGCTCGCTGGTGATGTAGTTGATAGTGCGTTTTAAATCTCTTTTGTTAGCCATAATTCTTATTTCTAAATTAATAATTGGTTAAAAACATTGGCTCAAAGATAATCATTTTCTTTGGAAAAGCAATAGAAAATCAAAAAAAATATCGATATTAACTCATTTTTAGCATTTTTCTTTCCGTATCTCGTAGAAAAACCTTAAATTTGCAGTGTTTTTGAAGTTTCAACTAATTAAATATTAATAAAAGAATTATGGAAAAAAGTGCATTGCAGATTGCAAGAGCTGCTTATCAGCCAAAGTTGCCAAAGGCGCTTCAGGGTCCTGTAAAGGCAGTTGAGGGTGCAGCAACTCAGTCAGTAGGTAACCAGGAAGAAATCAAGGCTCTCTTCCCTAACACATACGGAATGCCTGTCATTACTTTCGAGGCTGGCGAGGCTCAGGAACTCCCTGCTTTCAACGTAGGTGTTATCCTTTCTGGCGGTCAGGCTCCTGGCGGTCACAACGTGATCTCTGGTCTCTTCGACGGTGTGAAGTCTCTCAACCCAGCTAACAAGCTCTATGGCTTCATCCTCGGTCCTGGCGGTCTCGTTGATCACAAGTATATGGAGATTACTCCTGAGATCATGGACGAGTACCGTAACACTGGTGGTTTCGATATCATCGGTTCTGGCCGTACCAAGTTGGAGAAGGAAGACCAGTTTGAGAAGGGTATCGAGATCCTCCGTGAGCTCGGTATCAAGGCACTCGTTATCATCGGTGGTGACGACTCTAACACCAACGCCTGCGTTCTCGCTGAGTACTATGCTGCCAAGAAGTATGGCGTTCAGGTAATCGGTTGCCCTAAGACTATCGACGGTGACTTGAAGAACGAGCAGATCGAGACTTCTTTCGGTTTCGATACAGCCTGCAAGACATACTCTGAGCTCATCGGTAACATCGAGCGCGACTGTAACTCTGCACGCAAGTACTGGCACTTCATCAAGTTGATGGGTCGTTCAGCTTCTCACATCGCTCTTGAGTGCGCACTCCAGACTCAGCCAAACGTCTGCCTGATTTCTGAGGAGGTAGAGGCTAAGGAGATGTCTCTTGATGATGTTGTAACATACATCGCTACAGCTGTAGCTAACCGTGCTGCTGATGGCAACAACTTCGGTACTGTTCTCATCCCAGAGGGCTTGATCGAGTTCATCCCAGCTATCAAGAAGCTTATCGCAGAGTTGAACGAGGTTCTTACAGATCCTGCAACAGGCGAGAGCCGTGAGTTTGCTGGCGCTGAGGAGCAGATCGCATTCGTTAAGGGTGCTATCGCTAAGGATAACCTCGCTGTATTGGAGTCTTTGCCAGCTGACGTAGCTCGCCAGCTTTGCCTCGACCGTGACCCTCACGGAAACGTACAGGTTTCTCTCATCGAGACAGAGAAGTTGCTCTCTCGCATGGTAGCTGACAAGTTGGCTGCTTGGAAGAAGGAGGGTAAGTACGTAGGTAAGTTCTCAGCTCAGCACCACTTCTTCGGTTACGAGGGACGTTGCGCAGCTCCTTCTAACTACGATGCTGACTACTGCTACTCACTCGGTTTCAACGCATCTCGCCTCATCGCTAACGGCAAGACTGGTTACATGTCAATCATCAAGAATACAACAGCTCCTGCAGCTGAGTGGATTGCCGGTGGTGTGCCTATCACAATGATGATGAACATCGAGCGTCGTAACGGTGCCAACAAGCCAGTTATCCGCAAGGCTCTCGTAGAGCTCGACGGTGCTCCATTCAAGTTCTTCGCTTCTAAGCGTGAGCAGTGGGCTAAGGAGACATCTTATGTATATCCAGGTCCTATCCAGTACTGGGGTCCATCTGAGGTTTGCGATCAGACCACAAAGACTCTCCAGTTGGAGCAGGCTAAGTAATAAGAAATAATCATATTATTATATGTCAACAAGACGAACGGCTTCTTCACAAAAAAAGGGTACTGTGGCGAGAAGGAAGACTTCTTCTCGGCGTGGGGGCTCTGGTGGCAGAAGGCGTTCGTCTTCTGTTTTTCAGCGTTATCCCCGATTGGCATGGTGGATTGGTGGAACGGCGGTAGTAGTGCTGTATGTTTTCCTGTTCTATCATTTCTTCGTCGGTCCAACCGGTTTCAGATGGCGTGCCCTCTATGGCGATGAGGTGTATCCTGAAGGCTACGAGATTCATGGCATTGATATCTCCCATTATCAGGGCAAGATAGACTGGGAGCAGCTCAACAATGCGATGATCAAGGGTTGTCCTGTGCGCTTTGTCATCATCAAGAGTACCGAGGGCTCCAGTCGCCTGGATGAGAATTTCCGCGAGAACTTCAATCAGGCTCGCGACTATGGATTCATCCGTGGCGTGTATCATTTCTGGAGCAATAAATCTACGGCTCGCGAACAGGCGTATTACTTTCTGGAGCAGGTGCATCTTACGGATGGCGATCTTCCGCCCGTACTCGACATCGAGCATAAGCCTGATGACAAGAGTGTTGAGGATTTTCAGCGCGATGTGCTCACATGGCTGCATATCGTAGAGGATAGGTATCATGTGAAACCGATCATCTATACCTATTACAAGTTTAAGGAGCAATATCTCAGTGCGCCCGTCTTCGATGACTATCCTTACTGGATAGCGCATTATTATGTAGATAAGGTGCAGTACAAGGGTAAGTGGAAGTTCTGGCAGCATACGGATGCAGGAAAGCTTCCGGGCATCAAGGGCTATGTGGATTTCGATATCTACAACGGCAGCTACTACGATCTGCGCCAGCTTTGCATCGGCAGCAATGACAAGGATAAGAAATTGTGGGATAATGATGAAGAAGAATAAAGCTTGATTTTTCCAAAGGGGAAAGATCAAGCTTTATTCTTTTTCTGCTGTTTTTATTCTTTATTGTTGGTTTTACGCTCCCAGTACTAGGCAGGTCCAGTTGTTATCTACCTGTCTTGTTATCTCGTGCAGTCCCAGTTCATCTGCCTTCTCCAGCAATACAGGCACATCTTCCTCGTAGAAACCGCTCAGAATCAGTGTGCCGCCCATATTCATCACGCTGCGGAAGAGTTTCATGTCTTCCAGCAGGATGTTGCGGTTGATGTTGGCCATCACCACGTCGAAGACACCGCTCACGTGGTTCAGTACACTGCTGTTTCCGAAGAGTACCTCCATGTTATCTACACCATTCAGTACGGCATTGTGCTTGGCATTCTCCACGCTCCATTCGTCGATGTCGTAGCCCACCACATCCTTGGCGCCGAGCTTCGAGGCGGTGAGTCCCAGAATGCCCGTACCCGTTCCGCAGTCTAGTATGCGCTTGGTCTTGACTGGCATCTTCAGCAGCTGTGCGATGATCATACGGGTAGTTTCGTGGTTGCCGGTTCCGAAGGCCAGCTTTGCCTCGATGCCGATCTCGATGATGTCGGGACGGTTGCTGGTGTCCGGATAAAGTTCCGGATGCTTGGCATCGTAGATCACTACCTGGTCGCCCACGAAGATAGGGTCGAAGCCCTGCTCCTCCCATTCCTGGTTCCAGTCCTTGTCTTCGGCATCCTGGATGTCGTAGGTTATCTGGGTGTCCATGATAGGGAAGTCGGCGATGTAGGCATCCAGCGCCTCCTTGTCGAAGAGGTCTTTCTGCACGTATGCCTCCATACCCGTTTCGGTTTCTTCAAACGATTCGAATCCAGCCTCGGCAGCACCGTCGGCGAGCAAGTCCTGGCAGGCTTGCATCAAGTCGGCCGATGTCTCGATATTGAATGTCGCTACTAAATATTTCATGTCTTTTTTCTATTGATTTTGTCCTAAAAATGCTTACGGATGTTCTAAAAAGTTTGAAATCCTTTAAATCTTCTGCAAAATTATAAAAAAATAGGGGAAAACCTACTATTATTTAGGGAAATTCTGTAATTTTGCATCAAAATAAGTGATATTTTTGCATAAAGAACAGAAAAAGATAGGAGAAATATACAATGAAGAAAATGTATCTTCTTGCAGTCCTGATGGCAGCCGCAATGCCATTCACTTCGATGGCACAGGACGACGACCTCTACTTCAATCCGAAGAAGGAGGCGAAGGAGAAGGCTGAGAGAAAAGCTGCGTTACTGCGTGAGTACAAGGCTCAGCAGGCACGCCGCGACAGTATCTATGCCCTCTTCTGGAGCGGCAGCAACCGGAATGTGGATGAGTACAACCGTGGTGGCAGATTCCTGAGCCATTACGAGAAAGTGGGTACTGATTCACTTGGTAACGATATCATCCAGTTTCATGTAGGCAAGGGGGTGGCACCCGACAGCATCTACGATGATGCTTACTTCGCACAGAAGTATATCAACGAGGAGGAGGATTTCGGCAATACCCGCAGAATGAGTCGCTGGGATGGCTACTACGATCCTTGGTTCTATGGCTACTATGGCTATGGTCCATACTATTGGCGCTCCCGCATGTGGGGCTGGCACAATCCTTGGCGATACGGCTACTATACGGGCTGGTACGACCCATGGTTTGATCCTTGGTATGATCCATGGTATTATGGCTATGCCGGATGGTATGGCGGCTGGTACGACCCATGGTATTATGGCTGGGGTGGCTGGTATGGCCCTTGGTACTGGGGTGGTCCGATGATTGGGCATGTAAGCTATGGCGGTTTTGCCGGTGGCAAGCGCTATAACAATCCGGGTCGCATTGATGCTTCTCATGGATATGTGTATGGCGGATCGCAGGGCAATAACAATACCTATACCCGCAGAAGCGGTTCCAACCGCAGCTTCGGTCAGCGTCGTGAGAACAATGGTTTCAGCAACAACTCCAACTTCGGAACGCGCAATAATTCCAGCTTCGGCAATAGCGGCAGCTTCAGTGGCGGCAGCGTAGGCGGAGGTGGCAGCTTCGGTGGTGGCCATTCCGGTGGTGGCAGCTTTGGAGGCGGCGGACGCTCAGGCGGCGGCAGCTTCGGAGGTCGCCGATAAACGCCCTGAAGGGCAAAAGCTTTATAAACAATTAAAATTAGAAATAATATGAATCATTTAAAACATATACTTTTTGCCAGTGCGCTCGTGGCTTCCATGAGTGCCGCTGCGCAGGAAACCTATCAGGATACCAAGTTGGCAGCCAGCCAACTCACGGGTACCGCCCGCTATGTAGGTATGGGTGGAGCGATGGAGGCCTTGGGTGCTGATATCTCTACCATCAGCACCAACCCAGCCGGTGTGGGTCTTTTCCGCAAGAATCAGATTTCCCTCTCTGCCGGCGTCATCGCCCAGAGCGGTGCAGACAACAGCATTTCCCTTGGCAATTCTACCATAGATATCAAGGGCAAGAAGAGTCATCCAACCTTCGACCAGGTAGGCATCGTCTGGTCAACGAAGATGAGAAACTCCAGTGCACTCAATCTCGCGTTCAATTATCATAAGAGTACCGACTTCGGACAGCTCCTCAACGCAGCCAATTCTCTTACGAAGGCTTCGCAGAACAAGTTGACTGCAGCCAAGAATGCAGAGGGTGTTGATGGATGGAGTGCCGCAGATGCAAACTTTGGCGGTTACAAGGATAATAGTGGCAAGTATCAGAATGGTCTGCTTAGCCTCACCTCTAATGGCTATTTGTCTTACGCCGAAGCCCAGTCTTATCTCTTCGGACAATATCAGCATGGCTACATCGGCAGCTACGATTTCAACATCAGTGGTTCTATCGGCAATAGAGTATGGCTCGGTCTTACCATTGGCTTGCACGATGTTCATTACAACAGTAATTCCCTCTATGCAGAGAATCTAGTGGATGGCAACTTTAGCGATTCCTACGAGCAGATCAAGATTACGGGTACTGGATATGACGTGAAGGCTGGTATCATCTTCCGTCCGGTAGAGGAGTCTCCTTTCCGCATCGGTGCCTACGTCAATTCTCCGGTGTTCTACGATCTCTCGCTCAGCGCAGCCCACGATCTGAGTATGTATGGCGGTGAAGCACCAGCTACTTTCCAGGATAAGGATGCAGCTGGCAATATCGTCAATGTGCCTTGCTATACAAAGGGTGATAAGGGACAGACTGTGGATTACGACTTCCGCTTGAACACTCCTTGGAAGGTGGGTGTCAGCATGGGTCATACCGTGGGCAACTATCTTGCCCTGGGTGCTACCTACGAGTATGCCTGGTACGACCACATGGACAACCGCGTGAAGGATGGCGGTTACTACGATTACTATTGGGGTGATTATTACGAGTCAAGCAGCAGCGATGATGCGATGAATGCAGATACCCGTGCCAACCTGAAGGGAGTAAGCACCTTGAAGGTGGGAGCTGAAATCAAGCCAACCTCTATGCTTTCTCTCCGTTTCGGTTACAACTATGTATCACCGATGTTCAGAGACAATGCCTATCGTGATCAGTCGATTGGCAGCAATGGTGTAGATATCGCTACTTCTACCGATTATACCAACTGGAAGGCGATGAATCGCTTTACCTGCGGTGTGGGTTTCAACTACGAGAACTTGAATATTGATGTAGCTTATCAGTATGCCACCCAGAAGGGTGATTTCTATCCGTTTATGAGCTATGTGAATAAGGATGATGCTACATTGGACAATATCCCTACTTCATGCAAGGTGGATAACAATCGCCATCAGCTCCTGCTTACGGTAGGCTACAAGTTTTAAATAGACCAAAGGTTTAAAGAATGCAAAAAACAGAGCTTTCTTCGTTTTTTTTAGTAAAAAAAGGCTAGAAAATTTGGTCGTTTCGCAGAAAAGCTCTATCTTTGCAGATATAAAAAAGAAGGATTATAAAAATATACTTGAGGAAAATCTCCCTAAAGTGATAGGGAATAAAGATATTAGTTTTTTTAGTGGTTAATTTAGTTTTAGTAAGTATGTGGTAGGATCTGTTGTGAAACAGATCCTATTTTTTTTGCATACCTAAGGTTTCACATCCTGTATAACGAATAAAGAGGGTGCGTCATGGACTTATGACACACTCTCTGTAATAGATAAAATCTTCTCAAAAACTAATCACATGCAGCTTTCGTTCTGCTTCCTTGCAGCTTACACGCAGCTTGAAACGCCAAGCGAAGTGGCTATTGCGGTGAGAATGCTAATCGCAATCTGAATCACCATTTTCCAGGTATCCTTCTTCATTGTCTTTTAGTGTTTAGTGTTTAATGTTTAATTCCGTTAGGCGTTCCGGCGGATTTGTAATCCGCCGTTAAAAAACGTCCTAACCTCTTTTAGCTTTGCGGATTTGCAATCCGCATCAGGCAAGATTTAAAAATTTACATTGTCGCCGCCGCCGTCTTCACCGCCGGTATTGCCGCCGCTGGTACCCTGGTCACCGGTAGTTCCGCTGCCTTCAGTTCCGGTAGTTCCGCTACCGCCAGCATTGCTACCGCCAGCTCCCTGGGTTCCTCCGCCAGTGGTTCCGTCTCCATCGCCACCACCATCAGGAGTTTCAGGAATATTGAGGTCCACGTTGGTCTTGCCCTCCCTGATTGCCTTGATCACGGCTGCCTGAGCGCTGCGGCTAGCCACGAGGTTGAATTCTGCGTCGTCGAGCAGGTTCTTGAACTGCTGGCCAGGCTCCCACTGAACCTTCACGTTGGTGATGTTCTGCGCCGTAAACTTGTCGGCAGTCTCTGCACCCTTGGAGGCGAGCAGGATAGAGAAGTCGCCCAGGTCGCCCAGTCGGATCTTCTTGCCTTCGAGCAGCATCTCTCTCATGCAGTCCACTGCCATGTAGAGGATGGCGCTGATGTCAGCTCTGGAATACACACTGCCGTGAGAAGTGATGTGCTTGGCAAACTTCTCGATGGTCATCACATCGGTGTACTGCGAGATGGCGAACGCATTCTGCTTCTCGGTCTTCACCAGGTCGGTGTCCTTCTTGTCCGGCTCCTTGCCGTCCTTCTTAGCCTGGTTGATACGTGACTTAGCCTGGTTGATCTCAAGGAGGTTTGCGTTCACGCTGCGCATTACGATGCTGTAGTTAATCATACTCTGTACTGTTTTTAAAAGTTCTTAGAAATCGCAACTACCCGGAAGCCCCCGTTTTCTGCCCCGATTCTGGGTCTTCATAGATGACCGGCGCCTGCCATCATTTAAGCCCCGCCCCGGTCTTCATAGATGACCGGTTTTCGGCACGATAGGCTGTTCCTTCGATTGCTGGTGCAAAGATACGAAGAATTTCTGTATCTACCAAATTTTGGCATGTGATAAGGGTCGATTTTCAGCAAAAACACTTACGATTTGAAACTTCGTTAAAAAACGGACTCTATTTCTTATGGGGCGCATCTCTATGTTTTTGCGGTATCGAAAACAATGTTTTGCGGTATAAATCAGCATATTACGAAGTAATACCCGATTGTTGGGAAACGTATTCAGTATTCAGTATTCAGTTTTTTTCGCCCTTGTTACCATCCTCTGTATAGATAGTATATTATATATATATAAATATATATATAATATAAAATAATTACTTATAATTTGTAACTACAGAAAGGGTAACTATCCCGAAAAAAACTGAATACTGAATACTGAACACCCTTTAGGCACTAATTAGTTTACTCCGCAAGGGGTATTCCATTCGGGATGTGGCAAAAGTTAAGTGGAAGGGGCGTGAGTACGGTGCAACGAGTTAAGCGATTAAAAATACACAATCATAGCAATAAAACTATTAATTTTACGTTCTTTTCAAAATGGGGTTGTGCAATAGTGGCTTAAAGGCTAAAAGCACTACCTTTGAATGCTGTTAAATATGGTAATGTTCAAAGTCACAATTTGTGATTTTGGAAAAATGAATATAAATATGACAGATAAAATAGAAAAAAGGAGACAACCTTTGCAGTGCCGTACAATGGCGAGGACAACAACGATTATGTCGATGGCAAGGGCTTCTGCTGCAATGACGGCAGCTTGGAGGCTGCGCAGGCACGAGCTTTGTCGAGAGCTGCAAAGAATAACTTCCAAGAGGGCGACGTATACGAGAAGATGCAGTTCTACTACCATCCAGACCATTTGGGTAGCAGTAGTTACATCACCAACTCTATAAATCCCATACATTTCGCTCGATTTAAGAAAAAATAATATAACTTTGAACAAAATTTCCCATCTAAATGAAGATATCATCCATATTAAAACAGAAGCGGACATGGAGCATCATGCTTTTCTATGTTCTGGCGGTATTAATAAGAGTCGTCTCAACCCGCTTTGAGACCATAGACCCATCCCACGTCAAATTGTGGGATTTCGTAGGTGGCTTGAGTCCACTCATAGGCGCGATTGTCGTTATCTTGGCGCTTCGAAGAAAAATGAAGACATCTCTTTTTGGTACATCGGTCACCAAGAGCATCCTCACATTGGCGGTGCCTTTTGTTCTGTTTGGCATTGTTGATTACAAGGAGATTGGACTCTGTTTGTGGTTATTGTTTGTATATCTGCTCTATGCCTTCTTCGAAGAGGTGGGCTGGCGGGGATACCTTTATAGCGAACTAATTGGTTGCAAAATCATTCACCGACTGCTGCTCACCACTTTGCTTTGGTTCTTTTGGCATTGCAGAGCATGGCAAATAGGGGATGTGGGCTTCTTTGCCTTGTTGTTCCTTGCTTCTTTTGGTCTTGACAAGCTTATCCGTGATACGCATTCTCTTATACTGGTGGCCTGCTTCCATGGTCTGTTCAATTTTTATTTCAAATGCCTCTCCGACCCAAGCCATTGGTCGTCAATCGTTTGTCTCGTCATCACCATCATGCTGTGGCTCTACATTTGGTATGGGCCAAAAGTCAAGATTTGCTGGAGATAATGTAATGCTTGGGACAAAAAGAAAGGAATACTTTATGATTACAAGAATCATATATCATATGCGCAAGGAGATGATAGTGGAAATACGCTTGAATTATATAGTATTAAGGCGCATCGCCAGTAAGCGTCCTTTGTTATTTGATCCAAAAATAACTTTTTTCAAAACTTTCTCCCGAAATCCTTGGCAGTTTCAAAAAGAAATCGTAACTTTGTGGGGTAGATTTTAAAACAGATGGATATGAAGTACTTAGATCCTAAGGCAGACCTCACGTTCAAGAAGATATTCGGCAATCATCCCGCAAGACTGATTAGTCTTCTGAATGCCCTCCTGCCACTCAGCGAAGAGGAGCAGATACACGAGATAAAGTATCTGCCAACAGAACTTGTGCCCCAGCTCGAAGGGGGCAAGAATACCATAGTGGATGTACTCTGCACCGACGTCAGAGGCAGGAAGTTCTGCGTGGAGATGCAGATGGAATGGTCTGATGCCTTCCAGCAGCGAGTATTGTTCAATGCATCCAAGCTCTATGTGAGTCAGGCTAAAAAGGGAGGAAAATACAGCGAACTCCAACCCGTGTATTCTCTCAACCTGATAAATGACATCTTTGCGCATGATACTCCGGATTTCATCCACAACTACCGCATCGTGCACGATAAGGACAGCAATAAGGTCATTGAAGGCTTGCATTTCACCTTCATAGAACTTCCCAAGTTCACACCTCATTCCATCGCCGACAAGCGCATGATGGTGCTGTGGCTCCGTTTCCTGACGGAAATCAATTCCAATACGAAGGAAGTACCAGCCGACCTGCTTAATGACCCGGAGATAGGAAAAGCCGTAGAAGAACTGGAGATTTCCGGTTTCACAGATGCCGAACTCTGGGCCTACGACAAGTTCTGGGATTCCGTAAGCGTTGAAAGAACCCTCATTGATGACAGCTACCAGAAAGGCATAGAGAAAGGCATAGAGAAAGGTATAGAGAAAGGCATGAACCAGAGAAGCCTTGAGATTGCCAGAAAGATGCTGACACAGGGTATGGATGAAGCAATGGTCATGGATATGACGGGGCTGACGGCAGAGGAAATCAAGCAGATGAAACTCTAGGCTTGCCATGCTATATGAGATGAAAGAAAAATATAAGTGAGATTTTCCGCCTCGCTATGTGTTGGCGAACTCATTTTGGGGCTAATTACTAATCTATAAAATAAATACTGATAAAAGAAATAGTATCTGATAATATCGGAGACCAACTGTCCCCTAAGGGTGTATTCCCTTATAGCACTCCTGGCATTTGCTTGTTCCAGCAAAAATATGTTAGCGCAAACAAATTCTGACGTCCTCTACTAAGGAACGAGCGACAAAGAACTTAATTTACTAACCATCATCAATTTAGAATTATGGGTAGATTTATCATCAAGCTCGTGCGCTTGATTCTGAAGTATGGGCGATTCAGCCTTGTTTGCGTGGTCATTCAATTGAATGGCAACAGCAAGTATATTGAGTATATGAACAACGATTTTAAGGAGGAGAAGCCATGCTTGGAGAAGGAAGAACTATAAACGTAACGGGCAATGCCTGCTATATAGAGTATGTGGAGAATTGCTATGTGAATGGTATCGCCAAAAAGAAGAACGATGACGAACCTGCGGCACGAATGTCGGATGAACTGAAGGGAGAGAGGGGACTGGCAGTCTTGAAGAATCTGCAGAAACATGGGCTGCTCGATGAGAACTTCTACCCTATGGAGCTGTCCAACTCTGAGTCTGCGGTCCTTGCCTATCAGATAGCCATAACGCTGGGTATCAATGAGATGTGGAAGGTGTTCTCTGACCTCTGGAATATTACTCCCAATGCCCTGAGAGCTGCTTATAATAGAGGTATGGAGCAGAAGAAGACGATGAAATTCCTGGATGAAATAACCCCTTTGCTGAACGATAGTACTAGTACGCGTACATAGTACGTACTAGGTAAATATAAAAAAATCACCGTACCTTTGCACCCGTAATCAGACAAGTAAAGTCTGGTTGCGGGCGTTTTTTTGTTTATAGGAATCCGGTACCGTTCCTGAAACTGAAATCTGGCGAATATCTCGCAGCCCAACCCTTTAATATGATATATTGATATGGCAGAAAATGCTTATGTGTTTTTTCATCCGCAGTATGGCGGATTGAGAGTGGTGAACATCGACGGAGGGTTGTTCTTTTGCCTCGAGGACCTGGTTGCCATCACTGATATCGGCAGAGATACATTGTTCCCGGTATTAGCCGACACGGTGGGGAAAGTGGTAGAAATGTATGTGGAAGTGCATACAAAAAAGGTGCCGAAGGATTTTACACATCGTCTGTTTTTCGGTGAATTCTTTGGCAATGCTGACAAGGTGGTGCAAAAAAGTAGAATAGCTTGGAGAAATATGATATTCGTTGACTCTCAGGTGGTGAGAGATATGACGATAGGCTGTTCGAAAGATCCTGAGCGTAAGTTGTTTTACAAGTGGGTCAAGGATTATATCCAGCCTGTGATGGAGGACGAGGATAGATGTTGGCGTCATGAATGTGTCATGATGAAAAGAATCTGTTATGACCCTCTAGAAAAGCCGATTGACATCCGATATGCTGCCGACGGCCTGTATATCAACGATATGAGAATCAACTGACATTATTCATCTTATAAACAAGAGATTACAATCATGAAACAAGCAGCAAAGAAGCAGCTCCTCAACGCCCAGAAGGTGGACGGAGCCATCATCAGTGAGGAAAACGGTACCATCGCCTTCCGCAAGGCGCCATGGAACGATGCCGAGGTTATCTGCGAACAGCCTAAGGTGATACCGGGCAGAATGGTATGCTCTGGCGAGAAGGGAGGCGACGAGTTCGACTTCAAGCCTTACGAGCATACGGGCGAGAAGATCTTCGAGGAAATCTTCAAGACCAACCACGCCGTGGTGCGCACCACCAAGCGCACGGTGCAGGTGAACTATACCTTCAGCCGAGACCTGGACAAGCAGGACATGCTGCGCTACCTCAAGGCAGAGCACAAGGAGCTGATTGCCGGATTCAAGGAGGCAGACATCAAGGGGTAATGTATCATTCAACATTTCAAAAAAATGGAACATATTATAGCATATAATCCGTACAAGAATGGCAATAAGGGGAGCGTAAGCTCCCAGCCACTCTCGGTTTACGACAAGACCATCGCTTATCCCTGGATGGCAGACCTGGTAGCTGCCATCCGTGGGGGTAACGACGAACTGAAGAAGCATCTGCCTTTCCGCTGCGCTCACTACTACCAGTTCCGAGACAACAGACGCTCGCAGAAGAACGCCGTGCCCGAAAGCTTTCTCTTTCAGACCACCATCGATGTGGACGATAAGAAATATGTGGACAAGGCGATAGAGAAGGCACGTGAGCTGAACTGCAGCGACACCATCTGGAAGGGAGCCCTGCTGCACCTGGAGTACTCTGCCCGCAAGAAGCTGCACATCGACATCCGCATGCCCGTCGGTATGACTATCGAGGAGACGCAGCGAGCCTATTGCGAGGCGCTGGGCGTGCCCTACGACGAGAGCTGCATCACGCCTGAGCGCATGCTCTTCATCACCGACAAGGAGTCGGAAATCTATCGCTCGCCCCATTGGTACGAGGTGCTGCCACAGGAAGAGCTGAAGAGGCGCAGGCAAGCCTACCTGGACCGTGGGCTCACCATCGACGGAAGAGGTGTGGCTGTTTCTGCTATTCAGCCTGCCCAACCTTGTGATAGCAATGCTGCTCATGCTGCTCATCTCAGCCCTGCTGGAACTCCTCAGGAGGCTGTCGCTGTGGCAACCGGCAAGAACCTCGCAGCCTTCGACCTCTTCCGCAATGCGGCTGGCCTGAAGGACGTAGATATCAACTCCCAAGGCTCCCGTCACTCATCGCTCCTGGCAATCATGAGCGCAGGCGCATCGAGAGTGATGCCCGAAGAGGAACTGAAGGCGGTGGTGGCGCAGAAGATGCCTGCCTTCTCGCAGGAGCGTGACTGCCAGCAGCTCATCCACGACTTCTATGCGAAATATGGCGACAGTTCGAAGCCGATGTCACAAGCCGTGATCCGCATCAATGCCCAGGCTGAGAAGTCATCACAGAAGGATGCCGTATCGTTCAAAAACATGAGTTCCGAGGACGGCACGGATTCCAATGCTGAAGATGATAAAATCGCTCCGCCTCCGATGCCCGAACATCTCCCGAAACTCGTGGAGCTGCTGCTATCGAAGACCCCGGACATCTACAAGCCTGCCGTGGCTCACGCCATCTTCCCGCCACTTGCCACACACCTCTGCAAAACCACCTTTAAATATATTGACAATGTGGAGCACGAGGCTACCCTGATGTGCTGTCTGCTGGCGGGTACGGGCGCAGGCAAGAACTGTGTGCAGATGCCTATCAACATGATTATGGAGGACATCAGAAAGCGAGACCGTGAGAACCTGAACCGGGAGAAGGAATGGAAGGAGGAGGTGACACGCAAGGGAGCCAACAAGGATAAGCGCAAGCGCCCGGAAAACCTCATCATCCAGGAGATAGACGCCGATATGACCAACCCGGCATTCGTGATGCGTACGGCTGAGGCTCAGGGGCATTTCCTCTATACATCGCTCAACGAGATAGACCAGTTCGACGCCCTCAAGGGGCAGGGCAACCAGCAGTTCAAGATCATGTGCCTTGCCTTCGACCCGGGCAACCAATATGGTCAGACGCGCGTGGGTACATCGAGCATCACCGAGCGCATCACCATCCGGTTCAACTGGAATGCATCGACCACCGTCCAACTGGGGCAGCGATATTTCTCGAAGGTGCTTACCGACGGACCTATCAGCCGCATCAACTTCTGTACCATCCCGGAGCGGGAAATCGGTGCCGAAATGCCTGTATATGGCGAATACGACGATGCCTTCAGAGAGGCGCTCAGACCGTACATAGAGAATCTGTGCAAGGCGTCGGGTAGGATAGACTGCGCTGAGGCTTCCGCCCTGGCAGAAAAGTTGAAGGAGGAGAACGCCGACTTTTCGCGCATGTCGCAAAACAGGGTGTTCGAGAATCTCTCCTTCCGTGGCAACGTAATTGCCTTCCTCAAGGCTTGTGTGCTGTACGTGGCAAACGGCTGCAAATGGGAGCCCGAAATAGAAGAGTTCATCAGATGGAGCGAGAGCTACGACCTGTGGTGCAAGATGATTTTCTTTGGCGCAGGCATAGCCAAGGCCAATGAGACTGGAGAGAAATCGAGCAAGCGAGGACCTGCCAACCTGCTGCAGCAATTGCCTGACACCTTCACTTACACGCAGGCTGAGATGGTGCGTCAGCAGAACGAGTTCGGCAAGAAGGGTACGGCGATGATGCTGAGAAACTGGGTGAACCGCCATTACATCGAGAAGATTCCTCCGAAGGGAGCAAATGCCGACGGGGCTGACGGAAAGCAGGGCGGAAAGGTATTCAGTATTCAGTTATTCAGTTTTAAGAAGCTATTATATCGTTCCGACGGACTCGACCTGAGAGGTTTCAACGTTTAACAGTTTAAAAAACTTAACACTTAATATTCAGACAAAATGGAAATAGTATTAAAGCGTATAGCTAAAAGAGGAACTTATACCATAGGCAGACTCTATCTGCTGGCCGATGCGAGCGTAAATCGTAAATCGCTGCCTGGCAAGAAGATAGACGACAAGAGTAGATTGGTTCATACCTTTGACAGCCAGCTGTTGTCCAAGGATACATATCTCTGCGATACCATGGAGCCTACATGGCGCAATCTGTTGGGTATCAAGCTAAAGCCAGAGGAAGTGGATGCCCGCTATAGCCGCAAGAGCGGCGTGAAGGCTCGTAAGATACCTGGCCATACGGCCATTCCTGAGGGATCATATCCCGTGGTCATATCGTATTCACCAAGATTCAAGCGTTGGCTGCCATTGCTGCTGGGCGTGCCGAATTTCGAGGGCATCCGCATCCATGCAGGCAATTATCCTGACGACACGCAAGGCTGCATCCTCGTGGGGGAGAACAAGTTCAAGGGCATGGTGGTGGACTCCCGCATCTGGCTGCAGCGACTCATCAACGCCATGGTAGCGGCTCGCGACCGAGACGAAAGTATCTGGATTACCATCCAATAGGATAGGGAGTGTGGCATAACTTTTACCATAAAAAAAGATGGCGCGTCATAAACTTATGACACGCCATCCTTTGTACACCCTTAGGGATTCGAACCCTAGACCCACTGATTAAGAGTCAGTTGCTCTACCAACTGAGCTAAGGGTGCAACAATCTGTATTGCTTGCAAACTCAATAGAAGTGATTCCGCAAGGATTCAAACCTTGAACCTCTTGATCCGTAGTCAAGTGCTCTATTCAGTTGAGCTACGGAACCATT